>Ga0209239_1000523_pt1 | contig 22123 bp, 22 predicted proteins | sample GraSoi013_2_20cm_FD_185824 | JGI IMG/M metagenome (GOLD analysis project Ga0209239, IMG submission 185824) | Grasslands soil microbial communities from the Angelo Coastal Reserve, California, USA - Sample 10_02_2013_2_20cm (SPAdes) (version 2) | ecosystem: Environmental > Terrestrial > Soil >...
CGGATGGCCCTTGGCCTTGAGCTTGATGCCGGCTTCCAGGAATTCGTCCCAGGTCTCTGGGAAACTCTTGACCCCGACCTCGTCGAACCAATCCCTCCTGTAGTTCATCAGCTGGCCGATGTTCCCGTTGGGCACGGACTTCCACTTGCCCTTGTCGATGGACAGGCGCTTGATCTCGTCGTACCAGCCGCCCTGCTCCTTGCCCACCGCCTCGGCGATGTCGGACACGTCCACCAGGGCGTCGCGGTAGAGCCACTCCTGCTGGACCCAGGCCAGGTCGGCGCCGGACTTGTTCTCGACCATGGAGACCAGCTGGGGCACGGCGCTGCCTCCGGCGGCCTGGATCTGGTACTCGATCTTGATGCCCGTGGCCTTTTCGTAGGCCGGCGCCATCACGTTCTGGAAGTGCACGTCGAAGTTCTTCACGTAGGAGCTTTCGCGCGCGAACACGATGCTGACCGGCTTGGCCTGGGCATTGCGGGAGACCCAGGGACCCGCGGCAACGCCTGCGGCCCCGGCGGCCAGCTTCAGAAAATCACGACGGGTGGCCTTCGAATGTGCGGGCTGAGCCATGAATTTCCCCTTATGTGTGACGTGGTTCGCTCGGATCCGGCTCCTGAGGCGAAGATCCTGCTCCCGGGGCAGGGGCCTCGTCAAGGGCCGCGTGACTAATCCAGCCAGTCTTCCTCTTTGAGCTTTCGGGGCAGGTAGGTCTTGGTCAGGTAGCGGAAGTCCTTGTTGGCGAGCGCGTCGAGCTCGTACTTGAGGCCGGACGCGAGCATGCGCTTGATCTCTTCCTGCCAGGGCTTCTTCTGGAACCAGCGGTACTTGAGCAACTCCTTGGCCCGGCCGGTGTCCTTGTCGTTCAGCTTGATGCCGACGTTGCGCGGGAGGCCGTAATGGTCGGGATCGGCGCTGGAGAGGCCGATGAACTTGGCCTTCGGGATGGCCATCCGCTCGCTCTCGAACGCGAGGTTGATCGAGCCCTGCTTGACGACCGAGTAGATGTAGTAGCCCCACGGGTCGTTGTCGACGAGGACGTACACGGGAATCTTGTATTCCTCGTGCAGGCGCCGCGTCAGGCGCCGGACGCCGCGGGGCGGCTGGCCGTTGCCGGTCAGGAGGACGCAGTTGTACCGGCGCCAGAACTTGTCCTCCGAGAGGCGGTTCCACTGGGTGCCCTTCTCGACGAGCAGGACGAAATCCGCCGTGCAGCGCCGGATCTCGATGAATTCGGGCTCGACGATGGACGGCACCGAGTACCCGCCCTTGCCGAGGCGCGCGCAGTCCACGCGGTCGCCGTCGTCGCTGATCACGACGGGCCCCACGATGCTGCCGGCGTTCTCGGCGCGCACGTGGAGCTCTTCGCGCAGCGCCGTGAGCGCCACTTCGAGGTCCTCGATGAGCGGGTCGGACTCGTTCTGGCCGTCGAAGGTGTTCTCGTGCGAGCCCTTCATGGTGTGCTTGGTACGGTAGTAGATTTCCCTGAGCGACGTGGTGAGGCCGGCCCGCTGCAGCTCGGCCAGGGCGTCGGCCACCAGCACCGTCTGCATGAACTTCTTCGCCATGCCCACGTTGAAGAACGTGCGCGCCTGCTTGCGCTTCCCCATCTCGATGATGCCGCGCTTCTCGTTGAAGTTGACGTTGGCGAGGCTGCGCACGGGGATGGACAGCGTCGGGTCCTTGCTTCGGTCGGCGGCCACGAGCACCACGTCGGCCACGCCGACCAGCTTCTTCTCGACCGGGCCGGGCGTCTTTGTCTTTGCTTGCGCCATGGGTCTCTCTATCTCTTCTTGCGCTTCGCCGTCTTTGACCGCGCCGCTGTCTTCGCCGACCGCTTCGCCGCGCTAGCTGGGCGAGCCGCCTTGGTCGGCCGCGCCGGCTTGGTCTTGCCCTTTCGCCGCGCCGGCTCGGACTTCTCGGGCTCCGGCTCGGGCGCTTCAGGCTGGGCGCCGTCGTTCGGTCCAGCGCCGGGCAACGCCGGCGCATCCCCTTCGGGCCCTTCGGGCGTGACGATGATCGAGTGCGGGAGGCCTTCCGGGCCACCGTCGTGGCCAAGGATCTCGTCGGTCCTGGCGCCGCCGGTCCGCTTCGTGGCGATCTTCTGCAGCTGGGTCTTGAGCTTCTCCTTGGCGAGCTTGCCGCCCTTCAGGCGGGCGCAGGCCTCGACGACCTCTTCGATGTAGAGCTCGAAGATGTTGCGCCGGCGGAACTCGCTCTTGGCACGCTCGCGCCGCCGCAAGAACACGCCGAGCCGGCGCCCGCACTCCTGGAGCGCGAGCTTGATCTCCTTGCGGATCTCGTCGTAGTCGGCGATCGCTTCCTTGGACTCGCTGGTGAACGGCACCCAGACCGAGGCCATGTGGACGAACACCACCATGGGACCGCCCGGGAGCGCGCCCTTGGACTGGGCGATGCCGTAGTTCCGCCAGGCGGTCTCGAGCACGGCCTTGAAGGTCGCGCAGGCCGACTGCTGGTAGAGCAGCGGCACGCGATTCGCGTAGCGGATGACACGGGCCAGCTCGCTGTCGTCCTCCCGCGCCTCGCCTTCGGCGAGCGGGGCAGCGGGCGCTTCCTCGGCCGCCGCCGCCTGGTCCGGCCCCTTGCCGTAGGCCAGCCCCGCCTCGATGACGAACGGATTGCCGCGGTACACCGCCGGCGGCCGCGTCACCGCCGTGTAGAAGTCGCCCTTGATCTGCGTGTACAGGCCGTGGAGGATCGCCTTCTCGCCGATGGGCGAGACGCTGTTCGACGGCGGCGCCATGATCTTGGTCGACTGGATGGCCTTGTAGAGGGCCTCGGCGTCCTCGCCGTGGATGTTGCGCGGCCGCGCGTTGGGCGAGAGCTTGGCGGTCTTGCAGATCTCCTGGGCCACGGATGATGAGACCCGGCTGAAGTCGCTGGCGAGAAACCCCGCGAGCGAGTGGCTCTTCGTGTCGTGGAGCATTCTGAGGAGAATGCCGAACTCGATGCCGTAGGGATGCGGCTTGATCTCCCGTGGCTGGGGCGGCAGCTCCTGGATCGTCCGCGGGTACTCGCGGGTCTCTGCTTCCGGCGTCAGGTAGACGAGCTTCACGTGCGGGTTGGCGATGGCGACCTGCTCGAGATACTCGTCCACCGAGGCGCGGCCCTTTTGATAGCGCCCCTCGATCTCGAGCGTCACCTGCGTGCCGCGCGGGGGCTCCCAGTCGATCTTCTTGTTCTCGACGATCCTCGGCTCGTTCTTCTTGGTGTCGATCTGGACTTCGAAGTAGTGGGCCGCCGCGCGCGCGCCGGTGCGCGAGATGATCTGCACCGGCTTGCCGGTCGTCAGCTGCGCGTACATGCCAGCCGCGGAGATACCGATCCCCTGCTGGCCGCGGCTCATGCGGAGGCGATGGAACTTCGAGCCGTAGAGGAGCTTGGCGAAGATCGGCGGAATCTGCTGACGGACGATGCCGGGACCGTTATCGGTGACCGTGACACGGAAGCGGGTCGCCTGGCTGGCCGCCGGCGCCGCCCCGTTGCCCGGCGCGACCTCCACTTTGACGACGACGTCGGGCAGGATGCCCGCCTCCTCGGCCGCGTCGAGCGCGTTGTCGACGGCTTCCTTGACGCAGGTGAGAAGCGCCTTGCGCGGATTGTCGAAGCCGAGCAGGTGGCGGTTCTTGGTGAAGAACTCGGAGACAGAGATCTCCCGCTGGCGCGCGCCCATCTCGGCGGCGGATACGGTGGCTTTCGGCTCGGCGCTCATGGTCTTCTCGGCGCTCATCGTCTTGGACGGCACGGTGGATATCTCTTTCATTGATACCAGACCCGTGCTCGCGGGGCCTTCTTTTATAGAGGACCCCCCTAGCGGCTGCTTGACGGGGAGCCTCGTTCGGCAGATTCTCCACCGCATTGAAGACGGCGCTGCGACGAAGCGTTCCGCCTTGGCTCAAAGCGTTCCTCACCGCCCGGATGAAGGCGCGCCTGCGTGCGCTTCTTCGGATCGAGCCCTGGCCCGACCTTGCGGTCCGGCATCCCCTTTTCCGAAGCTCGGAGTACCGGAGGCTGCGCGGGGCGTCCCGGGCATTCGACGTCGAGAAACCCAACAAGCCCATCCTCGAGCGCGGCCATCAGACCTCCTTCGTGCTCGCTCGGTGGTTCGCGGAGGCGGGCGTCGGGCGCGCGTTCCACGTCGGCTATGCGAACGGGCGATACGTGTTCTACCTTTCGGCCGCGGGCATCCAGTGCGGCGGGACGGATCTCCCGGAGAAGGACACCGCCTGGGTCCAGGTTCCCGAGGGGAGCCTCGACGCAGCCACGCGCCGGCGACTGCTCCGCCTGGACTTCTTCCGGCTCACGCCGGCCCACCTCGACGCGCTCTGGGACGAGTCGGCTCCGACGCCGGTGAGCGTGCTCTTCTCGGAGGCGACGTTCGAGACGCTGCTTCCGTGGCGGGCGAGCGCCGCATCAGTCCCAGGCTATCTCACGCTGGATCCTCGCGAGCTGCGCGCGCTGATGCACGAACGATTTCCGAGGAAGCTCGAGGAGCTCAAGGATAGCGTTCGCAACATGGTGTTCATCGAGCCCGAGCCGGGCGCGGGCGGCGCGGGCGCCGTATTCGACGCCTGCGCGAGGCGACTGGCGGACCGCACATACACGGTCTGGAAATTCCGGCCCCCGCTGGATCGCCTGTTCCGCCTCTCTCCCCGCCACCCGACGCGGCAGACGGTCTACGCGTTCACTCGCGACGGGTGCCTCCTCGATGCCTTGCGCGCCTACGCCGATCCGCTGTAGCGAATCCCCGGCGATCCGACGGGTGTGGCAAACTCTTTCCATGATGACTTCGGGACGGCTCGCCGTGCTCAGCTCTGGGGTCGCGATCGGCGCCATCGCGGCCTACGCGCTCCTCATCCGGGTCGCGATCGTCCGCAACCATCCGGAGGGCTACGTGATCGCGGCCGCGCTGGGGACGGCGCTGGCGGCGCTGGCCGTGGTCCGCGCGCGGGTCCGGCGGTGGCCCGCCTGGCTGGCGCTCGGGCTCGCGAGCCTCCTGCTGGTCGGCGGCGCCTGGTTCAACTTCGTCCTCGCGCGTATTCCGGACACTCCGACGACGCTCCGCGTGGGCGAGCGGCCGCCCGACTTCACGCTGCCCGATGCCGCAGGCCGGCCGGTCTCGCTCGCGGGCTACCGCGGCAAGAAGCCGGTCGTCCTCGTCTTCTACCGTGGCTACTGGTGACCGTTCTGCGTGGCGGAGCTCCAAGGGCTTGGAGCTCAGCTGTCGGAGGCCGAGCGAGCCGGCGTCGAGATCGTCGCCGTCTCGCCCGATCCCAACGAGCACAGCCAGAAGCTCGCCGAGGGACTGCGCCTCGGCTACCGATTCGTCGCCGACCGCGACCTCGCCGTGACGCGGCGCTATGGCCTCGTGCACGCGGGCGGCGGGCCGGACGGGCAGGACGTCCCGCGCCCGGCGACGGTCGTGCTGGATCGCGACGGAGTGGTGCGCTGGTTCTCGGTCAGCCGGAACTTCCAGGTGCGACCCGACCCGGACGACGTCCTTCGCGCCGTCCGCGCGCTCTAGCTCCTACGGCAGGAGATCGGCGACGCGGATGGCCGCCGACGGCGCAGCGAGCGGCGTGACCGTCGCGTCGGCGCCGAGCGTCTCGATCGCCGCGTAGCCCCAGTGCCGCCGGGCCGGGCCCGGTCTCGCCGGCTCGCGATGAACTTCGAGCACGCGATCGACGAGGTTGACGATCCAGTAATCTGCGATCCACGCGCGCGCATAGGCCGCGGCCTTCCGCCCTCGGGCCAGGCGCAGGCCGGACTGCGCGACCTCCACGATCAGCGCCGGGCGCGTCGGATGCGCATCGACGTAGTCACGCGGCGAGCCACGGACCACGCAAATGTCCGGCTCCGGCTCGGACTGGTCGCCGAGAATGATCGGACTCTGTGTCTGGACGAACCATCCTTCTCCGAACGCCCGCTCCACCGCCTTCGCCACGAGCAGCACCGCCGTCCGGTGCGGGCTCCGCTGCGGCTCCTTCACGAGCAACAGCCCGTCGAGCAGCTCGATCGGATCGTCCTCGTCGAGGAAGCCGTGGTCGATCAGCCGCGCGTACTCGTGGCGCGTGAAGCGACGCAGGGCGGGCCGCTCCGCTTGCTTCATGACGGTCAGGGGAGGAGACGCGAGACGGGGATGCTCGATTCCGGCGCGGCGAGCGGGGTGACGCGGGCGGAGGCGTCGAACACCTCGCGGCGGGCGTAGCGCCACCCGAACGGCGCGGCCGGATCGGGGACCGGCTCCTGGTACACCTCGAGGACGCGGTCGACCAGGTTGAGGATCCAATAATCCGCCAGGCCAGCCCGGGCGTAGAGACTGCCCTTACGCTGGCGATCGATGGCAAGACTGGACTCAGCGACCTCGACGGTGAGGACCGGACGCGAGGGATGCGCGCGGCTGTAGTCCTCCGGGCTCCCCGGGACGACTGCGACGTCGGGCTCGGGCTCGGAGTCGTCGTCGAGCCCGATGGGCCCCTGCGTCCGCGCGTGCCACCCGGGCCCGAAAGCCGCTTCCAGCGCCTTCGCGGTCTTCACGATCGCCGTGTAGTGCGCGACGCCCTGCGGCTCGGCAACCATGAGCTCGCCACCGATGAGCTCGATGGGCTCGCCCGGCTGAAACACACCGAGCTCGATGAGCCTTTCGTACTCGGCCCGGCTGAAGCGTCGGGTCCTGGTCTCGTAGCTCGCCATCACGCGCATGGTAATCGGCGGCCCACAGACAGGTCAATGTCGTCGGACGGATACACCACAATCCGCGGTACGCTACGCTCGGAGCCCATGGAGCGCTCATTCCCGATCGTCAGACACCCCGCGCCGGGGACGCGCACGCCGGTGCTGGTGAGCGTGCCCCACTACGGCACCGAGCCCCTGCCCCACATCACCCGCGACGACTACCGCGAGCCGTCGTTCGCGACCTTCGCCTACGGCTTTGCCGACACCTTCGCGGCCGATCTCTACGCCGACCTCTATGAGGATGGGGCCACCGTGCTGGCGACGCCGTTCTCGCGCATGTTCGTCGACGTCAATCGCCGCCGCGATGACTTCGAGCACACGGACGGCGAGGTGCGCTCCCGGCGCGGGGTGGTGCGCACCCACACCATGCGCGACGCGCCGATCTTCGCGCGTCCGCTCACGCTCGCCGACCTCGAGAAGCGATTGCAGGCGCTCTACGACCCCTACTATAGGACCCTGGAGCGCCTGCTCGCCGAGCTCCGTCAGGCCTACGGCGGGGCGCTGCTCCTCGATGGCCACACCGGGAGCCCGCGCCGGATGAAAGACCATCAGGTGATCATCGGTACGCGCCACGATGCAACGTGCGCCCCCGAGCTCGCGGCGACGGCGGCCGCGATCTTCACCCGCCACGGCTTCGAGGTGCATCAGAACGTCAGCGGCTACACCGGGGGCAACATCGTCGCCACGTATGGTCAGCCCCAGACCCGGCGCGTCCACGCGCTCCAGCTGGAGATCAACGCGTCGTTGCTGACGACGACCACCGGCGAGGAGCTCATCGCCCGCGTGAATCGCGAGAAATCCCCGAGAAGGCGGACCCGAGCATCGCCCGCATCCGCCGGTGCCTCCGGGAGGTGCTGGCGGCCCTGCCGTCGGTGCTCGCGGCCGTGCACGCCTCATGACGGCGATCGACAAGCGGAATCTCGTCGCGCAGTGGGCGTTCGACACACGCCCGGTGCTGGTGCGCTTCCACCTCTGGCTGGAGGACGTCGAGGTCGAGCGCGCGCAGGCCGAGCCGGTCTCCGCGCACACCTTCGCGCCGCGCGGCATCGCCCGCTGTCTCGCCATGACCTCCGCGGCGACCGCGCTCGGCACGCGCCTCTTCGGCGAGTACGGGGCGGGCGCGGGCCGGGACAAGGCCACCTACAACCAGATCAAGAAGTCGGCCGACGCCGTCAGCGCCTACGTGATGAGCGAGGGGCTCTGGCACCTCACGCGGACGCTGCCCGAGAACCACGCGCTGATGATCTGCCTCGGTGAGGGCCTGATGCCCAAGGCCGGCGAGACACCCGAGATGGGCGCGAACCCGATGCTCGGCTTTGGCCGTGTCTACGCCCGGCCCGAAGTCGCCCGAACCGTCGACCGCCGCGTGCGTCGGCTGCTCAACGAGCCTGGGCACACGTTCGAGCAGTTCTACGAATGGCTCCATCACCGCGGCATCACGCTCTGGGGCGCCGCCGCCGACACGCTCGAGAACACCTCGCGCTTCGCCGAAGGCAAGCCCACCGGGCCGATGGCGGTTTTCCACCTCTTCGACTCGCCGCTCAGGCTGTCGCGCCCGTACGAGTCGTACATGGGCTGCCTGACCGTGCCCGCGCGCGTGGCCGAGGCGGCCGAGGGCGCCTCGGTGCTGCTCGACTACCGCACGCCGCGCAAGCAGGTGGCCGAGGCGATCGAGGCGGCGTATCCCGGCATCCGGCGCGAGCACATTCACGTATGGACCCTGCGCGGCACGACTCGGGTGGGCCGTCTGGGACGGCTGTGGGAGGAGTGGGAAAAGCTCGGTGTCCACCTGGTCGAGGACGGCTGGACGGCGCCCTCCGGCCTTCCGGTGTTCACCGACTCGGGGACGTACGCGCCCACCTTCCTCGTCGGGAGCTGGCGGGACGCGGCGCAGGCCACCCACGTCTTCCTCTGCGACGGCTATGCGGCGACCGCCGAGGCCGTGCAGGCGGCGAGCCTCTCCGACGTCCTCGACGTCCACGCCACCATGGCGATGTTCTCGCCCTCCTTCGCCCTGCCGTGTGGCGTCGAGGCCCGGCTGATGCAGCTCGACCCATCGGCGCCCGACTTCGCCCAACGGCTGGGCACGCTGATCGGAGGCCGCGAGGTCGACGCGGGCAGGGTCCGAACGTACGCGGCGGCGATCCGTGAGGCGGCGGCCTCCAACATGCCACTGGGCAAGCAGGTGCTCCAGGCCGACGACTTCCTGCCGGAGAAGGACTGGCGCGTGCTCGCGAGCGTCGGCTACATGTGCGACGACCCGTACACGGGCGCCCCCGGAGTCACGCAGGTGGCCGACGGCATCTATCGCGTCACCACGCGACTCGCGACGCGCAAGGCCTCGAGCCAGATCACCTTCACCCTCAGGTTCATGGAGCCGTTCGAGACGACGCGACAGGTGTTCAGCCCGCTGCTCGTGCAATTTCTCTCGGGCGTCGATCACACCACGCGACCGGTCAAGATCTCCGACTCGGGGCGGATCCTCAACGAGCTCCAGACGATGCTCTCGCAGGCGCTCGAGCACGACGGCGAGCGCATCCGCGTTCACTTCGAGCGGATCAACGAGATGGTGATGCCGCGCGAGAAGCAGGCGGCGGTCCGGAAGGTGCTCGAGTGGTACAAGGCCAATCACCCGGTGTGGTTCGAGTGGCTGGAGGTCGTCTGACATGAAGATCCGCATCGGTGTCGGGGCCGCAGGCGCTTCCGCGACGCCCGAGGTGCTGGCCGAGCTCGTCGCGGGGCTCGATCGGCTGGGGTTCGACTCGCTCTGGCTCTCGGAGGTGCTGACCGCGCCCGTGCTCGATCCCCTGGTGGGCCTCGCCTGGGCGGCCGCAAGCAATCCGAGCGTGAAGCTCGGGACCACGATGCTGTTGCCGGGACGCAACGTGGTGCGGCTCGCCAAGCAGCTCGCGAGCCTGGACGTGCTGTGCCAAGGGCGGCTCTTGGTGACGCTGGTTCCCGGGCTCACCTGGGCGCCGGAGCGCGAGGCCATCGGCGTCGAGCCCAAGCGCCGCGGCGCGTTCATCGACGAAGCGCTTCCGCTCTTGCGGCGCCTCTGGGCAGGCGAGACGGTGAGCCACGACGGCGCCGCCGGCAGCTTCCGTGACGTCACGCTCTGGCCGCTACCGGTGCAGCAGCCGCTCGAAGTGTGGCTGGGCGGCACGGCGCCGGCCGCGCTGGAGCGGTGTGGTCGGTTGTCGGATGGGTGGCTGCCCTCGCTGTGCACACCCGACGAGGCGGCGGCGGGACGCGTCGTGATCGAACACGCCGCGGCCCGAGCCGGGCGCTCGATCAGCGGCGAGCACTTCGGCGTGAGCATCGGCTACGCCCGTGCGCCCATCGACCCGGCCACCGCACGCACGATGACCGCCCGGCGTCCGCGATCGGTCGAGCTCACGCCGGTCGGGCTGCCCGCGTTGCGAACGCTCATCGAGCGCTTCATCGCCGTCGGCTTCTCGAAGTTCGTCGTGCGTCCGGTCGTCGCGCCCGGGTCCTGGCGCGCCGAGCTCGAGGCCCTGTCGGCGGCGGTGGGTGACCTCCAGACCTGAGCGTGTGACCTAGGGGGAAGCCGCCAGCCGGTTCCGCGCCGCGAGCTTGGCGTCGTCTCCGCCGAACGCCATGGTGTAGTGATGCGCGTAGCCGGCCGACTCCAGCCGATCGAAGAGCGCCTCGAAATCGATCGTCCCCTCGCCCGGCGCCAGATGGATCTCGTACTCGCCCGTGTTGTCCGCGAGCCGCACCTCGCCGATCCGTGCGATGCCGAGCCCGTCGAGGAACCCCTCGATGCCCTCCGGCACGAGGTGCGCGTGGTTGACGGTGAACGCCCACCCGAAATGGTCGGACGCGATCTGCTCGAAGTACGGTCGGCATTCCTTGACCGTGTGCGCGAGGTAGTGGACCTCGGCGCGCTCGGGCTCCGCGTTCAAGTTCTCCAGCAAGAGCCGCGCGCCCACCCGCTCGGCGTGTCCGGTCAGACGCTTCAACCGTTCGAGCGACGCCGCCTGACGGGCCTCCACCGCACTGCTGAAGTGAAAGCCCGCGTGCACGACGACCCATTCGCACCCGAGCCGCACGGCCAGATCAGTATTCGCCTTGAGATATTCGTCGACGGCCGGCGCGACGTGCGGCGAGAACTCGGCCACATTGACGCCGGACAGCGTGTGCAGCCCGAGATGGATACCGTGGCGCGCGCAGGTGTCGCGCACGGCGCGGACGCGGCCCGGCGACCACCGATCCAGGTGATTGGGCCCGACGTCGGCGTTGAAGTCGACGTAGTGAAACGCGTGACGTGCGGCCCAGTCGAGAGCTTCCTCGAGCTCTCTCGAACCCGCGTCGAAGCCGATCCGGTCTCGCAGCGTCATGGTCCCTCCTCTGAAGCCTTCGTCGCGCGGTATGGTACCCCTCGAGCGCGTTTCGCGCGATAATGCGCGCACCTCAACGACCAGGGGGCAGAGCCATGACGACCACGCGCAGGGACTTCCTCCAGACCACCGGCGGCGCGCTCGCCGGTCTTGCATTCGTCGGATGCGAGCTGATGGCCGCCGCGCCCGCGCGGGCGCAAGGGCGCCGCCGCGAAGTGGTGGTGAGCGGCAAGCGCGCGAAGACCGTGGACGTGCACGCGCACTGCGCCGTGCCCGAAGCCCTGGCGTTGATGAACCTGAAGCTCGGCGGGCCGTTGTACCGACCGGACCTGGACATGGCGACCGCGGTGGCGGCCCGCCTTCGCGCGATGGACGAGCAGGGCATCGACGTCGAGGCGCTCAGCATCAACCCGAACTGGTACGAGACGGACCGCGACCTGGCGAGGCAGGTCATCCAGGTCCAGAACGAGAAGCTCGCCGAGGCGTGCGCCGCGAACCCCGAGCGCTTCGTCGCCTTCGCGACGGTGGCGCTCCAGTACCCCGACCTCGCCGCCGAGCAGCTCGAGGAGGGCGTCAAGAAGTACGGGCTGCGCGGCGCCGGTATCGGCGGGAGCGTCAACGGCGCGGAGATCAGCGATCCGAAGTTCCACCCGTTCTGGGCCAAGGCCGAGCAGCTCGGCGTGGTGGTCTTCATCCACCCGCAAGGGACCGGCGCCCCGACCGACCTTCAGCACCGGCTCAAGGGCAGCGGCTATTTGGAAAACGTGATCGGCAATCCGCTCGAGACCACCGTCGCGCTCTCGCACCTGATCTTCGAGGGCACGCTCGACAGGTTCCCCGGCCTGAAGATCTGCGCGGCGCACGCCGGCGGCTTCCTGCCGTCGTACGCCGGCCGCTCCGATCATGGATGCCCGACACGGCCCGACCGCTGCGCCGGAGGAACCTACGGGACGATCAAGAAGAAGCCGTCGGAGTATCTCAAGCAGCTGTACTACGACACGATGGTGTTCAGGCCCGAAGGGGTGCGTCACCTCGCCGCCGAGGTGGGCGCGAGTCAGCTCCTGGTGGGCACGGACTATCCGTATCCGTGGACGAAGACCGCCGTGGATCTCATCCTCAACACACCGGGGGTGAGCGACGCCGACAAGGTGGCGATGCTCGGCGGGACGGCGATGAGGCTGCTCGGGATCAAGACGTAAGCATGGCCGCGACGCGGGCTCCGGCGGCGGCCGCCACACGGCGCGGCCCCCTGCTGGTGGCCTGCGCCGCGGTCTGCTGGAGCAGCGGGGGGCTCATCGCTCGCCTCGTCGCCACCGGCCCGTGGACGACCAGCCTCTGGCGCGGCCTCTTCGCCTCGCTCTTTCTGACCCTGGTGCTGCGGGTGGTCCGGCGCCTCGGGATCTTCGCGCTGTGGCGCGACGGCGGGCGCCCGGTCCTGATCGTGGCCGTCTGCATGGCGACGGCCTCGACGTGCTTCATCTTCTCCCTCGCGCACACGTCGGTCGCCAACACGCTCATCCTGATGTCCACGGGCCCCTACGTGGCCGGGCTGCTGGGCTTCATCCTCCTCGGCGAGCGCGTCGCGCCGCGCACATGGCTGACGATGGGAGTCGTGCTCGTGGGGGCGATCGTCATGGTGTCCGATTCCTACCGTCGCGGCGCGATCGTCGGCGACCTGCTCGCGATCGTCATGGCGTCGAGCTTCGCAATCGCCACCGTCCTCATCCGCCGGCACCCCGAGATCCAGATGGCGCCGGCGGCGGCGCTGGCGACGGCGCTCACGGCGCTGGTGGCGCTCCCGATGGCCGACCCGCTCGGGACTGCGCCGCGCGACCTGGCCCTCCTGGCGTTCTTCGGCGTGGGGCAATTCGGCGCGGGCTTCCTGCTCTTCACCGCCGGCGCGCGGCTGATTCCCGCCGCGGAGAGCTCGCTGATCGGCATGTTGGAGACCGTGCTGGGCCCGCTGTGGGTCTGGCTCGTGCTGAGCGAGCGGCCCGGTGCGGCGTCGCTGGCGGGCACCCTCGTCGACCTCGTCAGGCCGCGGCGGCGAACGGCGGGAGATCGGTGAGCTCAGCGCGCTCCATTCGCGCGGGCCCTGGAGTACCATGGCTTCGCGAGGAGGCGACGATGGCGAGGATCGAGCCGCTAGGCATCAACCAGGTCGACGACGAGATCCGGCATCTCTGCGAGGAGGCCGAGCGCCAGTCCGGCACCTCGGCGAGCGCGCGGACCTACGCGCGGAACCCCGGCGTGCTCAAGGCGCTCGCGGCTTTCCGCGCCGCGCTCGTCCGGGAAGGGACGATCGACCCCGTGCTCCGCGAGCTGGTGCGGCTCAGGATCGCCGCCCTCAACAACTGTCGCTACTGACTCACCCTGCGCTATGCCGGGGCCCGGCATGCGGGGGCGACCGAGGCGAAGATCGCGGCGATCGACGACGAGAGCTCGAACCTCCTGAGCCCGCGCGAGCGGGCGGCCATCCGGTTCGCCGAGAAGCTCGCCGTCGACCATCACAAGGTCGACGACGCGCTCTGGTCCGAGGTGCGAGCGCACTTCTCGGAGGCCGAGGTCATCGAGCTGGTGGCGCACACGACGCTCTACATCGGGTTCGGCCGGTTCAACGAGATCGTGGGGCTGGATCCAGCGTAGGCGTTTGGGCCCGAGGACAGGCATCAGTCGCGCAATCGCGCGATCACGTCTCTTCCGTAGCGCAGCACGTCGTCAGGCGTCTTGACTTGGGCCGGGAGCCCCGCGGCCGCGCTGACCGGTACGGTCACTCGCGTCACGCCCAGCCTGGCCAGCGACTCGATCTCCGCGGGCTCGGCCGGGGCGGCCACGGTGATCTCGATATCCGCCGGGTTTCGGCCCGCCTCGACGGCGGCACGGCGCATCTCGTCGAAGAGATCACCCGGCGCGCCACGCGCGGGGAAGTAGCCATCGCCGAGGCGGCCGGCTCGCCGAGCCGCGGCCTTCGTATCGCCGCCCACGATGATGGGAATCCGGCGATCGGGAGGCAACGGCCGACAAAACACCTCGCTGAACGAGACGAAGCGCCCCTTGAAGCTCGCGCGCTCCTGGCTCCAGAGGGCGCGCATGGCGGCGACGTACTCGTCGGTGCGCGGCCCGCGATCGTCGAACGGGACGCCCAGAGCGGCGAACTCCTCGGCGAGCCAGCCCACCCCGATCCCCAGGAGGACGCGGCGTCCACCCGCCAGGTGATCTAGCGTGGCCACCGCCTTGGCCGTGATCACGGGATTGCGCTGGGGCAGGATCAGGATCGCCGTGCCGAGCTTGATCGTGCGCGTGGCGGAGGCGATGTAGGCCAGCCAGATCAACGGGTCCGGAATCGGGAAGTCCTCGAGGCCCGACCCCATGCGGCCGGTCGGCGAATACGGATAGCGAGACTGATAGCCGTGGGGCACCACGACGTGTTCGACCGTCCAGATCGACTCGAAGCCGGCCGTCTCGGCGGCCTGCGCGAGCTCGACGGCCGCCCGGCCGTTCGCGTATCGACCCAGACTTGCGTACCGCAATCCGAACTTCATTGCCCGACCTCCCTGCGCGTGGCGATCTTCGCGGCTTCGCCGCTGAGCCTCACGATGTGCAGCCCCGTGTTGGCCCGGTCCGCGAGGTAGACGAATCCCCGCTCGTCCGCCTCGACGTTGTTGGTCTGGATCGCCACCTTGCACCTCCGCGTCCCGTTCGTCACGCAGCGCTCGGCGGTCCGCTCCGTCGTCGCGGGAATGTAGAACGCGGCCTCACGCGGCGCGTAGGGGTTGCGGATGTCCACGGCCCGCACGCCGGCGTTGAAGTAGGCGACGAACACGAGCTTCCTGTAGAAGATCGGCGCGAACGACTCGCTCGACGAGTGGGGGCCGAAGCGGCCGCCCCGGCGGCAGAAGTTGCCCGTGGACTCCGGGACCTGGAAGGTGGCCACCGAGAACGGCCGCGTCTCCGTGGTGACGTCGACCACGAACGTGGCGTGCCGCGACTCGCGGCACTCGTTGGCGGTGGCCTCGGAGACGAGGACGACGACGTCGCGGACGCCTCCCTTCGTGTTGGGCGCCCAGTCGGCGATCGGGATGCCCAGCACGGGGAACGCCGTGTGACCGCCCCAGTTGGGCGACATGTAGAGCCGGCTGATCTCGGGATAGTTGAGATTCGCCGCGGTGGGTTCCCTCGGCCCGGTGAGCAGCTTCTGCCGGTCGACGATCTGGAGGACGCCGTCGGTGCTCGTGCCGTACGCGAAGTACACGCGGTCGCCGAGCACGATCGGCCCATGGGCGCCGTGGGCGACCGTGATGGGGCCGGTCGAACCGGGCTCCTGGCCGGCCAGCCCGAAGTCGCGGATGAACACGGGCTTCGCGGGGTCGCTGAGGTCGTAGATCTTCGTCATGCGCCACGTGCGCCAGCCCGATGGACCGAGCTCGGGCGGCTCCGCCTTGGCGAGATCGCCCGAGATCAGGTAGGCGATCCCCGTCTCGCACTCCCACCAGTTCTTGTGCGTCGAGGTCAGCCCGGAGACCACCGTGCTCACCTTCTGCGGCTTCGCGGGATCGGTCACGTCCCACACGTCGTGGCCCGAGTTGGGCGCCGAGTTGCCGACCGTCCGCAGCAGGTACGTCTTGCCCTGCCGATCGCACACGCGCGCCATCTGTGCGCCACCCTGTTCGGCGCCGCCAGGCATTCCGGGGATGTGGGCGAGATAGCGCGGCCGCGCGGCGTCGGTGACGTCGACGATCGACGTCCCGTTGTCTTCGTCGGCGCCGGTGAGCGGGTTGCGTGCGCGCCCCCCGTGATGGCCGACGTACGCGATGAACCGACCGCGCTGCGCGTGGATCGTCGGTTGATAGGCCGACCGGCCCTGGAGGTCGTCGTGCCCGACCAGCTCCATGTCGTGGGCCTCGGCGCCGTGGCCGCGCGCCGGCGCCTGGGAGCGCGCGGGCGCGGCTACGAGCGACACCAGGACGAGGCCGAGGAGGACCACCGAACGCCGGGGCAGCGGTGACGTCATATGCATCTCCTTTCAGCGACCGCGGCGCGCCGGGAGGCAGCCTCCGGCGCGACGGCGGCGCAGAGTCTATCACCGGTCGCCCGCTCGCGCCCCGCGACGGCGCCCGACGATTGGCGCCTCGCTTGACAGTCGGCCGCACGGAGGACGATGATCGATTCCATGACGACCCTCGAACGCGCGGAAGCCGCGGAACATGCGCTGAGCCAGGAGCTGGATCGGCTCGTCATCATGAAGTCCGTGATCTACACCTCGGGTGAGCGGGATCCGAGGGTGCCCGTGCCGCGGCCTCCGGACCAGGGCAAGCGCTATCTCATGGGGCACGACCCGCGCCTGGCGCGCATGCCCGACAAGCCGACCCTGTTCGATTTCTTCAAGTACCGCTTCGCGCCCGCGAATCACCTCCTCCAGAGCGCGCGGCTCGCGCAGAAGAACGGCATGGGCGAGAAGATCGTCCTCGCCTGCCTGCTCCACGACATCGCCATCGCCGGATTCATCCGTGGCGACCACGGCTACTGGGCCGCCCAGATGCTGGAGCCGTACGTCGACGCGGAGGTGAGCTGGGCCATCCGCTACCACCAGGCGCTGCGGTTCTTCGCGGACGAATCCGTCGGGTATCGCTATCCGGAGCTGTACACGCGGCTGTTCGGCCCGGACTACACGCCCGAGCCCTATATCGAGCAGGCCTACCGGTACGCTCGCGATCACACGTGGTACATGACGGCGCGCCTGGTCACGGTCAACGATCTCTACTCCTTCGACCCGAGCGTGCAGGTGGAGCTGGAAGAGTTCACCGACGTCGTCGGCCGGAACTTCAAGCAACCGAAGGAAGGCCTCGGCCTCGACGCGAGCCCGTCGGCCCACATGTGGCGCACGATCATGTGGCCGACGCGGTACCTCTAAATGGCCACCTCCGTCGGCTTCATCGGCGTCGGCAACATGGGCAACCCCATGGCCTCCAACGTGCTGAAGGCGGGCTTCCCGATGACGGTGTTCGACCTGCATCCGCCCGCGATGGAGAACCTGCTCCGCGCCGGGGCCAAGGGCGCGGCCTCGGCGCGGGACGTCGTCGAGCGCAACGAGATCGTCATGACGTGCCTGCCGGCATCGCCCGACGTCGAGGCCGCCTACCTGGAGCCCGGCGGCCTCGTCGACCGCGCCGCGCCCGGGACGATCCTCATCGATCTCAGCAGCGTCCTGCCCTCCACGCCCCGCAAGATCGAGCCGCGCGCCACGTCGCGAGGCGTGCGCTTCCTCGAAGCGCCGGTCAGCGGCGGCGTGAGCGGCGCCCGTGCGGCCACGCTCGCGGTCATGGTGGGTGGTGATGCGGAAGTCCTGGAGCGGGCCCGTCCGGTGCTCCGGGCGCTGGGCCCGAACATCTTTCACGTGGGACCGGTCGGAGCGGGCAACACCGTCAAGGCGATCAACAACATGATGGCCTGCGTCAATGCCCTCGCCATGATGGAAGGGGTCGCCCTCGGCGTGAAGGCCGGGCTCGATCCCCTGACGATCTACGAGGTCGTGAAGGCGAGCAGTGGGGCAAGCAAGGCGCTCGAGCGCATCCCGACCGCGCTGATCCCACGGAAGTTCGAGCCGGGCTTCAAGGTGCGACTGATGAACAAGGACCTGGAGACGTTCAATACGATCGCCAAGGAGCTCCACGTCCCGGTGAGCTTCGCCAACGTCGCCCAGCGGTACCAGCAGGCAGCGATGGCGGCCGGGCTCGCCGACCAGGACACGTCCGTGGTCATGACGATCATCGAACATCTGGCGGCCATCGACGTGTGGCCGCGGTCATCCTAGCCGATCGCCCGCCGGCTCTCGATCACGAGAGCGTCAGCACGGCCTTCCCGTGGAAGCGCCGGTTCATCAGATCCTGCGCCACCTGACCGATCTCTCCCCACGGCCGCTCCACGCCGATGTGGGGCGCGAGCTGCCCCGCCGCCACGAGGTCGGCGAGCCGCCGCAGCCCCTCCGACGCCGGCTCGCTCCCGACCTCCGTGAAGAGGTAGAACCCGTAGAGCGTGGTGCGGCCGGCGTGGAAGAACTGCCGCGCGTCGAACGTGACCTCGGCGGCGGCGGAGACGCCAAGCGTGACGCAGACGCCGCCGCGCTCGAGGGCGGCCAGCGCTGTGCCGAGCGTGCGTCCGCCCACCGACTCGACGACGAGGTCGTACTTGGGCGAAGGGGGGATCTCCTCGCCCACCACGACGTCGTGGGCGCCCAGCTCGCGGAGAGCCGGCTTCTGGTCGGCGCGCCGGGCGGCCGCCGTCACGTGAGCGCCGGCGAGCCGCGCGAGCTGCACCGCGAAGTCGCCGACGCCGCCGGTGGCGCCCGTGACGAGCACGCGTCGACCGAGGAGCGGCCCTCGCTTGGCGAGGGCGTACAGCGCGGTGAGTCCGGCCACAGGAAGAGTGGCCGCCTGGGCGAACGTCACCTTGTCGGGCAGCGCGGCGAGCGCGTGTGTCGGCACCGCCACCCGCTCCGCCCACGCGCCTTCCGGTAGGAGCCCGACCACTCTCGCCCCGACGCGTGGGCCCGAGCCGTCCGCGGCGGCGCGCTCGAGCTCGCCGGCCAGGTCCCAGCCCGGGCGCCAGCCGGCCACGGCCATGCCCGAGCGCCGCACCTCGCCGCGGTTGAGCGAGATCGCTCGCACGCGCACGATCGCCTCATCGCGGTCGGGGACGGGCGCCGCGATCGGACGGATGACGAGCCGGCCCGGGACGTCTGGATCGACGACGACGGCACGAGTATCGCTCACGGGTCACCTCCGCCGGAAGAGTAGCGGCGCGCGGCTCGAGAGGTCAAATGCACGATTCGACGCTGGGCTGCGGTATTCTGGCGCTGCGCTCAAACCCGAGTCGGCCCGATCACCGGGTGAAGGAGGCCCCACGATGAACGTCGGCGTCTCGGTTCCCCTGCCCGCGTACCTCGTCGACGTCGGCTTCATGGCCCGGAAGGCCGAAGAGCTCGGCTTCGAGTCGTTCTGGTGCGCCGAGCACCCGTTCATCCCGGTGCAGTCGGCCAGTCGCTTCCCGGGCTCGGAGGACGGCGTGATCCCTGAGAGCTACTCGCACTTCGTCGACCCGTTCGTCGCGCTCGCGCGCGCCTCGGGGACTACGAGCCGCATCAAGCTCGGGACCGGGATCGTCCTGGTCCCCGAGCGCCACCCGCTGCTGCTCGCCAAGGAAGTGTCCACCCTCGACCTCTTCAGCCGCGGGCGCTTCCTCTTCGGCATCGGCGCGGGCTGGCTCAAGGAGGAGACGCAGATCATGGGCGGCGACTTCGACCACCGCTGGACGCAGACGCGGGAGTCGGTCCTGGCCATGAAGGAGCTATGGACCAAGCCCGAGGCCGAGTTCCACGGCCGGCACTACGACTTTCCCCCGGTCAGGTCCTATCCGAAGCCGGCGCAGAAGCCGCACCCACCCGTGCTCCTCGGCGGGGCCGCGAAGAACGTGCTCCAGCGCGTCGTCGCCTGGGGCGACGGCTGGCTGCCGAATCGCGTCACGCCTTCGAGCCTCCGCGAAAGTCGGCAGACTCTCGACCGGCTCGCGAAGGACGCCGGCCGCGACCCCTCCGCCCTCACCATCTCGGTCCACGGCCAGCCGGCCGACCGCGACCTGATCCGGCGGCTCCTCGACGCGGGCGCGAACCGCGTCATCGTGCGGCCGCCCGCGGTGAAGACGGAGTCGGAGATGGCGACGGAGCTCACGCGCATCGCCGAGGTCGTGCTGCGGTGAGAACCCCAACCAGAGAGGAATGACAATGACGATGAGGAAACGGCCGACTGTCGTCCGTCTTGCTGCGGTGCTCGTGCTGCCGCTCGCTGTGGTCGGCTGTTCCACCGCGATACGGAGCACTCCCGACAACCCGACGAGCGCCGGCGGCCTCACCCCGAACGTGAAGGATAAGGACGCCGGGCTCGTCGGCATGGCGCCGGGCTTCGACGTCAGCAAGTACAAGATCGTCGTGGTCGAAAAGTTCCCGGTGACCGACCCCGACGTGAAGGACGAGGGCGATCGGCGGTTCGCCGCTAAGATGGCGCCCAAGCTCCAGCAGGAGCTCGTGCGCCGCCTCTCGGACAGCGGCCTGTTCCAGCGCGTGGTGAACGCAAGCGAGTATCGGCCGAGCGCCGGGGCGGCACTGCGCCTCCACGGGGCGATCACCCGGTTGGGGCGCGGGTCGCAGGTGGCCCGCTACTTCGTCGGCGGGTACGGAATCGGCCGAGCCCGGGCGCAAGCTGACATGCGCATCGTCGACGCCGCTTCGGGGCGCGTGGTGATGGTGACCGCGAATCGCTGGATTGCCAACGCAGGCTGGTTCGGCGGCGACGACGAAAATCTCCTCGAGCAATCGTTCGAAGGCATGGCCCATGACCTCACGAACTTCCTGATACGCCTGTCCAAGGGCGAAAAGCCCGGAGAGTGAGTGACCCGATGACCATCGATCGTTACCTCAAGGCCGTGCTGACCGTGATCGCCGTCGCGCTCGTCGCGATCGCCGCGACGCCGTGGCTCCGGCTGGTCGTACCCGCGCCCGCCACCGCGGCTGACACACCGTACGAGCTCAACGTGCCAAAGGCGTGGGGCCGGATCGTCGCGTACTCCGACGGCAACCTGCTGCTGGAGACCCCCGACGGCTCGCTGCGCGTGGCCGAGATCACCGGCAAGCCGCCCGAGTACCCGAAGACGAAGGCGCTGATCAAGCGGAACTGAACTTCGGCATGACCTCCCTGGCGAACCAGCGGAGCTGCTCGAGCATCACGGCCTTCGGCGTGCCCATGCTGATGCTCATGTTGACGTGCCGCAGGCCGGGAAATCGGGTCTCGAGGTCCTTGAGGTAGGCGACGAGCTCCTCGGGCGGGCCCGCGAACCACGCGCCCGTCTTCGTGTAGTGCTCGACCGTGGGGACGCCGGCGGCGCCCCAGCCACCGCGACGCGCGGCCGCCTCGACCTGGGCCCCCGTGATCCCCGGCACGAAGCCCAGGGGGGCGAACATCTTCACGTGCTCTTCGTAGTAGGGCGTGATCTCGCGGATCGCCTTTTCCGGGGTCTCGGCGAGGTAGAAGAAGATGCCGAGGCAGAGGTCCTCGCCGAGGGCGAGATTCCGGCCCGCGCGCGCCGCGGCCTCGCGGTACGCGTGGATCGGACCTTCGGCCATGGTCGCGGCGCCGCCGCCGATGATGCCCTTGATCCCGTGACGAACCATGAAGTCCAGCCCGCGCCGGCTCGCGCTCACGATGGGCTGCCAGCACTCCACGGGCCGGTGGATGGGGCGCGGGACCAGCGTGATCTCGGCGAGCTCGTAGCCGCGATAGGGGACGGCCGGCGGCAGCGTGTAGTGCTTGCCGTGATGCGAGAACGATTCCTCGTTGAACGCCTTGAAGATGATCTCGACCTGCTCCTCGAACAGCTCGCGGTTGGCCTCGGCGTCGACCATCGGGGCGCCGAGCGTCTCGACCTCGCGGGTGTGGTAGCCGCGGCCCACGCCGAAGATCACGCGCCCGCGTGTCAGGATGTCGGCGGTGGCGAAGTCTTCGGCGAGGCGCAGCGGGTGCCACATGGGCGTGATGTTGAACCCGCAGCCGATGCGGATCCGCGGCGTCACGTGGGCCAGGTGCACCGCCACCATCAGGATGTTCGGCAGGCACTCGTAGCCCTCGTGCTGGAAGTGGTGCTCGGCCAGCCAGATCGCGTGATAGCCGAGATCGTCCATGGCCCGCGCCACGGCCTCCGTCTTCTCGAAGACCGTCGCCAGGTGCGCGTTAGGGTAGCGCCGCTCGTTGGCGGGCGTGGCCCCCTGCCCCATGTCGGGCAGATCCACGTGGCCGGCGTAGACCGTGGCGAACTTGTCGATCATGGCCGCGTCACCCGCTTCCAGCCGAGCCACGTGCAGAGGGCACGTCCCATGATCAGCTCCTTGTCGCGCGCGGAGAGCCACGGCAGCTCTTCCGTGAAGAGCGTCACGCACTGCCGCCACGCGCACGGAATGCGCG
>Ga0209239_1000524_pt1 | contig 22107 bp, 21 predicted proteins | sample GraSoi013_2_20cm_FD_185824 | JGI IMG/M metagenome (GOLD analysis project Ga0209239, IMG submission 185824) | Grasslands soil microbial communities from the Angelo Coastal Reserve, California, USA - Sample 10_02_2013_2_20cm (SPAdes) (version 2) | ecosystem: Environmental > Terrestrial > Soil >...
CTCTCCGCAATCCCTCGACGAACACCTATCCCCACGCCATGGATTTCCACGCCGCCGAGATCGACTTCCTGAAGAATTATCGGGCGATCAATGCCGCCGATGAAACCATCGGTTATACCTTCGTGGCCAAGAAGCCCGGCGTCTTTTTCTATCACTGTGGCGCACCGCCGATGATCCAGCATGTAGCTCGCGGGATGTTTGGCGCCATCATCGTGGACCCGAAGAATACGAAGTCCTGGCCAAAAGCAGACCGGGAATACGTCCTGATCCAGTCGGAGCTGTTCGAGAATCCCGACGATGTACAGGCCATGTTCGACCGCAAGTTCGCACACATCATCTTTAATGGGGGAATCTTCAAGTATCACCCCTACGTGACCGGCGGCCACGCTCTTGAGGCGAAGCCTGGCGAGCGTGTGCGGATTTATTTCGTCAATGCAGGTCCGAACGAATTCTCTGCGTTTCATCCGATCGGTGAAATCTGGGACAACGTGTATGAAAGCGGCAATCCCGCCAACAAGCTCAGCGGCGTCCAGACCTACGTCGTAGGGCCGGGCAGCGCCGCTACCTTTGATGTGGTCGTCGAATCTGCCGGCGCCTACCCCTTGGTTACGCATTCACTGACCGGCGCGCTCCGTGGCGCGATCGCCGTGCTGGTGGTATCCCCTGACGCCAAGCCCGCTCCGCTCATGCCCCACACGCCTTGGAAGGTCGAGGTGCCTCAGACGGGAATCACGCCGCTGCCCGCGCCATAGCTCATAGTTCGAAAAAAGGACCCCTCTTCCCTTACGCAGGGGCCCATGCCGCACCAACTAATCAGCCAGGCTGCTCACTGCTTGCTGAGTGGAAAGGTGATTACAAGTCCTCCCATGACGTCACCGATTTTGAAATCCGACTTCGGGCTTTTGCGATGCGAGTTGTGGCATTCGATGCACGTCATGGAAAGACGCTTTGAACCGTGCCGAATGATCTCTATCGCGGCTTTCTATACACCCTGCAATATACTCTCGCATTTTAGGCGCTGAGAGTCCTCTACCATCTAGTCGCTTTTCAATCATCCAGCAGCGAAGACGTTCCAAAATACTTTCACATATTTCCTCATCGGACCTACCTTCTTTCACACCTTGCAGGCACAACTTGCGAGCTTGTTTCTTCAGACTATTGACGCTTTTTCTGTTAGGAGGAGTTCTTCCCAGGTCCATATGTTATTTTATGGCGTTAGGGGAGTTGATGGCGACGGCGGATAGGGCCAATCTAAGGAGGGGGATACCATGATAGTCGAGGACAGGATCGCGGCCTTTTTGCGGACGAACTCAAAGCAACCTTATTGTGACGACTGCCTAGGACGACTCTTGAAGCTAGGAACGGCTGGTAACACATATGGCGAGGAACGCGACGGCGGCACTTGGAGCTTCAGGGACGTTTACTCGTCAGTGTGGAACCTGTTCGATATGCGCTAATACCAAGATGGTTTCTCATTCGAATTAGGACAACGCCGGAAGTCGTGAGCTATTGACACTCGCAGCATTGATGGCTTAAAAACATGACCCACCAAGAGCTTGTGCATATCACCGAAATACTCTTAGGTGTTTCGAGATGGAACTAGTATGAGGTTAAGATTCCGTAAGTCGTTCGGCTTTGGTCTATTCCGTCTCGCCGTCAAATAAGCACCTTCTGGAGATGAGAGCAGGAGAAGATCATGGCTAAACCCAAAGTGGTATCGCAAAAAGAATGGCTTGCCGCCCGCAAAGCCCTACTGGTGAAAGAGAAAAGAAGTTCACCCGATTGCGCGATCAGTTGAGTCAAGAGCGGCGGCAGCTTCCTAGGGTGAAGGTGGACAAAGAATACGTGTTCGATGGGCCGAAGGGTAAAGAGGCCTTATCGGAACTATTTGACGGCAGAAGCCAGCTCATCGTCTATCACTTCATGTTTGACCCCAGATGGGAGGCTGGATGCCCGCACTGCTCTCATGTGGCCGACCGTTTCAATAGAATCATCCGGCACCTGAACCAACGGGATGTGACTATGGTCGCTGTGTCTCAGGCGCCGTTCGGCAAGTTGGCTGCATATAAGCAGCGGATGGGCTGGAATTTCAAGTGGGTGTCATCGTCCGAGACAGACTTCAATTTGGATTATCACGTGTCGTTCACGCCAGAAGAGTTGGCCAAGAAAAAAGCGCTCTACAACTTCACTTTGCAAAATCCGGACAGCCCGCAGCGGGAGGGAGTCAGCGTGTTTTACAAAGACCCCACCGGAAGAGTGTTTCACACCTATTCAACGTATGCGCGTGGCATCGATATGTTCATGGTGGACTACCACTACCTCGACCTGGTGCCCAAGGGCCGAGATGAAGGAAAGCGTGGACCCTTCTGGGTGCGCCGCCATGATGAATACGGCCGATAATCTAATTTGCTCATTTCATCCGTACTCAAGGGGAGAGCGCTACCAATCAGACTGATTAAAGTTAGGGTGTTGTTCAGGGAAACTCGAATCGCAAGGTTCGCAAAGGAACAGCCTGGGAAGCCAGCATCTTTAAAGTTGGTAATTAAACCTCTCCCCCCTCTCGCTCAAAAGCCTTTTCAAGGATCGGCTCAAAGTGATAAGTAATAACGTCACATTCCGGACGTTCTGATCAAGTTTTAAAAAGCAATAGTTCAAAAACTATTCGGCATTATTGGTTTGAGAGCGTCTAGCGGAGCCAATGAGCGGATCAAGCCAGAAACAGACCAGAAATGGAGGACGCATCATGAGCATGAGAGGCTTTTGGTTGGGACTCGCTGTTGGAACCATCTCCACTTGCGTACTCGGTCAGTGGGTGTTCTCCGCCGTGAGCAAGGAGACAAATCCACCCAAGGGCATATCCCCAGAAATTGTCGCCGATTATATACATAGTGTAATCCAGGCGGATCGAACTTTTTACACGATCGAGATTGTGGAGCGGATGCAGACGCGAGGCATTATCTACGCCTCGGAAGATTGGATAGAGAAAGGAGATCTCCCTTTACCCGCCCAATTTGTACTCGAAACGGGGCGGATCGTAGCTAAACAACCAAATGGGATTCGATTCCGGCTGATCAGCAGTTGGCCGATAAATAAAAGGAATAGCCCAACGACAGAGTTCGAGCGGACCGCGCTTGCGAAGATCCTCGTGAATACCGATCGTCCCTATACAGGCGTTACAACCGAGGGCAGGGCTCGCGTCTTCCAAGCACTCTATGCCGATAAAGCCCTGTCTCAGAGGTGCGCCGATTGTCACAATGTGCACCCCAATAGCCCAAAGAGGGATTTCAAGGCGGGAGACGTAATGGGTGGAATTCTTCTAACGATTCCACTCCCCCAATAGGCAAGGCCAACGACCTTCATCGACGCTGCATGTGGGGTAAGCTGGCTGCAGTCTGAGTAGGCTGGAGGAGGGTCCCGAAAACGGTTCCCTAAACCGCGTCTCGACTAACGACTCGGTCGGGAATGCAACTCTTTCGATTTGAAACTGTAGCAGTGAGACCAACGACGGGGCAGAGCGGCGGCTGTAGATTGACCCAAAGACGTGGGAGTGGCGAAGACGGAAATAAGGGGATCGAATGGCGGGGAATTGTCCCTGATCGTAAGCTGAGATCAGCCACACAATAGCCATACACTCCATAATTCCCCTTCGATCTCTTGACGTTACGGAGCGTCTGCGAATCTGCAAGCCGCCGACTTCAAGATAACTTATTCGGCTCCCTTGGACTGAGCTTCATGTACTCAATCTGTAACCCAAGAACCTTTAGTTTTCTGTATCCGCCCGATTACCCCGAAGAACTGTCCAACGCATCCATCAAGCGTGTATGGGACCTTGCATTGCGATCTGATAATAGACCGCTCCTCTCTATTCAAGGATTCAAAATCTGCATCAAGATGCCATGTGGTTTTGTGATCGACAGTATCCTGCATCTCTAACCAGATATGCTCTTCATCACGGGCGTCAAAATCTGTGGGGAAGTACATGATCTTAGCGTCTACAACAAAATGTTTGCCGAACAACGGGTGCTTAGGAGCCTCTGTAGGATCGGTGTAGTCCAGAATACAGCAGTGATGTTTTGAGTTGAGAACATCTAAGGCAATAGTTTCATACCGATCCTTGGGGATGCTGCGCAAAGGGACTGCCTGAAGAGCTGCGTTAAAGTCAGCCACCTCCTCACGACTCTGTCGCGCCCGAATCGGCTCCATTATGCGATTGAAATCTTCCTGGCTCCGCCTGCATTCTTTGACCACCTCTGGCTTCAGGCGAGCCCCCTTGTAGAATCGAGTCCGTTGATCGGCTTGAGGATCTGATCACCCCGCAAGTAACGCGACGCAATAGGCGGTCAGGATAAGTGAGCCTGGAAGGGCGTTGCTGACGTTCAAACCTGCCATAATGCGAATGCCTCCTCGATGAAAAGATGCAACGCTCTTATCTTTATCGCCGAGGAGAGTCAATCGAAATCAGTCCAATACTGTGGCTAAACTGGGGCAGAACTATCGCGCATGGAGGGGGAATATCGGCACCTGGCCTTTCATTCGCGTGGGTTTGGGTCAGGAGGAAAAATGGTGCGATAGCCGTGGACTCTAGATGCACAGTCTGGATTCTGTTTTTTGGGGGGTACCGGGGGGCCGATGGGACCCTTCGATGTGATCCTCGATCTTGTTATAGGTGCCTGGTGGGGTATTCTGATCTGCACGAAACGCTAGAACCATTGGATGCAAGGCAGGACGAAGACATGAAAGGGAACTTGCACCTTGCCCTCTCCATGGAGCTTCCGTTGCAGATTATGAATGTGTTCCCGGAAGCCACTGAGCTGCTCATCTTGAATTCCCGCAAACAGCATCGTGTTGCTACCGCCCCAGTAAATTGAGCCAGGAGCATGCCCCGTCGCGCCTTTTCCGTGCGCCTTTTCCACAAAAGTAAAGGAGACGCGTTCTGCCTCCAGCCACTTAAGCACTTCGTCTTCCAGTGATGAGCGAAACGTCATGAAGACCATCTGCATGGTATTTCCCCTCAATGGTGCATCTTGATGCCACGTCCTAAGCCGCTACGATCCCGTGGTGATTTCTGCTTTGCGAGGATCTGATACTTGATCTTATCGTAGGTTGCCTGCGGTATCACCTTCTTCTGCACCAACTCGTCCTTCCGCTTGTATGGCCGTCCCGCTCTTTTTCGAGTACGCCTCGCCGATGACGAAGCCGCGAATTGTCCCTTAACCCGATAATCTCGGCTATTTTCCGTGAGGACGGTTAAGGAACGGCGGGCTTCGTCAGGTCGTTATTCACCCAGTTATTGGGCGCGTTAACGTCGATCCCTCCGGCAGGTGGCGGTTTGTCCAGATTGACATATTGCAAATTATCGAAGGGCTGGATCTGCTCGTCGGCGGGCAATTGCTTGCGGTTAAAGCCCCCGCCGAGCGCGCGGAGGAGCGCCACCGAGGCTCTCAGCAGGTCGACCTTGATCTGCACGAGGTCGGTGCGCGCCATTAGCGTTTGGACCTGCGCGTAAATCAGCTCGAGGCTGGACGCTAGACCGCCCTTATAGAGCTCGGATGTCAGGTCTTGCGTCTTGAAGAAGGCTCCGACGGCGGCGGCCTGCCGATCGGCCGCGGCGGTCAGCCAGTTCGTCAAGCTCAGCCCGTTCTCGACCTCTCGAAACGCGTTGAGCACCGTCGACCGGTACAGGTCTTCCGTTTCGCGATAGGCCGACCAGGACCGCTGCAATTGGGCGCGGCGATAGCCGCCCTGGAAGACCGGCAGCGAAACGCTGGCGCCATAGGACCAGAATGCGGCGGTCAGCTTGGCGATATCGAAGCCAGCGTCCAGGATTCCTCCGTCGGCTGCGAACCTTACATTGGGGAAAAAGGCAGCGCGTGCGATCCCGATGGCGCGGTTCGCTTGTGCCATTTTGCGCTCCATCGCGGCGACGTCTGGTCGCCGCTCCAACAGCGTGGAGGGAATGCTTCGCGGAATCGTGAATTTCGCCATGCGCAGGTCATCGACCGGTTCGATCGTGAAACTGGCCGGAGTCATATTGACGAGGATGGCGATCGCTTGTTCCGTCACCTGGCGTTGGCCTTGGATCTGCGCGTATTTTGTCTCCGTGCTGAACAGCAACGATTCGACGCGGGCGACATCGAGCGCCGACGCGATCGCGCCGGCGAACTGAGCCTTCACAAGCTTGAGCGAATTCCTATAGAGGTCGATCGATTGTTTGTAGATCGCGCTCTGGGCGTCGTAGCCGCGCAACGTGAAATAATCCGACGCAATTTCCGCCTGCAGGCTCAAGCGCGCGAGCCCATAGTTGGCGGCACGCTCTTCCGCTCGGTAGGTTTCCACACGCGTCGCATTGCGGATCGCCGACCAGAAGTCGGGCTCCCAGGAGGCAAGCCCCGCACCGACCCCGACCGGCCCGGTGAGCGCAACATCGCCAGGAATTCTCAGCGGATCGACATGATTTCGACTGTCCGCGCCTTTTGCGCCCAAGCCGACTTGCGGGATCCGTTGGGAGCGGACCTGCATCATGACATCGCGAGCCTGTACGAAGCGCTCCGCGGCGGCCTGCAGATCGGGATTGGCCGCCATGGCCTGTTCCTCAAGCTTGTTCAGAACTGGATCGTTAAACAGTTTCCACCAATCTGGACGTAGTTCGCCGTCCGACGGCTTCGCCTCGACAAAGGGACTCTCTCCATGCCACGAGGCGGGGACAACATACTGGGGCGGTTCATAAAGCGGCGACAGATCGACGTGCGGCAACCAGTCGCCGCACCCAGATACGGTCAGCGCGAGCAGGACGGCGTAGAGAGGCGCGTGCCGCCGAAATTGGGACCAGAGATAGCGAATCGGCATGATCTCCACAATCATGGCACCCTGTTGGGAGGCAGCTGGGGCGGCTCTGCCGGATGCGGCGCCCGTGGCGGCTGAGGCGGCTCTTCCGGCTGCACACCCTGTGGCGGCTGCGGCACCGGCGCAGCCTGTGGCGGGGCCGACTGTACTGGCTGCGGCGACTGCGACATCGCGGGCGCCTGAGGGAGATGAGAGACCTGTGCCCGCTGCGGCGACTCCGACGCCGGGGTATTGACGAGATCATAGCCGGGTGCCGGCATGACGACACGCACCCTGTCGCCTTCGAGCAACGCGGCGCTGGGGTTGTTGACGACGCGGTCGCCCGCGGAAATCCCCTCGGCCACTTCGACAGCGTTGTCCATGAGTTGGCTCACGGTGATCCGTTTCAAGTGTACTCGGTCGTCCTCCGCCACCACGGCCACTTGCGTACCGTGCTCCTGGAACACCAACGCGGTAGACGGGATCGTGAATGCTTTCTTATCGATCGGCGCCGTGAGGTGGACCTGGGCGTAGGAGCCGGGCCAGAGCGCTCGGTCCTCGTTGTCGATCGTGAAGACGGTGACCGCGGTACGCGTGCTCACATCGAATCCCTTGGCAACGGTCAGGAACTTGCCGGTGAAATGGCGATTGGGCAATTGCGGCACGGTCACGTCGGCCGTCAGGCCTGGCTGCAGGAAGGGCCCGAACGACGCCGGCATGCTCACGAAGAGGCGCAGCACATGGACGTCGGCCACCGTAAAGAGGTTGCTTTTTGCATTCGGGGTGCTGAGATTGCCTTCCTTGCTGACCAAGTCACCGACGTTGATGTTGCGCTGAGTCACCACGCCGTCAAAGGGGGCGACGATCGTTTTGAACCGAATGAACGCCTCGACGTTCTTGACCTTTTGCTCCGCTGCGTTGACCACCGCTGCCTGGGCTTTCAGTTCTTGTTCCTTCACCGTGATCGATTGCTCGGAGACCGCGTGATTTGGGCGCAGCGCAATCCAACGCTTCGCGGTCACCTCGGCGAGCTTATACCTGGCGCGCTCCGTTTCTAGATCCGCCCTGGCCTGCTGATATTCCGCGTCGAGATCCGGCGCGTTGATTTCGGCGAGGATGTCGTCTTTCTTGACCAGGTCTCCGTAGTCCTTGTACCACATTTTCACATAGCCCGTGACACGTGCGTACATCGGCGCCTCGTACCAGCCCACAATATTGCCGGGGAGCGTAATGGTCTCGGTCGCCGGCACCGGCTTGGGAGAGACGACGGCCACGGTAGGAATGGCACGTTCGAGTGTCTGCTCGCGCAGCAGAGCGGCATCGCTTCTGCTCTCATGAATCCGATAGCCGAGATAGAGGACGCACAGCAGGATCGCTGAAAGGGCAATGCGTTTTCCATTGAGTGTTTTCATCATGAGGCCTGTCCCTTTTGCCGAGCGGTTCGCCTATTATAGATGATCGCGTACACGCAGGGCACGAAAAACAGGGTGAAGACGGTGGCGACGAGCAAGCCGCCGATGACGGCCCGGCCCAGCGGCGCGTTCTGGGAATAGCCCGTCGCCATGGGGACCATCCCGATGATCATGGCCGAGGCGGTCATGAGCACCGGACGGAAGCGGGTCGTTCCGGCTTCGATCGCGGCCCGCAGCGCGTCGCCGTGTTCTTTGAGTCGCTCGCGCGCATAGGACACGACGAGGATCGAATTGGCGGTCCCCGTGCCCATGGTCATGATGGCGCCCGTCAGCGCGGGTTCCGACAAACGCGTATGGGTCAAGAACAAGGCCCACGCGATGCCCGCCAGCGCGCCGGGCAAGGCCGTAATGATGATGAAAGGATCGAGCCAGGATTGGAAGTTGACGACGATCAGCAGATAGACCAGCACGATCGCGGCAAGCAGTCCGAAGATCAGCTCGGCATAGGCGTCGTACATCAGTGCGGCCTGGCCATGGATTTCAAGCGCGGCGCTGCGGGGCAGCTCGTGCTCCATGCTCTTGGCGACTTTCTCGACATCCGCCAGCACGCCGCCGAGGTCGCGCCCTTCGGCGGACACATAGATGTCGAACAGCGGCATGATGTTCCCGTGCGTGATCACGCCCGGCGTTCCCTCCGCCGATACGCTGGCCAAATTGCCGAGCAGCTGCACATCATCCTTGTTCGAAGAGTGGTCCGAGGACTCGACCGGGACGGTCTTGAGACTGTTGATGCTGTTGATCTGCGACTGCGGCGTGTAGACATTGATGAGGTACGACATGCCGGTCTTGGGATCGAGCCAGTAGACCTGGTCGACCTGTTGGCTCCCGGCGGTCGTCATGAGCAGATTGTCGGCCATGTCCTTCAGGGTCCTGTTGACACCGAATCCGAACGTGCGGTTGCCTTCGACCATGAGGGTCGGCGTGCGCATCGTCTGTTGGATCACCACGTCCGCGGCGCCAGGGATCTCGCGGAACTTGCCCGCCAGTTTCCGGGCGAACTCATAGTTGGGGTAGATGTCCGGGCCGTTGACCTGGACATCGATCGGCGCGGGCGCGCCGAAGTTGAGAATCTTTGCGGTCAGATCGGACGGCTGGAATGTGAATTCGGTGCCCGGGTAGCGCTCCCTCAAACCCGTGCGGAGCATGCGCCGGTACTCCCACACCGGCGACTTTTCATCCTTCAACAGGATCGTCAAATCACAATCCTGCGAGCCGATGGTCGGCGTCGGGATGAAGGCGAGGTTATGCGGTCCGACCGGCAGGCCGCAATTACTGACGATGTTTTCGACCTGACCGGGCAGCAACTCCTCGATGGAGTCGGAGACCAGCGTGGCAAGGCGTCCTGACACCTCGATGCGTGTCCCGAGCGGCGCCCGCATATGCATCTGAATGACCCCTGACCTGATCTCGGGAAAATAATCGCGCCCGAGGAAGAAGAAGAGAGACAGAGAGCCCACCGCGATCGCCAGCGAGATGTTGACGAAGGCGCGGCGACGGGCGATCACCTGTTCGAGCAGGGCATTGTAGCGATCACGGAACCGCCCGAAGCGACGTTCGAACCCCTGCTGAAAGCGGACGAAGACGTTCCGCGATGGTCGTTCCGGGCCGGGCTGCCCGTCGTGCTCCTGCGCCTGCGACGCGTTGTGACCCACGAGAATATATTTCGCCATGGTCGGCACCAGCGTGAACGACAGGACGAAGGAAGCGAGCACCGCGAAAATCATCGCTTCCGCCATCGGCATGAATAGCCAGCCGGACACGCCGCTGAGCTCGAAGAGCGGGAACCAGACGATCGCGATGCATAACGTGGCGACGAACGTCGGGATGACGACCTGATTGGCGGCGTCGATGATGGCCGTCTCCAGCGGCTTGCCCATTTCAATATGGCGATCGATATTCTCGATCATCACGATCGCGTTATCGACGAGAACACCGACGGCCAGCGCCAAGCCGCCCAAGGTCATGAGATTGATCGACTCTCCGAGCAGATGCAGGCCGATGAGTGCGGTCAGGATGGACAGCGGGATCGAGGTCCACACGACGACCGTGGCCCTCCATGAGCCGAGCAGCAACAGGACGATGAGGCCGACCAGCGCACCGGCGGTCAGCATTTCATGCACGACGTCCGAGATCGCATCCTTGACGAAGGTCGAGGCGTCGTCGAGGAGTCTGATCTTCACGCCCTCCGGGACGACTTGCTCGATGCGCGGGATCATCTTCTTGACCCCATCCACCACCGTCAGGGTCGAGGCCTCGGTGCTCTTCATCACGACGATGATGACGGTCTGTTTGCCTTTCACCAGGACCGCGTTCTGTTGCACCCGGCCCATGAGGCGCACCGTCGCGACGTCGCGCAGATAGATGAACGCGTTGTCTTCCCGCTTGATCGGGATATTGGCGAAATCCTCAATCTTCAACGGTGACGCGTTCGTCAGGACGATCCAGTCGGTCGGTTTGATCTTGATGTCGCCGGATGGCAGCACGAGGTATTGCTGCATGAAGATATCGTGAATGTCCGCCGGCGTGAGGTGACGGGCGAGCAATTTCTGCTGATCGAGGTTGACCATGACCTGCATGTCCTGGCCCCCGTAGGGGTGCGGCAGGATCGCCCCGTTGATCGTCACGAGCAGGGGTCGGATTCGCATGTAGGCGAGGTTATAGAGCTCTGCGGGCGTCATCGTGTCGGAGCTGACTTCGAGCATGGCCACCGGTATCGAGGATGGTGCAAGACGCATGATCATGGGCGGGGAAATATCCGGCGGCAGCGCTTTGACGACCGTCTGCGCAATGGCCGTGATATCCGCTTCGGCCCTGCCCACGTCGACTCCGTCCTGCAGATAAATATTGATGATGCTGCTGCCGTAGTAGGAGTGACTGTGGATATACTTGATGCCTTCCACCGTCGCGGTCAAAAAGCGTTCGAACAAATACGTGATGCGCCCTTCCACCTGCTGCGGCAGCAGGCCGGCGTAAACCCAGACCACGGAGGTGACGGGAATACCGATATTCGGGAAGACGTCGGTCGGCATGTGGAGCACCGTCAGGCTCCCAAACAGCACGATGAGGATGGTCATGACGACGAAGGTGTAGGGCCTGCGCAGTGCAATGAGGACAAGCTGGTTCATGCGCGAAGTCTGCCCAAAGCGGTTGGAGTTTCTGTCATGTGGACACCGCTTCCCTAACGACCTCTTCGATTTCCGATCAGGGTATCGGCGCCTCTAGAGAATCCCCAGTCTAAAGTAAAGCGCTCAAGTATAGCAAACGCCTTACCTGTCGTCGTATTCACTCTACATCCGGGTGGGCAATGGAAGGATGTGCGCAATTTATTGGCACAATATCGTCGGCAGCTCTCTTTAATGTTTCGAACACCAAAGCATGAAGGATGCGGATTGCGGATTTGCGCACTGAGCGCATTGTGCGGAATCTCACAATTAACCCAGTCAAATGGCCATTGGGAAAGTAAGAATATAAGAGCACTCTTCAGAAGTTGTTGAATGGACTGATGTGTTTAGGGGCCGTCGAATGAATACTACACTTGGTATTGATCTTGCTGTTTAATCCACACGGATGAGTATGGGCCGATATCGAGGAACACACAGAGATCACCACTCGGGATCTCGTCGAGAAATCAATTCGGGCTCATGTAACAATTCTTCTGGTAAGACCCTCTGACGATTAGGGTCAGAAAGTGGAGCACCATGGCGGGAATTCGGAAACTTAGTATGGCGGTAGCTCTGGTAGGTGGCATCGTAGGTGTCGTTGCAACCGGGGAGCTTGTTCAGGCTGAAACCCTGACGATTGGGGCGGCCCATAGTTTGAAGGCGCCATTCCAGGAAATCCTGCCGATGTTCGAGAAAGAATATGGTGCGACGGTACGCGTCGTGTACGGTCCGTCGAAAACGCTTGGCCGGCAAATTGAAAAGGGAGCTCCGATCGATGTGTTTCTCTCAGAGGGGGTTGAGGAAGTCGAGAAACTGCAAAAGAAGGGACTGACTCTTAACGGAGGACTTCAGATCTACGCGCAGACCTCTCTCGTGCTCGTCATCTCAACGGCCTCCCCGGCAACCTCGATCTCCTTTCGCGATGCGCTTCCGAATCGGGCAACCCGCATTGCCCTCGGCGATCCAAAGACGTCCTCATTGGGAGACATCACGGCCCGGGCGCTCACAAAGCTCGATCCGGCATATAAAAGCCGTTTCCATCTTCTCCACGCGCAACATAGTGATGAAATAGTGAATCTGGTTCACACGGGGAAGGCCGATGTGGGCATCGTCTACCGCGTGGATGCGATCAACAACGGGCACGTGCGCATCATTGATGAAACCCCGGCCGGATCGCATACGACGGTCCAGTTCGGGCATGCGGTGGTGTGGACCTGTCGGAATGCATCCCTTAGTGTCGCGCAAGAGTTTTTCGATTTCATCATGAGTCCCCGTATACAAAAACTCCTGCTCAAATACGGATTTGATTCCATGCCATCGAATGGGTCACGGGCTGGGGTCGGACGCAGTGCCGTTGACGAGTGAATACCTGGAACAGTTTTTGAGAGAACTGTTGTCCAGTGGTGTCAGCATGTACATCAGGAAGGCGGTGTACACGCTGACCTAGGCCACTGCCGCGCCTCCCTCCGTCTATCAGGTCATCACGGGATTTCATCGTTCGCACTGAAGAAACCTATGGTTCATTGCCGAACAAGGATTCTGGTCGCCTGGCGCTCAGCCAAATTGGAACCTTCCTTCCGTGATCGACCAGTCCAGCGAGTCGTGCGCCTTTAGGCGGCACGGGATGCAGTCGGTTGGCACGAATCACAGGGTCTTCAATCCACCCGCAGTTGAGACATCGACTTCCCTGAAACTCCGCGCGACTGATTTCCTCTCGGAGGTCGCAGAATGTCTCGACAACGACAAGTCCGCTGCAACGTGTGCATAACATGGTATCCCCTCCCGTGTATCTCTAACGCTTGTCAGCTCCCCTGCCCCGCCCACCCAGCCAGATCGCTCGTTTCTATCGAGACTCAGATTCTCCTGTCGTGATCTGATGCGGAGGTTGATCCACGCCGGGGTTAATCAGGATCGGCACGTTGAGCTGGTCCGGCAACAGCACGACTTTGGAATTCTGGCTGTCATACAGTTTGAACCGCAGATAACTCGGCGTCAGCGTCTTCGCGATGGTCTCCTGGGCCTTGGCCTGTCCGATGGCTCGGATTCGCAAGCCTTCTGCTTCACCTTCAGCCCGTATCCGGATCGAATCTCCTTCGCCTTTCGCGCGGGTGCGGGCAATCTCCGCGTCCTTCGCCGCAATGATCAACTCAAACTCTTTCTGCTCCTTCTGCTGCTCCTTCGCCTGCTTCTGCTCAATCGCGGCTAACACCACCTGTGGGAAATCCACGTCTGACAGCGCCACGCTTTGGATCTCCAAGTGACGGCCTTTGAGCTTCTCGACGACCACCGCCTGAACTTTGCTTGCGATCTCGGTACTCCGCTCCGGCACCGTCACCATCGCATAGCCCGAGACCACGCTACGCACCGCCGCCATAAACTCAGGTTTAACGACGCGAGGATAGAAGTCCGGCCCCAGCTCCTGGGCCAGAAAATAGACTTCGTCCGCAATGGGTCGCAGGATGATCGCGGCCTTAATTATGACTTGCAGATCGTCCGATGTGAGGGCGTCAATATTTTCGGTAAAGCTTTGCCATCGGACCTCGTAGATGAACACGTCATTCCAGGGCGCCCGCCAAAAGAAGCCGTCCTTGAGCGGTTCCTTGGCCAGCCCTTCGGTGAAGGGATGCCACCAGAGCCCTCGCTGGCCTGGTTGAACTGAGGTTCCCGCACAGGCTGGGATAAAAAGGAGCAGGGGGACAAGCAAACACACGGATGGGAAGATGGTAGTTCGACGCATGGCGGCCTCCAAGGTTCTTCCACGGGGTCTCCGCCTAACGCGGAGGCAGCCCTGGGGGATAAAGCGGCGGGCGCCCTCCGGCCACGCCCACGTGGCTCCCGGCCAGGCGCTCCCGCTCACGTGCCTCCTCTTGGTAGAACTGAGCCAGCAGGCGGGCGCCGGCGACCCATTCGGAGTCACGCCCAAATAGCTGTTCATAAACCAACGCGCGATCAGAAACTTCCTCAGCCTTCTGCCGCAAGGCGGCCGCTTCATGGCTATAATGCTGGGCAATCTTCCACTGGTCTTGCGAGGGATCCAACGAGGTCATCTCCAGCGGCACGCTGGGACCGGTACATCCGTAAGCGGCAAGCAGGCAGACGACAGCGACCCATCTACCTGCGCGAGCGCTCGGACAACTCATGCACTGATCCCATTGGGCGGATGGCCGACATGCGACCACGCTTGCTCCCACCCTTCCGTTCCAGGAGAACGACTTCGTAATCCCATTGAAGCGCTGAAACCTCCACCAGGCCCCGGTCCTGCAGCCGGTTCAGGCCCGTCAGCAGCAGGTGCCACCTGTACTCGGGAAGCGCTTCGGCCATGGATAAGAACGTCAGTCGCTTACGCTCGCGCAGCAGAGAGAGGATCCGCCCTTCGGCCTCGGCGTCGGTTGGTGTCGAACGAGAAGGGATCATAGTGTCTCCTTTCTCGGTTAGGAGGAGGAAGTCCGCGACGGAACACAGCCCGCAAGAAATGAGTATGCAAGTCACGGTCCCAAACCAGGATCGTGGCATCAACGCAGTCCAGCCTCAAACCCTCGGCCATTCCGGATGAAACGGGCGCGGACATTACCGTCAGTGACCAGCTCTTACTAGCCGTGGCCGATCACAACCCCTTCGCACTGTGCGCGCTGCGCGAAACTGCTCATTCTGACAGGGTGACTCAACCCTCTCGCCCTGATCTACGTGGATTCCCACACGATGGATCTGGCATTCCGATTGCTATTTCCCCTGCTAGCTGAGTAGCCGTGTGGTGAGAAGGAAGGAGCGCGCTGACGTTGGCGAGAGAACGCTATCGGCTGGGTCTCGCTTCTACCGTGGATGTCACCACGGCGACGACCACGCTCTTGACGGTGGAGGTGCGCCTCTCCGAGGCGCAATATGCGGTTCAAGCCAGCAACGTCGCGCTTGCGTATGCCACCGGCAAGGGAGGGAGAAGCGAGGCGTTTTCATACCTAGTCGGTCGTTTGACAAACCAGTTCGTGCGCTTTTAGGATTGTCCCAGGAACAGCCCATGCCGTACCCTTTCCGACTCTTCAGCAATCTTCCTATCCAACGGAAGCTGCTGCTGACATCCATGATCCCGGTACTGGCGGTCGTCCTGCTGAGCCTGGTCACCTACCGGAGCGTCCAGACCTTTTCGGATGATGAGGAACAGCTCAACAGCATCTATCTGGTACAAAGACGGGCGGCCGAATATATGAGTCTTATGGGGGATCTCAACGCCGGGTTCCGTGGCTATGTCTTGACCCGACAAGAGGCTTTTCTCCACCCCTACCGGATAGCCCATGACCACATCCTGGATGTCGGTGACTCGATTGAACAGATAGTCAGTGACCGGAAACCGCAGTACGAGCTGATCCATGAAGTGCAGCTCCAAGTGCAGCGCCTGATAGAAGAAAAAGACAGCTTGATCAAGGCCGTCAAGGCCGGTCATCAAGAAGAAGCGCTCGACTATGTCGAGCAAGGCCGCGGACGCGAGACCATGATTCTTATCCGACAACGGATGGATCAATTCAACCGGCTTGAGCAGGGGCTCCTCTACGACACGCTGACAAAGATCGGACAAGACCGCTCTCTGATGCTGTCAGCGATCCTTGTCGGCGGGATCCTGGCCCTCGTCCTTCTGGTGTTCGCCTTGCATCTAATCGCCCGCTCGATTACCGGTCCGCTGGTCAACCTGGCCAAGGCGGTACGGTCCTCCACAGGCGGGACCGTTCCGGCTGTACCGGTTCTGGAACGCCGGGATGAAATTGGCGATTTGACCCGCGTGATGAATGTGATGAACGCGCAGATCCGCGACCATATTGCTCGGATGGAGAAGTCGGAGGCCGAATTGAGGCTCCTCAACCGGGATCTTGCAGCCTCCGAGTCCAAGTATCGCAGCATCGTCGATCATGCTCCATTTGGCATCTTCACGACCAAAGGCATGGCGCTTGTGTTCAGCAATCGGTATAACAAGATTCTCGCCGGGCTGGATCCCGATAAAGAGGGCGACCTGGAAGCGATCCAGAAGGCCATTCACCCAGAAGATCGGGATCGTGTCCTCACCGAGTTCGCGCAAGCGGTGGAACAGGGCCGGCCCTACGAAACGGTCTTTCGGTTTCTCCATCAGGATGGTACGGTACGTAAAGTGTTGAGCCGGCGGATTCCCATCCGAGATGCGGACGGAAGGACTCTGATGTATCAAGGATTCAATGTGGACATCACCGCCTTGGACCAGATGCAGGCCAGGCTCAGCCGTGCCGAACGGCTGGCGACCTTGGGCCAGGTTGCCGCCGGGATTGCGCATGAGATTAGAAATCCCCTTGTTGGCATCGGGTCCACCGCCTCACTTTTGCTCGATGAGTCTGATAAGTCCGACCCCCGGCGTCCGGAGCTCGAAATCATCTTGGGGGAAACGCGGCGTTTGGATCGCATTGCGAATCAGATCATTGACTACGCTCGCCCGCGCGAGCTGTCGCCGGTCTTGTTCGATCTGAACGACCTGGTCCAGGAAGTGTTGAAATTGCTGGATCTGCCGTTCACGCAGAAGCGTCTTGCATTGGCCTGTTCGCTTCCACCGACACTGTCGCAGGTTTATGCGGATCGGGACCAGCTCAAACAGGTGTTGCTCAACCTCTTTCAGAACGCACTCGAGGCCTCGGAGGAAGGCGGCACGCTCAGCTTCACAGCGTTCGAGTCTCCTCGCGGCCCGGACACGGGCATGGTCATCAAGCTCACCAACCAGGGAGCTGGCATCGCACCGGACGACCTGCCGCACGTGTTCGAACCGTTCTTTACCAGCGGCAAACATCAGGGAACCGGCCTCGGGTTGGCTATCTGCCGCAACATCGTCGACGCGCACGGCGGCGATATTCAGCTCACGAGCCAATTGGGAAAAGGCACCGCCGTGCGAATCTGGCTGCCGTTACGGCAGCAGCCCCGCTTCGTGGAAGGCTAGCGATACGCATGCTGATCTTCGTGACTGACGACGAACCAGCCATCCGAACGGCCATCGTCAAGCGGCTCTTGCGCCGGCACCATCGGGTCGAGGGCTTTGAGTCCGGAGAGGTGCTGCTGAAGGCGCTGGAGCATGACACGCCGGATCTCGTCATGCTCGATCTGAAGATGCCCGGCATGAGCGGGCTCGACGTCTTGAAGCAGCTGCGGCCGCTCGCTCCCCACACCTTGGTCGTCATGCTGACCGCCTACGGAACCGTGCAGGACGCGGTCGAGGCCATGAAACTGGGCGCCTACGATTTCTTGATCAAGGCCGTTGATCTCGAAGGGATGGATCCGGTGGTGGATCGGGCCTTGGAGTTGCTGTCATTGCGACGACGAGTCGCGCTCGAAATGGAGCACGGGGAGAGCCAGTATGCTCTGTCCAATCTGGTCGCCCAGAGTGCGGCGATGCAGCACTTGCTGGCTCAGGGCCGCGACGTGGCGAAGAACCCGAAATCCACGGTGCTGCTGCAAGGCGAGACAGGAACCGGCAAGGAGTTTCTGGCGCGTGTCCTGCATCACAACGGGCCCCGATCTTCCGGCCCGATGGTCGGCGTCAACTGTACGGCCATTCCCAAAGATCTGTTCGAAAGCGAGCTCTTCGGTTACGAGCGCGGTGCCTTCACCGGCGCCAATCAGCGGAAACTAGGGTTGCTGGAGAAATCCGAGGGCGGCACGCTGTTCCTCGACGAGATCGGCGACCTCGATCTCGCCATGCAGGCGAAGCTGCTCCGCGTGCTGCAGGAACGTTCGTTCAGGCGCCTGGGAGGGACGGACGATATTTCAGTTGACTTTCGGCTGATGACGGCTAGCAACCGGGATCTTAAGAAAGAGGTCGCCCGCGGCGCGTTCCGCGAAGACCTCTTCTTTCGCCTCAATGTGGTGTCCTTCGAGCTGCCCCCGCTGAGAAAGCGGGTCGAAGACATCATCCCCCTGTGTCTGCGCGCGATCGTCCGGTTCGGCCAAGAGTTCGGCAAAGAGGTCCTGGACATCGAACCGGACGCGAAGGTCTTGCTGGAACGGTACGCCTATCCAGGCAACATCCGCGAGCTGCACAACATCATCGAGCGCGCGATGATCCTCTGCCACGGCAAGACACTGACCGTTAGTTGCCTCCCTCGCGAGCTGCGCGAGGCGACTCCGCAGATGGCAGTGGCGGTCACTCAAGGCGATCAGCAGGTCGTGCGCGTGGAGATGACACTGGGAAAACAGGATTTGGCTGGTGTGGAAAGTGCGATCATCGAGGAAGTCATGCGAGTGGCTGACTACAACAAAAGCCTGGCGGCGAAGCACCTCGGTCTCACGCGATTCGCTCTGGACCGGCGTTTGAAGAAACTTTCCGAGGAAGAATCATAGCCCTCACGGATCGTCGAGATCTGCGGCAAAGGTGGTACGTTGCAGCGGACTTTGCGAGTCATCAAGGATTCGGTGCGACGATCACGAGGACTTTGAGGCGCGCGCGAGTGTGATTCACCACGCCATGCTCTTCCCCGGCCGGCGCCATGGTTCCCTGCCCCCGTGCTAGCACGCGCTCCTCGTTCCCCACTTTGAATGTTCCTTCTCCCTCCAGGACCAGATAGACCTTGTCCTGGTCGCCATGCACGTGCCCTTTCTGTTCCTGCCCCGGCTCAAAACAGTACACATCGCAAAACAACCGCGGCGTCTGAAAGATATTGTTCTTCTTCATCTTTTCACTGCTAAACTGCTGATAATCAGAAAGATTAACGACCTTCATTCATTTCTCCTTCCCTCTGCCCTCTGTCCAACTTGAGGCCGAGCGGACTTCACCATGATGCTTCAGATGGTAGCGATAGTTATGTAGGGCTCGCTAAAGTGTCACGCACTCAACGGGGTGGCCTGGCTGATCTCCCATTGCGCCCGCCATCACCCGTTGCACTTGAACAACAACGGGTGGCGCAGCACCGCATGGGCACGTCTTAGTGGGCAAGAGGGCAGGTGGCCTCAGACTGCGCGCGTCCGGCGAGCACACCATCCACCCTTGCCCGGAGTGATCAATCCTGTGTGCGCGACGCGCGAGCACGTGAGGCCACCTGCCCTCTAAGCCCCTGGCGTGACGTGTGCGATGCGCGAGCCCGGGAGACGAGCCTGGCCGCCCCATCCTCCCCCCTTCGTCAGCCGAGGCCACCTTGTCCTTTCGCCGCCTCCGCTCGCTTCTTCTCCGTCAGGCGAATGATCGAATCCACCGGCACCAGATGGCGTGACACGCCCAAGTCCTTGGGCGGGATCCCCATGGCTAGGCCCAGCAACTGGGGCAGGTGCAGGATGGGAAGGTTCAATTGAGTGTTCACCGCCTTGCCTGCCCGATCTTGATAGATGTCCAGGCTCATGTGGCACAGGGGACATGGTGTCACCATAAAGTCTGCGCCTCCGTCTTTGGCTTCCTTCATGTTCGTGCCGGCCATGGCGACGGCAATCGCCTCCTTTTCTAGGATGATCGGGAAGCCGCAGCACTTGGTCCGCCCGGCGTACGCCACCGGCTCGCCTCCGACCGCCCGGATGACCTTTTCCAGGGACGTGGGGTTCTCAGGATCGTCAAATCCCAGGTCCCACGATGGTCGAAGAATATAACACCCGTAGAACGGGGCAATCCGAAAATCCTCCATCGAAACTCGGACCTGTTCGCCCAGCCGCTGCAGTCCCACCTCTCTGACCACAATCCAGAGCAGGTGCTTCACCTGGACGGTTCCACGATACGTCATGCCGGCCGGTTCGAGGACTCGATTAATCCGTTCCCGCAGGCCCGGCTCGGTTTTCAGCCGTTTGTTGGCCGCTCCCATTACGCCCTGGCAGGTCCCGCAGATGGTCATCACGTCCAGGCCGAGTTGCTCAGCTTGAGCGAACGTCCGGGCGTTGAGCGCCAGGGCCACGTCGGGATCCGCCTCTGCCACCACGCCGGCTCCGCAGCATGAAGCCGCAGTCAACTCGACGACCTCGATCCCAAGCCGGCCGATGATCGCCATCGTGGACTGGTACAGCTCCGGCGTGGCTCCCTTCGCCGCACACCCGGGGTACAAGGCATACTTCAGCGCCATGCTCACCTCATCCGCATCTTCGGCTACCCTAGCTGAGTTACCCGATCACCACCGCTCCACCGCCGACATCAAACACATCGCCAAACAGGGTGACGACGCCCGCAAGACGACAGAGATGCGAGGTAATTTCGAAGAGCTGGCCACTGTGGGTGTAGAATTTCCCGTTGGGAACCTGAATCTGGTTGTCCTGGACGACACGGGCTTCGAACGCGATCTCGCCGGTTTCACTATCCGTGAGCTTGAGCCAGGTGGGGCTGGCAAAGAGCGGCAGCGAGGGCGGGCTGGCAGTGAGGGCAAAGCGGTTGTCACGATTAAACGCCCAGGAGTTCCTGCGCAAATGGGCGACGTGAGTTCCCGCGGAATCATACAAGTCCATCGTGAGCATGAGCTGATGATCGACGGGTCGAAGTTCAAGCACAATCTGTTCCTTCCCCTGGAGTTTGACGACGCCATTCGAATTCCGGAAGCTGTTCGAACCAAGAGTGAGTTCCATCGAACGGTCCTGTTGAAGGTCGTCACCTCCTCGTCGTTCAGGGATTGGCAGCCTGGTAGTCAGCCGCGAATTGGGTCAGATAATTGTTGAGGAGATCCAGCACGCTCGCCTTGGCCTTGTCCCGGGTCCCATGCACGTACGACTCTCCGTCCCAGGCCCGGGCGTCGAGTGGCAGCGACGTGTCCACGAACGTGGCCTTGCGCCTGACTTCAAAGGCGATGTGCCCGTAAAACCCATCGATCATCCCTTGTGACAGATTTTGGACGAACACCTTGAAGAAAATCCGGTTGGGGCAGGTCGGCTCGAGCTTGAGCCGCGGTAGCTTCGTGTGAATGCCGGCGAGCAAGGCCTCGCGCAAGACCTCTCTCGTGATCCCGAGCGACGTTCCCGATTCCAACACAGCGGCCTGCACGTTTACACATTCAAGCTTCCGGAGCTGCGGGTCCGCCCGCGCGGCGGCCGGCGAAACCAGGAACGAGCCAGCCACCCCCAAAATCAGCCCACACGCCAGATACCCACTCGGTCTTCTTGGCAGACGCATGTGAGTCACCCCCAACGCGCTATGACGATGGCAGTGCAAGGAGACCGGGTCGCGCACCAGGACCTCCGGTCTCCGGTCGGTTCCCCCGCATGCCGTCATCGTCGTGTTCGGATTCACGGCCCTCAGGGTTTTTGAGCAAGCGGCGCAGCCAGTCCAAGCCTCTCACGAATCCTACCGAACTCTGAGCCTGAAAGTCCTCAGAAAACAACGGAGGCTCCGCCAAGCGGCGCCATTCTCTCAAATAAATTGGAGGCTGTATAGTCTCTGATTTGGAAAACAGCTTTCCTATCGTCACGGCACACCGGCTTACGCGCCATAGGGCGGGCTCGCCCTGCGTTACCCACTGCGCGTGCTGCCTGAACGATGTCCGCACAGAGGGTTATTCCTTGCCAGGAACAGGAAGGGAAGGTAGACTTTTTAACGAGAGGTTTTATGGCTCAACACCAACCAGCAGGACCGGCTCAGGCCCAGCCAGTGGCAGCTACCATGGTTGAGGAGCAGGAGGTGGAATCGGTCCGGCGGTTGCTGGCTCTGCTGGAGAAGACCTTCAAGACGTCGAGGGCCTATGGCCCGACCCATCACT
>Ga0209239_1000528_pt1 | contig 22052 bp, 25 predicted proteins | sample GraSoi013_2_20cm_FD_185824 | JGI IMG/M metagenome (GOLD analysis project Ga0209239, IMG submission 185824) | Grasslands soil microbial communities from the Angelo Coastal Reserve, California, USA - Sample 10_02_2013_2_20cm (SPAdes) (version 2) | ecosystem: Environmental > Terrestrial > Soil >...
TTGGTTTTGCGTAATCAGCTAAGGAAAACGCGCGATTAAACCACGATGCCCTTGAGTCGCTTTCGCACTACCAGATACCAGTCGGCGTCCTGGTGTGTGCTGAAGCCGTTCTTGAGGTACATTGACAATGGGCCGGGAAAGTTGTAGGCAGCTGACTCTGGCTTCTTGACCGGGTAGGCTTCAGCATACTCTAGTCTTTTCTGGGAAAACTTGTTGCATGCAGCGTTCAATAGCTGAGACGCGACTCCCTGGCTGCGGTGCGTAGAGGCTATTACGAAGCAGACGATTGAACCGACTCGCTCGTACTTATCGGGACCGGGACCCATAAGCCACTGGACTCCAGGGTAGCTGCTCCGAGGAGCAGCGTTACACCAGCCAACCGGTCTTCCGTTATCATAGGCGAGGAAGACGTGCATCCTATCCTCCTCGATGAGGCTTGAGGCCTCGCGACGACTCTCAGCCTTTCCCTTGTTGTTTGCGAAATGATAGGCTGAGCAGTAGCAGTCAGACCAGTCAGGATTGTCAGCGAAAGCAACAGTGTCGAAGAAGTGTAGAAAGTCGTCTCTCAGAGACGGCGTCAGTTCCTTGACGACCAGCTCTCCCATAGGACGAGCGTGATAGTGTGCTCTTCAATATCTGCCTTTTTTCTGTCTGCTGCAAGTGAACCCGGGGCGGGTTCGGGCCAGAGGAAACGTGGTCAAAATTGAAGGTTTTGGAAGGTCAACCACAACTCTTCTCGAACAGATACGACTCCTCTCCAACAACGTGCTGAGTAGCCGAGCTTAATCTATGGTTCTCTGATTCTGTATTCTTCGGACGTGGTGGCTAGCATTCCTTTGTTGCTGTGAGTGGACCCGGTAGTGTCGAGAGAGTATCAGCCAGATAGGCGTAACCATCTCCGTTCGCCTTCAGATCCGAGTTGGAGACAGTCACCGTGACCGAGCTAGTGATGTCTGGTGAGTTCTTTACATCGCTGCAGCCTGAGATGTTGCCGTTCGGGTCTGTCTTTACAAGCCAGAGCGAACCATACCCGTCGTTATACTGGTTGGTGAAGCCTGCTGCGATGAATCCGCCATCGCTCGTCTGCTGGAAGGACAGGAATTTTCTATCAGAATACTCAACATCCGCCCCATAGATCTTGTCCCACTGCACTTTACCAGCAGAGTCGGTCTTGACCAACCATGCTCTCTCGTCGTAGACGGTGTTCTGGAAGTAGTACCCCGCGAACGCGTATCCTCCATCAGCTGTCTGTTGTGCGCCCGTGATTGCTAGGTCGCTGACGCTGCCAGATGGAGCATAGGTCTTGGCAAACTGCGGGCTGCCGGTTGAGTCGAGCTTCAGAAGGAGAACACTACTGCTGTATGATGTCGCAGTGCTTACGGATACTAACCCGCCGAGGATGAAGCCACCATCCGAGGTTAGCCCCAAGGTTTCAGCGTAGCTGTCAGTTCCGATGGCGTAGACATGTTGCCAGACTAGTGCACCGGTTGAGTCGAGTTTGAAGACGAGTATCTGATTGTAGTATACCTCTCCGGCGACCACATAGCCTCCGTCCGCCGTCTGTCGGACTGCGTAGGCTGCCGAGTACTGACTGCTCGGATCTACGAAGATATGTTGCCATTGTATCTGCCCGGTTGAGCTGAGTTTCACGACGAACGGGTTGTAGCTCGACGCGGGGGCGAAGGCATAGCCTGCCACGACGTATCCTCCGTCGGTGGTCTGTTGGAGGTCGAGAGGCCATGTGAGGGGGCCGTAGGTGGAGCTGGTAGCGAACTGGAGGTCATTTGCCCATTGAACGTTCCCGTTCGAGTCCACTTTGACGATCGTGCCACAGCTGGTCTGTCCGGTTGCGGGACAGCCGAACTGCGCGTTGCCCGCGAAGATAGCGCCTCCGTCCGCGGTCGGTCGGATGAGATTCAATGGTGTAGAGTATGGATATTTCACGTAGTTGTATTGGATCTGCGATTGAATATTTCCGCTTGAGTCGACCCTCATGACCATTGCAGTCGGCTCTGAGAGTGTGTTGCAGTTGGGAGTGGTTACTGCAGCTGCGGTACATGAGGCTCCCACGACGTAACCACCACTGGATGTCTGAGCAATGCTTTCGGCCACCGAGTAGCTGTATGGGGTATTGTACGCCTTAGCCCATGTCGCGGAGGTCGACGATGGTGGTGGTTGAGGCTTTGTTGCGGCTACGGTATGAATAGGAGAAAATTGGGTAAACACGGGAACTATTGTGAGCATCAGGACCGCTAGGGTAATCGCGAAAGTGGCTTTCCTACTCTGGTGCATTAGAAGTCAATTATTTCATAGGAAGTATATAAAAGGTACTATCATGATAGCAACCGAATTGATCTCTAGGTGGGAGATTGGGCCGCTTCAGGGCTTTCACAACGCAGCACTTTTAAGCTACTATACGTGTAAAAGCTTTTAAGTCCTAGCCGTCGACCTAGAGACCATGGTTACTTGGAGTCCTCGAAACACAGTAGTTGTTGCAGTATTATTGTCGGCACTTGTTGGAGGCGTCACCGGGCTTAGTGCAGGCTATCTTTCTCGCGCCGGTCCGAGTGCTCAGACACGGGATTTCTATCTCTTCGGAGTGGACCAATCGTTCAACTCTAGCCTCGCCTTGGGACTCAGAGGTGATTACGCCTTCTCTTCGAGCGTAATCAACGTAAACAAGGGTGACACCCTAGTAGTTCGCTTCTACAACCCGACTGACGCAAATCATACCTTTACGATTGGTTCGCCCTATGGAAACGATGTGGTCGTAGCCGGACGCCCAACTGATACCAGTCCAATCCATAACGCAACCATTACCATAGGTGCAAGCCAGGCTGGAATTTTTCCGTTCTACTGCAGGTTCCACATGCCATCCATGTCGGGAAGTATCGTCGTCCAGGGATAAACTGGTCCCCTCCCTCACGGCCATACCCTGGATCAACCCTCTGTTCGATTGTTGGAGCAACAGTGTCGCTTTAGTTTCCCAAAAAGAGCTTAGTGAGATTCACCATTAGTGCACGGTGCCCTGGTGCGTTCTTGAAAAATAGGAAGGGTTGAGGGGGTTGTCTAGATCGGTCTAGCTGTCAGTCTCGCAGTCTGCCTACTGCCTGGAGAATGTGTTCTCGGCTGCTGACTTGCTGGTATGGCCGGATCTTCTCTGCGTTTCCGTTACTGTTTTGTTTGGCTGGGGGGTTGATCTTGACCCAGTCCGGGATGATGACGGCCCTGATCAATTCTTGGACCGTTATGCCGCGGTCCTCGGCTTCGTTTGTTAGGAGTTTGAAGTTCTCGTCGCGGAGGGAGAGCATGAATTTTGCCAAAGAGTCACCTAGTTAGAGGGGAGTTGTTCGATGCCAGCAGTTCATATAAACGTTCCGAAAAAGAGTACAGAAGATTTTCCTCTCAAGAGAGTAAAAAAGCACGAAGGAATACCTATCAATCCGTAGTCCCTTCTCCTATTTCGAGGATAGAGCGTCCCGTTCGACCGCGTCTGCCATGCGAGAGCCAATAGAACTCCACCTCAACGAAGCTCCCAAACTCCACAGTCCAATCCTCATCGCCGGGCTCCCAGACAGTGGGCGCGTTGCGAAGATTGTTCTCGATCATCTTGTCAAGACCCTCAAAGCCGCTCCACTAGGTTACCTTCATTCAGACTATCTTCCACCTCGCGTCCTGCTGAAGCCTGACGGGACGCCGGAGTTGATGAAGCATGAATTCTACTACTGGGTCAACAGCGATGAAGCTGGCAACGATCTAGTTCTCTACACTGGAGACGCTCAGCCGATACTTCCTGAAGGAGCTTTCCGACTCTCAGAGGCCGTCGTTGATCTCGCAGAACGACTAGGCGTTGGCACACTCATCACTGTCGGGGCCTTCATAACTGGAAGAATCTCCGACAACCCCAAAGTCTACGGGGCAGCCAGTGAGTCCGATCTCGTCAAGGAACTCAAAGCTTTAGATGTTCAGATCATAGACAGCGGCGCAGTAACCTGGATGAACGGACTAATCCCAGGCCTCGCCAAAGTCCGAAACCTCAAGGGGCTATTCCTCTCTGGCGAGACCTCTGGTTTCATGGTGGATCCGAGAGCGGCTATGATTATCCTACGTGTCCTCATACGTAAGCTCGGGTTGCAGATTGAGATGAAGGAGTTGGAGGAGCAGGCGAAGGAGATTGATGATGCTCTCAAGAAGGGCAACGAGAAGGCGTCCTCGGAAGGGGATCCCCATAAAGCGAAGTACGTAGGCTAGCCTACTTGCTGCCCGGAGACGGTTGACGACCCTCTCTTGACGAGTCCCGATTAACGCGAATCAATCTTCTTTTCTTCACATTCTGTCAGAAATCTTTAGTCTCGAAGGGTTTCTGCAAAATGCGTAGCCCTCCATAGCATAATCGTAATAGGCCATTCCGAATTTTCTTCGTGCATGGTCCAGGCGAATTTCCCTAGCCCGCAAACGGAGGGTCGGCGGTCCAGTCGTGGTCTCTTCCTGGCATTCCTTGCTGCAGGTGGGGGCACAGTCTTAGTTGCCGATAACTTGAGCGATGTCTTCGGCGTGGTTCTGCCTGTCTTCTTCGGCCTCGCATATTATCTCATACATCGGTCTTCTCGCCTCAGACGCTTCTCAACCATCACATACGCCTTCTTTGTGTTTGCCCTCGTAATCTCGGTCCGACACCTAGTATTGGACAGCTCTTCTGTCAATGGTCTTCTCTCTTCCCTTAACGGCCTTGTTGTCTACCAGGTGATTGACACCTCTGTAGTGTTCGCGCCAGTAATCCTGCTAGTCCTAGCAAATGGAGGGACCTTTGGCTCGCTCTTTCTCCAGAAGGGAAACCTGCGATTCGGCCTTGGCATCGCCGTTCCAGTATTCCTCGTGTTCCTGATAGTATCGTTTGTCATCGAACAATTGCTAGCCCCTTCGTTCGGGGTCCGTGGCGTGGGTCTTCCCTTCGTACTCTCCCTAGCCCCCTACCTTTCGATTGTTGCTCTCCTCAACGGGCCAAAGGAGGAATTACTATATCGAGGGCTCTTCCTGCAACGGTACGACGCCTTCCTTCCACGGCGAAGTACCAACCTCCTTTCAACGATCGTTTTCGCTCTCTCAGTCGTTGAACCCGAATACTTTGCTCAACTCATAGGTGCGGTCCTTGTCTCCCTCGTTGGAGGTCTTCTCTTCGTGAGGCTGATGCGCAGGACGAACAGCATTATCGGATCCGGGATCTGCGAAGGTGCTTCTACAATCCCTATCTATCTGATTGTGATTCTAACGCTCGTTCACTAAGGAATGGAACTCAGATTTGATTCGTATCCGTGTGATTGGCGCGAACTAATCGTGCCTTTGAGCTGAATCGGAAGTTGAGGAATCGCATCGTCGTTGCTGGGGGCAGTGGGTTCATTGGCCGCTTGCTCACTGACAGACTTGTCTCTGGAGAGAACGATGTCGTTGTCCTGACTCGATCCCCACAAACGGCCGGGCAGTCGATTCGTCTAGTCGGATGGGATGGGCGTACGCTGGGAGACTGGGCGAGAGAACTCGAAGGTGCGCGGGCACTAATCAATCTCGTCGGGCGATCAGTGAATTGCCGATACAACGAGCGCAACAGGCGGGAGATTCTGGAGTCGCGAGTCGATTCGACGCGCGTGCTGGGCGAGGCAATCGCTCGTTGCAGCAAACCTCCTCCGGTCTGGCTTAACGCCAGCACGGCCACTATCTACAAACACACATTCGACCGGCAGATGGATGAGGCCACCGGCGAAATTAGTGCGACTCCGGAGGCCAAGGATGCATTCTCGGTCGAGGTCGCCCGTGCTTGGGAAGAAGCGTTCTTCAACGCGTCTACGCCTGCGACACGGAAGGTCGCACTGCGCACCGCTATGGTCTTCGCCGCGAGCAAAGGTGGTGTCTACCGGGTCCTGCGAGGGCTCACGCGATGGGGGTTGGGAGGCGCCATTGCCGGCGGGCATCAATATATTTCCTGGATTCACGAAGCTGATTTTTGCCGCGCTGTCGAATGGTTGATCGACCGGGACGATTTCAGCGGGCCGGTCAACCTGGCCTCGCCGAACCAGATTCCGCAACGCGAAATGATGAGAATCATACGTCGGGAGCTTGGTGTGCCCTTTGGATTGCCCGCGACGCGCAGGATGCTCGAGGTCGCGGCCTTCGTTCACAGGACCGAGGCCGAACTGATAATCAAGAGCCGCCGAGTTGCGCCCGGCCGGCTGCTGGCATCCGACTTCCAGTTTCTTTTCCCGAGAATGGAAGACGCCGTGCGAGAGATTGAAAGCCGCCTATGACTTAGGACTTGAACGATCGAGCTGAATGATACGATTAGCCCGCATTCCTAAAACCTAGTTCCACCCACGAGGGAGTTACGCCTATTTTGACCGCAAGATTTGGAGTCAAACCCTTTATTTTTGATTACTCTCCCATGATCGAGCAATGCTTTCAACTCAAGCGGCTGTAGTCGCAAATCGGCTAGGATCTGTGATTGACGGGAAGCTTGTTCGTACCAAGATTAGCACCCCTCTCGGGTCGATGATCGCCGTCGCGGATGACGCAGCATTATTCCTACTCGAATTTGAGAATCGTGTGGCATTAACAGGCGAACTTCGTCGTCTAGAGCGAAACTTTGGACTGATCGGTTCAGGCACCAACACTGTTCTAAAAATGCTCATCGGTCAGCTCGACGATTATTTCTCCGGTGAGTCTGCAGATTTCCAAATCCCTACGACCCAGCATGGCACAGCGTTCGAAGAAGCCGTCTGGCAGGCCTTGAGACAGATTCCTCCTGGACAGACACGAAGCTATGGTGACATTGCTGAAGCGCTCGGACAGCCTGAGAAATCCCGCGAGGTTGGAAAGGCAAACGGTGCCAACAAAATATCGCTCGTTGTGCCATGCCATAGAGTGATTGGTTCGGATGGCTCGCTTGTCGGATACGGCGGAGGAATATGGCGGAAAAAATGGCTTCTGGATCACGAACGACGGTACGCGTGGACCTCGTTCGAACACGGTTAGATAGCACTCAGTCGGCCCGCGTGACTGTCCTCAAATGATGTTTCGAAGTCATCAATCCCAATCTAAAATCTCCGAGAAAACCATTGGCGGAATATACCGCTGTTCCCGTCTATCACCAATGTAGGCTCAGTGCCCCTGCAAGGAACTTGTTGAGCGGGTCAAGTTTCTTACTTGCTTGGAGGAAATCCTTCATGAATCTTGGGCCCGTAACTTGTGCATTGCTGAATCGGACCCCTGCGGTAATGTCCTTCAGTTTCAAATCCTCGACGAAAGGATGGTTACGGTCAAACCCGGCTGGAGGTCTCTTCAAAGATTCACCCTCCATCTTCAACCCACTCTCCCTGACTCGTCTCCAAGCCTCGGGCCGGGACACTATGGCCTTCCGGACCCTGTTGAGGGTCGAGGGGTCAGGGTGCCATATGCCTGCACCGGCAAAACTATCCCCCGATGCCAGGTGAAGGTACAGCCCGGTGTAGGACTTCTTTCCTCCTTGCTGGTGCCAGAACTCCATGGCCACATTGGTCTTGTAGGGACTCTTGTCCGTGGAGAAGCGCATGTCTCGGTAGATCCGGAAGAGTGACCCGCCAAAGGGCCGAGGGTCTGCCACAAGGTATGGACTAACCGCCTTCAACTCGACCTTAGCGTCTTTGATGAACCGCAGGCTAGGAATGAACACAAACCTCTCATACCGGGGCTTGTTCTTCTGAAACCATTCTCGGTTATTGTTTCTAGCCAGGTCCCTCAGAAACTTGAAGAATTCAGGAGAGAAGTAAGACCCTCGGGACTTCGGGCTCAAATCCATCAGTGCTTATTCGCAGGTTTCGTATTGTTAAGCTCTGCACTCAGCTCCGAGTTCTTCCGTCAACGGCCGAATTTCCGTCCGGCTTAGCTCTAAAAAGAGAACATAGAGAACGCTCAAGAGAGAAACATAGAAAACGCTCACAAGGAGTGACCCTGCATGAAAGATCCTTCCCTTAGCTGGCTTCTTGATCCCAAGGACCCGTCGGTTAGATATCAGGCTCTCATCGATCTGCTGCACAAGGCAAAGGATGGAAAAGATGTCTTGGCCGCACGTGATAAGATTCCAAGCTACCGGCCTGTCAAGAAGATCATCGGAACACAGACGAGCAAAGGTATCTGGTCTCCCAAGGAGACCTGTTATCGTCCAAAATGGACGTCCGCTGTCTGGCCTCTAGCACTTCTCGGAGAAATGGACGCTCCTCCCGATCGTAGAATCAGTTCTGAATGCGAGAGATTTCTCGACCTTCACCAGACAGAGACCGGTGCCTTCGCCTGCCCGAGCAAGGTCGAGGAGAGCAAGAGATGGGACGAGCCGTGTCTCACAGGAAATATGATTCGGACTCTGATCAAGTTCGACTACTCTAATGACCCGCGGGTTCGAAGGGCGATCGACTGGCTGCCGAATGATCAGCTAGAGGATGGTGGCTGGAACTGCGACCATCCTGAGAAGAAAGTGAAGCATAGTAGCTTCATGTCCACCATCGAGCCGTTATGGGCCTACTCTGAGATTCCAAGACAGAAATGGACCCGGAAAATGAAACAGTCCATCAATGATGGGGCCGAGTTTCTCCTCATGCACCACCTCTACAAGTCAGACAACCACCACTGGCAGGAAACCTACCCATTCTTCACCAAGCTCCACTTTCCAATGTACTACTTCTACGACATCCTCCACGCGCTGCGCGTGTTGACTAAGCTTGGATATGGTGACGATGAAAGGATCAGGAGCGCCGTTCAACTTTTGTTGTCAAAACGCAGGCCCGATGGCGCTTGGAATCTGGAGGGTGACTGGTACCGCGAGGGCGACTTCTTCTATCCCAGCGGCAAAGGCCGAAAGGCACCCGTAACCATTGAAGAAGTCGGGAAACCCAGCAAGTGGGTCACTTTGAACGCTTACAGGGTCTTGACCCAGACTGGCGACCTTGACCTAAACCAAGATTCCTAATGGATGCCATCGATTAACCCGAACTATTCGTTCCGGATTTCAGGTTTTCTTAGTGAGAGTGGTGAGGTGAGTGAGCACGCACTGCCACCGCTCATCCTTCTTCACGAAAACGTCCGTAGCTCTCTCGTGCGTCGTGAACTCTTTCCCCAAATATTTTGTCCTAGTATGAGTTACCGCGGTGACAGTAGTAGTGTTCGGGTAGGTGCGTACTCGAATATCCTCGGAGTCCATGGCTTCGTGCTTCAACGCGCCTGATTTTATCACGTCGAGGAAACGCGACTTGTCAATAACGCCGCCGTCGGGGTCGATAATTATCCAATCGTCGGATAGGATCCGTCCGATCGCCTCTGCATCATTCTGGATCATGGCTTCGCCAAATTTGCTTTCCACTTCAAGAATTTCCTTTTCAGCGTCACGATCCCTTTCAGAGCTCATGATAGATGCCGTCGATCTTAACATACAGCTGACCTATTTGTCTCTACGAACGCCACACGGTCGATTCTCACCTGTCAAGTTAGTTTTCCAAGGAGAACTTCCCAAGGATAGATTTCGAGGGTGCGAAGCACTCCGGTGCGCATCCAAGGGTCTTCAGCGAGTCTCTCTCGCAGGACCACCTCGTTAGGTGCATTGAGGACGAGCATGGCCCTATGTTTCAAGTATTTCAGAGGACCACCCAGAACTACAAAGTGTTCGTCAGCGAGACCGTCCATAAACAGGGCATGTTCATCCCATCCTTTCTGATCTCGCATCGACCGCTTCTCATCCCACGCTGGTCCTTGCTCGTTGATCACAACAAAGTACGGCATATCCCTGCCTCTGGCTTATCGATTGATGCGACTTGGTTTCAGATAACCGTAACGCTCTAAAACCGGTTTTGCCTAGGCTGAATGTTGCGCAGTCAAGAATGAGTGTTTCGACAAACGTTTTTTGACTGCTCGCAACAAGATGGCCTTGGAGTTCACTTTCGATGATGGCCTTGAAGAGTCGCATGGTCGAATTCAAAGCAGAAGGTGGCGCAGGAAAGGGATACCTAGCGTCGCCCGAAAAGCCGCGCGGCGGAGTCCTCGTGCTGCACGCTTGGTGGGGGCTCAATGATTTCTTCAAAGGTTTCGCTAACAGGCTAGCTTCTCAGGGATTTCTCGCACTAGCGCCGGACCTTCATGACGGTGCTGTAGCAACGTCCGTAGAGGGGGCGAAGGAGCTCCGGTCAAGAATCGCTGACGAGAGAATAAAGCAGATAGTCCTAGGAGCAACCGACTACCTTCGGGCAGACCCGTCAATACCCGGACACAAAATCGGCGTCGTGGGCTTCTCCATGGGGGCAGCATGGTCTCTATTATTGAGCACCTTGAAGCCCGACACCGTTGGAGCGGTTGTGGTCTTCTACGGGAGCTACACTATGGATTTCTCAAAAGCTGAAGCATCCTTTCTGGGTCATTTCTCACCCGAGGATGAATGGGAACCCATTGGGGACGTGCGAGCTACAGAGGAGAAGATTCGCGAGGCCGGAAGGGAAGTCGCGTTTCACTTCTATCCTGGAACGAAACACTGGTTCGTCGAGGAGAATCGGCCGGTAGAGTACAATCGGGACGCGTCAGATCTTGCTTGGAAGAGGACGCTAGAGTTCCTCGACAACAAACTACGATAATCCGTGGATGAAAAGGATCTCTCTTTAGACCCCCTTGGGGGTCAGAGTTTGGTTGGCTGAAGCCGCGCAAGATTTACGAATCTGTTCGGAGTGTGGCACCGTAATGTTCACCGTTGAGGAGCGTGATCGAGTTCGCAATCGGGTTGTGCAAATGAGCCGTGCGGACCCTCGACTGGTCGCGGGTGCGCTGGTCGGGTCTACAGCCGGAGGTGGTGGCGACAAGTGGTCGGACCTGGACCTCACCTTTGGTCTGGCCGACGGTGCGGGAATAGATGAGGTTCTTGCTGATTGGACCGACCGTTTTGCGAACGAGTTCCAAGCTGTCCACATATTTGACCTTCCGCATCTGTCAACGATCTACAGAGTATTCCTCCTGCCCAACAACCTTCAGGTGGACTTGTCGTTCACCCCGGGAAACAAGTTTCTTGGCAAGGGTCTCAAGCACGACCTACTCTTCGGGAACGCTCTCGAAAGGGATCCGTCCAAGCCAGCGTCCGCCGAACAGACCTTTGGACTTGCGGTGGTCTACCTGCTTCACGCCCACGCCTGCATTGCTCGGGAGAGGATGTGGGAGGCTGAATATTGTATCAGTGCAGCCCGAGACCAGGCGCTCTCGCTTGCATGTCTTAATCGCAGCCTAAAGACAACCTACGGTAGAGGTTTCGATGATTTGCCTCCAGATATCTTGAAGCCCGTCGCCGGAGCTCTCGTGGGTTCACTTCAAAAAACTGAGCTGATACGAGCACTCGGCAAGAGCGTCGATGTGCTCCTGCAAAATTCCAAAGATGTTTCTGATCTTGCCCAGAGACTTGGACCACAACTTCGTGAGCTCAAGTCGCATCAACAAAAGTGACTGGAAGAACGGCTCAACTTCGATGAAATAGCCCACCCCTTAAGTCGTCCATTCAAAGATGTCCAGAAGAGGGAAGCATTTGGTTGTCGCACCTGTCCCGAGAGAGTTTGCAGACCACCCTAATCCCGACTACAATTACCGAGTAATAATCGGCGATAGCCGTCGAATGAGCGAAGTCACCGACGAATCGGTCCACCTTACCGTGACCTCGCCCCCATATCCTATGGTATCGATCTGGGACGACTCTTTCGCGGAAGCTTCAGCTCCATCCTACGATGATATGCACGAGTACCTCAACGAGGCTTGGCGTGAAGTCAGAAGAGTGCTCGTCCCTGGAGGCATTGCATGTATCAATATCGGAGACGCTACCCGGACCTCGAAAGGCGTCTTCCACCTCTACCCGAACCATTCCAGAACAATCGAGAACTTTGAGAAGCTCGGCTTCGTAACTCTGCCCTACGTGCTCTGGAAGAAGCCCACCAACCGGCCGCATTACAAGGGCAAAGGAGCGTTCCTGGGATCAGGATTCCTTCCACCAAACGCGTACGTAACGCTCGACATGGAGTACGTCCTCATCTTCCGCAAAGGCTCACCCCGTAGCTTCCCGCCAAATGACCCCAGACGGTATGACAGCAAGTTCACCAAGAAAGAACGGGACGAATGGTTCTCACAAGTCTGGAAGGTCCCTGGTGCTAGACAGGATATTGAGGGTCTTGAGCGGCGAGTAGCAGCTTTTCCGGAAGAGATTCCTAGGAGGCTGATCAAGATGTTCTCGATTCTAGGAGACACGGTCCTCGACCCGTTCCTTGGGTCCGGGACAACACTCAAGGTTGCCATGGACCTCGACCGTAAGTTCGTGGGCTACGAAAAACTCCCACAAATGGCCGAGATCATCAAACAGAGAGTCGGGTCCAACCGAAGACTAGTCGAGTTTCTTGAGCAGGGCCGCGTCGTCAACGAACTCGTTGGATAGATCTGATGAGTTAGCTACTCGTCCTCGAAGACCATCACATCTTTTGTCTTCTTCACCATGTCGCCGAAGACTCCCTTGTACCGGGTGGCCCGGATCGGAGTGTCGTCAATGTAATGGTACTCGTCTCCTTCATTGCGCCTAGGCTTGCCGAGGATCAGCTGGTGATACCTCACTCCATGTTTCTGAAGCCAGGTCAGAGTAGCTTCTCTATGTTCTTCTGTTCTAGCCGTGAAGAAGCAGATGAAGTGGCCCTGGTCATGCCATTGGTTGATCTTTGTGATCGAGTCAGGATATGGTTGCGCGGATGACATCAGCTCAGAATGCTCATTGTCCACATGCTCGCAGATGCACCCGTCAATGTCGATAATGAAGATCTTCCTCAACGAGACTCGCACGCTGAATGTCTTATGGAATGCTTAGAACGTTTCCCATTTCGCCCGTTCTATTCGCGCCAGTAACGGTCGATTTACTTTCGAGTGCGACCCCCTATTGTTGACACGGATTCTCTGCGATACTTGAACGGTGACAAAGTTCCAACTACTGCTTACAGCTGCTGGGCATGATCGTATACGGGCGCTCTGAGAATCTGAATGCGATGCAAGGATCTGCAGGTCGGAGAATACATGAGAAACAAGCACATAGCAATATTCGTGATCGCTCTAGTCGCTGTTGCGGTTCTCGCATGGTACCAGAGTCTACCCCGGCCTCATGGCCCGGCGAGCCCGACCGCGCACTGGACAGAGTACGTGTTGACCAAAAATGGTAACCATACTCAGGTTCAAGCCTCGTACAGTGATGGACAAGTGACCACGGATCAGATAATCTGGCTGAATTTCGACAATAGGACCGCGGTCTACAACTATTTCGGCTGCACCCCCTCGATGCCCGGCTGCACACTCGACGGCTGCGCCTTCACAGTCCTCAACGATACTGCCACGGAATACCGGGTGAAAGTCTACTGCACACCTGGAGCCTGAGCCCTTACCCGAGCATCTATCACCGCTCTCGTTGGAGAGCTTTGACCAGCCCAGGTAGCGCGCGTAGATTAGGAACCCTATAATCCGGGTCGCCTCCCCGGTTTCCTCTGCGATCAACGATCACAGAGATCATTCCGACAGCTTTGGCCCCCTCGATATCGGTCCTAGGATTATCGCCGATATAGATGCTGGATTTCGGCTGCACTCTGAGTTTTCTCGCGATGAGACTAAATGACTCATGACCAGGCTTGACCCTAGGCGTGTCCTCACCCGCGACCACAATAGCATCGAATAGGTTGTGGAAAGGGACCTGTCGTATCCTCTTCCTCTTCATCCCCGGTGTCCCGTCACTGTCCGAGACGATACCAAGCTTGTATCCGACGCGTTTCAATTTGCGGACGGTCGGCTCTGCGTCCTTGAAAGGGGGGCTGTTCGCCGCATAGACTCTCCAGTACTGAAGCGTTAGATCGCGGATCCATTTTGGGTCCATCCGCTTCAGCCCCAGTTCTTTGAACAGTGTCTTCCACCATACATCTCTATTGTATCGGAATTTTCGCCCCAACATTTCATGATCGATACGCCGCAGATGTTCGAATAATCGGACATGGCCCATGGAGTAGCCGTTTTTCTTCAGCTGCTTGGAAACAAGCTTCGCGACAGCGAGCAGTGAGAGTCTGGCCCCGATCGGCGATCTGAGCAAGGTGTTGTCTAGGTCGAAGACGACCGCTTCGATCTCTCGCGCCGGAATGGCTACTGCCCTTCTAGTCGTAGGTCTCTGGTCTTCGATCGGCGAACCGTTCTCTACGGAGACGGTTATGGAATGAGAGGTCGATCTCTTGGATCACAATTCCCTCTCCCATTCTGGAAACTGACGCGATTTTTGGATGAGAGATCTTTGTTCTACGGTCCTCTCTCAAGCTAATGATCATGCTGTGGCCATTAAACCACGGCGGCGCATACACGTTCGGAGCGATTATCGGCATACGATTCTCCAAGCAGCGAACGGTAACGTACTGTTGCCAGGGCGTGATTCCCGGTTTCACTATTCTCGACGGGCAGAGTATCAATTCGACTCCGTTCAGTGCGTAGATGCGTGATGGTTCGGGAAAATCAACATCGTAGCAGACCAGTATGCCGATCTTGTACCCCTTCACCTGAAAGACGGGATAGGAGCTTCCAGGCTTAGCGTACTTCCTTTCAAAACGGAACAAGTGGACCTTGAACTGTCGCCCAATAATCTCCCCATCGTCTCCAATAACCGGACTGCTTAGCCGTACTTGGCCCTTGACCTTTTCATAGAACGCCCCTCCAACAACGGCAACTCCGTACTCCTCAGCCAACGACTGCAAGCCTGGCAGAGGGCTCATGGGCGCGGGAATCACTTTCTCCGGCAACCAATGCTCAGGCAGACAGATGATATCTACTTCTCTCTCTGCAGCTTTCTTCGCGAGCTTCACCGCGTGAAAGATCGTATCCTCCACGGATGTCTCGATTGGTTTGACCTGCACTGCTGCGGCTCGAATTATCTTCTTCGCCACTAAAAGAACAGTCCCAAGTTAGTCTCGCATTCTCTTGACGGCCAGGTCGACTAGCAGTCGCGCAACCTCCCGCTTCTCAGCCAGAGGAATGTGCACAACTTTCTTTCTGCCATCGACAACATACAGCTCGTTCGTATCCACCTGGAACCCTACGCCCTCGTGTCCCACATCATTCGCTGCCACCAGGTCAGCATTCTTCTCGTGTATTATCTTGAACGCTTCATCAATCAGCTCTTCATTCGACACATTGTGTTCGGTCTTGAAGGCAACTAGGAATGTTTTCGGGCTTGCTCTCCGGATCTCCTCCAATATCTTGGGAGTTGCGCGAAGTTCCAAGTTGATCTGCGGTTTCTCGCGGGTCTTGATCTTCTTAGGAGCGACCGTTACGGGTCTGTAATCGGTCGGGGCGCCTGCGGCGAAGACTAGATCCGGTGCAGTCTTCTTGAGTTCGCCGAGAACCGCTTCCAGTAGTTCGGTCGTACTCTCAACCCTGAGCGTCTTAATTCCGAAGGGCGGATTTACCGTCCCGGGACCCAGAATCAGCGTCGTGTTCGCGCCACGAGAAGCAACCTCCTCTGCGATGGCTACGCCCATCTTCCCAGAACTCCGATTAGTTACAACGCGGACAGGATCGATGTGTTCGATTGTTGGACCTGCGGTCACGAGAACTCGTCGACCCTCCAAGTCCTTACTTTGACTACTTGACAAGCGTGCGATAACTGAACGAACTATATTCTCAGTGGAAGCGATCTTCGCCTTTCCCTCCGAGACCTCTGGCTCAATGCATTCTACACCAATCTTCTTGAGCCGTGAGATGTTCTCTTGGACGATCGGATGGTCGTACAAGGGCTCGTGCATCGCAGGCGCAATCATTACCGGTATTCGTGAGCCGATAGCGGTCGCGGCGACTGTGGTGACAGGTGTGTCATCAATTCCCGTCGCCAACTTTCCTATTGTGTTTGCAGTAGCTGGTGCCACCAGAACTAGGTCTGTGTGGCCCTCGCTCTTCCCACCGAGCGCGATATGCTCTAGCTTACCCGTGAGATGTGTGACTACAGGGTTTCCTGTTGCCCATTCGAGAAGATCCGCGCCAATCATCTTCTCCGTGGAGGGAGAAATGACCGCGTAGACATCTGCTCCGTGGCGCATAAGCTCGCGAGCAATTTCCGGCGCCTTGAACGAAGCAACACTACTCGTCACGAGGAGTGCGATCTTCCTTCCAGCCAGTTCTCGACCCTTGGAGGAGATGATGTCTTTGGACGGATGGCTCATGTTTCGATGTGTCCCCTACCTTTTCAGTTTCCCTGTTTCGTATGCCGAATCCAATAGTTCGATTAACTCGTTGAGAGTGTACTTTCCAGCGCTAGCTGGTATTCTGCGCAGAATGTCAGGCAGTGCTGGGAGCATCGGTCGAATGAATGCCGGGATCTTCTCATACATCACCTGGACGCCAGCCACTATCTCGTCTGCATCCTTTCCTTGGATGCTGGTCCCCTTCGGTTTTGCCCTGGTCTTGGCACTCAATATCGTCACAGCTTGACTGCCTCTCATAGCCTCACCATATAATGGGTTCTCGCCAGATTCCAGATAGCAACTCGGCCCTTTGAGGCAAGTCTCAGTGCTGTACGAACATCTCTAAAGATTCCGTGAAAGTCTAGCGGTCTCTCAATCAGGGGAATCTTGGAACAGGCGATTCTCCCAGTCCCGGAAGCCCAGTCTCTATCGCCGAGCGCTGCAAGAGACTCCATTGATGCCATTTCCTCCAGAGTCGACGCGAGAAAAGGACGAAGAATAGGTCGCCGACGACTATCAGCGGATTAGCGAGCCCGATGCTTGCTATGATCCCGAAGACTGCGATTGGGAAGATTAGCCCGATACCAAACGCTACCTTCCGTTCCTGGTTGTTCCTGGCTCCCATTGATTTGAAGGCTCGGGTCAGTATGAAGATCGCGAAGACTATGTCGACTATCATGGGGATTATTGGAGGAATGTTCGCTCCCGCGGCAAATCCTCCAGCGAGGAGGGTTGCCGGGAACAAGAGTGCACCGATGATCGCGAACTTTCGAGGACCCCAATCTGGCTCAGACTGTTTCGTCTTAGGGAAGTCTCCCGGAAGTTTTCGAGCCGCGACCACAAGGATCGTTATGACGATCCCAGAGAAAAGCATCAGTCCCCCGCCGGGATTGTACGGTTGAAAGATCACAGACTCAAGCACGAACAAAGCAAAGCAGTCGATGATAAGACCAAGAATGCTGAACGTCACTCCCGTCCCGGAGACTAGGCTCTTGGATTTCATCTCCGGAAAGACTAGGCCGAAGAGGAAGATCGGAAGGCCGATACTGTAGACAGAATGGAATATCAGCAGCCCAACGGTCCAGACCCAGTTCACTCCCAGCCAATGACCATAGAAGCCGAGAACTCCTACCGGCTGCGCTAGAGGATTGAACAGTGTCCAAAGGGCAAGTCCCTCCTCGACAATTCCATATGCGACTCCAAGGAGGAAGATTGAGGCCCAGCCCTTCTTCCAGCGAATCATCGCCTCCCGTATCAGTATGACACCCGAGCCGTAGAGCCCAAGGTTTGCGAGCAACAGTCCAAAGAAGAGTGGAGGACTAATCACCAGCAATGTTAGCTGGCTAGGTGTTGGGTTCTTCGAGTCTCGGGATTCACAGTCCGTGTTTCTCCAGGGGTTCTGCAAGGAGTTCCCGGAATCGTCTATGTTTCGCCCTCCCTTCAAACTCGTCCCTTATGAGACGCAGGGTTTCTTTGCAGAGTCTCAATGCTGACCGGTAGACCTTCGAGGTGTCCCGTGTACCCTCTATCCCGAGGGCTAGGGGATAGTCGGTTTCTAGGTGTCGCGGTCTCTTACCAGCTTTCAAGACCTGATGCCAAAGATAGTTCTCACTGATGATCGAAACGTCGTTCAACACGATAACGGCTCTCTCTGCGCAATACGCGATGATCCGAGCCGAATGTCTCGTCATGTAATCATCTTGTTTGCGCCAACCGTTTCTCATCTTGCCCGAATATTCGATTATGTTGTGGTACATGTCCCAGAGAGATTTTTCCAAGACCTGATGCGAGGGCTTCGCTCTCCTCCAGCGTAGCAGAATCATGCTAATCATTCCCTTGGGATCGTAGAGGACCTTGGTTGCTAACGCGCTGCCACGAGCCCAAAAGAAAGCTTTCAGATCAGTGAACTCCTTTTCCAACTCCGCAATCCTGAGAAATCCAACTCCAACGTAGATGTCTCCGTCGAAATAGGAGAACTCTGAGGGCTTCCTTCCACGATTTATCACAGCTAACATGTCGATGTCGCTGAAAGGTCCCGGCTCTCCCCTAGCGACGCTTCCGTGAACCAGAACTCCAATCACGCTCGGGTATTCTCGCCTCACAAAAGATGCAGCGCGCTTCGCCGTTTCATCGAAAAGCCGTTTCAACTCATTTGACGTCAAGTTTTCCAGAGCGGTCAAGATTCCGTTGCCTAGAGAGAATTGCTAGGGCTGTCGCCACCTAGCTACTCGCGAGGTTACTGCTAAGGCGATTGTGAGCGAGACTGCGATCAGAGACCAGCCGACAACAGGAGACCAGTAGGGTAGGGTCGGGGTGCTGCCCATGGCGTCTCGTATGAGAAGGGCGGCATTGGTTGTCGGAATCGCGTATGTTACTAGCAGAATGCTGCGTGGAAGAATCTCGGCCGGGTAGAAGACTGGCGGTAGGATTCCGACGAGGACGCTTAGGAGTAGTCCTGACTGCCATCCATTTCGCAGATTTGAGGTGAAGGTTGAAACGAGGTAGCCGATTGCCGATGAGAAGAGCCAGACTCCCGTGAGCGACAATAATACGAGGGGGAGACTGATTAGAGGCAGTCCGATGTACACTAGTAGTGGTAATAGGAGTACTAGTGCTGGGGACGCGAAGAATAATCCCGCGAACGCGATGCCTAGCAGGTAGCCGAGCTGGTTGACCGGGCTCGCGACGAAAAAGTCCTGCAACTTCGTCTCCAGACGATACCAGGTTGCGTCGCCTGCGAGTCCCGTGCCAACAGTTGACAGGACCAGTAGGAGGGAGCCGATTACTCCCAGCGCGAAGGATCGTCCGCCTGTCGTGACTGTTATGATGAAGAGTAGGCTGAACGGAGTTGCGAATAGCCAGACAAGGCTCAGCAGGTTTCTTCGAAGCCAAGTTATTGAGAGCATGTAGCCTATTACGACCGCGGCACGGAACTGTTTTGCACCGCTCATTCCTCGGCCCTCCCGACTAGGTCCACGAACAGATCCTCCAATGAGACCCTCGCTAGACCTACATCTGAACCGCGCTTCAATGCTTCATCGGCCAGCTCTCTTCCCAGTCGATCGTCCGTTAGGACTCTGAATCTCTCAGCCAGTTTCACAACTCGACCATAATTGCTTAGTTCTTCCTCGGAAAAGGTCGAACCGACAATGTCGACGCGAACCCGTTCTTTCACGTTCCGTAGAAGCGCTGCTGGACTCCCTGACAAGACCATTTTTCCATGGTCAATTATCGCAACGTTGTTGGACAGTATCTCGGCCTCGTCGATGTAATGAGTCGTCAGCAGTATGCTTCGTCCCTCCTTCTGGATCTCGTTGAGAACGCCCCATATTCTACGGCGGGTGACCGCGTCAAGTCCCAGTGTAGGCTCGTCAAGAAAGATGAGCTCTGCGTCGGTCGCCACGGCCATCGCTACGCGGACCCGTTGTTTCAGTCCACCGGACAACGAATCAGCAGGCTGGTTGCGGTATTCTGTCAGCTCCAACCGCTCTATCGTTTTCTCTGATCTCTCATGTGCCTGGTTCCGCGACATGCCCCGGGCTAGGAGCGTCAAATAGACGTGGTCCCACGGCGTCAAGGGCCCTATCGTGCTGCCCTCTTGAGGTACGACCGCGATCTTACTCCTGATCTGTAACGGCTCGTCCCTGACATCATGTCCCAACACTGAAATGCTGCCCTTGCTCAGCATCAGCTGCGTTGCAGCGATTCTGAGAAACGTGGTCTTGCCCGCACCGTTGCGACCGAGGAGGGTGAAAATCTCCCCGCGACCGATTGTAAGGGTGATGTCCGAGAGAGCTTGTGTCCTAGAACGGTGGTAGATCTTTGATAGGGACTCGGCTTCTATTACATTCAATTCTAGGCCCTTCCATCTAATCCACCGCTATCCGCGGACCCTACTACCCTCGCTTGAAAGCAAAACCAATCTGGATTTCAGCCTTTGCCCATGGCCCGACTCGGTCCCTTGGATTGAAGCGCGAGAATAATCTGCACCAAGTTCGCTGATTTTTTCTTTAATAGATACAGTGGCTTTCGACGCTTCTGTGGATCGTATTGGAAACTGGCTATGCTGAAGTAGACGGTGGAAGATTGTATTATGAGACGAGCGGAAAGGGTCCGGCGATGGTCTTGATACATGCTGGATTCTTGGACAGCCGAATGTGGGACACGCAGTTCCAGCTATTTTCAGAGAACTACATGGTCATCCGGTATGATGTTCGTGGTTTCGGCAGGTCTGATATCGCCCGGACGAAATTTTCTGACTACAAAGACCTCCGCGGAATTCTAGATCACCTGAGAGTGAAAACGGCCTCTCTTATCGGAGTGTCGAACGGGGGGAGGATAGCCTCGGACTTCGCCGTCGAATACCCATCAATGGTAGACCATCTAGTACTGGTTTCTCCAGGAATGAGCGGCTACAAGGCTTCCGGTCCGGAAGAGGAGAAGCTGTGGGAAGAGTTTGACAAACGGATGAAACCTCAGGAAGACGCGGACAGAGAGGGTAGGGCAGCAGATGCGGTGGAAATGGACGTAAACGCATGGGCGTCCGCCCAGACACCTGCGGACCGAGAACGCATTACGAAGATCGCAATGGACAACTTCCATGTCCATGTCGAGAATCCATGGAAGCTCCAAGTTCCTCCCGAGCCACGAACCTGGCAGCGCCTGTCCCAGATTCGCGTCCCAACACTCCTCATTATCGGCGATAGAGATGTCCCCGCCCAGATACTCATGGTAGACAACATTCACAGTCACATTCTAGGCTCTAAGGAAGTGCTCATCCGAGGGGCGGATCATATTGTCAACATGTCAAAACCTTACGAATTCAACAGAACAGTCTTCGAATTCTTGAGACAACAGACTCAGGAGATACGAGCATGAAATGAACCGCAAGAATAAGATACCGAAGTCAGCGATATTGCTACGTGTTGTTGCGTAATTGAAAGCGAACCTAAGCGCCTTAGGTGATGGCATTATTGTCTCGGGCCTTGGTATCTTCATCCTCGTCCTAGCCTATGTCTACTACCAGTCAATTCAACCGAACAATTCTTCGTCGATAGCATTCGCCGTTGGATTTTTCGTACTAGGTGCAAGTATCTTAGTCGCCGGAGTATTGAAAATTGGTCACGCGGTCTCTTCTTCTCGGGATGAGAAGCAATCGTCTCTTAAGACTCCTGTCGCCGCCACAGTTGCGGCTTTGCTCATTGTCTACTACCTTATTCCCTTGATTTTCTTCAGAGTAAGATTCTAACGGTTGGAGATGAGGCCCGAATTCTGATACGTACGGATTAGTACGCTGGCGCACCACCACAAGTCTGAATGCTTTGGCCGTCTTGTCGCTCGGTACACGGCTCGTTTCAGTGTGAATGATCGGTCCCCGAATGTCCCTTCGAAGGGCATCAGCATGACCATATGCATTGTCCGGTAATAGGCAGAAACCTATGAGAGTCCTGTTGAAGGTTGAGAGGTTCTTTGACCTTCTCATGAGCTTCGCTAGCATTGTCGGCTTCGCTAGCACAGCATATCTTGTCTGGATCTTTCTTCATACTCCTCCGACTGTTCAAGTAGGGACTTCGAACCTCGGAGTTTCGGGACTGTCGGTGGCGCAGACAAGTACCATCGTGATCCAGGGGGTTCCTTTCTTCTGGGTCTTCACCAGCTTGATATCTCTCTCTGCAGGTCACACGTATCGGGCGGCCAAGCATCTGATCCTGTCTTTGGCAGGGAAGAACTACTTCCCTCACGCTCCACATCTCATGCACACTCAGCCGACTCCGGCACTGA
>Ga0209239_1000530_pt1 | contig 21998 bp, 21 predicted proteins | sample GraSoi013_2_20cm_FD_185824 | JGI IMG/M metagenome (GOLD analysis project Ga0209239, IMG submission 185824) | Grasslands soil microbial communities from the Angelo Coastal Reserve, California, USA - Sample 10_02_2013_2_20cm (SPAdes) (version 2) | ecosystem: Environmental > Terrestrial > Soil >...
ACGATCACCACACCATCGTCACTCTCGATGATCGCCGTGTTGGAGTTCACCTTGTAGGCCGGGGTCGCCACCGCGACGTGGACGCCGTCGGCGACCTTCTTGACGTCGAACCGCGCGTCCCCACTTCCGCGCCCCTCGTGACCGCAGCAGTCCATCACGATCCCCCCTCCTTTCTCGAGAGCCCGGGTGTCCGGCGTGGCGATACTATGCGATGGCGCGTGCGCGCTCAAGGGCGGTGCGGCTCGTGTATGATCGTGGCCCGACGGCGCGACACGGGAGGGCCCGGCCATGAACGACCTGCGCGATGGACGTCTGAACCGGCGCGAGTTCCTCGAGGGCGCGGCGGCGCTCGGTCTCGCGTGTCCCCGAGGCGCCGCCGCCCAGCCAGCGGGCGGAACGCTGACGTACGCGAGCACCGCGCTTCCCCCGAGCATCGAGCCGCACATGCAGGGACTCGACATCTGGCAGCAGCGGAAGCCCCTGATCTACGAGAACCTGATCTGGGTGGACGAGGCGCTCGACGCCAAGCCCGAGCTCGCCGAGACATGGGAGCAGCGGTCGCCGACCGAGTACGTCTTCCACCTGCGCCGCGGCGTCAGGTTCCACGATGGCAAGGAGCTCGACGCCGAGGACGTGAAATACACCTACGACCGCGTGCGCGATCCGAAGGTGAGCCCCGGCGCCAACGACCTCCTCGTCATCAAGTCCATCGACGTGCCCGACGCGCACACGGTGCGCGTCGTCCTCCATGCGCCCGCGGCCACGTTCCTGATCAACCTCGGCGGCAAATACAACGGCGTCGTCCCGGCGGGCTCGGCCGGCGACGGCAGAGCGCTGCTCACGCGGGCGATCGGGACGGGCCCGTTCAGCGTCGAGGAGTTCGATCCGAGCCGTCGGCTCGTCTTGAAGAGGCACGCCGCCTACTGGGGGCGGACGAAGCCCGCGCTCGAGCGCGTCGTGTTCCAGGCGATCCCGGACGAGTCGTCCATCGTGGCGGGCCTCCGCACCGGCCAGGTGACGATGGCGCAGTTCGGGTCCGCGCCGTCCTTTCGAGTGGCCAAGAGCGTCGCCACGCTCCAGACGATCCAGGCACCCTCCACGCGCTGGGTCGTCCTCGACCTCGCCGGCGACATGGAGCCGACGAGCAAGATCGAGGTGCGCCAGGCGATCACGCTCGCGATCGACCGGGCCGCGATCCTCCAGATCGCGGGCGCCGGGCTCGGCCAGCGCCTCGGCGTGCTGCCGCCGGGGATGAAGTCCTGGGCCCTGCCGTGGCAGGAGCTGCCGAACGCGCAGCGCGACGTCGCGCGGGCGCGGGCCTTACTCCAGAAGGCCGGCTACACGGGCCGCGTGTCGATGAAGATCCGGAACATCGTCGGCTTCCCCGCGCTCGCGGCCACGCTGCCCGTCATCGTGGACAACCTGCGCGAGGCGGGGATCGACGTGCAGGTGGAGACCGTCGACGGCGGCGTCTGGATCAAGGACTGGATCGTGCCGCAGTCGCCCCCGACGATGAACGAGTGGGGCGGCTTCGTCGATCCCGACCAGGCCTTCCACCGGCACTTCCACTCGGCGCCGGGAGGCAAGGACTTCCGGCGCTGGAACAACAAGAAGGCCGACGAGCTGCTCGACGCCGGACGGGCGACGCTCGAGCGCGCCCGGCGAAAGCACATCTACGATCAAGTCCAACGGCTCATGGCCGAGGACCCGATCACCATCCCGCTCTACTCGCCCGACCTCCTCTATGCCATGCAGAAGTCCGTGAAGGGCTTTACGCCTCACCCGACGGGCTTTCTCTACGGCCTCCGATGGGTGTCGCTGTGACGGCCGGGTGGGCGGGGGTGCCGTCGTAGCTCACGCCTATCTTCTCCGGCGACTCGCCGCGATGGCGCTCACGCTCCTGGGCGTGAGCCTGCTCATCTTCGCGATGATCCGGTCGGTCCCGGGCACGGTCGTCGAGCAGCTCCTCGGCCAGGCAGCGATCGCGTCGCCCGAGGTGCTCGCCGCGTTCCGCCGCTTCTTCGGGCTCGACCGTCCCGCCCACGTGCAGTACCTCGAGTGGGTCGCCTCGGTCCTCCGCGGCGACTTCGGCGTCTCCTGGCTCTCGGGCCGGCCGGTTCTGGCCCTCTTTCTCGAGCGGGTGCCGGTCTCCGCCGAGCTGGCGGTGCTCGCCGTGACGTGGTCGCTGCTGATCGGCATCCCGCTCGGCACGGCCTCGGCCGTGTGGCGCGGCGGCGTCCGGGACGGCGCGATCCGCGTGGTCGCCACGCTCGGCCTCTCGCTTCCGGCCTTCTGGCAGGGGACCGTGCTGATCCTGCTCTTCTCGATCTACCTCGGCTGGATGCCCTCGCTCGAGTGGGTGCCGTTCACGCGCCACCCGGCCGCCAATCTCCTGACCATGGCGCTGCCGACGCTGACGCTGGGGACGGCGACGGCGGCGACGATCACGCGCATGGCGCGCTCGACGATGCTCGACACCCTCGGGCGCGAGTACGTGCGCACGGCGCGCGCCAAGGGGTTGCCCGAGCGCCGGGTGACCTTCCACCACGCGCTCCGCAACGCACTGATCCCGGTCGTCACGGTCGCCGGCGTCCAGCTCGGCTACATCGTGGGCGGCATCGTCGTGGTCGAGGACGTCTTCACGCTGCCCGGTGTGGGGCGCCTCCTGCTCGACGCGATCTTCCAGCGCGACTATCCGGTGGTGCAGGGCGTGATTCTCCTCCTCGCCGCCGCGTTCATGGTGCTGAACCTCGTCGTGGATCTTTTCTATGCGGTCCTCGATCCCCGTCTCCGCCGTGGCTGACTCCGGGACGGCCGCGGCCCCGAACCGCTCGCTCGCCCGGGGCCCGCTCTTCGCCGGCGCGTGTGTGGCCCTCCTCGTCGTCGTCGCCGTCGGACTCTTCGCGGGTCTGCTGGCGCCGTTCTCGCCGACGGCGATCGACGCCGCCCACGTGTTCCAGGGGCCGAGCCCTCGCCATCCGTTCGGGACCGACCGGTTCGGCCGCGACCTCTTGTCACGCGTCGTCTTCGGCGTCCGCGTCTCGCTCGGCATCGCCTCCGCCTCGATCGCGGTGGCGCTCGTCGTGGGGGGCGGGCTCGGGCTTCTCGCGGGGCTCGGGCGCGGCGCGGACCAGGTGCTCGGCCGGGTGATGGACGTGTTCCTCGCCTTCCCGCCCGTGCTCCTGGCGATCGGGATCGCCGCGGTGCTTGGCGCCGGAGGGGGAACGGCGGTGGTGGCCATCGCCGTCGTCTATGCGCCGCTCTTCTTCCGCGTGGTGCGCGCGAGCGTGCTCGCCGAGTCGGCCCAGGCCTACGTCGAGGCCGCGCGAGCCCTCGGGCTCGGGCGCCTGGCAATCCTCGTCAGCCACATCCTGCCCAACGTCGTCTCACCGATCGTGGTCCAGACGGCGGTCTGCCTCTCCTACGGCATCCTCATCGAGTCCGCGCTCTCGTACCTCGGGCTCGGGGTCCAGCCGCCGACGCCCTCGTGGGGCACGATCCTGAACGAGGGCAAGGAGTTCCTGGCGCAGGCCCCCTGGGTGTCGCTCTTTCCCGGCGCCGCCATCATGCTCGCCGTCCTCGCCTTCAACGTGATCGGCGACGGCTTGCGCGACGCGCTCGATCCGCGGAGCGCCGTCGGGTAGGCGGTCGACGGCCGGCGGGCCGGCTACCGCCCGAGCTCGTGGCGGAGCGCGTCCTCGAGCGTCGGGTGGCGGAACGCGAAGCCCGTGGCCTGGAGCCGCGCCGGCTCGACGCGCGCGCTCGCCAGCAGGAGCTCGTCCGCCATCTGACCGAGCAGGAGTCGCGCGGCGAAGGCGGGCAAGGGGAGGAGCGCCGGGCGCCCCAGGACGCGCCCGAGCGTGCGCGCGAGCTCGCGGTTCTGCACGGGCTCGGGCGCCACCGCGTTCACCGCGCCCGCGAGGGACGCCGTGTCGAGCGCGTGGAGGATGGCGGCCACGAGGTCGTCGATCGCGATCCAGCTGACCCACTGGGCGCCGCCGCCGACAGGCCCGCCCGCGCCGAGACGGAACGGCGTGAGCATCGCGGCGAGGGCGCCGCCCCGGCGGCTCACCACCATGCCGATCCTGAGCCGCACGACGCGGATCCGCGCGCGGGCGGCAGGCTCGGTCGCGGTTTCCCACTCTTGGCAGACCTCGGCGAGAAAGCCCGTGCCCGGCGCGCTCCCCTCGCGGAGGAGCTCCGCGCCGCGGTCGCCGTAGTAGCCGACGGCGGACGCGGAAACGAGGACGCGCGGCGGGCGCTCAAGCCGGGCGAGGCTTGCCGCAAGACTCCGCGTCCCGTCCACGCGACTCGATCGGATCCGGCGCTTCTTCGCCTCGGTCCAGCGGCCGCCCGCCACGCTCTCGCCCGCCAGGTGCACCACCGCGTCCACGCCGGCGAGCGCCGACGAGTCGAGCGCTCCGGACTCCGGGTCCCAGCGCGCGACGCGCGCGCCCACCGCGGGCGCCGCGGGCGCCGCCGCCGCGCCGCGGACGAGGCGCAGGACGCGGTGGCCGGCCGCCGCCAGGGCCGGGGCAAGCGCCGAGCCGACAAGCCCCCGGCTACCGGTGACGGCGACCGTCGACGCCTGCCGAGTCCCTGACATGGTGCGCCCATTATGATCCCGTTCGCGCGGCGCTTCGTTCTAGAATGGCGTGCGGCTTGCGGGTTCTACGCGTCCTGGGTATGCTGCATGGGCGGTCACCCGCCCTCACTTCTCGCGAGAGTGGCGAAACTGGCAGACGCGCTGGACTTAGGATCCAGTGGGCCTACCGGCCCTTGGGGGTTCGACTCCCCCCTCTCGCACCAGCGTGGAGCGTTGCTGAGCGTGGAGCGTCGATGAAGGTCGCAGTCGAGGCGATCGAAGGCTGCAAGCGGCGCCTGGCGGTCGAGGCCCCGGCCGACGTCGTGCAGCAGGAGTGGGAGCGCGCCTACGTGCGCGTGCAGAAGCAGGCGCGCCTGCCGGGATTCCGGAAGGGCTACGTGCCGCGCTCGCTCGTCAAGCTGCACTTCGCGGACGACGTCCGGCGTGAGGTCGCCGAGCACCTCATCCCCGACGTCTACCGACGGGCCCTCTCCGAGGCGCGGCTCGACCCGGTGAACGAGCCCGACCTGCAGGACGTCAAGCTCGAGGAAGGCGCGCCGCTCAGCTTCGTCGCGGTCGTCGAGGTGAAGCCGTCGATCACGCTCGGCGAGTACAAGGGCGTCGAGGTTCAGCACGCGCCCAAGCCGATCGCCGAGGAGGACATCGACGCGGCGCTCGAGAGGATGCGCGAGGAGCAGGCACAGTTCCGCGCGGTGGATCGCCCGGCCGGCCCGGGCGACTTCCTGGTCGTCGACTACACGCTCGCGATCGACGGCCGCGAGCCCTCGAGCCAGACGGGCTACCAGTTCATCGTCGGTGACAAGACGGTCCTGCCCGAGATCGACGCGGCGGTCGTGGGGATGCGCGCGGCCGAGGAGCGTCCGGTCCCGTTCCGCTTCGCCGACGACCACCGCCGGGAGGAGCTGCGCGGGCGCGGGGGCGCCGCCACCGTGAGGCTCGTCGAGGTGAAGGAGAAGGTGCTGCCAGAGCTGGACGACGAGTTCGCCAAGTCGTTCGGCGAGTTCGCGAGCCTTGTGGCGCTCCGCGCCGAGGTCGGCCGGCAGCTGGAGGCGCGGCGCGAGCACGACGAGCGGCGCGCGCTCCAGGAGAAGGTCGTCGACGCCCTCCTGGACGCGCACAGCTTCACGATCCCGGACACGATGGTGATGCGCCACGTCGCGCACCAGATCGAGCAGGCGCGCGAGAGCATGCGCGCGCAGGGGGTCGACCCCGACCGGGTGCCATGGGACTACGGGAAGCTCGTCACCGAGCTCAGGCCCGGCGCCGAGAAGGCCGTGCGCCGCGCGCTCCTGCTGGAGGCGATCGCCGAGCGCGAGGCGCTGGTCCCTCCCGACGCCGACGTGGACGCCGAGCTGGAGAAGATCGCCCAGGGAAGCCAGCGGCCCTTGCCGGCGGTCCGGCGTATGATGGAGAAGAGCGGCGACCTCGAGGCGCTCCGGCGTGGGCTGCGTGACCGTCAGGCCCTCGAGCTGCTCGTCGGCCACGCCAAGATTCGGGCGTAACCGTGAAGGAGATCCCGATGGCTCTGGTTCCGATGGTCATCGAACAAACGCCGCGCGGCGAGCGGGCATTCGACATCTTCTCGCGCCTGCTCAAGGAGCGGATCATCTTCCTGCCCACCTTCATCGAGGACGAGCTGGCGAACCTCGTGATCGCCCAGATGCTCTTCCTCGAGGCGGAGGATCCGGACAAGGACATCTACCTGTACATCAACTCACCGGGCGGCTCGGTGACCGCGGGGATGGCGATCTACGACACGATGCAGTACGTGAAGCCCGCCATCTCGACGATTTGCATGGGGCAGGCGGCCTCGATGGGCGCGCTCCTGCTCTGCGCGGGCGCCAAGGGCAAGCGCTTCGCGCTGCCGCACGCGCGGATCATGATCCACCAGCCCCTCGGCGGCGTGCAGGGCCAGGCGACCGACATCGACATCCAGGCCCGGGAGATCCTCCGAATGCGGGAGGAGCTGAATCGGATCCTCGTGCACCACACCGGCCAGTCCATGGAGAAGATCCAGCGAGACACGGACCGGGATTTTTTCATGACCGCGGAGCAGGCGAAGGAATATAGAATCGTCGATGACGTGATCTCCTCCAAGCCGACGACCCGAGCCGTGGCCGAGGCGGTGGCGCTGGCGACGCAAGGGCACAAGTAGAGAGGCGATGGCCCGACCGCGCGAAGGCAACGGAACGCTGAAGTGCTCGTTCTGCGGGAAGAGCCAGAACGACGTCCGCAAACTGATCGCGGGGCCGACGGTCTACATCTGCGACGAGTGCATCGAGCTCTGCAACGACATCATCGCCGAGGAGTGGGAAGAAGAGAAAAGCCGCGAGATCCGCTCGCTTCCCAAGCCCGCCGAGATCAAGAACGTCCTCGACCAGTACGTGATCGGCCAGGAGCGGGCCAAGAAGGTCCTCGCCGTCGCGGTCCACAACCACTATAAGCGGATCGAGTCGGGCGGTGAGTCGGGCGACGTCGAGCTGCAGAAGTCGAACATCCTCCTCATCGGCCCCACGGGCTCCGGCAAGACTCTCCTCGCGCAGACGCTCGCCAAGATGCTCCGCGTCCCGTTCACGATCGCCGACGCCACCACGCTCACAGAAGCGGGCTACGTCGGCGAAGACGTCGAGAACATCATCCTGCGCCTGCTCCAGTCGGCGGATTACGATGTGGAGCGGGCGGAGCGCGGCATCGTGTATATCGACGAAATAGACAAGATCGCGCGCAAGTCCGAGAATCCCTCGATCACACGCGACGTCTCGGGGGAAGGCGTCCAGCAAGCCCTGCTCAAGATCCTCGAGGGTACGGTGGCCAACGTGCCGCCCCAGGGCGGGCGAAAGCATCCGCACCAAGAGTTCATCCAGGTCGATACGTCGAACGTGCTCTTCCTCTGCGGTGGCGCCTTCGTCGGCCTCGACAAGATCATCGAAGCGCGCGTCGGGCGCTCGGGCATGGGCTTCGGCGCCGAGATCAAGCGGCGCGAGGAACGCCGGGTGGGCGACCTCCTGGCGATGATCCAGCCCGAGGACCTTCTGAAGTACGGGCTCATCCCCGAGTTCGTCGGCCGGCTGCCCGTCGTCGCGACGCTCCACGACCTCGACGAGGCGGCGCTCATCCGGATTCTCAGAGAGCCGAAGAACGCGATCATCAAGCAGTACCAGAAGTACTTCGACCTCGAGAAGGTCCGCCTGAAGTTTACGGACGACGCCGTCGCGGCCATCGCGAAGGAGGCGCTCAAGCGGGGGACCGGCGCGCGCGGGCTCCGCGCGATCCTGGAGGAGGTGATGCTCGAGATCATGTACGATCTGCCGTCCATCCAGGGGCTCAAGGAGTGCATCATCACGCGCGAGGTCATCCTGAACCGCGAGCGGCCCCTCCTCGTCACGGAAGCGCAAGAGCAGTCGGCGTAGCCTGAGCGGTACGCTCTTCGTCGTCGCGACCCCGATCGGCAACCTCGAGGACATCACCCTGCGTGCGCTCCGCGTGCTGCGCGAGGTGGACCTGGTCGCCTGCGAGGACACGCGCCGGACGCGCGCGCTCCTCACGCACTTCGACCTCCACAAGCGCACGGTCAGCTACTGGGAGCGCAACAAGCTCGCCCGCGGCCGCGAGCTGATGCGCGAGCTCGCCGACGGCCGCGCGGTCGCGCTCGTGACCGACGCGGGGACGCCCGCCGTCTCGGATCCCGGCTTCCTGCTCGTGCGCGAGGCGCGCGCGTGTGGCATTCCCGTGGTCCCGGTGCCGGGCCCGTCGGCCGTCGTCGCCGCGCTGTCGGCGGCGGGGATCCCGGCGGACCGCTTCGTGTTCGACGGGTTCCCGCCGGTGAAGCCCGGCCGGCGGGCGAACCGTCTCAAGGCGCTCCGCGAGCTCGAGACGACGGTCGTGCTCTACGAGTCGCCGCACCGTGTCCTGGCCACGCTCGAAGCGATCGGCCAGGTCTTCGGCGCAGCCGAGATCGTCGTGGCGCGCGAGCTGACGAAACAGTTCGAGGAGGTCGTGAGCGCCGCGCCGTCGGCGCACCTCGAACGGCTCGCGCGCGCCCCGGTCCGCGGCGAGTTCGTGCTGGTCATCCCGGGTCGATAAGCCGAGCCACGTTTGAGCGCTCCTTCGGTGCGACGTATACTGCGAAGTCGTATGAGTATTCCCAAGGCGCTGACGATCGCCGGCTCCGACTCCGGCGGCGGCGCCGGCATCCAGGCGGACCTCAAGACCTTCTCGGCGTTCCGCGTGTTCGGGATGAGCGTCATCACCGCCGTGACCGCGCAGAACTCCGTCGGCGTCCAGGGCGTCTTCAACCTGCCGCCGGAGTTCGTCGTCGCGCAGATCGACTCCGTGCTCTCGGACTTCGGCGCCGACGCCGTGAAGATCGGCATGCTCTCCACGGCGCCGATCATCGCCGTGGTCGCGGGGCGCCTCAGGACCCACGGACAGGGTCAGATCGTGCTCGACCCCGTGATGATCGCGAAGTCCGGCGACCCGTTGCTCGAGCCCGCCGCGCGCGCGGCGCTCGTCAAGGAGATGCTGCCGCTCGCCACCGTGGTGACGCCGAACCTCCACGAGGCCGGCGCGCTCGCGGGGATGCCCGTTGCGACCGAGGCCGACATGGTGGAGGCGGCGCGGCGCATCTTGGCCCTCGGCCCCCGCTCCGTGCTCGTCAAGGGTGGGCACCTCAAGGAGGCGGCGACGGACGTCCTCTGGAACGGCCGTGAGCTCACGCGCTTCACCGCGCCTCGCCTCGACTCCACGAGCACCCACGGCACCGGCTGCACCTTCTCGGCGGCGATCGCGGCCGGACTCGCGCGCCGGCAACCGCTCGGCGACGCGATCCGCGAGGCGAAGGCCTACGTCACGGCGGCGATCCGTGAGGGATTCGAGCCGGGGCGCGGCGTCGGCGCCCTGCGCCACTTCGTCGCGAGCTGGTAGGCCGATGGCCCGGAGCGTCGACGACCGGATGTCCTTCATGGAGCACCTGGGGGAGCTCCGCACGCGCATCGTGCGGGGCCTCGTGGCCCTCCTTGCCGGCTCCCTACCCGGGCTGTACTTCAGCCAGCAGATCGTGGACTGGCTGGCGCGCCCCGTGACGAAGCTCAATTACTCGCTCGTCTTCACGTCGCCGGCGGAGGCGTTGTGGGTCCAGATGAAGGTGGGGCTGATCGTCGGGGTGTTCATCGCGGCGCCGGGCATCCTCTGGCAGGTCTGGGCGTTCATCGCGCCCGGGCTGCACACGCACGAGAAGAAGTACGCGCTGCCCTTCGTGCTCGTCGGCTCGCTCCTCTTTATCGGCGGCGGGGCGTTCTCGCTCTTCGTCGTGACGCCGTACGCCCTCCAGTTCCTGCTGAGTTACGCGCGGCCGGGGCTCCAGCCGATGATCACGCTCCAGAACCTGACCGACTTCCTCCTGAAGTTCACGCTGGCCTTCGGCGCCGTGTTCGAGCTGCCGCTCGCGCTCACGATCCTGGCGCGCCTCGGCGTCGTGAACGCGAAGATGCTGGCGAAGAACCGCAAGTACGCGATCCTCGGCGCGTTCATCGCCGGAGCCGTGTTGACGCCGACCCCCGACGCCTTCAACCAGACCCTCATGGCCGGGCCGCTCGTGCTCCTCTACGAGGTCGGGATCATCTGCGCGCGCGTCTTTGGGCGGAAGCCGACGGGGGCGCCGGCGCCCGCGGCCGCCGAATCCTCCTAGATGGACTTCGCCTCCCTCGACCTGCCCGAGCCCGTCGTGCGGGGGATCCGCGAGGCGGGGTTCGTGACCGCCACGCCGATCCAAGAGGCCGTGCTCCCGCTGGCGCTCCGGGGCAAGGACGTCGCGGGGCAGTCCCAGACGGGGACGGGCAAGACGGCGGCCTTCCTCATCACGGCCTTCACGCGCCTGCTGCGCTCGCCGGCGCCGGCGGCGCCCCCGGGAACCGGCGCGCCGCGCATGCTCATCATCGCGCCGACGCGCGAGCTCGTCGTCCAGATCGAGTCGGACGCGCGGCTCCTGGGCCGGTTCACCCCGTTCCGCATCCAGGCGGTCTACGGCGGCATCGATTACGCGAAGCAACGCGAGTCGCTCGCCGCGGGCTGCGACCTCCTCGTCGGCACGCCCGGCCGGCTCATCGACTACCTCAAGCAGCGCGTCTGGTCGCCCCGGCGCATCGAGGTCCTCGTCATCGACGAGGCCGACCGGATGTTCGACATGGGGTTCATCGCCGACCTCCGGTTCATCCTCCGGCGCCTGCCGCCGCACGAGAAGCGCCAGTCGTTCCTGTTCTCGGCGACGCTCTCGTTCCGGGTGCTCGAGCTCACGTGGGAGTTCATGAACAACCCGACGCAGATCACGATCATGCCGCAGCAGAAGACGGCCGAGCGCGTGGAGCAGATGCTCGTCCACGTCGGCCGCGACGAGAAGTTCCCGCTGCTCCTCGGCCTCTTCAAACGGGAGGGCGGCGACCGGATCCTGATCTTCACGAACACGCGCGAGGAGGCGCGGCGGCTCGAAGACCGGCTGACGCGCAACGGCTACGAGACGCGGGCGCTCACCGGCGACGTCGACCAGAAGAAGCGCCTCAAGATCCTGAACGACTTCAAGGAGGGACGGCTCCCCGTCCTGGTGGCGACCGACGTCGCCTCCCGCGGGCTCCACATCGAGGCGGTGAGCCACGTCGTCAACTGGGACCTGCCGCAGGACGCCGAGGACTACGTGCACCGCATCGGCCGCACGGCGCGCGCGGGCGCGGGCGGCAAGGCGATCTCCCTCGTGGACGAGCCGATCGAGAAGTTCATCGGCCAGAAGATTTCGGTGGAGTGGGCGGACGACGACCTCTTCGTGCCCGAGATCAAGCCGACCGCCGAGGAGCGCCGCCGTTTCGCGGAGGAGCGTCGCGCGCGTTTCGAAGCGCGCGGCGGCCGGTCCGGCGACCGGGGCCGTCGCGACGGCCGCGGCGAACCCGACCGGCGCCGGCGCGAGCCGCCGCCTCACACCGACCGGCCTTCCACCGCGCCGACCGAGCCGCCGCCACCCGCGGGCGAGGCCGGCCAGGCGCGCCGCGGTCCGCGACGCCGACGCGGCGGCCCCCGACCCGGGGGCCCGCCGCCCGGCCCTTAGCCACGACGGCTCGCGCCGCCTCGCATCGTTCTGGGGGGGCAAGGGGGGGGCGAAGCCCCCCGCCGAGTCACAGCGCGAGTTGCGCGAGCGCTCGGCCGTGCGCGGGCTCGTCGGCGCGCATCGTGTCGGGGTTCACCCCGCGTATCAGGGCCAGGTGGTAGGTGAGGAGCTGGAGCGGGACGACCGTGAGAATCGGCGACAGGAGCTCGTTCACCGGTGGGATCGCGATCGTCTCCGCCGCGAGCGGCGCGATCTCGCGATCGTCTTCCTGCACGAGCGCGACGAGCGGCGCGCCGATCTCCTTCGCGACGCGCGCGACCGCCACGCATCGCGCGTAGGCGGCGCCCGGCGGCGCGACGAGGACGACGACGTCGTCCGACTCCAGCGCGGCCCACGGACCATGCAGGAACTGCTCGCAGTGGAGGCCCAGCGCCGTCGCGTGGTTCGCCTCGCTCATCTTCAGCGCCGCTTCGTACGCCGTCGCCGTGTTGGGCCCGCCGCCCACGAACCAGTATCGCCTGCGGTCGGCGAAGCGCCCGGCCAGCTCGGCCCACGCCTCTTGTCCGAGCAGCAGCGCGAGCTGATCGGGCAGCTCGCCGAGCGCGTGGGCGAGGTCGTCGTCGTCGCCGAGCGCGGCCGCGAGCGCGGCGAAGAGGGCGAGCGCGCACGTGTAGCTCACGGTGTGCGCGGCCGAATGCTCCTGGTCGACCGTGCGGAGCACGTAATCGGCCGAGGCGAGGCCCTCGGCGCCCTTGCCCGTGATCGCGACGCCCACGCCGCCGCCGGCCCGCGCCTTGGCGAGGGCCTCGACCGAGTAGCGCTTGCTGCCGCGGTGGCTCACGACCACGACGCCCGTCCGCGCGTCGGGATCGGGCCAGTAGCTCTTGAACTCGAACGAGTGGAAGGCGCGCACGCGATGGCCGAGGCGGCCGGCGTGGGCGAAGAGCAGCTCGCCGACGAGGGTCGCGTGCCACGAGGTCCCGATGCCCGACAGGAGCACGCGGTCCATCCCGGAGAGGCGCGATGCGGCACCGTCGATCAGGTCGCCCTGGCCGCGCGTGACGAGTCGGAGCGCGCCCGGCTGAGCGTAGATCGCGTCGTGCATGTAGTAGGGGTGGCCGGCGCGCGGCGGCGGCGGGGTCCAGGTCATCGGGCGGGCTCCTCCTTACCGCGCGGACGGAAACGCGGGCGCGCGCTTCTCGCGGAGCGCGCGGGCGCCCTCGCGGACGTCCGGGTGCATGAACGTGAGCATCTCGAGGGCGAGCGACTGGTCGAAGATCGGCCCCGCCTGGCGGAGCCAGTTGTTCAGGGCGCGCTTGGTCCACCGGATCGAGAGCTGGCTGCCCTGCGCGAGCTTGCCCGCGATGTCCAGTGCTCTTGGCAGGACCTCCGCGGCGGGGACACAGAGGCTCACGAGGCCGATGCGCTCGGCCTCCCGGCCGTCGAGGAAGTCGGCGGTGAGCAGGTAGTACTTCGCCTTCGCCATCCCGCAGAGGAGCGGCCAGAGGATCGCCGCGTGGTCGCCGGCCGCGACGCCGAGTCGCGTGTGGCCGTCGGTCAGGCGCGCCGTCTCCGCGATGACGCTGACATCGGCGAGCAGCGCGACGACGAGGCCCGCGCCGACGGCCGCGCCGTTGATCGCCGACACCACCGGCTTGTCGAGGTTGATGATGTTGTAGACGAGGTCCGAGGCCTCGCGCATGGTGCGCGCGATCGCGTCGGGATTTCCCGCCATCTCCTCCACGAGCGAGAGGTCGCCGCCGGCGGAGAACGCGCGGCCGGCGCCGGTGATGAGCGCCACCCTCACGTGAGGATCGGCGTCCACCGTCAGCCACACCTGGGTGAGCTCCCAGTGCAGGCGTGCGTTCGTCGCGTTCATCACCTCCGGACGATTGATCGTGATCAGGAGCACCCCGTTCGGCTTGAGGTCGAAGGTGAGATGGTGGTAGTCAGCATAGTTCATGATCGTCTCCTTTCGCGCACGAGAAAGAGCACGCCCGTCAGGGCGAGCGCCGAGGCCCAGACGCCCGGCAGCGTCCTGGCGCGTCCCCCGCCGAGGAGCCCCGCGAGGAAGGGGCCGAGAAAAATCCCCGCGTCCACGCACACGCGATAGAGCCCCGTGCGCCAGGCGACGTGCGCGGGCGGCGTCTCGCGCCGGAGCACGCCGAGGGGCAGCATCCAGCCCGCCATGCCGAGGCCGTAGAACGCGCACCCGACGGCGACGACGGGCAGCGTGCCGAAGCCGACGAGGGCGCTTCCCGCGGCCATGACGAAGAGCACCGCCACGAGCGTGCGCTCGGTCCCCCGGCGGTCGGCGAGGAGGCCCAGCGGGAGCAGCGCGGCGATGTCGACGACCTGCATGACCATGAGGAGGCGCGCGACGCCCGCGCGCTCGAGCCCGAGCTCGCGGCTACCACGGAGCGGGATCGAGAACTGCTCGACGGTCGAATACGCCACGGCGATCGCCCCGCCGGCGACGAAGGCGAGGACCGCCGCCGGCGTGAGCGCCGCGACCGCGGCGCCCGGGCCGGCGACCGCCTGGCGGGCGAAGAGCGGCTGCGGACCGGCCCCCTCCCTTCGCGGGAGCGCGCGGAGGAGCGCAGGAAGCGTCAGGATGCCGACGAGCTGCGGGGCGCACGTGACCAGGAGCGCCGAGTTCCACGCCAGGCTCGACGGCAGCACCCCGATCAGCACCGTGCCGCAGAGGATCCCGATCATCGCCGAGAACTCGTAGGCGTTGAGCGACGCCGCGAGGCTCCATCCGGTCCGGTAGTGGAGAATCGCCGTGAGCCCGGCCACCATCCCGAGGGCGTGCCCCACGCCCATCAAGAGCCGGCCGAGCACGAGGACGGGGAACGGCCCGCCGCTCGTGAGGACCGCGACGCCCGCCGCGAGCACGCAGGGCCCGGCCACGACCGCGCGCCGCAGATGGTGGGTGAGAAAGAGGCCGATCGGAATGTCGGCCATCATGCGCGCGAAGCCGTAGGCGCCGGCGACCGCGCCGAGCTGCCAGTCCGCGAGCCCGTCACCGCGGGCGAGCTCGGGCAGGATCGCAGGGAAGGCGCCGGCCGAGAACGTGTTCGAGAAGATCGTCACGCACAGGAGCACGATCAATGGGGTCACAAGGCCCTTTATGGTAAACCATTGGCCTATGACCTCACTCGCCACGATGCGGCTCGAGCTCGCGGGTCCGCTGGCCCGCCTCACGCTCGAGCGCGCCGAGGTGCTCAACGCGGGTGACGCGCGCTTCGCGCGGGACCTCAAGGCCGCGGTCGCGACGCTCGGCGCGCGGCCAGAGGTCCGTGTGATCGCGCTGACGGGCGCCGGCCGCGCGTTCTCGACGGGCGTGGACCTCACGGCGCTGGCCCACGGGGAGGTCGGCCTGGCCGACTTCATCGCGTGGGAGGACGCGATGACGGCGATGGAGCGGATGGACAAGCTCTTCATCGCGGGAATCAACGGCCACTGCCTGGGCGGCGGCCTCCAGCTCGCGCTCGTCTGCGACTACCGCCTCGCGTCCGACGAGGCGCTCCTCGGGCTCCCGGCCGTGAAGGAGTGCCTGATCCCGTCCATGTCCCTCTGGCGCCTGCCGCGCCTCATCGGTCTCGCGCGCGCCAAGGAGCTGATCCTGCTCGGCGAGTCCGTCTCCGCGCGCACGGCCGAGCGCTATGGCGTCGTGAACCGCGTCGTGGCGGCCGGAGACTTTGCGCCCGCGTTCGAGGCGACGATCGAGCGCTTCCTGGCGCTCCCGCCCGCGAGCGCGCGCGCGAGCAAAGTGCTCGCGACGCGTGCCTTCGACGTCGACTTCGAGGCGTTCCGGAAGGAGATGGAGACCCTCCTCGCCGACTGCCTCGAGTCCGCGGAGCACCGGCGCGCGATGGCCGAGATCCGGGCGAGAAAGCCCCGCGCGCGCTGACCGCCTCCAGGCGGGCGCGCCGGAGATAGGAGCGAGGGGTGCTGCTGCCGACCTCGGTGGTGGGGAGCCACGGTCTCCCCGGGTGGGTGTGGCTCGCCCGCGAGGCGATGGAAGCCGGCCGGCTCGGCGCGGTGGACCTGCGCGAGCTCATGGAGGACGCCACGCAGGCGGCGCTCCTGGATCAGGAGCGCGCGGGCATCGACGTCGTGACCTCGGGCGAGATGATGCGCGTCCGGTTCATCATCGGCTTCTACGACCGGATCGGAGGCCTCCGCGCGCTCGAGCCGCCGCGGAAGCTCGGCGCGCCTCTCTGGGACACGAACACGCCCTTCGAAGTGATGGAGAAGATCGCGGCGCCCGACGGACTCGGTATCGTGGACGAATGGAAGCTCGCGCGATCGCTCACCACCAGGCGGCTCAAGGCGACCGTGCCCGGTCCGTACACGCTGCTCGTCCCGTTGCGGCTCCACGGCGGCTATACGGACAAGGACACGCTGCTCGCCGACCTCGTCGCGATCGTCAACGCCGAGTGCCGAGCACTCGTCGCGGCCGGCTGCGACTTCATCCAGATCGACGAGCCCCACAGCGGCATGTACGCGTCCACGGCGCCGCGCTTCGACAAGGGCATCAATCGGGCGGTCGAAGGGGTCACCGCGAAGATCGCGGTGCACATCTGCTTCGGCAATCTCTACGGCCGGCCCTTCGCTGCGGTGCGCGACCTCCGCAACGTCTATCCCTCGCTGCGCGACCTCGCGGTTTCGCAGATCGTGCTCGAGTATGCCAACCGCGGCCCGGACGACCTCCGGCTCTGGAAGGAGTTCCCGACCGACAAGGAACTCGGCGCCGGCGTGGTCGACGTGAAGGCGTTCCGAGCCGAGACGCCGGCGGAGGTCGCCGAGCGCATCCGGCGGCTGCTCGAGCACGTGGCGCCCGAGAAGCTCTGGCTCAACCCCGACTGCGGCTTCTGGGAGACGCCGCGGTGGATCGTCCGGCAGAAGCTCGTCGCGCTCGTCGAGGGCGCGCGCATCGTGCGGAAGGAGCTCGCCGGGTGAAGCGCCACGGCGTGCGCGGGCTCTGCCTGCTGGTCCTCCCGGTGCTCGTCGGCTGCGCGGTGCTCGAGCGCGCGCGCTCGAGCTGGTGGGAGCTCGAGCGCGGTCCCTCGGGCCAGGCGCCCGATCCCGCCACGACGCCCGAGGCCGTCGTGCAGGTCTACGCCGCGCGCGCCGTGAGCTGGCGCGGCGTGTTCGCGGTCCACACATGGATCGCGGTCAAGCCGCGCCACGCGGGGTCGTACACCCGGTACGAGGTGATCGGCTGGGGCGTGGACCGCGGGTGGCCCGCGATCAGGGTCAACCGCACGGGCCCCGACAACTACTGGTTCGGCGACCGCCCACAGAAGCTCGTGGACCTCCGCGGCGCCGGCGTGGACGAGGTGATCGCGAAGATCGGCGCCGCTGTGGCCGGCTATCCCTATCCCGCCAGCTACCGCACCTGGCCCGGACCCAACAGCAACACGTTCACGGCATGGGTGGGGCGGCGGGTGCCCGAGCTGCGGCTCCGGCTCCCGCCGACGGCGATCGGGAAGGACTATCTGCCCGGGGGCGCTCTGGCCGGAACGACGCCGAGCGGCACGGGCGTCCAGCTCTCGCTCTATGGGCTGGGTGGCGTCGCCGTCGGCTGGGACGAGGGCATCGAGCTGAACTTCCTCACGCTCAACTTCGGCGTCGATCTGACGCGTCCGGCGCTGAAGCTTCCCGTCCTCGGGCGCCTCGGCGCGTCCTGACGGAGCCCGGCGCGACGCCCCGCGTGGTGGTATCTTCGGGAGCGCCCATGGACGTCCTGGAGCTGGGTCTCGCGGGGAAAGTCGCGCTCGTGACCGGCGCGAGCGAAGGTCTCGGGCGGGCGACCGCCGACCGTTTCGCGCGTTCGGGCGCCAAGGTCGCCATGTGCGCGCGGCGCAAGGACGTGCTCGAGCGGGCCGCCGATGCGATCCGGCACGCGACCGGCGCCGACCTGCTCGCGCAGACGTGCGACGTGACGCGGCCGGACCAGGTGGAGGCGTTCGTCACGGCGGCCGTCGCGCGCTGGGGCGGCGTGGACATCCTCGTGAACAACGCCGGCACCTCCGCGGCCGCGGGCTTCGCCGACGTGGACGATGGACAGTGGCAGGCCGACTTCGATCTGAAGGTCATGGCGGCGATCCGACTCTGCCGCCTCGTCATCCCTCACATGAAGCGCCGTGGCGGCGGGAGCATCGTGAACGTGACGACGGTCGGCGGGAAGGCGCCGGCGGCGCGGGCGCTGCCCACGAGCGTGACGCGCGCGGCCGGCATCAACCTGACCAAGTCGCTCGCGAACGAGTACGCGGCCGACACGATTCGGGTCAACACGATCTGCCTCGGCGTCGTGAAGAGCGGCCAGTGGGAGCGCCGGATGAAGGGCGATCCCGAGGCGTTCTACCGCGAGATGGCGGAGAAACGCCGCGTGCCGCTCGGCCGGTTCGGCGAGGCGCACGAGTTCGCGGACCTCGTCGCCTTCCTCTGCTCCGAGCGCGCGGCGTACATCACGGGCGCCGCGATCAACTTCGACGGCGGGCTGTCGGCGGCGGTCTGACGGGCCGCGTGGATCACAGGAGGCGAGCATGCGGAAGAGCCGATCGATGGTGGCGGCGCTCCTGGCCCTCGGGCTGGTGCTGGGCGGGAGCTCGCACGCCTTCACCCAGGACAAGCCCGCGCGGCCGGACCGGGGCGAGCACCATCCCCAGATCCACGGGGCGATGCGCGCGCTGAACGTCGCCGCCCGGCACCTCGAGCGGGCCGAGCACGACTTCGGGGGCCATCGCGCCAAGGCGCTCGAGCTGGTCAAGCAGGCGGAAGGTGAGCTCAAGCAGGCGATCGAGTACGCGAAAGCGCACCCCGCCATGCACGGCCAGCCGGGCGCGGCCGGCGCGCCCACGCCGGCGCCGAAGACGCAGTAGGTGCTCGCGCTCCACACCTGGACGCTCGACACGACGCCGCTCGCGGAGGTGCTGAGCGTGGCCCGGCGCGTGGGCTGGGACGGCATCGAGCTGCGCCGCGTGGATTTTGCGCGGGCCGCCGAGCAGGGCCAGTCCGCCGCCGACGTGCTGGCGCGCGTGAAGGCGAGCGGCCTCCGCGTCGCGTGCGTCGGCGTCGAGCTGGGGTGGATGGGGGCCGAGGCCGCGGAGCGGGCGCGCCTCCTGCGCGCGTTTGCCGAGTCGTGCCGCTGGGCGGCGGAGCTCGGCGCGGGGACCGTCATGAGCCCGGTGGACAAAGGGCGGGTCGATCGCGCCCGTGCGGCGGCGAGCGTGCGTGAGGTGGGCGCCCTCGCCGCCGAGCACGCCGTCCGCCTCGCGCTCGAGTTCAACTCGCAGGCCGAGCAGCTCAACACGCTCGCGAGCATCCGGGAGGTGCTCACGGTGGCGAGCCATCCGGGCTGCGGACTGCTCCTCGACACCTATCACCTCGGGCGGAGCGGCGCCACGCTCGAAGCGATCGACGGGGTGCCCCTCGACGAGATCGCCTACGTGCAGTTCAGCGACGTGCCGAAGAGCGGCCTCGAGCCGGGCCGAGCGCTCGACCGGTTGCCGCCGGGCCGGGGGAGCGTGCCCTTCAAGGAGATCTTCGCGAGCCTCGAGCGCAAGGGCTATCGCGGCTTCATGAGCTACGAGGCGCCGAACCCGGCCGCGTGGGCCCGCCCGGCCGAGGACGTCGCCCGCGAAGCGCTCGAGGCCACGCGCGCCGTCCTGCCGCGCTAGATGGTGGACGTCCTCGCCCTCCACGCCGACCGCGCGCCCGACGCACCCGCGCTGATCGACGGGGAGCGCCGGCTCACCTGGCGCGAGTTCGTCGACAAGCGGAACCGGCTGGCGAGCGCGCTTCGCACGCTCGGCGTGGCGAAGGGCGAGCACGTGATCGTCTACCTCCAGAACGGGCTCGAGGCCGTGCTCGGTCCGGCGGCGGCGCGCGCGATCGGCGCGATCCCCGTGCCCATGAATCACCGGCTCGTCGCCGACGAAGTCGCGTACATCCTCGACCACTCCGACGCGCGGGCGGTCGTCGTCGGCGACGCGTTTCTCGGCACGGCGGAGCGGGTGCGACCCGGCGCGCGCAAGGTGCGCAGCTGGATCCTCGTGGGGCGCGAGCGGCGGCCCTGGGCCGCGCACATCGACGAGCTGCTCGCGACGGGCGACCCGGCGCCGCCCGCCGAGGATCCGATGCAGGCGCTCGGCGGCTCGATAATCTACACGGGCGGCACGACGGGGCGGCCGAAGGGGGCGCTGCGGGGCAGCGTGGATCCGGCCGTGATCCGCGGGTTCGTGGAGGCGTTCGGGCTGGCCGAGCCCCACGTGCACCTGGTCGCCGGGCCGCTCTACCACTCGGCGCCCGGCGGCTTCGCCCAGTTCGCCCACTTCTTCGGCGGCGCGGTGGTGCTGATGCAGAAGTTCGACCCGGAGGACGCGCTCCGGACGATCGAGCGCCACCGCTGCACCTCCACGTTCATGGCGCCGACGCTCGTCAAGCGTATCGTGGACCTGCCGGAGCGGGTGCGCGCGCGCTACGACGTCTCCTCGATGCGCGTGCTCGTCGTCGCCGCCGCGCCGTGCCCGATGCGCGTCAAGGAGCAAGCGCTCGCGTACTTCGGGCCGGTCCTCTGGGAGTTCTACGGCTCGACCGAGCTCAGCATCAACACGATCCTCCGGCCCGAGGACGTGCTCCGGAAGCCGGGCTCATGCGGGCGCGCCGCGCCGGGGGTCGAGCTCGCCATCCTCGACGACGAGGGCCGGCCGGTCGCGCCCGGCACGGCGGGGGAGCTCTACGTGCGCCGCTTCGCCGGGATGTTCGACGGCTATTACAAAGACAGCGCGAGCACGCGGGAGGTGCAGCGCGGCGAGTGGGTCACCGTGGGCGATGTCGCGTGGATGGACGACGAGGGCTTCGTCTTCATCTGCGACCGGAAGCGCGACATGATCATCTCTGGCGGCGTCAACATCTACCCCGCCGAGATCGAGGACGTGCTCCACCGGCACCCGGCGATCGACGACGTCGCGGTCTTCGGCGTGCCCGACGCCGACTGGGGGGAGCGCGTCCACGCCGCGGTGCAGCCACGCCCGGGCCAGGCGCTGACGGCCGAGGAGGTCGTCGCGTTCGCGCGGAGCCGCATGGCGGACTACAAGACCCCACGGGAGGTCTCCTTCCACGTGGAGTTCCCCCGGGACCACGCGGGCAAGCTCCTCAAGCGCGTGCTGCGCGATCCTTACTGGGCCGACCGCCCGTCCAAGGTCTGACGCAGCGCGGCCCGCCCGCAGCGTGTAGGAGCCACCGCGTTTCGAGCGCGGGCTTTGCCCGCCCTCCGAGTGAATTACCTAGCTGTGCTTGCGGAGCTCCAGGCGTCCGATCTGGCGACGATGCACCTCGTCCGGCCCGTCGGCGAAGCGGAGCGTGCGCGAGTGGGCCCACATGGACGCCAGCGGGAACTCCTGGCTCACGCCGCCGCCCCCGTGGAGCTGGATGGCGCGCTCGACCACCCGGAGCGTCATGTTGGGCACGGCCACCTTGATCTCGGCGATCGCCTGCCGCGCCGCCTTGTTGCCGACCGTGTCCATCATGGACGCGGCGTGGAGCACGAGCAGGCGCGCCTGGTCGATCTCGATCCGCGACTGCGCGATGCGCTCGAGCGTGATGTCATTCTCCGCCAAGGCCTTGCCGAACGCGACGCGCTTCATCGCGCGCCTGCACATGAGCTCGAGGGCGCGCTCGGCGACGCCGATCTGGCGCATGCAGTGGTGGATGCGTCCCGGGCCGAGCCGCCCCTGCGCGATCTCGAAGCCGCGTCCCTCGCCGAGGAGCATGTTCGACGCGGGGACGCGAACGTTCTCGAAGCGGACCTCGCCGTGGCCGTGGGGCGCATCGTCGTAGCCGAACACGGTCAGCATCCGGATCACCGTGATGCCGGGCGCGTCGCGCGGGACGAGGATCATCGACTGCTGCTTGTACTTGTCGGGGTTCTTCGGGTCGGTCTTGCCCATGAAGATGAGGATCTTGCAGCGCGGGTCGCCGATGCCCGACGTCCACCATTTGAGGCCGTTGATCACGTAGTGGTCGCCGTCGCGGACGATCGAGGATTCGATGTTCGTCGCGTCCGAGGAGGCCACCTTGGGCTCCGTCATCGCGAAGGCGGAGCGGATCTTGCCCTCGAGCAGTGGCTTGAGCCACTGCGCCTTCTGCTCGGGCGTGCCGTAGCGCTCCAGGACCTCCATGTTGCCGGTGTCGGGCGCCGAGCAGTTGAACACTTCCGGCGCGATCGGCGAGCGGCCCATGATCTCGCAGAGGGGCGCGTACTCCGTGTTGGTGAGCCCCGCGCCGCGC
>Ga0209239_1000532_pt1 | contig 21938 bp, 19 predicted proteins | sample GraSoi013_2_20cm_FD_185824 | JGI IMG/M metagenome (GOLD analysis project Ga0209239, IMG submission 185824) | Grasslands soil microbial communities from the Angelo Coastal Reserve, California, USA - Sample 10_02_2013_2_20cm (SPAdes) (version 2) | ecosystem: Environmental > Terrestrial > Soil >...
GTCGATCTTATATTTAGAGGACGCGCTCGGCGCGAGAGAGTTAGGAGGTCATTATGCCAACGACAGTTGCTGCCCCAAAAACGAAAACTGCTCCGGCGGTGGAAAAGGATTTTTTGCCGCTACAGGGAACTGATTACATCGAATTTTACGTCGGAAACGCCAAGCAGGCGGCGCACTTCTACAAGACGGCGTTTGGATTTCAAAGCCTGGCATACTCTGGTCCGGAGACTGGCGTGAGAGATCGCGCCAGCTATGCGATACGTCAGAACAAGATCACGTTTGTACTGACCACGCCGATGCGGCCGAATCATCCAGTCGCAGAGCACCATCACAATCACGGCGACGGCGTGAAAGTGCTCGCACTGACCGTTGAAGATGCAACTTCAGCGTGGGGGGAAACGACCAAGCGCGGCGGCAAGAGTTTCATGAAGCCGACGACATTGGAGGACGAGGACGGCGAAGTAGTGATGAGCGGGATTCATACTTACGGCGAGGTCGTTCATCTCTTTATTGAAAGACAAAATTATCATGGCCCGTTCATGCCGAGATTCCGCAAATGGGAGTCAAATTACAGCCCGCCCCAGACCGGCCTGCAGCATGTCGATCATTGCGTGGGCAACGTCGGCTTGGGCCGGATGAATCCATGGGTGGAGTTTTACGAGCGAGTAATGGGTTTCCGTAACATTCTTACCTTCGACGATAAGGACATCTCCACCGAATACTCGGCGCTGATGAGCAAGGTGATGAGCAACGGTAACGGCTTCGTGAAGTTCCCGATCAACGAGCCGGCTGAGGGTAAGAAGAAATCGCAGGTAGAGGAATATCTCGAGTTTTACAACGGCGAAGGCGTCCAGCACATCGCCATGGCCACGAACAACATCATCGAAACGGTGACTGATTTACAGAAACGCGGCGTCGAGTTCTTGCAGATTCCTTCTACTTACTACGAAACGTTACCCGATCGGGTTGGCCACATCGATGAAGAACTGAATGCTCTGCGGCGGCTGGGCATTTTGGTTGATCGCGATGATGAAGGTTATCTGCTGCAAATTTTCACAAAGCCGGTGGAGGATCGACCGACGCTGTTTTTTGAGATCATTCAGCGCAAAGGCGCGAAGAGCTTTGGAAAGGGTAATTTCAAAGCCCTGTTCGAAGCCATCGAGCGCGAGCAAGCCGCGAGAGGCAATTTGTAATGAGACAAAGAATTCACCCCTCACCTTCATCCTCTCCCCTGGGAGGAGAGAGGCGGATAACATGCATGCGGGTCACGATACCACCGCGAGTGAAGTGGATCGCCTCTCCTCTAAGCAAGAGGAGAGGGGGAGGGTGAGGAGTTAATCAGATCTTAAAACAGGAGGATCGACAATGCCGTATTACCAAAAGCTAGGCGAAATGCCGAGGAAGCACCATATTTGGTTCAGTCGCAATGGTCAGGGGCCGACCTATAAGAATGAGGGCATCGCTTATGAGCATGTCATCACCACCGAAGGTTTCAACGAAGCCTACTCGATCATGTACCATCTGCGGCCGCCCACGCGCGTGCGCAATGTGAAGCTGTTGAAATGCGAAGAGCTGAAGAAAGTCACTGATAGTCCGCTGCGGCATCATCATCTCAAAACCGCCAATATTCGTCGCAAAGGAGATCTCTACACTGGCCGCGTTCCGATTTTGTTTAACCAGGACGTGGTCGCCTATCGTGCACGTCCGGAAAAGGCTTACGACAACTTCGAGTACTACAAGAACGGCGGCGCAGATGAGATCATCTTCGTGTTCAGGGGTGGCGGCACACTCGAATCGATTTTCGGCAAACAAAAATATCGCGCGGAAGATTACATCGTGATTCCGCGCGGAATCACTTACAAGCTGGTGCCGGATAAAGTCGAAGAGGAAGATTATCTCATTCTTGAATCGGTCGGGCCGGTGCGAATCCCGCAACGGTATCTCAACAAGGAAGGCCAGATCAAAATGGGATCCCCGTACTCGGAGCGTGATCTGCATGGACCGACCGAGCTGAATACCACCGATACGGAAGGCGACACGGAAATTTTGGTCAAAGATGGTCCCCGTTGGACGGTTGTGACGATGGCACATCATCCGTTCGATGTTGTTGGCTGGGATGGATACGTATATCCGTTCACGTTTAACGCGCAGGATTTCGAGCCAATCACTGGCACGGTTCATCAACCGCCGCCGATCCATCAGACTTTTGAAATTCGCGGTTATGTCGTGTGCACGTTCGCTCCCCGGATGCTCGATACTCATCCTGAGGCCGTAAAGATTCCGTGGGTGCACGACAACGTTGAAGCCGACGAAGTTTTGTTTTATGTGCGCGGCAATTTCGGATCGCGGCGCGGTATTGAGCCGGCTTCAATTACGCTCCATCCGCGTGGCATTCCGCACGGCCCGCATCCGGGCACGATCATGGCGAGCAGGAGCGCAACGCGCACCGAAGAGCTCGCAGTGATGTTCGACACGCAACACACACTCGAGCTGACAGAGCAGGCTGTCGCGCTCGACGACGACAAATATCCACAGAGCTGGCTCGAGTAAGTGGAAGCTCGTAAACACCGAGCGAACCTGAAAGATAATCGATGATTCAACGCACCAATTCCGATCTTGATCTAGAAGAACGATTCACCGGTCAGAGCAATCGCCTTCCGCAAAAAGATCTTGCCCAACTCGTAGATGCATATCGCGATTTGCTTGATGGCATTGGCGAGGATCTGGATCGCGAAGGTCTGCGACGAACGCCGGATCGTGCGGCACGCGCGCTGGAATTTCTAACACAGGGTTACCGACAAGACCTCGACGAAATCATTAATGATGCGGTTTTTGAGTCGGATGCGAGTGAGATCATTCTGGTTAAGGACATTGAGCTTTATTCCCTGTGCGAGCATCATCTGCTGCCCTTTATCGGTCGGGCGCACGTTGCCTACATTCCAAATGGAAAAGTGATTGGTCTGTCCAAGGTAGCGCGCATTGTGGATGTTTTTGCGCGGCGCCTGCAAATCCAGGAGAATCTCACTACGCGGATTGCCGAATCATTGATGACTTGTCTGGAACCGTCTGGCGTAGCAGTGGTCGTAGAAGCGAAACACCTGTGCATGATGATGCGTGGCGTTGAAAAACAAAACTCAATCATGAAAACGTCGTGTTTACTCGGTGTTTTTAAGGAAGATGCGCGGACCCGTTCTGAATTTCTCTCGCTGCTGAAGGACTAGGAGGACAGCCTGCATCGCCGCGGCGACCGTGGGCCGACAGGCAGCTTGCCAGTCCGGTACATGCTCGGCAGGCTCGCAGCCTGCCGGTCAAGTCAGGCAAGATGCCTAACTTCCAATCACGCGCGAACGCGCTGCGAATTCCTCTCGCTGGTGAAAGATTAATTGTAGGGCGTCTGTGTCAGACGCCACTATTTCAGATGCCGTCTCGCAGAGACGGCCTACAATGTTGGTCCTTGCCACTGTTTACGCGCGAGAGTACTGCTGGCTCAACCGAGCCAGCGCGAGAGCGGCGAGCAACAGCCCGAAATCACGCAGCGCAATATCGAAATATCCGGGGATCAACAACAGGTTGATTATGATTACCACCAACCAGGCTGCGACAACGTAAGCGAAGATTCGCGGTTTAAGCCAGACTCCAATTCCAGCTACAATCTCGATGACGCCGATAACAAGCATCAGCGTGTGCGGCTGTATGGGTGAAGCGCTTGCTACTACTCCAGGCAGGTACTGGTCCCAGTTGACCAGGAGGTGGAAGAACTTGTCCAACCCGGCGAGGATGGGGGCAACTGTGAATCCGACGTGAAGGATCCAATATGCCTGATACGCCGGCGAACCCGTGCCGGCGGCGGCATGCGATTGATTATTGGTTGTGTTCATAACAAGTAGTTTCTCAATTCTCTCGCAATAAGTCAATATGTTATTTGACTATTTATCTAAGCAAACCATTGATCTGAATACGAAACTGCGGCGATTACTGGATGTCTTTGCTGCCAGGCAATGAACGAAGTGCGAAGCCGGTTTATTTCACTTCAAACCGGCAGAAAGGCGCTGGTCCGCGAATGCAATGTTCTTTCACGGGCGAGCCAATTACCTCGGTAAGTAACGATTCCGCCAGCATACATGCTTCCGGGTGATTCGCCGTGGCAGCAGCGATGGGACAGCCGTTGCCGTAGATGAAGTGCTTTCCATCTTCTTCATGAAAAGTGGCCGCGCCGCCCAGTTCTTTGAGAATTTCCAGTGCAGCATCAATTCTTTGCTGCCGGGTTTTGCCTTTCAACGCGCGCAAATGTTCTTGGGCTATTGTCCGACCAGCGGCGCGCATTCCGGCGCGCAAATTTCTTCGCTTAACCTGGCGTGAGAATATCGTCATGAGAAGCGAGACCAGTCGCCCGTACGCCTTCGGAAATAGTTGTTCGGCTTCCGTGCCGAGAGCATACGTGACATGCGGTTTGCGAATGCCACGCTTCATGCCTGACTGGGCCACTAGCCTGTCTCGCTCAAGGCTGGCAAGATGCGCGCGTACGGCGTTGTCAGTCAGGTGCAACTCTTCCGCGAGTTCGTTCACCGTCCGGTCTCGTGTGCGCAAAAGGTCCAGGATTTTCCCCCGCGTGCTTTTGAATAACCGCTCTCGCCAGCCTATATGTTTCATCAGGTAAAGATCATGACAATCGAGAGTAAGTCAAAGAAATGGTTGACTAATTCCTGGACGGAGAGTTTTTCCAGCGCTCGCGATTCCCTAAGGGGATAATGTTATGCTGCTCACTGTCAGCAAGCGTCTGGAGTTCTCAGCCTCGCGGCGTTTGAAGGTCAGTCATTGGAGCGACGCTGAAAACCTGAGTACCTTCGGCCCGGAGACGAACGCGCGCTACGGAAGCGGTCGCAATTATGTGGCCTACTTCGTCTTCGTCGGGCCGGTGGATCCAACGACAGGAATGCTAATTAACATTAGCGAAATCAAAGAGCGCGCAGGCAAGATTTTGCGCGAACGCTTCGATCACAAGTTTCTTAACGAGGACAATCCTTCTTTCCGTGATGTGCCGCCGACTGCCGAGAATATTGCGCGGCAACTCTACTTCGATGTCGCGCCGCTGTTCTCCGACACGGAAGCAAATCTGTGCGCTTGTCATCTGACCGAGTCGCCGGAGCGTAGCGCGACCTATTATTCCAGTGGCGCTTGCGAGGCAAATTATTGGTTCGAATTCTCGGCGGCGCGCAAAACGATGTCGCCGTATCTGAGCGCGGAAGAAAACGCGCGCCTGTTTGGCGAATCGGTTTCAATACACGGGCACAATTATCGTGCTCGTCTTACCTTTCGAGCGGAACGATCTAACGACAAAGATCCGATGGTCCGTTACGATGCAATCGACGTGTGTATCCGCGGCCTGCGAACCGAACTCGATCACCGCTATCTGAACGAGGTCAACGGACTAAAGGAGCGTCCCATTACAACAGAAAGTTTGGCGGGATACATCTACGAACGCGTGAACACAATATTCCCGCTGCGACGCGTTCGTTTGCACGAACGCGACGATTTTTTTGCGGAAGCATGGGAGAGCGAGAGCATTTTTTTAGGATTGCGTGCGCCGTTTCACGCAGCGCACCGACTGCATGCAGCGACCCTCTCCAATGCGCAGAACACGAGCCTCTATGGGAAGTGCAATAATCCGCTCGGTCACGGTCATCGGTATCTGACGGAAACAATGATCGGAGGCGAATACAACGCGCGCAGCGGAACCCTTTACAACTTCGTTGCGTTTCGGAAAGCGATCGAAGAATCGATTGAGCCGTGGCGAGATCGGCATTTGGATTTGGAAACGGAAGATTTCCGGGATGCGCCTTCGACCGGCGAAAATATCGTCCGTGCGCTTTGGCTGAAGATGGATAATCGTCTGAACCAGCGGCTGGTTCGATTGCGCTTGTGGGAGACGACGAATAACCGATTTACATTGCGGCGGACTTAACCCTCCGCCAACCGTTCTGTAGTGACAGCCGAGCCGGCTGCAACCCCACCAAACCACGGGCGACACTCCTGCCCCTACAGACTTCTGCAATTCGGCGTTGGACGTTAGGCGTTGGACGTTCAACGTTTTCTGCCAATACCATGAAGCGTTATCTCATCACAGGCGCGAGCCGCGGAATCGGTCGTGCAATTGCTGAGAAGCTCGCCGCAGACGATGCGATGCTCCTCTTGCACGGGCGCGATACAGTAGCTCTGGCGCAAACATGCAAAGCCGTTGCGCCGCATTGCGCGAAAGTGGTCCTGCTGGTTCATGACCTGGCAAAGCCTTCTGCCCTGTCTGACCTGATCGCCGAGGCCGGCAAGGAACCAATTGATTTGCTCGTGAACAATGCGGGCGTCGCAGTGGTGAAACCGTTCACAGAAATTACGACAATCGAATGGGAACAAACCGTCGGCGTGAACATCACCGCGCCGTTTATGCTAACGCAACATTTCGCTCCGCGAATGCCGCCCGGGTCCAGCGTTGTGAATATTCTTTCCATTGCCGCCAGGACCGGCTTTCCTAACTGGAGCGCGTATTGCATGAGCAAGTTTGCCGTTGAAGGATTCTCACAATCGGTGCGGGAAGAATTACGCGATCGCAAAATTCGGGTGATCAACGTTTACCCCGCGGCGACTGACACCAACATCTGGGATCACATCGAAGGCGATTGGCCGCGCGGCAAAATGATCTCACCGGAAGAGGTCGCGAGTGCAGTAGCCTACGCCCTCTCGCGACCTACAGACGTAACGCTGGAAAATATCACGCTCTCCAGTCTGGTTGGAAATCTGTGATGCAGCTCAAAAAGCGACGCGAGGACGCGTACGCACTCCCAAAGCTTCGCGAAACAAATAAGCCCGCTGGAGATTTCGCACGAAGTGCTTTCGGAGTGCGATACGTCTCCGCATCGCTTTCGGTCGCTGAGTATCATATATTCTGCGCGCGTGGATAATTGAGGCGCAGTCATGATTAATGCCTTGCAGAGTGAGCTCACGATCAATGTCATCGCGTCGATCATCGTATCCCTGCTGTTTCTGGCGCTCGGTTTTCTCTGGGGCAAATACAAGGAACGACGTCACAAGTTTGGAAGAAATCTCGAGGAGTACGATTTCTATCCGTTTACGGTAAGTCGCGAAAATTTTGGCGAGTTCAGTCTGAAGGATTTTCGGCTGGGCATGCATTACTTCCTGAAGAACGAAGATCATACAGCCGCGCGACAGCTCATTTTTATCGGTGAGCAAAATAATGTGCGGGCACAACTCGAACCGGCCGAGCAAAAGGTGTACGCCCAGCTATTCGAGAAGTATAACGGCAAGACAATCGCCGATGACACGCATGAATTTCTGGAAAATTACGAACGCATTGTCCGGCTGATCGGAAAATCCTTTCCAAATACCGGGATCGAGATCTTGCTGCACAACCTGGCAGATCCTGCGCACTCACTCATCACGCTCGAAAACAATGTTACCGGACGGCATTTGCGTGATGGCACAACGAACCTGCTCATTGACCTCAAACGCCGGCAGCTCCTTAACGAAGACAAAATGAATTACGAGCTGAACATCGGCGCGCGAAAATTCAAATGCACGACCATCCCGATCAAACGAAAGGAATTCGGAATTGTTGGCGCGATCTGCATCAATATCGACGCCAATTACATCAGCGAGGAGGTGCTGAAAGACCGGCAACGAATCGAAGCGTGGTTCCAAAACTTCCTTCGCACTGACATGCAGCTGGATGAGAACATTTTGAGCAAAGACGAATACGCAAAGGCGCTAAAGGGCAAACGCCACTTCAAAGACGAAGGGTTTTAAGCCCAAGGACGAGTACGCCAGCGTGCTTTTTATGGTTGAGGAACGCCACGAATGGCGTCCCTCAAATCTCACTCGGAACGATCGCCTACCTCCGTCTATTGCTGACTAGTTTCGGGGCTGGTTCAGTCATTTCAATCCGGGCACTCACATTTTCGATTTTCGCCTCTTGCTCTTTCAAGCGATCGTTTACTACCGTGAGCGCGGCTTCCAATTTCTCTACCTTGCGGTGCTCTTTTAGGAACTCGTTCAGCAGCATCGCGTTCACCGCTTCGTAGCGTACGGTATAAACTTTCCCGTCGGCGTCGCGCACTACCAAATCGGGATTCACCTTTGCCACATCTTCGGCGACCAGACCAAATTGCGGCGTACGCTCGGAATCAATGTCCTTTTTGTAGCGAAAACTAACTGGTTTTAGCGCGAAAATTGTCTCACTGGCCTTGTCCATCGGCTTGATCTCTTCTTTAAACCGCTCAGAAGAGACTCCAACGCCAAGCTGGCCTGCGGCGTTGACCTTAACGGCTACGCCCATAACTCCTGCTCCGCTAATGCCAGCGACAAATGTTCTGGTTTGAGTTCCCTGGGTGCCGATGCGGATGGTGTTGGCTTCGACAGCAACACCCTGGTTTCCTATATCAATATTGTTGTCACCTGTAGTGAGATTGCTGCCGGCGAAATTGCCCACGGCAATGTTGTCGTTGCCAGTTGTGTTATTCACAAGCGCGCTATAACCGTTGACGGTGTTGTTGTTGCCGGTTGTGTTGTTATAAAGCGCCCAATAACCAACTGCCGCATTGCGATTGCCGATTGTGTTAAAAAGCATCGCCGCATAACCATCAGCCGTGTTGTCATTTGCCGTTGTACTGAAAAGCAGCGCGAAACTACCGGTAGCCGTGTTGTGGATTCCGGTTGTATTGGAAAAGAGCGCATCGTGACCATCGCCCGTGTTGTCGTTGCCGGTTGTGTTGTTAGCGAGCGCAGCACGACCAGTAGCGGTATTTCTGACGCCGGTTGTGTTGCTCTCAAGCGCGGCAAAACCATTGGCCGCGTTTCTAATGCCGGTTGTATTGCTCAGAAGCGCATCAGAACCGATGGCGGTGTTCTCGCTGCCAGTTGTGTTGCTAAAGAGCGCATCAAAGCCTATTGCCGTATTGTCGGTGCCGGTTGTGAGGCTGAAAAGGGCATCCGTCCCCTCAGCAGTATTGTTAGCGGGATAGCCTCCGTCAGGCGGGGGCGATAACTGTGCTTGCGCCGTCGACGAAAGCGCGAAAGCAGCGAGCACGAGTGGAATGAGAAATAAACCGCATCGCAAAGGCGACCGGCTAATCGAATCTGTTGCGAGTGGAATTGTCATTTTCATAGGATTCTTTTTCATTTTCTTGTGCTTACATGTAGTTTACTTTGTTTTGTCCACGCGGGGGCTTGAGCCCACTCGCGTGTGGTAGAAGATGCGGGGCGCCCTTATGAAAGTCTTTAAGTTGCGGATGAATTTTTCTGAATTGTTCTGAAATGGCGATGCCAGCTGCCTCCGCTCACCTCTACGAATTCGGCGATTTCCGGCTCGACACGGCGAAACGGCTCTTGCAGCGACTGGATGGGACGACGGTGCCCCTCACCCCGAGAGTGTTCGAAACGCTACTCTACATGGTGGAGCATCACGATACCGTCCTCGATAAGGAACGGCTGATGGCGGCGGTCTGGCCCGATTCGATCGTCGAGGAGAACAATCTGAGTCAGAACATCTCGACGCTGCGGCGTATTTTTGGCGAAACGCCGGGTCACACAGTTATATCGTGACGGTTCCGGGTCGCGGCTATCGCTTCGTTGCCGAAGTTAGCGATCGAACGGACAATGGGAGTACCGCAGTAAAGGCAGAGCAAAGAACCGGGCCAACATTGGCAGAGATTCGAACGGAAGCGGCTACGGCGACGGATCGACAGCAATCGCCAGGCAAAACTGGCGGTCCGTTCGCGCTCGCCGTTCTTGGCATAGTTGTGCTCGCAGGCGCGTTCCTTGTGCGGGGACCGATCGTTCGCTGGCTTGAGGAAGGTGAGATCAGAAACGCAGCCCCCGCGACGTCGGCCGCAAAGGAGACGGATACAGTTCGGTCGATCGCGGTACTACCGTTTGAGCCGCTCGGCCAAAACATGAATGATGAACTATTGGGACTAGGCATGGCGGACGCGGTAATCGGCAGAATAAGCAATTTAAAGCAACTCGTTGTTTTGCCGATCGGCGCAGTGTTGAAATACAAAGGTCCTGCAAGTGACCCGCTCGCGGCGGGGCGCGCTTTAGAAGTGGATGCGATATTGAGTGGAACTATCCAGCGATCCGGGGGCCAGGTTCGGACCACTGTGCAACTTGTTCACGTCGCCACCGGCCGCACTATTTGGTCGGAGATCTTCGACCAAACGTTCACTGACGTTTTCGGCATTCAGGATTCGATTTCTGACAGCGTCGTGCGATCACTCGCGCTCAACCTCACTACGGACGAGCAGAAGCAGTTGCGAAAACATTACACGACGGAGCCGTCCGCCTATGACGCATATTTAATGGGGCTTTACTTCTGGAATAAGCGCTCGAAAGACGGACTTGAAAAGGCAATCGACTATTTCGGACAAGCGGTCGCGAGGGATCCGAATTTTGCCCTCGCATATGCGCTGATGTCGGACTGTTACTACTTGCAACGCTATTACGGTTACAATCGTCAACCGGACCGATTGCAAAATGCTAAGGCGGCGGCCGAACGAGCGCTCCTACTCGACGATACTATTGCCGAAGCTCACGTGGCTGCGGCGATGGCTCAGATTTATCAAAAAGCTGACCGAGCAACCAAAGAGCTGGATTATCGAGCTGCTATGGATTCGCTTCGCCGCGCTATCGCTTTGAACCCGAATTTGGCGATTGCTCACCAGCGCTACGCTTGGTGCTTGTGCGGTTCTGGCCACTTAAATGAAGCGGTGCGAGAGATGAGGCGGGCTCAAGAGCTCGACCCGCTCTCTCATACGAACAACACAGCTCTGGGAATGGTGCTCGTTTTCGCCCGCCAGTACCGTGACGCTCTCAGCTATTGTTACAAAGCGGCAGAATTAGCTCCGAACGAGGCCGTTGTACAGGAGAATGTGGCGTTCGCCTATGCTTTAAATGGCATGTACCAACAAGCGATTGAACATTATCAACGGGTATGTGAACTCAATCCCGAGAATAAAGGTGATGCTCTCGCCTGGGTTGCGATCGTGCTCGTCTCGTCAGGGCGTAGGCCAGAAGCAGATGTAATGATGCCAGAAATTCTGACACTCGCCGGAGAAGGCAGAGCTGACCCTTACAATATCGCCGTGTTGTACGGCGCGCGCGGTGAGAAGGACGCGGCGTTCGAATGGTTCGACAAAGCATTACAAAAACCTTCCGAGAGGCGAACAAATGGGGGGGATTCGCGAATGATCAGGTATGATCCCCTGTTGGATCCGCTGCGTTCGGACAACAGATTTGCGGCATTGCTACGGCAGCACAACCGAGCTTCGCTTCTCAAGACTCCTTAGGAAGGCAGAAGCACGCCACGCTGGCCCGGCGCGACCTACTTCGGGGACGCCTGTAGTGCTGCCTGGTATTCCGGTCTTTTGTGGTACTCGACAAGCCGGAATCCCCAGCTGATCAGCGTCGAAAGATCCTTGGTCTTTTCTTTTCTCTCGTTCAGGAATTTCTCGATCCTGGCTTTCAGTTCGGATTGTTGCTCGGTCGAATCGAGAATTTCGAAGATTTCCATCGACAACAACCAGTCTTCGGGATGTTCGGCCTGCTGTGTTTCCCAAATTTCGCCAAGCCGCTCATACCCAGTCTTGCTCTCGCGAATCTTGCGCACTTGTGCGTAAAGGTTTTCAAGACGCTTCCGTTTTGCGTCCGAAGGGACCTTGATCGTTCGTTCTTTCGGCACTAGTGCTACCTGATTGTAGGCGTCTTTGTCCGCCGCGCCGTTGAAGACCGAGCTGATCCGTTCGCCGACCGCCATGTCATATGTGCCCCAATCGGGATCAAACAAAACGCGGTCACCATATTTTGCGGTGCAGTTTGAGAAGGTGATCAACAACGATTTGCCATCGCGGCGCAAGATTTTCTCCACTTTCCCGGAAACCACAACGCCACTGACAAACCCCAACTTCGCTTTCCTACCCTCGACAATACCGAGCGCGTGCAACTGATCGTTGGTGAACAATTCAGGAGATGCCGATGTTTGCTTCCATTTCCCGACCGGCGAACCAAAGCCATCCTTGTGATAATCGATCCCGTGCCCTTCTAATTCTTTGTTGCGGAAGGCCAGCGCAGTCTTACCCGTGGTCCGCAGATAAATCGGACAATCGTTTTCATCTGTAATAACTTCAGTGAAAACTCCGCTCACTTGCAGGCCCGACGAAAACTCGCAGGTCGCGACGTTGTTGCATTCAATCGCTTTGTTGATGCCTTCCAGTCCGCCAATCTGGTAGGCCATCTTGCTGGCAAATTCTTCAAGCACCTCTTTGAGATGCTGAAAATCGCGGCAAACAAAAAGCTGCGGTTGTTTCGTAGTAATATCGAAGGCGTAGGTCTGCGCATCGATGGAGTAGGGGATCTTCTTCACCTCCGGCTCGAGACATGAAACCGATTCGCCAATCGATGAAAGCAAACCCGCACCGTAAATTTTTGGATTCTCCAAAGTGCCAATTAATCCGTATTCGACTGTCCACCAATGCAAGCGCGAGAGCAGTGCCATCTCCGAGGGCTCGCCCAAGGTTTTCTGTCGATGCTCCACCAGCTTCTGCGCTTCCTCGACTTCTTTCGGGTCCGCGTTCGGCCGCTCCTTCAGGATCGACAGATGTCGGATCGCTTGGTACAACTCAAAATCTTTTTTCGATGACATCGCCTTAGCGCCTACTTCGCCAAAGCGCTGCAGATATTTCGAGTATTCGCGATCAACAATGATCGGCGCATGACCGGCGGCCTCGTGCACGATGTCAGGCGCGGGCGTGTATTCGATGTGGTGGATTTGGCGCATGTCGCACGCGATCACCAGCACTTTGTAAGCTTGAAATTCCATGAACGCGGCCGGTGGAATGAACCCGTCTACGGCAACCGCGCCCCAGTCGATTTTCGCCAGAATATCGTTCATCTCTTCGATGCGCGGGATTCGCTCGAAGGAGATGCCGGTATTGAGCAGCCCTTTGAAATAAACTTTGTGCGCATACTCGCGGAGGAAAAAAATGTTCTGGCGCATGATGAATCGCCAGACCGCATGATCCACGGGCGTGTAATCGTCGTAACGCTGATCGACTGCGAATTGGAGCAGATGTTTCGGTGTTGCGGCGACCGCCGCGTTGCTATAGCTGATACCGCCTTCAGATTTCATCGGCACCTCCGTACAAAACAAAACGTATGACGCGTTTGCGACGCGGGCAAGAATGATTCCGTGATCGCGTGTAGGTCGATCGGCTTCTCCGAAGACGATCGCGAAAAAACTGCGGCTTCGCCGCCTGGATTAACAACGCGTTCCACCTATCGCTTCGCGCGCACCACGCGTTGCGTGATCCAGATGACGCCGACAATCGCGATGACCCAGGGAGCAAGAAACGCGATCGCCACGCCAATCATCCGCAAGCTCCACATGATGGCGCCGGCGCTTTGAGCCAGGGTGCGTCGCAGCGTGGCGAGCAAACCGCTCTCGTGCGAAACGATATTACCCTGGCTGTAGACCTGGATCGAGATATCGGCTGGCGCGTTGGCTTCATCAATTTGTGTGCCTGTGCGGTCCTGGCGTTGCACAGTCACGTTCTCCACTTTGCCTAACGAATCGAGCGATTGCATCAGCGTCGGATAATTTTTCATCGGCACGCGCAACCAAACGTTTGCAAGTTCGCGTCCATTGGGGTCGCGACTAAAGGTAGAGCTGCGAACGCGTCCGCCTTGTTTCTCGGCGACGGCCCGAAGGTCCTTTGCCCTTTCGTCCACGGACGACGTGCGAATCCGCAGACTCGTTTGTTGAAATGCCTGCTCCTGTTCCTCGCGAGAGATGGTGATGTTGAGTTCCACCTTGTCGCGTTTGGTTTTTGCATTTTCCGACATGCCGCTGCCGCCTTGGGCGATGCGTTCGGTTTGGGTTTGGAAATTCTCGACGCGGCCCAACGATTTTACGCGCGTAATCACCGCATCACTTTCTTCCGGCGCGATCAACATGCTCATTGTCGCGGAGACGCGTCCGGAATAATCGCGGTTCAGCTGCGCATTTGTTACCTGCACTTTCTGCGACGCGAGTGCTTTGATGTCATTGTAAATCTTCTCCACATCGGGCGCGTAAAGTGCGAGCTGCGAGCGCTCCTTAATCAGGAACGCCGCCGGTTCTTCCATTTCCTTCTCGGCGAGCGAAACCGTTACCGTGGCGAACTGCACCTGTGAATCCCAATACTTCAATTCACCCTGCATCTTCTCGATATCTTCACGGACGCGGCCGAGCTCTTTCTCCACCTGGAGCAAATCGGAAACTTTGCCTGTCTTCGTTTTCAACATGTCGACCAAGCGCTGTTCTATCACATGCGCGTTCTTCAACCGCGCATCAGTGTCGAGATACGCTTTCGTCACGTCTTCTGTGCCAAGGGTTTGGTTCTTCAACTCGCCAAGACCGCGGACTTTTTGCAGAAAGCGATCAAGATTTTCTGGCAAGACCTTTACGACGACCGTGCCGCGCAATTTTCCATTTGCTTGTTTCTCGGAACTCGTCGTCGCGACGTAGCCGCGTTCTTCATTCGCCAACGCTGTGATCTTTTGCACCGCGTCGTCAAAACTGACGATCTCGAGCTGAACAGCGGCGTTGCGAATCAGTTTGCGATTCGCTTGCGCCGGAGCAGGCGTTTCTCCCGGCTTGGCCTCAGCCTGTTCTGCGCGGGCAAGATTCTGTGGCGTTGCGGCAGCTACTTTCGCCGCAGCAAGCCCCATCGGGCGGGCCGCGGCTTCTTTGTCTAATTCTGATCGACTTGCAGGTGCTGCGGGCGGTGGCGGTTCGTTAAGTGCCAGGTCTTGTGATCGCCCCCTGGTGAGTTCATCCGATTTAGCCAGGGAAGTGGATTGATCTGCTCCGGTTGCCCCTGCTTGTGGCGGTTGCGCGACGAAGCCTTCGCTGGTGTAGTTTTCGCGGCTGGGTAGGGGAGCCGCGTTCTCACCCGTGAGCATTCGTCCGATTTGCACAAGCCCGAGCAACACTGCAGCAACCGCGGTGATCTGCGTCGCCCGCAGGCGCATCAAATTGGCAAGCACCTTTGAGACCCCTGTTCTTTCCGGGATGCGATTGCGAAAACCGGCCAGCATCCGTCGTTCGAAAGCCGGGTCGGGTTTTTCATGAGCGAGAGTTTCTTCGAGGATTTTGTTCATAGTTTTGGTTTCGTGATGAGCTTTTCGGCAAGCTGCGCAATCGACGAGATGTGCGTGAAGCGCACTTTGTTCGCTTTCAGACAGTTCGCCATGCAGATCGGCGGCAAGCCAGTTTTCGATTTCGTTGTGAATAGTTGCCATGTCTTTAGTCGGGTGAAGCGAGCGCGGGACGAAGTTGTTTGCGCATCGAGGCTAGAGCGCGGCCGAGAATCCCACGCAGCGCGCCATTGGTCAGGCCCAACGTATTTTCGATGGTGCGATAATCCATCTCTTCGAAGTAACGCAGAATAAGCGCGGTGCGATGAACCTCTGGCAACGCTGCAAGCGCTGAATGCAATTGCTGATCTATCGCCGTTGTGTCAGAAGGGTGCGATTCGGTTGCTTCGATTGTTTCGTTGGAAAGCGAAACAGCGCGGCGTTTGCGAAAAATGTCATGCGCCCTGTGCCGCGTGATCGTCGCCAGCCAGGCGAGAAATTTTTCCGCGTCACGCACGCGCCAGCGCGTCTTCCACGCTTTGACCAACGAGTCTTGGACAACGTCCTCGGCTTCCTCGCGGTTTTGCAAAACCCCATAAGCGATAGCGAAAAGGGCTCGACTGTGTGTACGAATGATCATTTCAAATGCTTCCCGATCGCCGTGAATGGCCGCCCGGTATTGTTCGAGTTCACTGGCATCCATTGTTTACGATCTACAGCCTAGACGTCTGAGGTCGCGATTCCGCGCGAAAAATCTTCGGGAAATTTTTAAGGGTGGATCGGCTTCTCCGAAGAGATGGCAGATAAATCGCCGCAGGCGCAGATATCAGGCGGCAACGCCGCGTCATGTTGCCAACGCGCCCGGAGGTCGCGTTCCACTTAAAAAATGATCACGGTGTTCCCAACGCTCACGAGATCTTTCACGCGCGCGGCGTCCCAGTTCGCAAGGCGAATGCAACCGTGACTCGCGGCCCGGCCAATAGTCTCGGGATTGTTTGTGCCGTGAATGCCAATACCCGGTTTGTTTAACCCCATCCAGAGAATGCCAACGAGATTATTCGGCCCTGGCGGCAGATTGTAATAATTTTCGGTGCGCACGCCGTAGTTGAGCATGCCTTCGTCGTAACGGAACCACGGCCAAATGGTCGCGCCGAGGATTTTCCATGTGCCCACCGGCGCGGGTAGCGTCTTGGATCCAGGTGTAATCGGAAAAACGCAGACGAGGTGGTCCTGGTCGAAGACCTCGAGCAAATGTTCGTATGTATCGACGAAAACTTTGCGAGAGGTGAACGTTGGATTTTCCGGAACTTTTCCCTCGGTGAATTTTTCAACTTCAAAGGGCAAAACGTTGGGCACTTTGAGAGTTTCGCCGGGCTGAAGGTGCTCCCAATTTTTTCCGGGATTGAGCTTCTGGATGAAGGCCTCGGCGGAATGATAGCGCTCGGCCACGAATTCCAGGAACGAAGTGTAAGCCAGCCATTTCAATTGCGCTTGATCCGCGTGGCTGCTCGGTACATCGCCGATCTGTTTCAGGTCTTCGTCCTTGATTGTGTAGGTCGTGTAAGTCACTGGAACTTGATCGAGCATCCATTGATCGACCGCACCGGTCTTCGGCATGGCGTGCGCATGCTTGTAAGAGATCAGCGCCTTTCGAAAAAATTCGCCCATTCTCCCGTCGATTTTGCCGGGTCCAAAATCGCTGTTGTCTAAGAAAATCTGCAATCGCGTAGCAGTCTCTTCATCATAATTTGGCAGCGCGACCGGATAAACTCTTGGAGGGGGAGTAGATTTCTCCTCGGCGAGCGCGGAGATCGATAGCACGCCAAGCAGCAGAATTGAAAAGCGGAATTTCATCGGCGGAAGTTATGCGCCGTGAATCCCGCCGGCGCAAACGCGTGCGATAGAGAACATCATGAGCTTCGCGAATCACCCTAATTTGTGCGAATCCTTCAAGGAACGACGCCTTCCGAGTCGTGGAGCGGTACCCCTTTAGTCTGTGACATCAATCGGACTCTTCGATTACCTTTGTTGGGCCAGTTGGCGTGATTCGTGGTTACGTACGGGTTGCATTGCCACTGTGGACTCGGCTGGTAGAATCCATTGCTCTTGAGTTGCGACCGCAAATGAACCCGCTCCGCCGTACCGGGGAGAGTCGCTCGTCCACAGCGTCTCCCAGTCGCAATCCAACCTAGGTGCAAACAGAGGTTCAGAAGCGGGTTTCACGATCTGACGCTTTCCGAAATTAACCAGTAGCAAGCGATCGTCGTTTTCGTTTGAAAAATATCTGAGAACAAAACTCGCGGGGCCTAATACTGCACCATCGATTCCGCCAGAACTCTGCTGGCGAAACCGCGAATCTTCCCGTCGCAATTTCAATAGATCGATATGCAGGCGATAAAGCTCGTGATTCGTTTCACGCTCGGAGAAATCGAGTTTGCAACGAGCGAACACCTTTGGATCGTCTGGCGCCGGCAGACTTCGCGATGCTTCTTCTTCGGTAAGAGATAAAAATGGTGCCAGCCATCCAGCACGACCTCTCCGGATCGCCTCGCGCACGGGAGCATCACCTATATCGGCAAAGAACATGAACGCGCTGCGTGCGCCGAACTCCTCTCCCTGAAACAGCATCGGCGTCCAAGGGCCGAGCAGGAGAACTGCAGTCATGGCGCGGTAGCGTGCGTGTGACGTTTGAAACCGCAACCGCTTGCCCCGTCCGGTGTTTGCGATTTGATCGTGATTTTCGATGAAACAAACGAAAACCTCTGGAGCGATGCCGAAAGTCGGTGTTCCACGCAACGCTTTTCGCCACGAGCGCGCCTGGCCCTGATAAAGAAAACCGTATTTCGCAGCGGAAATAAATTCCTGCGGCGTGCCGAGGTAATCGGCAAAATAGGCTTTGTCGCGATTGGTTAACGCCACTACGGCGCTGTGATGAAAATCGTCGTTCCACAGCCCATCCAAATCATCACCACCTTCACTGCGCGGCCGCACCATCTTTGCTTCCTGCAAGTCATTCTCGGCGATCAGAATAATTGAGCGCGAGCCCGCTGCTTGCCGTGCCGCGCGTCCAACGGCGCCGATGATGTATTCGCTCGATGGATCGCGAATTGCGTGTAGTGCATCGAAACGGAATCCATCGAAATGAAATTCGTCGATCCAATAACGTCCATTGGTGATGAAAAATTCGCGAACCGCCCCTGAGTTCGGTCCGTCGAAATTGATCGCGTTGCCCCATTCGTTTTCTTTTTCGCGAATCAGATAATCATCGGAAAAACCAGCGAGATAATTTCCATCGGGTCCGAAATGATTATAGACAACGTCGAGGATCACGCCCAAGCCTAAAGAGTGCGCTCGGTCGATGAATGCACGCAAATCGTCCGGTGTTCCGTACAAATGCGACGGCGCAAAAAGATTCACTCCGTCGTAACCCCAACCGAATTTCCCGGGAAAATCCGCGATCGGCATCATCTCGACCACCGTGATTCCAATGCGCGCCAACTCAGGCAACTGTTCCGCCGCGGCGCGCCAGGTGCCCTCGGTCGTAAATGTGCCGATGTGCATTTCGTAGATAATCTGGCCTTTCAGCGTGATGCCCGGCCACTGCGAGTCGGTCCATTTGAACTGTCTTGCATCGACGATGCATGAGGGACCATGCGGCCCGTCTGGTTGAAAACGCGATGCCGGATCGGGATACAACATTTCGCCGTTGTTTACTCGAAATCGGTAGCGACTGCCGACCTCAGCATTGATAGCGCCGGAAAAATATCCTGCCGGTTCCGGGGTGAGTGAGCGAAACGTTCGCCCTGAGTCCGGGCCTTGTTCGATAACCACATCAAGCTTCCGGGCCTTCGGTGCCCAAATACGAAAATGGGTTTGGTTTTCGGTGATAAGCTCGGCGCCGATCGGGTAGCGACGTCGCACCTTGCGGATTTTTCGCTTCCTGTTTGGCATGCGCCAACAACATGTGAAGCGCTCGCCAAGGAAGCAACCAAGGAACGACGGCTGCCCGACCGTCGCTCCTTGGCCGCGCGTTCTCTTCACCGCGCTTTTCGGAATTGATCCCGCTGCGAGAAATGATTCAAATCGCCGGCATGAATGGAACCGAACCGAAAATCGAAATCTTTAAACCCTTCGCTGAGGCGTTTGAGTTGATGAAGAAAATCCTGTTTCAACCATTCGATTTGAAAAAATGGCTTGTGATCGGTTTCGCGGCATTTCTTGCCAGTCTTTCCGGCGGGTTCAGTTCATTGTTTAATCCGCTGTCGCGTTGGAGCACACGCGAGGACAACAAGGCGATTGCTCAATCATTTCAGGAAATGTGGTCTGCGGGGCAATTCGAATGGTGGGTGATTGCTCTGATTGCGGTCGGAGGCTTGATCATTCTGGCGTTGGTTCTTGCATTGGTGTGGGTGGGTGCGCACGGCCGCTTCATTTTTACTGACTGCATTGTTCGCAATCACGCTGCGATCGTTGCGCCGTGGAAAGAGTTCCGCGCCGAAGCAAACAGTTTCTTCCTTTTTTCAGTTCTGGTCCTGCTGATCCTAATCACGTTCGCAATCGTCGGAGTCCTCGGGCTCGCGCTTCCGTTAATCTTGCGTGGAGATGGTTCCCGGCCTGGAACCGCATTGCTGATCGCGTTCTGCGTCTTCTTATTTTTCCTCGCCTGCTTGGCTTTTGATTTTGCTCTGACTTTGCAATTGATGGTCCCAATCATGTATCGCCAACGTTGTCGGGCAATGGATGCTTTTGGCCAGACGATCAGATTAATCGCAGGCCATCCGGGACCGGTGCTTCTCTATATGTTGTTTTTTCTCGTGCTTGTGATCGCAGCCGCGATGATCAGTTGCGCGGCTACGTGTGTGACTTGTTGCATTGCTGCGATTCCCTACGTGGGCACAGTTGTTCTTTTGCCAATTCCAGTGACGCTATACGCGTTCTCACTTTTGTTTCTGCGCCAATTCGGTCCGGATTACAACGTGTGGGCGGACTTCATGCCACCAGAATTTTTGCCAATGTTGTCATCAGTGGGACCCGTGCCGCCACCACCGACGTCTTCATTGAATCCGCCGCCGGAACCGCCTTCGTCAGCTGCATGAAATAAATACGCCAGGGTAAGAAGTCAGAGATCGGCAATCCGAAAAGCCTCGACCAGTGTGCGGCAGTTGAGTTAAGAACCGAGTTATGAAAAAGACGTTAATTCTGTGTTGTATGGCCGTGTTGGCGGCTGCTCCAATTTGCCTAGCTCAAAAAAACCCATCGAAGCCCGCGAAATCGGCTGCAAGTGAAAGCACGATCACGGATTTGGAAAAATCGGCTTGGGAAGCATACAAGAACAAACAGACTGACGCGTTCAAAGCACTCTTCTCCAAGGACTACTGCGGTGTCTACGCCGACGGAATTAAGACCTTGGATGGCGAGGTTGCAGATATGGCAAAAGCCGATTTGCGCGACTACTCATTCGCTGACGTGAAGGTGGTATTTCCACACCCGAAGGTCGCCGTCATGACATATAAAGCGACGCTACACGCAACTTCCGGCGGTAAAGATATCTCTGGTACATACAATTGCGGAAGCGTCTGGGTTCAACAGGGTGGGAAGTGGCTCGGTGCTTTCCACACCGAAACTAAAGTTCAGTAGAACGGAGCCGTTGCGGCAGTCCCATAGCAGGCCCATTTTGTCGTCTGCGGTAATATCACGTTATCGTTAGCCTACATGCGAGCTTCAATGGCGGTTCTTCAGTATGTATTCGCAATCGCGTTCGCAACCACGTCGTCTGCGCGAGCAGCCGAGCCACCGATGAAGGCGATTGTCATTCATGAGTATGGTGGCCCAGAGGTTTTGAAGTATGAGGATGTGCCGCGGCCTGACCCAAAGGACGATCAGATTCTCGTTCGCGTGATCGCGGCTGGCGTGAATCCTGTCGACGGGATGATTCGATCGGGAATGTTTGCCAAATACGAAAAGGCTGTATTCCCAATGATTCCGGGAGCTGACATCGCCGGAGTTGTCGAAAAGGTCGGAAGCAAGGTTACAAAATTTAAGCCAGGCGATCCGGTGTTCGCGTACGTCACGTTGAAAAATAGCGGCGGCTACGCGGAATACGCGTTGATGACGGAACATGAAGCGGCGCCGAAACCGAATTCACTCACTTACGTGGAGGCCGCAGCCGTGCCGGTTGTCGCTCTGACGGCGTGGCAGGCGTTGATTGACACCGCGAAGCTAAGCCGCAGCCAGACCGTGCTTATTCATGGCGGATCGGGCGGCGTAGGAACTTTTGCAATCCAAATCGCCAAGGCGCGCGGCGCAAAGGTGATCGCTACGGCTTCTACCGCCAACCAGGATCTGCTCAAAGGACTCGGTGCCGATGTCGTGATCGATTACACGAAACAAAAGTTCGAAGACGTCGCTAAAGATGTCGACGTGGTACTCGATTCGGTCGGAAAGGATACTCTGGCGCGTTCGTACGGCGTGGTAAGGAAAGGCGGATTCATCGTCACACTCGTGGCCCGGATCGATCAGGCAGAGTTGAATAAGCACGGAATTCATGGCGCGTCATTAAGCGTGGAGCCGAATTCAGATGAGCTGGCCGAGATCGGCAAATTGATAGACGAAAAGAAAATCAAAGTAGTCGTTTCTCAAACGTTTCCGCTTGCTGAAGCGAGGAAAGCGCAGGAACAGGTCGCCACCGGTCACACGCGTGGAAAAATTGTTCTCAAGGTCGCTGACGAACCGAAGTAGCAGACTGCGGTCCTCCTGAATGC
>Ga0209239_1000533_pt1 | contig 21923 bp, 18 predicted proteins | sample GraSoi013_2_20cm_FD_185824 | JGI IMG/M metagenome (GOLD analysis project Ga0209239, IMG submission 185824) | Grasslands soil microbial communities from the Angelo Coastal Reserve, California, USA - Sample 10_02_2013_2_20cm (SPAdes) (version 2) | ecosystem: Environmental > Terrestrial > Soil >...
CACGCGGGATCTCTATCCGCTGCCGGCGAACGAGCTGATCGCCAACCCGAACCTACGGCAGAATCCGGGTTACTGAGCGCGCCGAGGCCTGCACTGCCGTTGCGACGTCGCTGCGCCGCCGCCGCCCTGCTGCTGCTGACGGGGGCGGCGTGCGGCGACTCGCTCCCGACGCCACCCTCGGGGAATCCTCCCCCCGACCGGCCGGCGCTGTTGCCCACCTATCGCCCCAGCGGCCACATGGCGGCGGGCGACGTGTTCGTCCACCTGTTCGAGTGGAAGTGGACCGACATCGCGACCGAGTGTGAGAACGTGCTCGGACCGGCCGGCGTCGCGGCCGTACAGATCTCGCCGCCCCAGGAGCACAGCGTCCAGCCCAGCCACACCTGGAGCGAGCGCTACCAGCCGGTGAGCTACAGCATCGCGCGCAGCCGCTCGGGCACTCAGCTCGAGTTCGTGGACATGGTGCAGCGCTGCAAAGCCGTGGGTGTCGACATCTACGTGGATGCCGTCATCAACCACATGACCAACTATCCCAGTCCCGGCGTGGGCAGTAACGGCACTGCGTACAGCAAGTACGACTACCCGGGGCTGTACGGTCCGAGCGACTTCCATTCGCCCTGTACGGTCAACAACTACCAGAGCGCCGCCAACGTGCAAGACTGCGAGCTGTTCTCGCTGCCGGACTTGAACACGGGGCTCGAGTCCGTGCGGCAGAAGATCGCCGGCTACCTGATCATGCTCGCCCGGCTGGGTGTCGCGGGATTCCGTATCGATGCCGCCAAGCACATCCAGCAGGTGGAGCTGGACAGGATTCTCGCGATCGTCGATTCCACGTTGACCGCGGAGGCGCGCCCGATTCCGTACTATTTCCTCGAGGTGATCGGCGGGGCGGGGGAGGCACTGTCGCCGCACGATTACTTCGGCGAGGGCTACGGCTCGGGCGGCGCCGCCGACATCACCGAATTCACCTTTGTCGGCGTGGGGGACAAGTTCCGGGGCCTGAGCGGACAGCACATCTCGCAGCTCAACCCCAACGGCCCGTCCGGCAGCCAGTTCTCGCAGTCGGCGTGGGGACTCATGCCGTCCGACAAAGCGGTCGTGTTCCTCCAGAACCACGACACGCAGCACGACTGTGGCATCAGCTATCGCGATGGCAACGTGTTCCGCGTCGCGAACGTGTGGATGCTGGCGCAGCCCTATGGTTACCCCTCGATTCTCTCGAGCTATGCCTTCGATTGTCCGGCGGGAAACGCCATGGGTCCCCCGTCCGACGCCGCCGGGAACACCAATAACGTGACGTGTGCAGCGAGCTTCGAAACGGCGACGGTCGGCCAGTGGGTGTGCGAGCACCGCGACCCCTACATCCGGAACATGGTGCGGTTCCGTCGCGTCGTGGCGGGCACTGACACCAATCATTGGTGGGACGACGGGGGCAACGCTCTGGCGTTTTCGCGGGGGGACAAGGGCTTCGTAGCCATCAGCCGGGAGAGCGCCGCCCTGGACACGACGGTTGCTACGGGGATGCCGCCCGGCAGCTATTGCGATATCCTCACGGGCGGCCTTGCGGGCGTGGCCTGCACGGGCACGTTGGTCGTGGTGGACGCCGCCGGCGCCGTCCGGTTCCACCTCGAGCCGAACTCAGCAGTCGCGATCGACGCCGCGACGCGGCTGCCATGAGGCGAGGGGCGTCGCTCGGCCTGTGCGCGGCGCTCGCGGCCGCTCCTGTGGCGGCCGCACAGACTGCCGCTCCTGCCTGGACCCACGGCGCCGTCTGCTACGAAGTGTTCGTCCGCTCGTTCTACGACAGCGACGGCGACGGCATCGGCGACCTGAGCGGCCTGATCCGGAAGCTCGACTACATCAATGGCCTCGGCGCCTCATGCATCTGGCTCATGCCGGTGGCGCAATCGCCCAGCTATCACGGCTACGATGTCAGCGATTACTACCGGGTCGAGCCAGCCTACGGCACCAACGACGATTTCAAGCGGCTGGTAGCGCAGGCGCACCGTCGCGGTATCAAAGTGCTCGTGGACATGGTGCTGAACCACAGCTCGAGCGAGCACCCCTACTTCCAGGCGGCGCTGCGGGACACGACGTCGGCCTATCGCACGTGGTACCGCTTTTCCCGGACGCCGTTGGGTAAAGGTCCGTGGGGCGGGGAGGCGTGGCACCGTTCGCCGGTGCGGGACGAGTACTACTACGGCGTGTTCTGGAGCGGGATGCCGGACTTGAACTACCAGACGCCAGCCGTGCGAAAAGAGGCGAACAAGATCGCCACGTTCTGGCTGCGCGAGATGGGCGTGGACGGCTTCCGTCTCGACGCGGTCCCTTACGTCGTGGAGGAAGGAGCGTGTCTCGCCGGGTGCCCCGGCACGCACGCCTTCCTGCGCGAGTACGCCGCGCACCTCCGCAGCGTCAAGCCCGACGCGTACACGGTTGGCGAGGTGTGGGCCAACATCGACGCCATGCTGCCGTATTACCCCGACCAGCTCACAGCGTACTTCGCCTTCGAGCTGTCCGATTCGCTCTTGTCGGCGGTCCGCACCGGCTCCGCGGCAGGGCTGCTCACCGGCTTCCTGAGACTTGAGGACACCCTGCCGGCGTACCGCTGGTCGCCGTTCCTGACCAACCACGACCAGACCCGCACGCTGACCGCGCTGGGCGGGGACGTCGCCCGCGCAAGGATTGCGGCGACCCTGTTGCTGACGTTGCCGGGTCTGCCCTTCATCTATTACGGCGAAGAGATCGGGATGACGGGCGACAAGCCGGATGAGCGACTACGCACGCCGATGCAGTGGAGTCCGCGCTCCGGCGGCTTTACCACCGGCAAGCCATGGGAGGCGCCGCAAGCGGACTCGCTGACGACCAACGTCGCCGTCGAGGATCGGGATCCCAACTCGCTGCTCCACCTGTATCGGCATCTGATCCACCTGCGCAAGCAGAACGAGGCGCTGGCGACGGGCGAGCTGGTGCCGCTCTCGACCACGAGTCCCCAAGTCGCCGCCTATCTGCGCCGCACGAACCGGCGCGCGGTGCTCGTGGTGGCGAACCTGGGCGGCTCGGCAGTTTCCGGCGTTGCGATTGCCTCAGCTGAGCGCGCGCTTCCTCCCCGAGCCTACACCCCGCGCAACCTGCTCGGCGGTCCCGATGGTGCGAAGCTGCACGTCGGCGCTGACGGTCGACTGCGGGAGTATGTCCCGGTTGCGGCGATCGGACCGCGGGAGAGCCTCGTCCTCGAGCTTCGCGAGTGAAGTCGCGGCTTGTTCTGGCAGTCGTCGCCACGATCGCGTCATCGGTTCAGGCGCAACGCGCCGATCGCGCCGTCTACCTCGACAACGCAGGCGTCGTGCGCTGGCGCGACGACAAGCAGGAGGTCACCCTGTTCGGCGCGAACTACGTGCTTCCCACCGCCTCCGACTATCGCGCGGCCGGTTACCTCCATGCCGATCGCAAGAAGATGATCGACGAAGACATGGCGCAGTTCGCCCGCATGGGCTGGGACGGCCTGCGGCTGACCTTTTGGGGGGACTGGGAGGCCTCCGACTCGGCCGGCAACCTGATCGCCAACGACCATCTGGACTTGCAGGACTATCTCATCGCCCGCGCGCGGGAACGGGGCATCTACATGCTGTTCAGTCCGATCCAGCTGTATGGCTCGAACTGGCCCGACGCATTGTCCGATACCTCGGCGCCGGGCTTCGGCCGGCACTTCGGCAAGGCCCGCATGGGCACCGACCCGGCGGCCCTCGCGGCGCAGGTCAACTACCTGCGCCAAATCCTGAATCACGTGAACCGCTACACCGGCGTGGCGCTCAAGGACGAGCCTGCCATCCTTTTCATCGAGCTGGTGAACGAGCCCTGGCATCACCCTGAGGACCTCCCAGGCTCGATCCGCTATATCAACGCCCTCATCGACGCGGTGCGCAACACCGGGTGCAACAAGCTCGTGTTCTACAATGTGAGCCAGGACTTCAGAATCGCGGAGGCGATCAGGCGGAGCCGGGCGCAGGGCGTGACGTTCGGCTGGTATCCCACGGGCTTGAACTCGGGCCATGAGCTGGAAGGCAACTACCTCCGCGGGGTCGACACCTTTCCCGACATGCTGCGCCCGGAGCTGGCCCGCATGCCCCGCATCGTCTACGAGTTCGACTCGCCGGACCTGCGCACCGGGTACATGTATCCGGCGATGGCCCGGACGTTCCGCGCCGTGGGTGCACAGTTCGCCGCGATGTTCGCCTACGACATGCTGCAGACCGCCTCGCGTAACCTGGGCTGGCAGACCCATTATCTGAACTTGGTCTACACCCCCCGTAAGGCCATGAGCGCCATTATCGCGGCCGAGGCGATGCGGCGCCTGCCGCGGCTGCGCTCGTACGGTCCCTATCCCGAGAACGCCCGATTCGGCGACTTCCACGTTTCCTACGTCGGGGACCTGGGCGAGCTGGTCGCGCGCGACGCTTTGCTGTACGCGGGCTCGACGCAGGCGGCGCCGCCGGACCGCGGCGCGCTGCGCCGCATCGCCGGCTGCGGCTCGTCGCCGGTGGTGTCGTACGAAGGGGAGGGGATCTATTTCCTGGACAAGGTGCGCCCGGGCGTCTGGCGGCTCGAGGTGTACCCCGACGCCGTGCCCGTGCGCGATCCGTTCGAGCCGCCCAGCCGCGACAAGCTCGTGACGCGCGCGATCAGTCGCAGCTGGCACATGACGGTCAGGCTCCCGGACCTGGGGGGCGAGTTCACGGTGCAAGCGATGAACGGCGGCGGTCAGCCAGTCGCACGGTCAGAGGCCGGTCGATTTGCCGTCATTCCGGGTGTGTATGTTCTGAGCGCGAGCGGGCCGGTGGATCCCGCCACGCTCCCCGCACGCGTGGGCCAGATCGGGTTCACGGAGTACCATGCACCTCCCGTCGACTCTCTCCCGCCGTCCGTCCAGCCGCTCGCCGCCACGGAATACCTCGTGGGCCGACCCGCCGAACTGCGGGCTCGCGTCGTCGATCGGACGCCGCCCGACTCCGTCAAGCTCTTCATCCGGCCCACGGCCGGCGGCTTCTACCGCGGCTTCACGATGCAATCCGCGGGCGGTTACCTGTATGCCGCCTCCGTTCCCGGGACTGCTTTGCGGGAAGGGCCATATCAGTTCGTGGTTACGCTGTTCCGCGGGGACTCGAGTGTCACGTTTCCGGAGGGCCTCCATCTCAAGCCAACGGATTGGGACTACCACGGCACGGCATCCTGGCAGCTGGACGTCGTGGGCCCGCGGACCCCGCTGCGGCTGTTCGAGCCCGGCCGGGACGCGGCCCGACTGGCCTTCACCCGCATCGGCGACGCTGGACGACGGGGGCTGTTCCGCCTGACCTTGTCCCAAGTCACCGGCGAGCCGGTCTTCCACTTCGAGCTGCCGGTGGACGCGCGCTCGTCGAGCCCGCCCGACTACACGGCGTCGCTGGTAGTCAAAGAGCGGATCGGCGCCCGCCAGGAGACCATGAGCGCCGCCGACGAGCTGCACGTGCGGCTGCGCGGCCTGGGTGCGCGCCAGATCCTGCACGTCACGCTGATGGAGGATGATGGCACGAGCTGGAGTGCCGCGGTGCCCGTGGACTCGAGCTGGAGCGAGCGAGCAGTGCCGCTCACGGACTTCACGATCGGCCGCGGCGTGCTGCTCCCGGAGGGGTTCCCCGGCGAGTGGAACTACTGGGTGAGACCGGCGGCGGGGCGGGGGAGCAGCGGTGACCGCCCGCGACTCGACCGGGTCGAGCGGCTACAGCTCTCGCTGCGGCGCGAGGACGGTGTGGTCGTCACCCCGGGCGGGTACGGTGTGGAAGTGGAGTCAATTAGTCTGGGGTTCGGCCACCCTCCTCCTGCGGCCTCCGCTCCTTGACTGTGTCCTTCTCGACCTTGCGCTGCTTTTCTGGTCGCGGCTCCGCGGCCGGACGGCGTTCGCCCTGCCGTGGACGCCGCTCCGCCGGCTGCGCAGGAGAAGCAGTCGGTGCCGGAGCCGGCTCCGCGCCGGGCGCCCGCCGTTCGCCTCGTCCGGGCCGCTCGGCAGGCACGGCGCGCTCTGCCGGAGCGGCCCGCTCGGGCGGTGTCACCATCGGTGGCCGGCGGTCGGCCTGTCCGGGGGGCTCGCGTCGCTCGGGGCGACCGCGCCGCTCGGGGCGCTCGGTGCGTGGGGTGGGCTCGGCGACCGGAGCCGGGCGCTCGATGCGCGTGGGGGCGACGCCCTCGCGGGTCGGTCGCAGCGCTGGCGCAGCGCCGGGCGCGGTGGCCGCCGGGATCGCCGGCCGCACGTACATGTCGGGGCGCGCGGCAGGTGTCCGCGCACGCAGCGAAGCGAGCGCGGCCGCGTCGAGCGGCCTGCCCGGTTGAGCCCGGAGCGCCTGCTGGCGGACGATGAACGGCACCGGCGGCGGCGGCGGCGCGCGACGCACTACGACGGTCCGGGTCGTCACCACGGCTTGCGGCTGGCGAACCGGCACGATCTCAGGCTGCGCCAGCACGCTGCGCCGGCCGGGCGCTACCTGCGCGGTGGTGCCGACGACTGTCGCCTGCTCGATCCGCTCCCGCGGCACGACGATGAGGCTGTGCCCGACCGGCCGCGACTCCACGAACGTTTGTTGCGACACTACGGTCACCGCCCCCGGAGCGGCTCGGTTCCGGTAATGGATGTTCGTGACGTTCACGTTCGTCACGTTGATGTTCGTGACGTTCACGTTCGTCACGTTGACGTTACGGATGTACGTGTTGCTCACATGGTAGGCCGGCACGTATGGCTCGTCCGGCGCGAGCGGAAACCACGCCACCCGAGGCCGGCCGGCGGAGCCGATCGCGAGGCTCCAGTTCCGCCCGCCCACGAACACCACCAGCGCGGGCGCGTACACCGGCCGCTCGACGACGCGACCCGGCACCCACGCCCACCCGTCGCGCCAGTACACCCAGCGGCCGTAGTGGAATGGCGCGAAGCCCCACGGTGCATCGTCGAGCCAGGTCCAGCCCCAGGGCTCGACCCAGGCCCAGTGTCCGTAGCGATACGGCGCCCATCCCGCGATCATTGGGTGCGGCACCCACACGGGCCCGTAGTCGGGGGTGTCACGCCAGTCGCCGTTGTCGTCCAGGTCCTCGTAGCCGATCGTCTCGCGTGACACATAGCGCGCCGAGCGCGCGTCGTCCCAGCGACGGTCGCGGGCGTCACACCACTGCTCCCAGACGTTGGGCGGTAGGGCGTCCTGAATGTCGTAACTCGGGGATTCTGTGCCGGAGACCGTGGCGACTTGGTCGCGCGTCACGCTGAACGCCGAGCCCGCGGCGGTCACCTCGGCTTCACCGTAACGCACCGTCACCCGGGCCGTGTCGCCGGTCGAGTCTACGTCCACGCGGTAGCTGCCGGAGCGCAGCAGGGACACGGCGCCATTGGGAGTGTCGATCTCGAAGCTGTCGCTGTCGCCGAGGCTGCGGACGCGCACGCTGAGTGAGCCTTGCGACAGGCGGACCTGGGTCGTGTGGTCGTCGAGCGCGAGGAACCCAAACGCGGTCTGGGGAGCGAGCCGCAGCGCGGTGGAGCCGACCATGACCTCCGCGCGAGCGTCCACGTCGGTCCAGAGGTGGTCGCCCCCGTGGAGCGGGTAGTTGATCGTGGCGGTCGTCCAGTCATTGGCGTCGCCAGGGCGGAACGACACCGAGGCGCCGAGGAAGCTGAGCCTCCCCACGCGGCTCGGGGGATCCACGTCGGGTCGGTCGCCGCCCTGGAAGGCGGGCAGGGCGGCGAACAAGACCGCTGTTGGCAGCATGCGGGCGATGCGCAGCATGGTTCTCCTCCGTCGCATCCTACGATAGGTGACTCCCGGCGCGTTTGACAGGTCACCGCTCGCACCGGTAGCATTGCCCCATGCCGATACCCACCGAGCCGATTGGCAGCATTCCAAGGCCGCCCGAACTCATCGCCGCCATGGGGGAGTTCGCGGCCGGCCGGATCTCACGAGACGAGCTGCAGTTGCTCTACGATCGCGCGCTGCGCGACACGATCCAGCGCTTCGAAGCGACCGGTTCGCCGGTCATCACCGACGGGGAGCAGACCAAGCCCAGCTTCGCCACCTATCCGATCCACGGGCTCGAGACGCTCGGACCTGGCGGCGTCACGATCCCGTTCGCCGATGGTCACACTCGCCAGCTGCCGCGCCTGACGGCAGGCCCGTTTCGCTACCGCACCTATGCGGCGCAGTTCCTGGACGAGGCCCGGAAACACACCCGACGCCCGGTGAAGCAGGCCGTGATTTCGGCTTCCGCGCTGAGCCTGCTGTATCCGCAGGACGGCCTGCCGGCGTACTCGCGCGACAAGTTCCTCGACGACCTCGTGCGCGAGGCCGAGCAGGACATCCGTCGCTGCCTGACGAGGGGCGCCTCAGGCGTGCAGATCGATTTCACCGAGGCCAGGCTCTCGGTGAAGCTCGATCCTTCGAAACAGCTGCTGCGAGCGTTCGTCGCCCTCAACAACCGCGTGCTGGAGCGGTTCACGGCGGCGGAGCGCCAGCGGATCGGCGTGCACACCTGCCCCGGTGGCGACCAGGACTCGACGCATAGCGCCGACGTGGACTATGCAGACCTCCTGCCCGGCCTGTTCGAGCTCAAGGTCGGAAGCTTCTACATTCAGCTGGCGAGCGAGCGGGACCGCGGTCGCGTGCTCCGGATCATCAAGCAGCACGCCCGGCCCGAGCACAAGATCTTTGTCGGCGTGATCGACCCGATCGATCCGCACATCGAGTCTCCCGAACAGGTGCGCGACCGCGTACTGGAAGCCGCCGAGGTCATCCCGCTCGAGCAGTTGGGTACGACCGATGACTGCGGATTCGCGCCGTTCGGCGACGACACGTCCACTCCCCGCGACACGGCGTTCGCAAAGATCCGCGCCCGCGTGGCCGGCACGCAGCTTGCCGCGAAGGCGCTCGGAGTCTGACAGCCGCAACAACCGGATTGAAACGAGGAGGTTCGAATGAGCAGACGCGCTCTGACCGTACCGGCTTGTCTCGTTGCCGTCGCCCTGGCCTGGCCGAGCGTCGGCCGGGCGCAGGCGTTCAAGGTCGCCAAGTTCAACATCGGCGGCGACGGCGGTACCGACTACCTCACCGCCGAGCCCGGCACCGGCCGCGTGTTCGTGTCACGTGGTACGCATGTGATGGTGGTCGACGGCGCCAGCGGCAAGCTGCTGGGCGACATTCCCGACACGCCGCGCACGCACGGCATCGCGCTCGTCCCGGCGTCGCATCACGGCTTCATCACTAACGGCGGCGACTCCACGGTGACGATGTTCGACCTCACGAGCCTCGCCGTGATCAAGAAGATCCCGGTGCGCACCGGCGGTCTCGACGGCATCATGTACGACGACTTTTCCGATCGCATCATCCTCACCAATCACAGCCGCCCGATCGGCACCGTCGTCGCGATCGCCCCCAAGGCCGGCGACGTCGTAGGGACGGTCGACCTTGAGGACAATTCGCCGGAAGGCGCGGCGAGTGATGGCAAGGGGAAGATCTTCGTCAACAACGAGGGCAAGAGCACGATTCAGGTGATCGACGACAAGGCGATGAAGGTGCTCGCCTCGTGGCCGCTGGCGCCCTGCGAAGGCCCCACGGGTATCGCGTACGATCGTGCCACCAACCGGATCTTCTCCGGATGCGGCAAGACCTCCGTGGTCGTAGACCCCGCGTCCGGCAAGGTGGTGGCCACGATCGCCAACGGCGACGGCGTCGACGCTCTGGGGTGGGACGCGGCGCAAAAGCTGATCTACATCCCGGCGGGGCGCGACAGCAACGTCACCGTTGTGCACCAGGACGGGCCGGACAAGTACACCGTGGTGGCCACCGTCGCGACGATGCGAGGCGCCAAGACCATCAGCGTGGATCAGATGAAGCACGTGGCGTACCTGTTCCAGCCGGAGTACGGCCCCGCACCGGCACCGGCGCCGGGGTCGCCCCCGCCGGCGGCGGGGGGCCGCGGGCCGCGCGGTCCGGTGATCGCCGCCTGGTTCTTCGCGATCAGCCACTGATTCGCGTCACGCGGTCCTCAAGTCTGGTATGCAGCAAGGCGTCGGGGCGAGCTACGACAACGGCGCGAGCGCGCCACGCCGCCGCCCGTGGCGCAGCACGGGCGCAGTCGCCGCGGGGTTCGTCGCGGTCGTAGTCTTGTCGCTCGGCACCGACCAGGTGCTCCACTGGCTTCAGGTGTATCCACCCTGGGGCCAGCCGATGGCCGGCTCGCTGTTCCTCCTGGCGACGGCCTACCGCGTCGTCTTCAGCGTCGCGGGCGGCTACATCACGGCGCGGCTCGCCCCCCATGCTCGGGTGCGTCACGCCCTGATTCTCGGGTTTGTCGGGCTCCTGCCCGGTATCGCTGGTATAATGGTCGCAATCGCCAAGCCCGGGCTCGGTCCGCTCTGGTACCCGATCGCCATCGCGGTCACCGGCTTGCCTTGCGCCTGGCTGGGCGGCGTCCTGTACCGCCAACCCGTCACTTGAGAGAGGACTCCATGCAGAAGATCGTCCCGTTCCTGTGGTTCAACGGCAACGCCGAAGAGGCGGTGAACTTCTATGTGTCGATCTTCAAGAATTCCAAGGTGGTGCGCGTGTCGCGCTATGGGGACGCGGGGCCCGGGCCGAAAGGGTCGGTCATGTCGTGCACCTTCCAGCTCGAGGGTCAGGACTTCTATGCGTTGAACGGTGGCCCGCAATTCACATTCACGCCGGCGATCTCCCTATTCGTGAACTCTGAGACGCAGCAAGAAGTCGACCAGCTGTGGGAGAAGCTCTCGGCGGGCGGATCAAAAGACCAATGCGGCTGGCTGAAAGACAAGTTTGGTGTCTCGTGGCAGATCGTGCCCACCGTGCTGGGCAAGCTGTTGGCAGACAAGGATCCCAAGAAGGCAAACCGGGTCATGCAGGCGATGATGCAAATGAAGAAGCTCGACATCAAGGGCCTGCAGCAAGCAGCCGACCGCGGATAGCTCGGCGACGCCCGGTCAGTGCGCCATGGCCGCGGGCTCCTCATCAACAATGCGCGTCCCCAGCACCTGCAGGAACTGAGCGATCCACGCGGGGTGAGCCGGCCAAGCCGGTGCCGTGACGAGGTTGCCGTCCGTAATGGCCTTGTCGATTCCGATGTCAGCGTACGCGGCCCCCGCGAGGCGCACCTCGGGTGCGACAGCCGGGTAGGCCGAGACCTTGCGACCCTTGATCACACCGGCGGCCGTCAGGATCTGGGGACCGTGACAGATCGCCGCTACGGGTTTGTCCGCGGTGAAGAAGTGACGCACCGTGCCCAGCACCGCCTCGTTGAGCCGCAGATACTCCGGCGCTCGCCCACCTGCAATCACCAGGGCGTCGTAGGCCTCGGGGCGCGCGTCGGCGAACGTGGCATTGAGGGTGAAATCATGGCCCCGTTTCTCCGTGTACGTTTGATCGCCCTCGAAGTCGTGGATGGCCGTACGAATCTTGTCTCCGGCCTTCTTCCCCGGGCAGACGGCGTGTACCGTGTGTCCGACGGCCAGCAACGCCTGGAACGGGACCATCACCTCGTAGTCTTCCGCGAAATCTCCGACGAGCATAAGGATCTTCTTGGACATGTGGCACCTCGGTGGCCGATGCTGGATACTCCCTCTGCGAGGCGGGGCTTGTCAACGGCCGCGTGTCGAGGCCGCTAGTTAGCGGGAAAGCCGAGGCGCTGCAGGAGCGCGCGGAACCGGGGGTCCGCGCGCGCCCAGATCCTCGGCTACCACGGGAAGGTGAACGGCGGCGTGTATCAGGTGGGTGTGCCGCGCGCCGAGCAGGTGACGGTCGAGGGCATAGACGTGCCGCCGTCCATGGGCCTCGCGACGGCGATCAACTTTCAGCCCACGGGAGCGGGTAAGGCGGCGACCGTCAAGAAGGCTGGCTAGGAAGCGCTCACAACCGGTAGCCGACCAGCGTACCCGTCGTGGTCCGCAGGAACAGCATTCCCGCGACGTCGTCCACCGCGTACACCGGCTCGCGCTCCTTGCCCAGATCCACTCGTGAGCGCGGCTGAGCGCTGTCTTTGTCGACCTGTAGCAGCACGTTGCCGTTCCCGTCCGGCGCGCGCGTCAACATGAAGACCGATCCCGGCACGGCGAGCGAGGCCTTGAACCGCTTGGACGCAAGCGCCGCCGCCTGGTGCGAATAACCCGCCAGCTGTGCGCCGCCCGATGAGTAGGCGGTCGCCAGCTGCCCGGTGATGTGGCGCGCCGTGGAATCGGTGGCGTTGCGCGACGCCTGGGCGAATGCGTCGCCGTACGCCGAGGCGGCGGCGCCGTACAGGCCGGCGCGCACCGCGTTGATCCGGTAGAGCGCGCGCAACAGTCCGGGGAGCTGTGGGGCAGGGTAATAGACCTGCTGTTTCACCTGCCCGTCCCGCGCCACGACGACAAGGTTCTGTGGGGCGATGAGCACGAGCCCCGCGGGCCGGATCTCCATGTCGACCGGATCTTCGTCGCCCTGCAGCTTGATCTCGCCGCCCAACGCACGGAAGGTACCGGCGGTGCGATCCACCGCGTACAGCCGGTGGTCGTGGCTCGCAAAGACGTAGAGTGTCGTCCCCTCGACGGCGTGGTGCAGGGAGTACCGCGCGGCGTTGTAGTCGCTCGAGCTTAAGGGCTTGCCGCTCTCGATCGCGTCCTTGAACTTGGGCTCTCCCGAGGCGAGATCGATGACGTTCACTTCGGCGTTCGTCGACACATCGGGCCGCGAGATGTAGAGCAGCCCCGCAGGCGTGAGCTCAGCGTAGGCGAGCTGGCCCTTGATCTTCACGTCCTTCTTCAGGCGCAAGCTGGCCGTGGCCACGTCCAGCACGTTCACGAAGGTGCGCGACTCGGCGTCCACGGCGAGCACAGCCGATCCGCCCGTGATCATTGCGTCCGTCACCGTGCCGCGCATGCGCAGCGGCTTGTCGGCGATCGTCGTGCCATCGTCATAGCGAGCCACGTTCAGCCCCGTCTGCACGACACCGTTCACGATGCGCACGTTGCCCGTCGCCTGATTGGCGGGCGGTGATTCCGGGAGGATGATGATCCCGCTGGGGTGCTGCACGATGCCGTGCACCCAGCCCTCGATCGTCGGGGGCTTGGACCACAGGGCCTGACCGTCGGCGAGGCGGTAAGCCATGAGCCGGTCGTCGAAGCCCACGTAGATGCGGTCGGTCTTGTCGAGCGACGGAAACAGCCGCACGTGTCGCGCCGGGTTGCCGGCGCGGGCGGTGGGCAGCACGGCGGACCACCGCACCGCGCCCGACCGCGCGTCCAGCGCCCGCAGACCCAACAGGGTGTGGACCACGATCATGTCGGGGCCCGCCTGCAGCACCTCGAGCGCGGTGGCCTCCGATGCGGCGGTCACCAGGCGCTGCATCAGTCCACCCAGCCCCTTCTTCTGGGGCTCCGTCTGCTCGAACAGCCCCTCATTCGCCCAGCGCTGTTCACCGGTCGCGAGATCGTACAGCGCCACCACGGGAGGCCCGGCCGCACGTCGCCCGTGGACGAGCAGGGTGCCACTCTGCGGCAGCACGCGGCGGGTGACGATCTGCGCCAGGTTTAAGCGCCGGGAATCGAACACGACCGCGCCGGTCACCGGGTCGAAGACCAGCCACAAGCCGGGGCGCGCCGCCTCCATGAGGAGGGACCCCTCGACCATCCGGACGCTGTCGGCCGGCAGCCCGCCAAGCTCGGGCTTCTCCCACATGGCCTGGCCGCGCTCGATATCGACTCCTGCGAGCGCGGCGTCGGTCGAGACGAGGAGCGCGCCCGCCGGCGTAACCTGCTGCCAGCGGATGTCCCCTTTCGTCTTCAGGGTCCACGCCGCGGTCGCGCCCGACGGCGCAGGCGCCGCGGTCTGAGCATGGGCCGTTGTGGATATGGCGACCAGGAGCGAGAGGGGTAGCAGTGCGCGACGGCAGTCAGCGGTCATAGACATCCTCCGGTGGCCCCTATATCCCCCCAGGGTGAGCCTGAATGCAAGAGGATGCTGCGTGAAGATGAAGTAGCTCACGGCAGATCCACCGCTTTGCTGCTCTGCACCGCAGCCCCGAGCTGAGGGGCCGCGCGAGCCACGTCTTCCTAACACGATACTGACATGAATTCCACGGCTCATCCGGCATGTCGCCATTGACCGGGTGATCGGCAGGGCTCACGTTTGCGGGGCTGTGCCCCCTTCACACGTGAGGTCGTCATGCGTCACGCCGTGCTTTGGCTCTCCGCAGCAATACTGGTCGCGCTGGGGACGATCACGCCGCCGCTGTGCGCGCAGACCGTTCCCAAGCGAACCCCCGAACAGCTCGGGGCGTCCTATGTCGCCCACCGGGGCGATTTCGACTACCTGCTCGGCGATTGGGAGTTCACATCGGTGAGTCACGAGTTCGGGAAGGGCCACGGATACTGGACTGCGGTGCGCCTCGCTGAGGGGGCGCAGGTCCTCGATGAATACCGCGTGGTCGGTGATACCGGCCAAACGTACTACGTGACCAACACGCTCCGCGCCTACAACGCCGTGCTCGATCAATGGGAGCTGGTCTCGACGGAGCAGGGAACCGGCTTGCAGAACGTGGGCACGGCACACCGCGTCGGTGCGGAAATGCACATCGAGCAGAAGTTCGGCGTGATGAGCCCCGCTCCGTCGCTCTGGCGCATCCGCTACTACGACATCCGGCCGGATCGCTTCTCTTGGACCGGCGACCGCTCCACCGACGGCGGCAAGACGTGGACCACGCAATGGCTGCAGATCGAAGCCCGCCGCATCGGGCCGGCGCGGTCCCTGGGGCCGCTCGCACCCGCGAAGCGATGAGCCAGGCCCGTTCATCGCGGCAACGCTATCGCGGCTTCGTCCAGGACTACAAACAGCGGCGGCTCGACGACGCCGCGGAGCCGAGCGACTCCCCGCGTCCGGCTCCCGGCGAGCGGCGGGCATACGTGCGCGAATACCTGCGCTGGCTGCGGCCGTATCGCTACGCCGCCCTCGCGCTGCTCGTACTCGCCCTGCTGACCACCGGACTGCAGATGATCGAGCCGCTGTTCATGCGGTTCATCATCGATCGGGTGCTGCTCAAAGCCGGGTTGGACACCGCGACCAGGCTCGCCCGACTGCAGCTGGCGGGCGCGGCGTTCGTCGCCGTGGTCGTCCTCTCGAACGTGATTGACGCGCTCCGAGATTACCGCCAGCGCCTGCTGAACGTGCGCGTCATGATGTCGCTGCGCCGCTCGTTGTTCGAGCGGTTGCTGCACCTGCCGCTCTCCAGGCTGTGGGACATGAAGACCGGCGGCATCCTGTCCCGTCTGACGGGCGACGTGGAAACGACGACCGGCCTCCTGCAAATGGCGCTCGTGTCGCCCGTCGTGTCGCTCATCCGTCTGTCCGTCGCCGTCGCGGTGCTGCTGGTGCTGAACTGGCGGCTGGCGCTGACGGCCATGGCGGTCGTGCCCGGGGCGATGCTGATCAGCTTCATGGCGGCGCGGCGCATCCGGCCGATCTACCGCTCGCTCCGCCGGGACGTGGAGCACATCGACGGCCGGGTGGGTGAAACGTTCTCCGGGATTCGCATCGTCCGGGCGTTCCGGCGGGAACTGCAGGAGCTGCTCAATTACATGCGGGGGCGGCATACCGTGCTGCGCAAGGAGCTGTTCGCGCACCGCCGCGAGCTGGTGCTGTGGACGTCCTGGGGCCTGATGCAGGCGGGCGTGAACGTGGTGATCGTGTGGTACGGCGGGTACATGAACATCACCGGCGGCGCCTCGATCGGCGACATCATGGCCTTCCAGTGGTACACGTTTCTGCTGTTGGGCCCGGTGTGGCAGATCGTCAACTCCTTCTCCGAATTGCAGCGCTCGCTCGCGGCCATGGAGCGAGTGTTCGACGTGCTGGCGATGGACGACGACAAGCCGGACCGGCCCGGCGCGCGGGATGCGCCCCGCGTGGTACGCGAGCTCCGCTTCGAGGACATCGAATTCGCTTATCGCGAGGGCCAACCGGTGGTGCGCGACTTCAGCGTCGCCGTGCCTGGGGGATCCGTGGTCGCCCTGGTGGGCCGCAGCGGCGCCGGGAAGACCACGGTGACGGACCTGGTGGCGCGGTTTCACGACCCCACGCGGGGCCGCATCCTGCTCAATGGCGGCGACATCCGGGACTTCCGCCTCCGGACCTATCGCGACCTACTGGCCATCGTCCAACAGGACGTGTTCTTGTTCGACGGATCGGTGCGGGAGAACATCGCCTACGGCCGCCGCGACGCGACCGACGCCGAGATCGAGGACGCCGCCCGGCGCGCCAATGCTCACGAGTTCATCGCCAAGCTACCGGAGCAGTACGAGACATCGATCGGCGAGCGGGGCGTCAAGCTCTCGGGCGGCCAGCAGCAGCGCCTGGCCATTGCCCGAGCGATTCTCGCATCACCGCAGATCCTCATCTTGGACGAGGCGACGAGCAACCTGGACACAGAGAGCGAGCAGCTCATTCAGGCCTCCATGGCTGCGCTCCTGGCCGGCCGCACCACGTTCGTGATCGCGCATCGTCTCTCCACCATCCGCCGCGCCGACATGATTCTCTTGATGGAAGACGGGCGTGTGACCGAGCGCGGGACCCACGAGGAGCTCATGACCGTCCGCGGTGCCTACTACGGCATGGTCCTGCGACAGATGGAATCGGACGGCCGGAACGCGGAAGCGGTGTGGCGCGGATGAACGAAGCAGCGGATCAGCGGGCGGCCTTCCTCGATGCCGCAGTCTGGCACGGGACGCTGGAGCGTGCCGAGGCCGTCCTCGGCGCGCATCCCGAGATTGCGAGCAGCGACATCTACACGGCCGCGGTCCAGGGCGATGCCGCCGCCGTGCAGCGGTTCCTCGAGCGCGATCCCGCCAACGCCACGGCGAAGGGAGGCCCCCGCGTCTGGGATGCGCTCACGTACCTGTGTTTTTCGAAGTACCTCCGGCTCGATCGCACGCGCTCGGAAGGCTTCGTGCGCGCGGCGCGGGCGCTGCTCGACGCCGGCGCGAGCGCCAATACCGGCTGGTACGAGATGAACCACCAGCCCAACCCGGAGTGGGAGAGCGCGCTGTACGGCGCCGCCGGCGTCGCACACCACGCGGAGCTGACACGCCTGCTACTCGAGCGGGACGCGGATCCCAACGACGAGGAGGTTCCCTATCACGCCCCCGAGACCCACGACAACGCGGCGCTGAAGGTCCTGGTGGAGAGCGGCAAGCTCAACGCGGACAGCCTCGGCATGATGCTGCTCCGCAAGACCGACTGGCACGATTATGAAGGAATCAAATGGCTGCTGGGGCGGGGCGTCGATCCGAATCGGCGGACCCGGTGGGGGAAAACGGCGCTGCATAACGCCGTGCTGAGCGACAACGCCATCGAGATCTTCGAGGTGTTGCTGGATCACGGGGCCGACCCGACCATCATCGCTGATCGCCCCGACCGCTCGGACCGGACATTCTCGGGCAAGTCGGCCGTCGCGATGGCGGCGCGCCGAGGGCGGGGTGACGTGCTCGAGCTGTTCGCGCGGCGCGGCTGTGCGATCGAGCTGCAGGGCGTCGAGCGGCTGCTCGCCGCGTGCGCCAGGAACGACGCCACCGCGGTCCGCGCCATCGCTACGCAGGAGGTCCAGCTGGTGCGCGAAGTCGTGGCGGAGGGAGGGAGATTGCTCGCTGAGTTCTCGGGCGTCGGCAACGCCGACGGCGTATGCCACCTCATCGACCTCGGCGTCGAGGTGGGGGCTGTGTTCCACCGGGGCGACGGCTATTTCGACGTCGCGCCGGACAGCACGGCGCTGCACGTCGCGGCCTGGCGCGCGCGGCCCGCGGTCGTGCAGCTGCTGATCGAGCGCGGCGCGCCGGTGAATGTGAAGGACGGCAAAGGGCGGACCCCGCTGGCCCTGGCCGTCAAGGCGTGCGTAGACTCGTACTGGATCGAGCGGCGCTCGCCCGAGTCCGTGCGAGCGCTGCTCGAGGCAGGAGCGTCCCCGAACGGTGTCCCCTATCCGTCAGGGTACGCGGAGGTTGACGAGCTCCTCAGGGCCCACGGCTAATGTGCCGTAGCCATTTGCTCAGCGAAGTACCGCCCTCCCTGGTGCGGCATGCCCGCGTCGACGACATCGCAGTAGACCATCGTCTGGTTGAGCAGCTGGTAGGCGATCTCGCCGAACGTGAAGGGCCCCGCCAGACCCACCCGCGCTCCGTCGAGCTTGCCGTAGACGTAGTTCAGCGTGCAGTTGCAGGCAAAGGCGAGGTCGTGAGTCGGGCTCGCCGCGACCGACCTGAACCCCTGCACATAGTCCGGCATCGGCTTGGCCAGGCGGTACATCCGGTCCGCGAACACCGGCGCGTAGAGGGAGACGGTGCCGGCCTTGGGGTCCACCGTCTGGATGCTGACGTTGATCAGCGCCCCGTTGTAGTCGGCGATCAGCGGCAGTTTCGTATCCACCGCGTTGTCGGTCAGCCAACGGGCGAAATTGGTCTTCTTGCCGTCGATCCAGCAGTCCGTGATCGGCCCAAAGCCATCCGTCTCGAAGCGGATATCCGGGCCCTCGGAGCGCTCGAAAATGTTCACGATCTCCACGTCCGCGACCTTCGCGTCGGGGAGCGACACGTGGCAGGCGAGCGCCTTGTCGGCGAAGACCTCACCCGTCTTCCCGTTGAACACCTTGGGTTTCTCCTTGCCCAGGTCATTCAGGTGGATTCCGGTGACCCAGCCGATGATCGGATGCGCGAACAGGTCCTTGAAGTGAGGAGCGTCTTTTCCGTACGCCAGATGCACCTCGGAAAAGGCCGGCATCATCAGGAACGTGTAGCCGTTGGTCGGCGCGTCCTCGGTGACGCGGGCGACCGTCTTCCGGTCGTAGACCGCGATCCTGGGCGCCGCTCGCTCGTCCGTCAGCAACTCCTGCACCATTAGGGAGTCACGCGTCGTGAGCCCCCCTTCCTCGTCGGTCATCAGGTAGGGGATAGTGCCTCCGACCCAATTGCCCCTCGGCAGCTGCGCCAGCAACCGCTCGTCGCCGGCCACCGCGAACAGCTTCTCGGGTGCCTTCGCCAGCTCGACCCGGAAGTCGGCCACGCTCATCATGGTGCCATTGCGATTCGTCATCGGACGACCCTCCTTCCGCACGAAAGGGTTCACCTCCCCGAAAAGACAACTGCCGAGCCACCCGGTGCGGTAGCTCGGCGGTCGTGGGTCCTTCGTGGCGTCAACTACGCCGGCGTCGCGGAGGAGGCGAGGACCCGTGGCTTTGTGCCCCCGGCTTTCACCGGGTTTGCCTTTGGCGCTGCAGGCGCTGCTAGCTACAAGAGTGACATACCGCGCGGTCCCGGTGGCGTCAAGGACCCTCGCCGCGGCTTGCTGCGGACTCACCCCGTGCCGTGAGATCGCACCGGGTCAAGCAGCGGGGCTGGCACCTGTCCCGGCCGGGTCTCCAGGTACCCGCCGTATCCGCAGGCGCAAGATTCTGTCGTCCGGCCCTGGCGGTCGCTGCCGAACTGGAGGGGCCGGTGGCACGCGGGACAACAGGGCGCACCGCCGTCGGTCACCAACCCGGCGCGTCCCAGCCTCAGGCGCGACCGGTTCACTTGTGTCGGAACGTGATACGCCCGCGCGTCAAGTCGTAGGGGGAAACGGCGAGCGTCACCCGGTCGCCCGCCAGCACGCGGATGCGGAAGCGACGCATCTTCCCCGCGATCGTCGCGAGCACGTAGTGGCCGTTCGACAAATGCACACGAAACATGGTATTGGGCAGCACGTCCTGCACGATACCGTCGATTTCTATGGCTTCTTCCTTGGGCATCGGTTACCTCCGTCCGCGACCGGCATTGCAAAGCAAAGGCGGGACCAGCGCATTGGCCAAGTCCCGCCCTTCACGCCGCGGAACGCTAGTGGAGTGTACCTTTGAAGTCAAATGGAGGGCAAATGATGGATGACGATGCCGAGGCCTACGACGATCAGGGCCCGGAGGACGCAGCGGACCTCGACACCGAGGCCGACGTCACCTGCCCCCATTGCGGCGCGACGGTCAGACTGACTCTCGATCCAGCGGGCGGGCGAGCGCAGGACTACGTCGAAGACTGCGAGGTGTGCTGCCGCCCGTGGCGGGTGCGGCTGTGGTACGACGCCACGGGGGCAGCGGAGGTGCAGCTGCAGCCGGAATGATCAGTAATAGAACACGCCCTTGTGTTTCTTGGTCGGCGTGTTGACGTCGTCACCGCCGGCGACCAGGATGTGAAATGCGCCGGTGGCGTCCAAGTATCCGGTCGCCGCGTGGTTGAAGAGATTGCCGCCGCCCGCCGACGAGATCGTGTTTGCGCCCGTCGCCCCGTTGAAGCTGGTCGTGGTGCCGTCGGCGTTGAGGCCGGCGTAGCTCTCCTCACTTGAGCCGGTCGCGGCTCCGTTGTACAGCCCGGCAGTGATGAGCGCATTCCCGCCCGCGACGACCGCCGTGTGCTTGGCCACGGCCTTTTTCAGCTTGTTCGCGCCCGCCGTCCATCCCGCCGCTGTGAGATTGCCCGTGTGAATGTCGATTTGCGCGTACACCACGTCGCTCAGCGAGGTCGTCTTAAGACTGGAGGAATCGTTGGGCGTGACGCTGGAGCTGTCGCCACCGAATGCGTAGAGGAACGGGCCGGCGAGTACGAGAACCTCCAGCGCGAAGAGCGACGGCTCGCCGTCGTCATCCCGGTGAGTCTCCTGATCATTCTCGGGCTCCTGTACACGTTGTTCACCTCGTGGCGCGATGCACTGATGGCGCTCGCCATCCTGCCGTTCGGCGCGATCGGCGGTGTCCTGTCCTTGCTCCTCACCGGCACGCCGTTCAGTATCTCCGCGGCCGTCGGCTTCACCTCGGCCCTGGGCGTCGGCACGCTCGGCGGGTGCGTGTTTCTATCAGGGATTCGTCGCGTGGAGCGGCAGGAACCCGGTGCAGGGCAGGGGAGTTCGGTCCCGCCGCCGTGGGAGGCCATCCAACAAGGCGCGATGCTCGAGCTGCGGCCCGTTCTCATGGCCTGCCTCGCCGCAGGGCTCGGGTTGCTGCCGGCGGCGGTGTCCAATGGTATCGGCGTCCAGGCCCAACGACCACTCGCCCGGGTCGTAGTGGGCGCCATGATCACCACGGCGCTGGCGATCCTCGTGCTCGTGCCGATCTTTGCGAGTCTCGGGCGCGCCTCGGCGACGGTTACTGCAACACCTCCTTGAACAGCTTCAGCATCGCCGCCCACGACCCTTTATCCGCCGCCGCGTTGTAGGCGAGCTGCTCCATCCCGTACTGAGCCGCGTTCGGATTGGTGAAGCCGTGCTTGGCGCCGGGGTACGCGATCACCTCGAAGTGCGCGCCCGCGGCCTGCATCTCCCGCTTGAACGCCTCGATCTGCTCGGGCGGAACGAACGGATCGGCTCCGCCTGCGAGCACGAGGATGCGGGCCTTGACCTTGCCGGGCTGCGCCGGCGTCTTGGTGGCAAGCGCCCCGTGGAACGTCACGGCCGCGGCCAGAGGGGCGCCTGCCCGCGCCATGTCGAGCACCACCGCGCCTCCGAAGCAATAGCCGATCGCCGCGATGCGCGTGGTGTCGACGTGCGGATCACGTTTCAGCTGCTCGAGCGCGGCGTTGAACCGCGCGGCGAGCACCGCAGGGTCCTTGGTTACCTCGGCGACGAACGCCTGCGCGTCCTGCGGATGCGTCGTGACCTTGCCCTTGCCGTACATGTCCAGCGCGAAGCCGACATACCCGGCCTCGGCGAGGCGCCGCGCCTGGTTGCGCGCGTGGTCGTTGTGCCCCCACCACTCGTGTACGACGAGCACGCCGGGGCGCTTGCCCGGCGCGGCGTCGTCCCAGGCGATGAAGCCCTGCAGCACGGTGTCGCCCTGGCGGTATTCGATCTCACGCGTCTTCACGTTGGGGC
>Ga0209239_1000535_pt1 | contig 21882 bp, 17 predicted proteins | sample GraSoi013_2_20cm_FD_185824 | JGI IMG/M metagenome (GOLD analysis project Ga0209239, IMG submission 185824) | Grasslands soil microbial communities from the Angelo Coastal Reserve, California, USA - Sample 10_02_2013_2_20cm (SPAdes) (version 2) | ecosystem: Environmental > Terrestrial > Soil >...
CATCGAGCTCGAGGATCAGCTCCCCTGGCTCGAGCGCGGTCACGTTGCGGTCGTCGTCGGTCGGCAGGCGGTAGAGGTCGGCGAGCGGAAGCTCGCGGCTCGTCGTCCGCAGGCGCGCGCCCAGCGCCAGCAGCGCCGCGGCAGGGTCGGACGGATGCGCCGACGCACAGCGGTCATTGCCGAAGATCGCGTGCTCACGGTGTTGGCCGGCCTTGGCGTTGCACACGTCGCCGCCGTGGAGATAGCAGGGAAACTTGAGCCGCCAGTACCAGCACCGCGTCGCCTGCAGCAGGTTGCCGCCGAGCGTGCTCATCGACCGCAGCTGGGGCGACGCCGCGAGCGAGCACGCCTCGCGCAAGGCCTGCGGGATCTCCGGATCGGCCTCGAGCTCCGCAAGCGTCGTGCCCGCTCCGATCCGCGTTCCGTCGACCCCGCGCGGGACGACGTCGCGGAGCTCGACCAACTTGTCGGCGCGAACAATCCCGTCGCGGAGCAGCGGTACGAGCTCCGTCCCGCCCGCAAGCGCCACGGAGCCGTTCCCGAGCGCCGCCGCCGCGGCCTCGGCGGACTCAGGCCGGACTAGCTCCAACTCGCTCCGGCGTTCGCCGCCGCTCTTCCGCCTCGCGCAGCGCGCGGAGCATCTCTTCGCGCGTGATCGGCAGCGAATGGATGTCCGCGCCGGTCGCGTCGCGGATCGCGTTCGCGATCGCGGCGGCGGTTGGGATGATCGGCGGCTCGCCGAGCCCCTTCGACCCGAGGTTGGTCAGATGCTCGTCCGGCTTGTCGACGAACTCGCAGACGATTTCCGGCACGTCCGCGATCGTCGGCAGCTTGTACGAGTCGAGCGTCACTGTCAGCGTCGTGCCGCTCTGCGGATCGAGCAGGCGCTCCTCGGAGAGTGTGTGTCCGATCCCCTGGATGATCCCTCCCTCGACCTGGCTCTGAGCGCCGAGCGGATTGATGATCCGGCCGACGTCGTGGATCGCAGCGATGCGCTCGACGCGGATCTCCCCGGTCTCGACGTCGACGGCGACCTCGGCGACCTGGATCCCGAAGGTCAGCACGCGCATCCCCGTCGGGTTCGGCCCCCGGGCGCCCTTGCCCAGGATCTGGGCGTCCTCGAGCAGTCCGGTCACCTCCTCGAGCGGCCACGAGCCGCCGTCCGCCGAGATCACCTGTCCGTCCTCGATGTCGAGCACGCGCTCCTCGAGGTGGTAGCGCTGAGCGGCGATCTCGATCAATTGCCGTTTCGCATCGGCGGCCGCGGCGCGAACGGCCGGGCCCATCGAGGGCGTCGTCGACGAGCCGGCCGAGATCGACGCGTAGGGTCCGCGCGCCGAGTCGCCGAGCTCGACCCGCACGTTGCTCAGCGGCACCCCGAGCTCCTCGGCCGCGATCTGCGCCATCGCCGTCCGGGTCCCCGTGCCGATGTCCTGCATCGCCGTCACGACGACGGCGCGGCCGTCCGAGCCGACCCGGATCCACGCGTACGACGGGGGGCCGCCGCCGCCGTACCAGGTTTGACTCGCAAGACCGACACCGCGCTTCCAGACGTCGTCGGAGCGCGCGCGCACCGCCTCTCGACGCGCCCAGTGCGGCTCGGCCATCCGGTAGCAGTCGAGCAGGTTCTTCGACGAGAACGGGCGGCCCTCGACCAGGTCGTGGTCGGCGTAGTTCCGGCGCCGGAGCTCGAGCGGGTCGAGATCGAGCTTCGCGGCGAGCTCGTCGAGCAGGGACTCGAGTCCGAACGTTCCTTCCACGAAGCCCGGGGCGCGGAAGGCAGCGTTCGGCGGGGTGTTCAGCTTTGTGCTGAACGTGTGGGTACGCACGTTCTCGCAGTCGTAGAGCATCTCCATCGGCCCGTAGGTCGGGCACGAGAATCCGTCCCAGCCGATTGCGTTGATGTACTCGCCCGAGAGCGCCGTCAGGGTTCCGTCGGAGCGCGCGCCGGCCACGAGCCGCTGGATCGTGGAGTTGCGATTGCCGCTGACGAGGTTCTCCTCGCGGCGGCTGAGCGCGCAGCGCACTGCGGCGCCGGTCTGGCCTGCGAGGGCGATCGCGATGAAGGTGTAGTCGCCGGGGTCGTTCTTGGCGCCGAAGCCTCCGCCCATGAAGTTGCAGACGACGCGCACCTTGTCGCGGGGCAGGCTGAGGGCTTCGGAGACCTCGTCGCGGATGCCCCAGATGTACTGGGTCGAGATGTAGACCTCGAGCGTGTCACCCTCCCAGCGGCAGACCGACTGATGGGTCTCCATCGCGTTGTGGAGCACGGTCTGAGTTCGATACTCGCCCTCGACGACGACATCCGCCTCTGCCAGAGCGCGGCCGACGTCGCCGCGCTCGTAGTGCCGCGGCTCGTCTGTGAACGCCTCTTGGCGGACCGCCTCCTCGGGATCGACAAGCGGCTCGAGCACCTCCCACTCGACGTCGATCAGCGCCAGCGCCTCGCGAGCCCCTTCGGCGCTTTCGGCGGCGACCGCCGCGACGGGCGCGCCCTGGAAGGACGGCTCCTGCTCGAGCACGTGGCAATCCGCGGGCCCGATCGCGCCGCGCACCCACGGCGTCTCGCGCGCCCTCGTCAGGTCTAGTTTCTTGACGCGCGCGCGCGCGTGAGGCGAACGCAACACCGCGGCGTGCAGCATCCCAGGTGGGGAGAAGTCGGCTGTGTAGGTGGCCTGGCCTCGCGCGCGCTCATGGCCGTCGAGCCGTCGGGCCGGCCGGCCGACGATGCCACGCGGTCCCGCCGGCCACTGCTCGAGCACGTCTTCCTCGACGACGATCCACTGCTCGGTGTAGCGGCCCTCGACTTCTTTTTCAGTGCGGATCAGCCTCGCCACGTGAGCACCGCCTCCTCGATCTTCGGATACGCGCCGCAGCGACACAGGTTGCCTGACATCGCGTGCCTGACCTCGTCGGAGGTGGGTTCGGGCCGAGCTTCGACGAGCGCCGCTGCAGAGACGATCTGGCCCGGCGTGCAGAAGCCGCACTGAAGGGCGTCTGCGCGGACGAACGCGTCGACCAGCGGATGTTCGGCAAGGCCCTCGATCGTCGTCACCTTGCGGTCACCGACGGTGTGGACGAGCGTGATGCAGGAGAGAACCGGCACCCCGTCGAGTTGGACCGTGCAGGCACCGCAGTGCCCCTCGCCGCAGGCGACCTTGGTGCCGGTCAGGCCGAGGTCGAGCAGCAGCGCTTCGGCGAGCGTCCGTCCGACGGGCGCATCGAGCTCGTAGGCATGGCCGTTGACCGTGAACTCGAGCACCTACGCACCCAGCTTTGCCGTCGTCGTCTTTGTCTTGGCCACTCGTTTGCTCCCCGTTCGCTTGCTTTGGGCGGGCGCGCCCGTCTCGGGTGTCACCGCGAGGATGTCCGCCAGGTGGATCAGCCGAAACGTCATCCGGCTGATGATGCGCTGATCCGGCTCCTCGTTTACCTCGGGGATCAGCCGCCAGAGCTCGCGGGCCGCGATCAGCAGCTCCTTGATCCGCTCGCGCTCGTCCGTGTGGCCGTCGCGGTCGTAGGTCGCGTTCAGCGCGAGCCCGATGACCCCGACCGTGTCGGGTTGGCGCGTCCAGAGGAGCGGCGTCGCCATCGACAGGTACTGATGGATGCGGGCGAACGCCATCGGTTGGGAGAACGTCTCGCCGCCCTTCGGAGCCTTCGGCTCGAGCGGCGGCTCGCCCGAGGCGATCCGGTTCGCGTTGCCCGCCAGCACGGCGCGGAGATCCTCTTCGTCGAGGCCCGACGCCTTCGCGGTACGAAGCGTGATCAGGAGTGAGCTCGGCTGCTGGCCGTACGGGAAGTCGGACGCGTAGACGATCTGCTCGGGCGAGAACACGTGGAAGACGCTGAGCAGGTCGATCGGGCTCCAGACCGAGGTGTCGAAGAAGACGCCCGCCTTGCCGGCAAATCTCTCCGCAAGGGCCGGCAGGTCGGCGATGCCGCCGTGGGCGATGATCAGCTGCGCCTCGGGATAGCGGTCGACAAGCGCGGCGAGCTCACTGGCGATCGGAGGCAGACCGCGGCCGCCGTGGATCAGGATCGGAACGCGACGCTCCGCGGCCAGAGCGAAGATCGGCGCGAGGCGCTCGTCGTTCAAGAGGAAGCGCTGCGCTCGGGGGTGGAGCTTGATCCCGCGAGCGCCGAGATCGAGGCAGCGGGTGGCCTCCTCGATCGGCTGCTCGGCCAGGTCGAGGCGGACGAACGGGATCAGCTTGCCGCCGGAGCGCTCCGCATACGCGAGCGTTCGGTTGTTTGCCGCCCGAAACGCCGGATGCCGGTCCGGTTCGTCGAGACAGAACATGAAGCAGCGCGAGATCCCATAGCGCTCGTTGAGAGCCATGAGGTCGGCGTAGCTGCCGCTGAAGCCGTCGATGTCCTGCCCCAGATGGACGTGGGCGTCGAAGATTTCGGCCTCGGGCGGCAGGGTCGAGGCGAGCTCCTGCGCGTACTCGTCGACCAGCGCCTGGGCCCGGGCTAGCGCCTCGTCCATTCTCGTGAGTCTACGTACGGCTTGGGGGAGCGGTAGCATCCGCCGCCGTGACAGATGTCTTGATCTGGGCGGACACCATTCGCTCCCCGGAGATGCGCCACGAGGTCCCCGTCCCGATCCCGGATGCATTCCTCTACCTCGAGCATGCCGGCGAGCGCCACGTCGTGATCACGCCCTTCGAGGTCGAGCGTGTGCAGGGCCATGACGGCCTTCAGCCGCACGCGTTCGAGCAGTTCGGCTGGGACGACCTCGTCAAAGAGGGGATTCCGATGGAGGACGTCGGGCTCGGGACCGCGGTTCGCGCCGTCAAGAAGTTCGGCATCGAGCGCGCGGTCGTGCCGACCACGTTCCCGGTCGAGCTCGCGGACCGGCTTCGGGCCGAGGGGATCGAGCTCACTCCCGACCGCGAGATCTTTGTTCAGCGCCGCCGCGCCAAGAACCAGGCCGAGCTCGACGGAATCCGGCGCGCCCAGCGCGGTGCTGAGGCCGGTATGGATGCGGGGCGCGAGCTCTTTCGCCGCGCCGAGAGGAAGAATGGCTCGCTCGTCCTCGACGGCGAGCCGCTCACCTGCGAGCGCGTCAAGATCGCGATCCAGCAAGCTTTCACGAGCCTCAACCTGCTCTGCGACGAGTTCATCGTCTCGCACGGCCCGCAGACCGCGGTCGGACACGAGATGGGCTCCGGCGAGATCAGGCCCGACGAGCCGATCGTGCTCGACCTCTGGCCGCGCGACCGGGCGTCTTCCTGCTACGCCGACATGACCCGGACCTTCGTCGTCGGACAGCCGTCCGAGGAGCTCGTCAAGTACCACAAGCTCGTCCGCGAGGTGCTTGACCGAACGCTTGCCGCGGTCAAGCCGGGCGTCGCCGGGCGCGACGTCTACGTGCTGGCCAGCGAGCGCTTCCACGAGGAGGGCTACCCGACCGGGTTGTACAAGCGCGACGGCGAGGTGCTCGAGGACGGGTTCTTCCACGGACTCGGCCACGGCGTCGGCCTCGAGGTGCACGAGCAGCCCTGGCTGAGCCGCTACCCGGGCGAGCTCGTGGAGGGCGACGTGATCACGCTCGAGCCGGGGCTGTACCGCAGCGGCTATGGCGGCTGCAGGCTCGAGGACTTGGTGCTCGTGACCAAGAACGGCGCCGAGCTGCTGACGGATTATCCGTACGACCTCGCGCCCTAAGCGTGGCGTCCGACCAGCCCGCCATCGAGACGATCCTGCTCGAGGAACGGCGCTATCCGCCGCCCGAGGACTTCGCTGCGCAGGCGAACGCGCAGCCCGAGATCTACGACCGGGACTTCGATGAGTTCTGGGAGACCGAGGCCCGCGAGCGGGTGACGTGGTTCGAGCCGTTCGACAAGCTGCTCGAATGGGAGCCGCCGTACGCGAAGTGGTACCTCGGCGGCAAGCTCAACGTGTGCTTCAACTGCGTCGACCGGCACGTCGAGGCCGGCCACGGCGGCAAGGTCGCCTACTACTGGGAAGGTGAGCCCGAGGACGAGCGCCGCGAGCTCACCTTCTCGGAGCTCCAGCAGGAGGTCGTCCGCCTCGCAAACGGGCTCAAGAAGCTCGGGGTGAAGAAGGGGACGACGGTCGCGATCTACATGGGAATGATCCCCGAGCTGCCGATCGCGATGCTCGCGTGCGCGCGACTGGGCGCACCGCACACGGTCGTATTCGGCGGCTTTTCGGCCGAGTCGCTCTCCGGCCGAATGAACGACATGGAGTGCGAGGTCCTGATCACCCAGGACGAGGGCTGGCGAAACGGGGGCAGGGTACCGCTCAAGCAGAACGCCGACGAGGCGCTCGAGCAGTCACCCAGCGTGCAGCACTCCGTCGTCTTCCGCCGTACCGGCGAGGGTCCCGCGATGGAGGAAAGCTGTGACGTCTGGTGGCATGAGCTCGTCGAGGGCGAGTCCGACGACCCGGCGTCGTGCCCGTGCGAGCCGATGGACTCGGAGGACCTGCTCTACCTGCTCTACACGAGCGGAACGACCGCGAAGCCGAAGGGGATCGCCCACACGACCGCCGGCTATCTCGTTGGCGCCGCGACGACACACTTCTACATCTTCGACGTCAAGCCCGAGTCGGTGTACTGGTGCGCCGCAGACGTCGGCTGGGTCACCGGCCATAGCTACATCGTCTACGGGCCGCTGTGCAACGGCACGACCGGCGTCATCTACGAAGGCGTTCCCAACTACCCGGACAAGGACCGCTGGTGGGCGATCGTCGAGCGCTACAAGGTCGACATCCTCTACACGGCGCCGACCGCGATTCGCTCGCACATGAAGTGGGGGCCGGAGCACGCGCAAAGGCACGACCTCTCGTCGCTGCGGTTGCTCGGGACGGTCGGCGAGCCGATCAACCCGGAGGCGTGGATCTGGTACCGCGAGCACATCGGCGGCGATCGCACGCCGGTCGTGGACACCTGGTGGCAGACCGAGACGGGGATGATCCTGATCACACCGCTGCCGGGGGTGACGACCCTCAAGCCCGGTTCGGCGACGAAGCCCTTCCCGGGCGTCGACGCGGCCGTCTACGACGAGCAGGGAAACGAGGTCGGTCCCGGCAGTGGCGGCTACCTCGTCCTCCGCCGGCCCTGGCCGGCCATGCTGCGCGGCCTCTACAGGGAGGACGAGCGCTACCGCGAGACGTACTGGTCGAAGTACCCGGACACATACTTCGCGGGAGACGGCGCCCGGATCGACGAGGACGGCGACTTCTGGCTGCTCGGGCGCGTCGACGACGTGATGAACGTCTCCGGCCACCGGATCTCGACGATCGAGGTCGAATCGGCACTCGTCGACCACCAGAAGGTGGCGGAGGCCGCCGTCGCCGGCCGCGCCGACCCGACCACCGGGCAGGCGATCGTCGCGTTCGTCTCTCTCAAGGGCGGCGAGGAGGGCTCGCTCGAGATGCTCGAGGAGCTTCGCGAGCACGTGGCGAAGAAGATCGGCAAGATCGCCCGGCCGGCGAACATCGTCTTCACGCCGGAGCTGCCGAAGACCCGTTCCGGAAAGATCATGCGGCGATTGCTTCGAGACGTCTCCGAGCACCGCGCCCTCGGAGACACGACCACGCTGGCGGATCCGACCGTGGTCTCGGAGCTCGAGGAGCGCGCGGCGAGCGAGCGAAGCGAAGAGGACTAGTGCAGCGGGAAAACCGAGGAAACCTGGCGGTGAGGCCGCGCCAGGTCGAATTCGCTACGGCAGGACCCTAGACTCTTCTATGTGCAGATTTGCCCAAATTGCGGCGAGGAAAACCCCGATAAGTTCCGCCTTTGCGGCTTCTGCGGGACGGCGCTTGCCCCCGAGCTGCCTCCGCAGGAGGTGCGCAAGACCGTAACGATCGTCTTCTCAGACCTCAAGGGCTCGACCGCGATGGGCGAGAAGCTGGACTCCGAGGCTGTCCGCGAGGTGATGACGAGGTATTTCGATGAAATGCGCGAGGCCCTCGAGAGGCACGGCGGCACGGTCGAGAAGTACATCGGTGACGCGATCATGGCCGTCTTCGGCTTGCCTCGGGTGCATGAGGACGACGCGCTCCGGGCCGTCCGAGCGGCCGCCGAGATGCGGGAGCATCTCGCGGCGCTCAACGAGGAGCTCGAGGAACGCTGGGGAGTCACGGTCGGCAACCGAACCGGGGTCAACACCGGTGAGGTCGTCGCGGGCGACCCGACGACCGGCCAGCGCCTGGTCACCGGCGACACGGTCAACACGGCGGCACGGCTCGAGCAGGCTGCTCCGACGTCCGAGGTCCTGCTCGGCGAGACGACCTACCGGCTCGTCCGTCACGCCGTCGAGGTCGAGCCGGTCGATCCGCTCGAGCTCAAGGGGAAGGCCGAGCGGGTGGCCGCCTACCGGCTCGTCGAGGTGCACGAAGCCGAGAGCGTCGAGCGCACGCGCGACAGCCCCCTCGTGGGACGAGAGCGAGAGCTCGACCTCCTCGGCGAAGAGCTCGCTTCCGCAATCCGCGAGCGCAGCTGCCGCCGAGTGACGATCGTCGCCCAGGCTGGCGTCGGCAAGTCGCGCCTGATTGACGAATTCGGACGGGCGGCGGCCGGAGAGGTCCGGTTGCTCCGTGGCCGGTGCTTGCCCTATGGACGCGGCATCACGTTCTGGCCTCTCGTGGAGATCGTTCGCGACGCCGCCGCGATCGACGCTGAGGACGCGCCGGACGTCGCACGCACAAAGCTTGCCCAGGCCGCCGGCCCTGAAGCCCAGGACGTCGTCGATCGCGTTGCGTCGGCAGTTGGGCTTGGCACCGAGGACTTCTCGCTCGACGAGATCTTCTGGGGCACGCGGAAGTTCCTTGAACACCAAGCTCGCGAGCGGGCGCTCGTGGTCCTCCTCGAGGACATCCACTGGGCCGAGGCCGCGTTTCTCGACCTGATCGACTACGTCTCGAAAGGCGCCTCAGACGCGCCGCTTCTCCTCCTCTGTGCCACTCGACCGGACCTGTTCGAGCATCGTGCGGAGTGGGAGGACCGCGGCGCGATCGTGGAGCTGGAGCCGCTGACCGAAGAGCAGAGCGGCCTCATCGTCCAGCACCTCCTTGGCGACGCTCCGATACCCGACGACGCGCGGGCCCGGATCGTCGCCTCGGCAGAAGGCAATCCACTCTTCGTTGAGCAACTCCTCTCGATGCTGATCGACGACGGCCTGCTCCGCCGCGAGGGTGACGGCTGGGTGCCCGCAGGCGATCTCTCAGAGCTCTCGATCCCCGGCACGATTCAGGCTCTGCTGGCCGCAAGGCTGGATTTGCTCTCGCTCGAGGAGAGGGCGGTGATTGAGCCCGCATCGGTTATCGGTCAGATCTTCGAGGAGCCGCCGGTCGAGGAGCTGGCGCCCGAGGCGGTCCAGCCGAGCGTGGGAATGCACCTTGGTGCAATGACGCAAAAACAGTTGGTCCGGCCGGCCCAGGCGGGCGGCGATCAGGAGTACCGCTTCCACCACATACTCGTACGCGACGCCGCCTATCAAGGAATCCTCAAGCGCGCGCGAGCGACGCTTCACGAGCGATTCGCGGACTGGGCGGAGCGCGTCAACCGCGAGCGCGATCGTGGCACCGAGTTTGAAGAGATTCTCGGCTACCACCTCGAGCAGGCGTACCAGTACTTGTCCGAGCTGGGGCCGCTCGACGACCATGGCCTCGAGCTCGGTCGCCGCGGGGCGGCGAAGCTCGGTCCAGCCGGTCGCCGCGCGTTCGCTCGGGGCGACATGGCGGCTGCCGCGAACCTGCTCCGCCGCGCCGTGACCCTTCTCCCGGAGGGCGACCCGAGTCGGGTCGAGCTCTTGCCCGACCTCGCGGAGGTCATGACCGAAATCGGCGAGTTCGCCTGGGGCGAGGTCTTCCTCGAGGAGGCGATGGAGGCAGCGCGTGCGACCAGCGACCCCAAGCTCGAAGCGCACGTGACCCTCGGCCGGCTTCTGATCCAGCGATTCGGCGACGACGCAGCCTGGGGGGAGGAAGTCCTGGCGGTCACCAAGGAGGTGATCGAAGTCCTCGAGGCGGCCGAGGACTATGCCGGATTGGCGAAGGCTTATCGCCTCCTGTGCCTCGTCCATGGAACCGCCTCTCAGTGGGCAGCGTTCCTGGCAGCAGGCGATCGCGATTTGCATTACGCGACTCTCGCCGGCGATCGTCGCGCGCGAACGCGCGCCGTCACGGCGCGGGCAATCGCAGCCAACTACGGGCCGGAGCCGGTGGACACGGCGATCGTCCACTGCGAAGAGGCGCTCGAGCTGGCCGCCGGGAACCGCCGTTCAGAAGGGCTCGTCATGTCATATCTCGCCGAGCTCGAGGCGTTGCACGGGAACTTCGCTCGCGCTCGCGAGCTCTGCCGGAGCTCGCGAGCGATCCTTTTGGACGCGGGGGCCGAGATCCAGGCGCACGGCGTGTCCAGCCGCGCCGGACCGGTCGAGCTCCTCGCGGGAGATCCGGCCGCTGCGGTGGCGCAAGTACGGGTCGATTACGAGGCGTTGTCCCAGCTGAACGAGATCTATTTTGCCTCGACTCTCGCGGCTCTTCTCGCCGAGGCGCTCTACATGGAGGGTAACTATGACGAGGCCGCGATGTTCACTCGCAAGGCCGAGGAGCTGGCGCCGGAGGACGACACCTGGACGCAAGCGGCTTGGCGGTCGACCAGGGCGAAGCTGATCGCCATGGCGGACAGGGACGGTGAGGAAGCTCTCGCTCTCGCGCGTCAGGGGGTAGAGCTGCTCCAGACGACTGATGCCCCCGTCTGGCGAGCGAACGCGCTATGTGACTACGCGACCGTGCTCGAGGCCTACGGTCAGACGCACGTGGCGCGAGCGAGCTTTGAGCAAGCCCTGTCGCTCTACGAAAGCAAGGCCGCATCCGTGCCCGTCGAGCGGACACGGATGCGGCTCAATCGGATCGGCAGTGCCGCTGTAATCGCGAGTGCTAGTACCCCACGTGCCCGTTAGCGTCGTCCCACAGGTAGGCGCGAACCGTCCCGGGGTTCGTGTTCGGCACCTTTGCGACGCAGAGCAACGGTGGCGTCTTGGGGGCTGCGGGCGGGTCTGACGCCTTTGGCGGGTTTGACGCACTGCAGGCCTTGGTCGATTCCGACGACTTGTCCCCGATGATCCGGATGCACGAACCCAAGAACGAGCCGTTTCCGTCAAAGCTGATCGGCTTGCCCGTCGTGCTCGAAGCGACCTGGAACGACGTGCTGATCGTCCCGTTGGTCGTTGCCTTGATGACGAAGTAGGCCTGCCCCGCTGTGAGACCGCTTGGCGTGCCGTCGGGGCTGAAGCTGACACCGTCGCAGCTGGCGAACCGCGTCCCGGCAGCCGTCAGCGTGTTCGGAGCCGAAGACGTGAGCGAGACCGGGTCGTAGGTGTGGACGGCGACGATGTTCGTGTTCGTCGAGGCCACGTCGGCCGTCCAGAGGATCTGATTCGTCGACGAGAACGTCCCGCCCGCCGCACCACTGAGGTCGGTGTTCAGGTCGAGCCCGGTGCACGGGACGCCGAGGACGCAGGCCACACCAGGGCTCGCAGCAAACTGGGCGATGAACGCAGGAGACGAACTCGAGAAGAAATCGAGGAAGGCGTTCCCGAGGGTCGTGTGGAGGCGCGGCTTGTTGAACGGCGCCTTCGGGAGTGCGACAGTTGCGTCTGCGTTTTTGTCTGCTTCGGTGATGTTGCTGTCGAACGTCATCGGCGCGTCGTCCACGAACTGCCTGTCGAGGTTGGCGCCGTTCTGCGGGTTACTTTCCTTCACATCAGCCGTGGCGTTGAAGTGGACCACGGGGTCGCTGGAGTCGGCCGTGAAGTAGAGCTTCACGGTCGAGCAGATCGGACCAGATGGCGGCGGCACCGGTGTGATGCAAGGCCTTTGCGAGCTCAAGTCGCTCGCCGAACCTACGCCCGGCAGGTTCGGGAAGCTGCAGTTGATTTGGCCTACGTTCGGTGACGAGGGCGCGACGGGCAAGCAGGACGCGGGGCCTGTGGATGAGACGAACGAGACTGCCGCGGCCGTCCACGTCAGGCTCGCAGCCGGATTCGTCAGCGAGCTCTGGTCGTAGTTCTGAAGTGTCAGGTCGACCTCAACCCCGCCAAACTTCGCGAGGTTGTTATAGGTCGTGACGACTAGGCAGTAATGGCGCTCGTTGACCCCGGCACCCGGGCAGTCATGAGTCGGGGTCCCACCGTCGTGGCTCGGAAATGGTGCCGTCGACACGAACGAAACCGCAGAGCTTCCGCTCGCTGTTGCCAATACCGTGACAGACGCGAGCAGCAAAAAGCCCACGCCAAATCGAATCAAAGCTTTTCGAAACATTCCCTCTCCTCGTGAGACCGCAGGTATCGGCATGGTCGCAGCTTCCGTCGTCTCGGTCAATACGATTGACTCATGAAGGGGAAGGTTTAGGTGTCCTAATCTCCTCTTTCCTTAGTGTTTCCAGCGTTTCCGCGAGCGCCGCGTCCCGCTCGCCCCGCTCGATCTGGCCGAGGACCGTCGCGACCGTCTCAGCTAGGACGGCCGGATCGAACGGCTTGGTCAGGTAGGCATGGGCGCCGAGCTCGAAAGCGCGAATTCGGTCGGACAGCTCGCGGCGGGCCGAGATGAAGATGATCGGTATGTGATCGGTCGACCGGTCAGCCAGCAACGCCGATGTCACTTCCCACCCGGAGAGGCCGGGCATCATGATGTCGAGCAGGATCGCGTCGGGATGCTCGGCATGAACAGTGGCGAGTGCTTCGTCGCCGTCACGGGCTTCCAGTACGCGGAACCCCGCATCCTCGAGGCCGCTTCGGCAAAGCGCCCTGAGCGGTCCATGGTCGTCGACCACGAGGACGGTCCTTGGCTTCAAGCGCTCCACGGTCAAGCGACCGAAGCCTAACGCGCTGCCGTGCGAATTCCGAGGCGGGCTAGCGGAGCAACCGCTCGAACTTCTCGGCGTCGTCAAACGGGCCGATCAGCGCCAGGTTGAGCCCGTGTCCGCCGATCACCTCCTGGGCGACGCGCTGGATGTCCTGGGCGGTGACGGCGTCGAGCCCTTCCTGAATCGCCTGTGGATCGACAGCCTCGCCTTCGAGCACCTCGCGGCGGAGGCCGAACATGATCATCCCCTGCGGGTTCTCGAGCTGCAGCAGGAAGCGCCCCTTGGCAAGGTTGCGCGACTTCTCGAGCTCGGCGGATTCGACCGGCTCGTCGACGATTCGCTGCAGCTCGCGGGCGATCGTCTCGACCGCTTCGTCGGCGCGATTAATGTCGACCCCGGCCTGCGAGTAGAGCGAGCCCGCGTCCGTGTAGCTGTGGTTGATCCCGAACACGTAGTAGGCGAGGCCGCGGCGCTCGCGCACCTCGGTGAACAGCCTTGACGACATCCCGGTTCCGAGCACGGTCGCGAGCAGCTGGAGGACGTAGCGGTCGGGATGGGCGAGCGGGTAGCTCGGCACGCCGATGCAAAGGTGGGCCTGGTCGGACTGTTTGTGATGGATCTTCACGCGCGGCCCGTTGGCCTGGACGTCTGCGGCGGCGGGCTCGCCGGTCTCGGCCGCGGGCAAGTCGCCGAGCAGTTGCTCGATCTTCTCGACAGCGTCGCCCCCAACGTTGCCGCCGAGGCCGACGATCATCCGCTCCGGCTTGTACCAGCGGTCCGTGTAGCCGAGGAAGGTGTCTCGGTCGGCCGCGCGGACGGTCTCCTTGCGCCCGATGATGTCCCAGCCGAGCGGCTGGTCGCCGTAGAGGAGCTCCTCGTAGACGCCGCCGATGAAGTCCCGCGGCGTGTCGTAGTACATGTTCATCTCCTCGACGATCACGCCCTTCTCGCGCTCGATCTCGTCCTCCTCGAACTTCGAGTTGCGCAGCATGTCGACGAGGACGTCGAGGGCGGTGTCGCGGAACTCGGCCGCGCACTTGACGTAGTAGCCGGTGTACTCCTTGCCGGTGAAGGCATTGAACTCGCCGCCGATCCCGTCGACCTCGGTGCCGATGTCGCGCGCGGTCGGCCGCCGCTCCGTCCCCTTGAAGAACATGTGCTCGGAGAAGTGCGCGATCCCGTTCGTTTCGCGCGTCTCGTAGCGCGAGCCCGCCGCCAGCATGATCATGCAGGTGACCGAGGTCGCCTGCGGCATCGGGGCGAGCAGGACGCGCAGCCCGTTTCCCAGCGTCTGTCGCTCGAAGGTGCTCATGCGGGGACCGCGGTCAGCTTCTCGCGCCATTCCGCCGGCACCGGGACCGGCTCGCGCAGGTTGTAGTCGTAGGCGACCTGGACGCTCTTGGCGACCGCCACGAGCTCCCCGTCGACGCGCAGCTCGTAGTCGAGGTCGAAGCTCTTCGTGCCGAAGCGGCTCGCCCGCACCGAGATCGCGACCTCCTGCCCGAGGCGCACCGGAGCTTTGAAGTCGATCTCGACGCGCGCGACGACCATGTTCATGTCCTCGAGCCCGGTCGCGGCGCCCATCTCGGAGAAGAAGGCGACGCGCGCCTGCTCGAGGTAGGTGAGGAAAACGGCGTTGTTCACGTGCCCCATCGGATCGAGGTCGCGGAAGCGCACTCGCTCTTCGTGGACGAAGTCGCCGCTCGACATTGGGCGGATGCTAGCGGCGGCCCTGGAGGCGGCGTTCGAGGTTCGTCTTGACTGCGGGCCAGTCGTCGTCCGTGATCGCGTAGTAGGCCGAGTCGCGGATCCCGGCGTGGATCAGCATGTGCTTCCGGAAGATCCCCTCGAAGGTTGCGGGCAGGACCTCGAGCGCACCCCGCGACTCCTCGTTCCTCGCGTCGGTCTTGAACTCGACACGCATCACGCCCGCTCGCTCGAAGGCGTGCTCGAGCATCAGCAGCTTCGCCTCGACGTTCGCGCCGCTCGACCACGCGGATCGCGCCAGCCAGGTGTTGCCTATCTCTACCCCGCGATGCTCCGGGCGCAGTGTCATGTAGCGAGTGCTGCCGAGCACAGCACCGCCTTCGCGCCGGATGGTCACGAAGGGAGCCTCGCGCTCCGCCTCGGCCTCGCGCAGCGCATGAGCGAACCAGCGATCGAAGCCCTCCGGCTCGCTTCCGTCGATCTGCATCCAGGCCCAGATGACGGGATCGGCCCCGGCCGCGCGCAGAGGCTCCCGGTGCTCCTCACGAATCGGCTCGAGCGCGACCAGTCGACCCTCGAGGCGCTGCATGAGGTCGTGCCACATCAGCGGTCCTCACGGCGATAGACGAACCGGACCGCCGACCAGTCGTCGTCAAAGGTGATGCTCTTGTTGTCGACCAGCCCGGCTTCCAGGCCGATGCGTTGGACGCTCGCGAAGGTCAGGTCGGTCTCGAGCTTCGAAGTCCGCTTCGGGTATGCGATCCAGAGCCCGTCGGCCGCCGCCAGCGTCCGTTTCAGCTTCGCAAACCGCCGTTCGAGCTCTGCCTGGCTGGTCGTGAAATAGACGACGACGTCGGCGCCAGGCTTCGCGCCGAGTTTCGTGGTCAGCGGCGTCCCGGAGTAATCGCGTTCAGCCAACGTTAAGCCGAGGTAAGAAAGTGGAGAAAGGCCTTGCTATGGGGTTAAGGGCGTCGGCTAGCTTGACGAACCGATGCTCGACATGCTGCATCTGCTCACCGTTGTCTCGCTGTTCGCCGGAGCCTGGCTGATCTCGCGCGGGGCGGCCTACGTCGCCCGCAAGGTCCTCGCCTGGCACGACCGCCACACCGAGGCCGCTGCGGCGACCGTGGACGTCCGGATCGCGAACGTGAAGCGACGGGAGACGACGGTCGCGGTGATCCGCGCCGCGATCGCGTACGCCGCTTTCGCGATTGCGATCGTCCTCTCGGCCGCGCAGCTGACCGGTGGCCTGAACAAGCTCACCACGCTGGCCGGCGCCTCGTTCGTGATCATCCTCGCGGGCTTCGCGATCCAGCGCGTGCTGATGGACGTGATCGCCGGGACGATGATGTTCGTCGAGCGTTGGTACGCGGTCGGGGACACGATTGCGATCCCGACGCTCGAGCTCCAGGGCATCGTCGAGGACGTCTCGCTGCGCCGCACCAAGCTGCGCACGCTCGACGGCGAGACGATCCAGGTCTCGAACTCGCAGATCCCTGCTGTCCGCGTGCTGCCCGAAGGGCTGAAAGAGCTCGCGATCGAGCTCTTCGTTACCGACCGCGAGAGCGGCGAGAACCTCGTCCGCGCAGCGCAGCGGATCCTGCCTGAGGGCCCGACGACCTTCGCGCGCCGACCGTGGATCGAAGAGGTCAACGAGCTCGACGAACGACTCGTTCGGATCAGGCTGCGCGCTTCCGTGGTCGCGGGTCGCGAGTGGCTGGTCAACGGCTTCCTCTCCGACCTGCTGAAGGAGCGGGCGGACGAAGGACTGATCGTGCACGGCCCGGTCGTGCTGACGGTCGACGAGCAGACCGCCCGGAGCTTCGCGCGCGCCAGCGCCGCAACCCGCTGGGCTGGCCGGCCGGCGACCCAGCAGCCCTAGGCGGGTTTGGCCCTCCTAGAAGGTTTGGAGCTCGCCGAGCAGCCGGTCGACCTCGTCGGCCGTGTTGTAGTGGACGATCCCGGCGCGCACCGCGCCCTCGTCCAGGCCCAGCCGCTTCATCACTTCGACGGCGTAGTAGTTGCCCTGCCAGACCGCGATGTTGCGTTCGCCCAGCCGCTCGGCGACCGTTCGGGGCGACTGCCCTTCAACGTTGAAGGCAAACGTCGAGACCCGCCTGTCCATGCTGTTGACGCCGTACAGCGTGCAGCTGTCCGGCAGGCCCTCGAGGAACCGCTCGCCCAGCTCGCGCTCATGTGCCTGGATCGCTTCCCAGCCGATCGAGTCGACGTACTCGACCGCTGCGACGAAGCCCGCGAGCAGCTCGTGCGGGAGCGTCCCGGTCTCGAACCGATGCCCGAGTGGCTCGTCGGAGGCGGGGCGAACCTTGTACGGGCGCCATCGTTCGAGCAGCTCCGACTTTCCGTACGCGAGCCCCAAGTGCGGTCCGTAGAACTTGTAAGGCGAGCAGATCAGGACGTCGGCCCCCGCGGCTGCGACGTCGATCGGGCCGTGCGGCCCGTAGTGGACGGCGTCGACCCACGCGATGGCGCCGGCCTCGTGCGCGAGCTCGGCCACGCGGGCCACGTCCACGAGCGTGCCGACCGCGTTCGAGGCCCACGGGAAGGCGACAACGCGGGTGCGGTCGGTCAGCTGCGCGGCGAGATCCTCGAGGTCGAGCGTCGTGTCATCACGGATGTCCGCGAAGCGAACGACCAGGCCGAGGTCGTGCGCGAGCTCCAGCCACGGCGAGACGTTCCCGTCGTGATCGAGCCGCGTCACGACGACCTCGTCTCCCTCGCTCCATTCGCGGGCGGCCGTCCGGGAAAGGGCGAAGTTGAGCGTCGTCATGTTGGCGCCGAAGATCACCTCGTCCGGCGCGCTGCCGAGGAAGGATGCGGCCGCGAGTCTCGAGTCAGTGACGAGCCGCTCCGTACGCCGGCTCGTCTCGTAGGGGCCACTGACGTTCGCGTTCGACTCGCGCAGGTAGGTCGCGATCGCGTCGATCACCTCGTCGGGAACCTGTGTGCCGCCCGGCCCGTCGAAGAAGGCGAGCTCGTTCTCGAGGGCCGAGAAGCGTGCTCGAACCGCGGCGACGTCGAACGCGACGGTGCTCATCGCCCAACGCTAGCAATGGGCCGGGTGCCCCCTTGTGTCTGGACGGTTAGCGTGCAACCCTCTTTATGACTTCTGAACAGGGAGAGGACATGAGCGAATCGATTGCAGTGCCCGCAGCGGGCGCAGCCGAAGCCACGCCCACGGGGCCGGTCGTCGAGGCACACGAGCTGACCCGTCGCTACGGCGAAGGCGACACCGCCGTCGACGCTCTCCGGGGCGTCAACCTCGAGGTCGAACGAGGAAAGCTGACGGCAGTGATGGGCCCGTCGGGCTCCGGCAAATCGACGCTGATGCACATCCTTGCCGCACTCGACGTGCCGACCACCGGCTACGTCGTCCTGGCGGGCACGAAGCTCGGCGAGCTCAACGACACGCAGATCACGAAGCTGCGTCGTGAGCACATCGGCTTCATCTTCCAGTTCTTCAACCTGCTGCCGATGCTGACGGCCGAGGAGAACATCCTGCTGCCGCTGACGATTGCGGGCGAGAAGCCGGAAAAGGGATGGTTCGAGGAGCTGCTGAAGACGGTGGGGCTCGCCGACCGCCGCAGCCACCGGCCGGCCGAGCTTTCGGGTGGCCAGCAGCAGCGTGTTGCGATCGCACGCGCGCTCGTCTCGAAGCCGACGGTGGTGTTCGCGGATGAGCCGACGGGCAACCTCGACTCGAAGACGAGCGAGGAGATCCTCGAGCTGCTCCGCGCCTCGGTCGACTCCTACGGCCAGACGACCATGATGGTTACGCACGATCCGGGCGCGGCCGCGATCGCCGACCGGATCCTGTTCCTCGCCGATGGCTTAATCGTCCGCGACATGCCGCGCGCTGACGCGAGCACCGTGATCGCGGCCATGGACGAGCTGACCGCGAGCTGATGCTAGCCGTCACGCTGAGGGGGCTTGCAGGGCGCAAGTTCCGGGCTTCGCTGACGGCGCTCGCCGTCGTCCTCGGCGTGGCGATGATCAGCGGCACATACGTCCTCACCGACACGATCAACAACGGCTTCGACACGATCTTCACGCAGTCGTACAAGAACGCCGACGTTGTCGTCAGCGGCAAGACGGCCTTCCTGAACGCGAACGGCAACGGGGTCGAGACGCCTTCGTTCCCGGAATCGGTGCTGGCGAAGGTTCGACAGCTGCCGGACGTCGCCGTCGCAGCCGGCTCGGTCACCAGCGACCAGGTTCGGCTGCTGCAGAAGAACGGGAAGATCATCAACACGGGTGGGGCACCGCCGCTCGGTTTCTCGGTCGACCCGCGTTACAACCAGTTCAACCCCACGGTCTTGACCGCGGGTGAATGGCCACGCGGCCCGAAGCAGATTGCGATCGACAACCACACCGCCTCCGACGCCGGCTACCGCGTCGGCGACTCGATCGGCGTGGAGGCGGATAGCCCGGCGCAGACCTTCCGAATCACCGGTATCGCGAAATTCGCCGGCGTCAACTCGACCGGCGGGGCGACATTTGCCCTCTTCGCCCCCCAGACCGCTGCCCAGCTGTTCGGCAAGGTCGGCAAGCTCGACTACGTCCGGATCCAGTCGAGCCCCGGCGTGTCGCAGGCCAAGCTGATCAAGGAGATCAAGCCGCTGCTGCCGGCCACGGCGACCGTGCGAAACGTGCAAGAGCAGGTGAAGCAGGACAAGAAAGGCCTGGGCGGCTTCATCGACTTCCTGCGCTACGCGCTCCTCGCCTTCGCATTCGTCTCCCTCTTCGTCGGCTCATTCGTGATCGCGAACACGCTCTCGATCACGATCGCGCAGCGGACGCGCGAGTTCGCGACGCTGCGGACGATTGGTGCGTCGCGCCGCCAGGTTCTCTGGGCCGTCGTCCTCGAAGCGCTGATCGTCGGGCTCGTCGCCTCGATCGTCGGTCTCTTCCTCGGCCTCGGGCTGGCGAAGGTGCTGAACCGGCTCTTCATCGCCGTCGGGATCGACCTGCCCCAGGGAAACACGATTTTCGCGGCGCGGACGATCATCGTCTCGCTCGTCGTCGGCACGCTGATCACGCTGATAGCGAGCGTCCGGCCTGCCAGGCGCGCAACCCGCGTGCCGCCGATCGCTGCCGTCCGCGAAGGCTCCGTGCTGCCCGTCTCACGCTGGGCGAAATACGGGCCGGTTACCTCACTCGCAGTGCTGGCGGTCGCCGTGGCGCTCGTCTCCGTCGGCGCGCTCGCGGGCGGGCTTGCAACGGGGCCGCGACTATTCGCGCTCGGCGTCGGCGTATTGCTTCTGTTCTTCGGCGTCTCGATGAACGCCGCGAGGATCGTTCGCCCGCTTGCCGCTGTTCTCGGCGCCCCGGCGCAGACCATCGGTGGCGCGGCCGGAGTCCTGGCGCGCGACAACGCGACCCGAAACCCGGCACGGACGGCCTCGACTGCGTCCGCGTTGATGATCGGGCTGGCGCTCGTCACCTTCGTCGCCCTCTTCGGTCAAGGCCTTCGGTCGTCCTTCGAGGACGCTGTGAACAAGCTTTTCATCGCCAACTACGCGGTGACGTCGACGAGCGCCTTCATCCCGATCTCCTCGGCGGCGGGCGAGAGCCTGGTCGGGAAGCCCGGCGTGAACGTCGTCTCGCCGATCCGGGCCGGCTCGGCGAAGTTCCTTGGTTCCGTGCACGACATGAGCGGCGTCGACGCGCAGCTTCCCGCCGTCGTCCACCTGGACTGGAAACAGGGCAACAACAGCGTTCCCCGCCGTCTCGGGCTGACCGGCTTCTTCACGAGCAGCAAGTACGCGAAGGCTCACCACCTACGTGTCGGCTCGCCGATGACGATGCAGTTCGCGTCGGGTCAGAAGGCAACCGTCAGGTTGCTCGGCACGTACGAGGAACCGAAGGGAGGCTCGCCCTTCGGGGACGCGATCATCTCGACCGCCCTGTTCGACAAGCACGTCAACCGGCCGCAGGATCAGATGGTCTTGATCAACTCGCCGGACGGCGTCAACACGACGAACACCGCGACTTTGAAGGACGACCTCCGCGCCTTCGCGGATGCGAAAGTCCTGACACGCTCGCAGTTCATCAAGGACAGCGAGAAGCCGATCAACCGCTTGCTCAACCTTCTCTACGTGCTGCTCGCGCTGTCGGTGATCGTCAGCCTCTTCGGGATCGTCAACACGCTCGTGCTCACCGTCTTCGAGCGCACCCGCGAGCTCGGAATGCTTCGCGCGGTTGGGATGACGCGGCGACAGGTCCGCATGATGATCCGGTACGAGAGCATCGTCACGGCGCTGATGGGAGCGGCACTCGGAATCGCCGTCGGCACGTTTCTCGGCGCACTCGTGATCCACGCGCTCTCGAGCCAGGGCCTCGTCTTCTCGTTCCCGGTGCTGACGATCGTCTACTTCGTCGTCGCGGCGATCGTCGTCGGCGTGCTAGCGGCCATCGTGCCCGCGCGACGCGCAGCCAGGCTGAACGTGCTCGAGGCTTTGCAGTACGAGTAGACCGTCCGGGGCGGACCGTAGTCTCGTGCGCAATGCGCAGGCTGCGGACCCTGAGCGAAGCGGAGTGCTATCTCCGCTGCTACGGCGGCGCGGACGAGTCGGTCAAGGTCTTTCGCGTCGAGCGGCCAGAGCACGAGGAGCTTCGCCTGACCGGCGAGCGGCTTCGCCGACTGTTCGAAAGCCGGCTCGACCTGCGCGAGCAGAGCGTCGCTGCGTGACCTGCCTGCGCGGGAGCCGTCGCTCGTGGCGCGTCTGGACTCCACGACGTAGCTCGAGTCGCCGCGCGGCGCGCTGGCACGGACTCGGCACCGGCTGGTCGTCGAGTGCCGGGCCGGATGCCTGCAGGCCGCGCTCGGCCGCCGTCCAGCGCTGAGCGCTGTCCCAGACGTCCTCGCGCCGGGCCTGCGGGTCGTCTTCTGCGGGATCAATCCGGGCTTCGTCTCGGCCGCCGCCGGAGCGCATTTCGCGAATCCGCGGAACGACTTCTGGCGACTACTGCACGACGCCGGCTTCACGCCGAGGCTGCTCGCTCCCGAGGAGCAGTTCAAGGTCCTGAAGTTCGGAATCGGTCTGACGAATGCCGCGACCAGGACGACGCGCGGCTCAGGCGACCTGCGCCGGGGCGACTTCGACCGTGAGCGGCTCGAACAAGTCGTTGCCGAGCTCGCTCCGCGCGCGGTTGCGTTCGTGGGGAAGGAGGCATACCGCGGGCTTTTTGGCGAGCGGCCGGAACTTGGTCCGCAAGAACGCACTCTCGGCGACGTCGGCCTCTTCGTCGTGCCCTCGACTTCGCCGGCGAATGCGGCAGTTCCCTACCCGGAGCGGCGGCGCTGGTTC
>Ga0209239_1000536_pt1 | contig 21867 bp, 19 predicted proteins | sample GraSoi013_2_20cm_FD_185824 | JGI IMG/M metagenome (GOLD analysis project Ga0209239, IMG submission 185824) | Grasslands soil microbial communities from the Angelo Coastal Reserve, California, USA - Sample 10_02_2013_2_20cm (SPAdes) (version 2) | ecosystem: Environmental > Terrestrial > Soil >...
CGGCGGCAAGGGGTTGAAGATCGAGAGCCGACTCAACGGACAGGTCATGCAGTCCGACAACACCGACAATATGATGTTCCCGGTCGCCGAGACCATCGCCTATGTCACCCAGGGCATGACGCTCGAGCCTGGCGATATCGTCTTTACCGGGACGCCCTCCGGCGTCGGCCACGCGCGCAAGCCGAACCCGGTGTGGATGAAGGCGGGCGATACCTGCGAGATCGACATCGAGGGCGTCGGCGTGCTCGTCAACCCGATCGCGAACGAGAAGTAACGCACTGCTCACCTCATCCTGAGGAGGCCGCGAAGCGGCCGTCTCGAAGGATGAGGGCGGCCTCATGCTTCGAGACGCGCACTCGTGCGCTCCTCAGCATGGGGCCGGGAGAGGCCGGCCAATAACCAACAACATTTCACATCCATCATCGGGAGACCGTAATGGCAAACTTGAACGTCGTCTCGATCTGCGGCTCGCTGCGCAAAGGCTCCTTCAACGCCATGGTGCAGCGGCTGCTGCCGTCGCTCGCACCCGAGGGCATCAGCATTAAGCCGGCGCCATCCTTTGCCGAATTTCCGCTCTACAACGCGGACATCCAGAACTCGACCGGGTTTCCCGCGCCGGTCAACACGCTTGCCGATGCGATCCGCGCCGCCGACGGCGTGATCTTTTGCACGCCCGAATACAATTTCGGCATCCCCGGCGGCCTCAAGAATGCGATCGACTGGGTATCGCGCCTGCAAAACCAGCCCTTCGCCAGCAAGCCGGTGGCGCTGCAATCGGCGTCCCCAGGACCGGTCGGCGGCGCGCGCGTGCAGTACGATCTGCGCAAGGCGATGATGTTTCTCGACGCTTTCACGCTGAACAAGCCGGAAATATTCATCGGCAACTGTGCGTCCAAATTCGACGAGAAGACCGGCGAACTCAAGGACGAGGCTACGCGGGGCCTTCTCAAGCAGCAGCTCTCAGCGTTTGCGACCTTTATCGCGCGCGTGGCGCCGAAGAGCTAAACACCGCACCGGGGGGATTATGACCGACCAGCAACTCGACGTGCTCGTGATCTGCGGCTCGTTGCGCAAGGGCTCCTACAACGCCGCGCTCGCGCGCACGTTGCCGGCGCTGGCACCCGCCGGAATGAAGCTCCGCCCCGCACAGTCGTTCGAGCATTTTCCGATCTATAATTTCGACATCCAGAACTCGACCGGTTTCCCGGCCGAGGTCAATGCCTGGGCGGACGCCATCCGTAGCGCCGACGCCTTGATCATCGTTTCGCCGGAATACAACTGGTCGATCCCGGGCGGATTGAAGAACGCCATCGACTGGCTCTCGCGCATGAAGGAGCAGCCGTTCAAGGACAAGCCGGTGGCGCTGCAATCCGCCGCCGGCGGCATCCTCGGCGGCTCGCGCATGCAATATCACCTGCGGCAGTCGTTGACGTCGGTCGATGCAATTCTCTTCGGCCGGCCCGAGGTGATCGTCACCTTTGCCGCGCAGAAATTCGACGAGAAGACCCTCGAGCTCAAGGACAAGACCGCCATCGACATGATCAAGCTGCAGCTCGCCGCCTTCGAGCAATTCATCCGCCGCGTGAGTGCGAAGGAATAAAGACATGGCGCGACTGTCCGGCCGCACGGCGATCGTCACCGGCGGGGCGAAAGGCATAGGCCGGCACTATTCGCGCGCGCTCGCGGCGGAAAGTGCGCGCGTGATGATCGCCGACATTGCCGACGGCAGGGATCTGGCCGAGGAGATCGCCGCCGCGCACGGCGCGAATTCCGTCACCAGCGTGGTCGCCGACGTCAGCGGGGAGACCGCGGTCGAAAGACTGGTCGCGGCAACCGTCGAGCGCTTCGGTAAAATCGATGTGCTGGTGAACAACGCCGCGCTGTTTGCGCCGTTGCAGGAGACGAAGTGTACCGAGATCGATGCGGCGTCGTGGGACAAGGTGATGGCGGTCAACCTGCGCGGACCGTTCCTGATGGTCAAGCACGTTGCCCCGCATATGATCGCCCAGGGCTACGGCAAGATCATCAATATCGGCTCCGGCACCGCCTTTCGCGGCATCCCTTGGATGCTGCACTACGTCACCAGCAAGGGCGGCATCATGGCGTTCACGCGCGCGCTCGCGCGTGAGCTCGGGGAGCACGGCATCCGCGTCAACACGCTGGCCCCGGGTTTCACCTTGAGCGACACGGTGCCGAGCGACAATCCCGGCCACGTGAAGACCGCCCGCGACCGCGCCGTGCAGTCGCGCTCGCTGCGGCGCGATGAACATCCTCAGGACCTTCTGGGAGCGCTTGTTTTCCTCGCGTCGGCGGACAGCGATTTCGTCACCGGCCAGACGCTGGCGGTCGATGGCGGCAACGTGAATACCTAATACTCCCCGCCTTCAAGGCGGAGATAGTTTCATTATATACTAATTTGCCGGTTTGGATTATCCTCCATTCCGAGTCCCCAATCCGACCAAGGGAGAGCGCCATGGTAAGCGCGACCGCCAGCAAGCGAGCCGAGAGCAAGGCCCCGGGTCCCAAGCACAACATCGAGGTGATGCGAGAGGCCTATTACGATCGCATCGCCAAACACTACATGACGCCCCTGTGGAAGGTGATGAAGAACGTCGTCACCAAGGAGCCGATCACGCGCTGCCACCCCGTGATCTGGCACTACGACGACATCAAGCGCCTGGTGATGGAATCGGGCCCGCTGATCACTGCGGAGGAGGCCGAGCGGCGCGTACTGATCCTGGAGAATCCGGGCATGCGCGGCGAGTCCAAGGCCACCAACACGCTCTTCGCCGGCGTGCAGATGATCTTGCCGGGCGAGGTCGCCCCCGCCCACCGGCACGTGTCCTCTGCCATCCGCTTCGTGCTCGACGGCGAAGGCGCCTACACCGCGGTCGAGGGCGAGAAGGCCTATATGTCACCGGGCGATTTCGTCATCACCGCGAATTGGGCCCCGCACGACCACGGCAACAACTCCGATAAGCCCATGTTGTGGCTCGACGTGCTCGACTTTCCGCAGGTCAATTTCTTCGAGACCTCGTTCGCCGAGCAGTTCGCCAGCGCGACCCAGCCGACCAGCCGGGCGGATGGAGATTCGCTGAGCTTCTACGGCTCGGGTGTGCTGCCGGACGGCGCGCCGGCCATGCTCAATCGTAGCCCCGTCATCAACTACACCTACGCGCGCACGCGGCCGATCATCGAGCGCATGCTCAAGGCCGGTGACGTCGACAAGCGGCACGGCGCGCGCGTGCGCTATGCCAACCCGATCAACGGCGGGCCGGTGCTGCCGACCATGGGCGCATATCTCGCGCTGTTCCCCAAGGGCTTCAAGGGCGAACCATACCGCGCGACCGATGGCACCGTCTTCGTCTGCGCCGAAGGGCAGGGCTCCACCACGGTCGATGGCAAGGTGCTGGAATGGGGCCCGAATGACGTGTTCGTGGTGCCGCCGTGGAAGCGCTATTCGCACCGCACGAGCAAGGAATCGGTGCTGTTCTCCATCTCCGACCGCCCGGCGCAGGAAGCGCTCGGAATCTGGCGCGAGGATACCGGGGCGCACTAGCGTTGTTCATTTGTGCGGAATGGAATCAGCTCCAGTGGCGAACTCGGTCTGCTCACTCGCCCCGCGCTTGCGGGGCGAGGGTCGCGCGCGACACTGAGCGTCGCCAGCTACTTGCCGTCGTTCCAGATATCGGCCGCGAGCTTTCACCGAGGCGCTCGCTACGACGCGATCTCCGGTTTGGCGGCGGCGCTGCGGCGCAGGTGATCGAGCACGAGAAGAACGATCCCGGCCGCGATCCCGGCGAAATTGACGTAGTATCCGCCCGCAAACGATTCCGGCGGCAGCACGATCAAGAGCGACACCGCGCCGTAGAGCACTCGCGCGGGTTTGGCGAGACGCGTCAATCCGAACCCGACGATTCCCGCGGTACCTACAAATAGGCCGAAGAGGATGCGGCAGAAATTCCACACGATGAGATAGCTCGGCCCATCCATGAGCAGGCTCGGCGTGAGCACGAACAGGAATGGCAGGATGAACGTGCTCCAGCCGACGAGGCAGGCGATCCAGCCCGTGGTCCAGCCGTCGGTGCGCGCGATATTGGCCGCGGCATAGGCCGCGAACGCAACCGGCGGCGTGATCATCGACAGCATGCCGTTGTACATGACGAACATGTGCGCGGCCATCGGCGTGACGCCGAGCTTGACCAGCGCCGGCGCCAAGAGCGTGGCGGTCAGGATGTAGACGCTCACCGTCGGTAGGCCGATGCCCAGCACGAAGGCGAGCACGGCGATCAGCAAGAGAAGCAGAAATACGTTCTCGCCGGACAGCGCGAGCAGCTGCAGCGTCATGCTGAACGCCAGGCCGGAAATAGCCAGGATGCCGACCATGACGCCGGCCGCGGCGCCGATCAGTAGGATGTCGAGCGAGATCCGTCCTGTTTCAATGACCGCCTTGGCGAGGCCGAGCGGGGTGGGGCGCTTGCCGCGGTAACCGAAGATCGCCGTGAGCACCATCAGAATGGCGGTCGCGACGATGGCGGCCTTCTCCGGGGTCAGCAGCAGGACTTCGGGGTAGATCAGCGCAATTACGAGAAAGGCGATGGGCACCAGGAAATGCCAGCCCGATTTCATGACCTCGGCGAGCCTCGGAGCATTCGGATCCTGGACCGAGCCGATCCCCTGCTTGGCAGCATCGAGATCGACGTGGATGAACAGGCAGCCGTAGTAGAGGATCGCGGGAATCGCGGCGGCGATGCAGACCGCGCCGTAGGACACCTGCAGAAACTCCGCCATGATGAAGGCGGCGGCGCCCATCACCGGCGGCATCAGTTGTCCGCCGGTCGAGCCGACAGACTCAATCGCGGCCGCCTTGTAGCGCGAGAATCCCGACCTAATCATTGTCGGGATGGTGACAATGCCGACGGCGAGCACGTTCGATACCGCGCTGCCCGAAATCATGCCGAACAAGGCGGAGCCCACTACCGCGATCTTCGCCGCGCCGCCGCGGAAGCGCCCCATGGCCGCCATCGAGATGTCGGCGAAGAAATCGGCGCCGCCGGTGCGGGCCAGCACTTGGCCGAGGATGGTGAACGGGATCACCACGAGGACGGCGACCTGCAGGATGGCGCCGATCATGCTGTTGACGTCGAGGCCAAGGTAAGCGACGAGCCGCTCGGGCGAGACCCAGCGCGTCTGGAAATCTCCGGGCAGACTCGGACTGATGTAGATGTAGATCGCCATCGCCAGGATGATGCTGACGAAGCCGAAGCCGGAGGTACGGCGGCTCGCTTCCAGCACGAGGAACAAGAGGATCGCGCTGCCGACGATGCCTTCCACCGGCAGCATCGCGAGCTCGTAGGTCAGCGGCTCGTAGCGCACGAAGATGTATCCGCACAGCAGGAGCGACACGATGGCGTTGGCGTAGTCGAACCAGCGTGCGAATGCGCGCCTGCTCGCCAGGAAGGTGTAGGCAAGCCCCAGCGCCAGCCCGGCCCACAAGAGCAGCGGGATATCGAGCGGATTGCGGAAGCGATAGGCGATGTACGCCAGGATGGCGACGACGGCGATCGCGCCGGCGGGATCGATCGCGCGATATTCGCGCTGCGTTTCCACGACGAAGGCGAGCGCGAGCGTCAGACCGAGACAGACGGTCAACAACTGCTCGGTATAGAACGAAACGTTGAAGACCTGCCTGGGGACGTCCAGCACCCAAAGCACGACGCACGCGACGAGCAGGCCCTGCAGAAGATTGCTGAAGAAGACTGTTGTTTTCGATGCGGAGGCGGCGAACTCCTCCGCGCTCGATAGCAACCGTTCCTCGGACGCGGCGGATGCAGGCTTTGTCACATCCGCAGGCTGTCGCCCTTCGTTCACGGAAACGCCTTGGCTTCGATGTTCTTGTCCTTGAAGTATTTCAACGCGCCGGGATGGAATGGAAAATCGTACTTCTTGTTGAGCCCGCCCGCCGAGAACTCGCGCAGGTTCGGAGCGACGCCGATCATCTCGGCCTTGTTCGCCTCCATTGTCTCGATGGCCTTGTACACCACATCATCGGGCACCTTGGCGTGGGTGAACAGGATGTTGTCGATGGTATAGACCTTCATCGGTTTTTCGACGCCGACGAAGATCGGGCCAGGTTCGACATCGGTCAGGTAGCCATAGGGCTGAATCTTGCGCGCCGCGGCTATTCCCGGGGATTCGGGAATTGCTAAAAAGCGCGTGCCGCCGACCGTGACGTCGACTTCACGGACCTTCGGCGCGCCGAAGGCGAACATGAACATGTCGGCCGCTCCGGCGGCGAAATCGTCCGCCGAGCGCACCACGTTCGGGACCAGCACCGGCTTGATGTCTGCCTCGGTGAGAGCACCCGTCGCGAGAATGGCGCGGGACATCGGGTCGAGCGCGCGCATGGCGGAATAGCCCATGGTCACGCGCTTGCCGCGCAGGTCGGCGACGGTGCGCATGTTGCTGTCCTTGCGCACCCAGAAGCCGGTCTTGAGCGTATAGATCGGACCAATGATCCGGATCTCGGGCTGACCGTTGTTGGCGAGCGCGATGCCGAGTTCCGGCGCATTGGCCATGGCGAAATCGGCCTCGCCGCGGCCGACGATCGCGATCATCACGGATTCGCCGGCCGTGGCCTGAACCAGCGTGTTGATGCCTCCCTTTTCCTTCAGCACCTTGGAGATGGCCGAGCTGGTCGTGTGATTGATAGTTCCCGGTTGCATCGCGGCGAAGCCGAACGTTTGCGCGTTGGCCCCACTCGTGCAGGCAACCGCGATTAAGCCGGCGCAGGCCGCGATCAGATACGGTGTCTTCGGCATGGTCGTTCCCTCTCCATCATGTTTTTTGCGCGCTTCTTTCAGACGTGCCTGGCCACATGCTCAGTCGACAGCCTTGGGCACGACGTTGTGCTGCTTGAAGTATTTCACGGCACCCGGATGGTATGCGACTTCGTACTGCTTATAGGCGAAAGGCGCCGTGAACTCACGCAATACCGGCTGCACGGCGACAAGCTCGTCCTTGTTGTTCAAGAGTGTGTCGAGGACCTTGAAGACGAACTCATCGCTCGTCTTGGCGCTGGTGAAGAGCAGGTTGTCGAAGCTGTACACCTTCATCGGTTTCTCGACGCCGACAAAGACCGGGCCAGGGTTGACGTCGGTCAGGTAGCCCCAGCGCTCGATCTTGCGAGCCGCGGGCATTCCCTGCTCGCTGATTTCGGTCATGCGTATGCCGCCCACGGTGACGTCGACCTCCCGCACCTTCGGCGCGCCGAAGGCGAAGTAGAACGCGTCGGCGGCGCCCGCGGCAAAGTCGTCGGCGCTGCGGATCACGTTGGGCACGAGAATCGGCTTGATGTCCTTCTCGCTAAGATTGGCTGTCGCCAGGATCGCCCGCACCGTCGGTTCGAGCGCACGCATTGCGGAAAATCCGTACGGCACCCGCTTGTCTTTGAGGTCGGCAACCGTGCGGATGTCGCCGTCCTTGCGCACGAAGAATCCGACGCGCAGCGCATGCGCCGCGCCGATGATGCGCAAATCCGTGAATCCTCTGGACAGGCCGTCATGCACCTCCATCGCGTTGGAGATGCCGATCTCGGCCTCGCCGCGAGCGACCATGGGGACGATCACCTGGTCTCCGGCGGTCGGCTGCACGAGCACGTTCAGCACGGCCTTTTCTTTGAGCACCTTGGCGACCGCCGAGGCCGTGGTGTGGTTGAGCGTGCCGGGTTGCAGCGTGGCGAAACCGTAGGTCTGCGCGGTGGCCGTCGTGGCGCTTCCCGCGAACGCCGCGGCGCCGATCGATGCGCCGAAAAAGGCTGCGGAAAAGCCACGGAGTGCGAACACGGATTGCATGGGAGTCCCTCCTGGTTGGTTCAGCGCAGGATCTGCCGCCCGCTTGCACGGCCCGGATATTTGCACGACGCGCCGCGCAAGGCGAGTTACAATGATTGCCGGGTGGGCGGACGTGCGGGCCGACGCGTCGGATGGTCGCATCATTCATTCATGATATCCAAGGCCAGCGCGTCGTGTTCGCAGCGGGCGCGGTCGCGTGTGTTGCCGACGAAGCGGCGCGGCTCGGCTTGAACCGCGCGCTGGTGATTGCAACGCCCGGCAGCGGTGCGCGCCTCGGCGGGCGGTTGGTCGAAATGTTGGGAGCGCGGGCGGCTGGGCTCCATGCGCAGGCGGCGCTGCATGTGCCGAAGCCGACCGCCGAGGCCGGCGTCGCGGCCGCGCGCGGTGCGGATGGCCTCGTCGCCGCCGGCGGCGGCGCTGCCATCGGGCTCGCCAAGATCATCTCGCGCGATCTCGGCCTGCCGATCATCGCAGTGCCTACCACCTATTCCGGATCGGAAGCGACCGCGATCTGGGGGCTGAGCGATGGGGAGCGCAAGTTCACTGGCAAGGATGCCCGCGTGCTGCCGCGCACGATCGTCTACGATCCCGAGCTTACGCTGGCGTTACCGGCGTCGGTGAGCGCGGCGAGCGGCATGAACGCCATCGCCCATTGCGTCGAGGCGCTGTGGGTTGCCGATCGCACGCCGTTCCTGATGGCGCTCGCGACCGACGCGATGCGCCGCTTTGCCGCGCATTTGCCGCGCGCGGTCGCCGACGGCACCGACCGCGAGGCGCGCGCGGAGTGTCTCGTCGCCGCGTGGCTTGCCGGCGTCGTGCTCGCGTCGGGCACCGGCCTGCAGCACAAGCTCGCGCACGTGCTCGGCGGGCTGGGCCTGCCCCACGCCGAAACCCACGCGATCATCCTGCCGCACGTCATGCGCTTCAACTTGGTGGCCGCGGAGGACGCGCGGACGCGGCTCGCCGCGGCGTTCGGCGGCGATGGTGCGGATCGCCTCGCGCAGATGCTGCGCGGCTTTCCAATCCCGCAACGGCTCGTTGCGGTCGGCTTCGAGCGCGCCAAGACGGATTTTGTCGCGCAAGAAATCGCGGCGATGGCGATCACCGTGCCGCGCAAGGTCTCGGCCGATGACGTGCGGACGCTGCTGGCGGCGGCGGGTTGAGATCGTTTCCGACGGGTCTCCTAGGCCGGTGCCGCCGCCCTGATTCCTTGTTAAAGTTCCGATCGCGTTCGGGAGCTCAGCGGTCCATGCGCCATTTGGTGGCGGTGCTTGTGTGCGCGCTTGTCGTGCTCAGCATTGCGCGGGAAGCAGCGCAGGCACAATCCACGACGCCCGCGCCGGCGCCCAACTTTGAGACCGAGCCGTTCTCGAGCAGCGAGCTTCTTCGCGGCAAACGGATCACGCAAGCGGAGTGTGCTGCCCTGTTGGAAGCCGTGTGGGTGGCCGTCGACCAGCAGGGCGAGTGCATCCGCTATTATCACTCGACGGCTGGCGGCTCCGGGCCTGAGGCTGTGGTCTTGGTTTCCAGCGAAGTCGCCTCGACGAACGCGCGCGGGGAGCTCAAGCCTTACGACTTCTACGTCAAGCTGAGCCCGGCCGCGATGCAGGATCAAAGCGTGCGGTGGTCTCGCAGTCTACGAATGCCCTATATTTACCTCGGCCGACCCGGCACCTACGGCTCATCGGGCGAGTACGCCAAACGGCGCACCGCTCGCGAAATCGATCTTGTCTCAGCGGCGCTCGAAGCGATCAAAACTCGTCATGGATATACCCGGCTCCATCTTGCCGGATACAGCGAGGGCGGTCACGCCGCCGCCGCGCTGTTGGCGCGGCGCACGGATGTGAGGTGCGTCGTGCTTGCATCGTCGCTTCTTTCGGTGCGAAGCAGGCTTGCCGAGTCGGGCCGCGACGAGGACGTCACCGGAAACAAACATCCCGTCGATCCGGTCGCGCTCGTTGATCAGGTGGTGAAGCGCGCCGATCTTCGCATCATCGTCGTAACCGACCCGGACGATGTCGTCATCTCAGCGCGCTCGCAGACCACTTATGTCAGGCGTGCCAGTGCGGCCGGTTTGCCGGTGCAGCAAATCTTCGCCGCTGCGTCCGACGTCAACGCGCACAATCTTTTGCGCACCGGCCTATCGGCGGCGGCGGACTGCGCCCGCGGCGTCAGAGAAAATGCAATCGTTGCGAAGTATCAAAGTAAGGTACCGGAGATACCCCCAGATGCTGATGATCCACCGTTGAATACACCAGCTGTCCTCAGTCACGGCGTTGTCGTCAGTGAATCTCAATGCAAGGATTTGCGGAACGCGGTCTGGGTTCGAGTTGATGGAGCGGGCTATTGCGTGCGTTACTGGATGTCCATGGCAGGCGGCTCGAAGGACGAAGCGGTGGTGTATATCCACGGTGATTTGGGCGACGCCAAAACGCCGGGCCAGCTCAATAAATATTCCGCCTTTATGACAGCCGGTCGCATGCAGCGGGAGGTGCAGCGCTGGTCGCGCGTTTATGGCGGCCCCTACATCGCCATTGGACGTCTTGGGGCATTTGGCTCCTCGGGTGATCACCGTAAACGACGCTCGCCGCTTGAAATCCGTGTCGTCGTCGCCGCCCTCGATGAACTGAAGGTGCGGCACGGCTTGCGACGTTTTCATCTGGCCGGGCAGTCGGGTGGGGCACACACCGTGGCTGGGATTGCGCAAATGCGCAGCGACGTCGGCTGTGCGGTCATGGCATCGGGCGTGGTCTCGGTCAAAACGCGGGCGCATGATCAAGGCAAGAAAATCGATTCGGGAACGAAAGCTTTATACGACCCGCTCGATCATGTCGCCGCCATGCAACCTCAGCAAGGCCGAAGGATGATCGTCATGTCGGATCCTGACGACCAAATCGTCTCTTTCCGGTCGCAGCGGGAGTTTGCCGACCGCGCGCGGGCCAAAGGCCTTCCGATTCTGCACGTCAGCGCTGATGCAGGGACCGAGAGCTTCCACGGCCTGCATAATGAATCGCAAAACATGGCCATCGACTGCGCGAAGGACATGGACGACAACGCGCTCGCTGCCAAATACCAGAACAAGGCGGCGCCGCAGTCCGGTGGGCTCTCAGCTATCCCATGACTCGATCGTGAGGAAGCGGGGCGCGAGTGCCTACGCCCTGCCCGACATCTCCAGCACCGCAATCTCCGGAGGAACGCCCCACCGCAGTGGCAGCCCGCTCGTTCCGATGCCGCTCGTCACATAGAGGTATTGTCCGCGCTCCTCGATGAGTCCATGGCTCCAGCGCCGCGGCGCCTTGGTGGCGGTGCGCACTACGCCGATGCCGGGAAGCCTGATCTGGCCGCCGTGCGTGTGGCCGGCCAGCATGAGGTGCGGGCCTGCCGGCAAATGCGCAAACCATACGGGATCGTGCGCAAGCACGATCGTCGGCCGCTCCGCCGAGAGGGCAGCAAGCAACGCATAAGCCTCGGCGCTTGTCACATGGGCATCGGGCAGTCCGACGAGATCGATGGCCTGGTCTTGAAAGCGCATGCTGCGGCGCGCGTGGTCGAGCACGTGGATGCCATGATGCTCGAGCGCGTCGGCCACGGCGCGCTCGCCATAGACGTAGTCGTGGTTGCCCAGGATGGCAAAGCGACCGAGCGGCGCTTCCAGTCGCGACAGCGCCGCCGCGATCGTGCGCGGCGGCACGCGCCCGCCGCCGAACGGTTGCATGTTGACGTAGTCGCCGCCGAACAACACGAGGTCGGGTACGAGCGCCGCAGCCTCGTCGACGATCGCGTTGAGGCGGGCGACATCGTCCGAATGCGATCCGGTATGAAGATCGGAGAGAAAGGCGACGCGCAGCGGATGCCGCCAGCGCGGCCAGCCGTCGATCTCCAGACGAAGACGGCGAACGACGTGCCGCTGCGCGCGGCTGATCTCCGCCAGCCATCCCTTGCGGCCAAGCTCGTCGCGAAACGGCGGGCGCAGGATGGCGCGGGTCAATCGGCCTCTCGCGCGGGCCGGAGCAATTTTGCGCATGGGTTGCTTCATCATTCAAAGCCTATGCGCGTCTCGACTGAGCAGAAATTCCGGCATTCTTTGGGCGTGAGAATAGCCCGTGACAAGGGGCGTTTATGAGACCGATGCGCGCAGAGCGTCGGGGCAGTTCTTAACCATCGGCTCTTGCAACGACAAGGCCACGCCAACCTCCGTGCATTCCCGCCCCGCTTTCGCGGGGGTAAAACTCCAGCGGGAATCCAGGTGAGATTGGGTCCCCGCAACGGGGTCCCCGCGACGCGAGCGTCGCGGGGTGCCCCTCGCGGGGACGAGCGGACGTTAGTGCGTCGCTTACTTCTAGCGCGGCGGCTCGACCCGGAAGCCCTCGCCGGCCTCGAACGCAATGTGCCGCTGCGCCACCGCCTCGGCCCAACGCGCGGTGCGAGCCAAGCCGCCGAAGGAAAAGAAATGCGGCGCAATCTCTCCGAGATGCCGCTCCGCGCGCGCCTGCGCCAGCGCGCGCACCAACGCGTCCGGCGCCGACATCGCGAACAGCTGCCGCACCAACCCGGCCTGCCGCGCCAGGCTGTGGGCGGACGCCCGCACGCCGCAGCGCTTGGCGTAGCGCAACAGGGTCGCGAGATTGGTGGGACCCGCAAGCCCGACCCGCACCGGATGTTCGAGGCCGAAATCGCGCAGGCGGGCGATCCATTGCAGGATTGCCTGCGCATCAAAGCAGAACTGGGTCACGATGTGGACCGCCAGGCCGGTGCTCTCGGCGGCACGGATCTTATCGGCGAGAGCACGATCGAGATCCTGCTGCAAAAGGCGTGGATGGCCGTCGGGATAGCCGGCGACGCCGATCTCGCAAATCCCGTGACGCTGGAGCGCGCCGCCGTCGATCACCTCGATCGCGCTGCGGAACTCGCCGGTGGGCTCCTCGCGGTCGCCGGCGATGACCAGGAGGCGCACGGCGCCCGCCTCGCCGCTCATGCGGGCAAGAAAATCATCGAGCGCGCGGGTGCTCGCAAAGCCGCGCGCGGCAAGGTGCGGCACCGGTTCGAAGCCCGCCTTGCGCAGCCGCGCCGCGGCTTCGATCGCCTCCTGCGCGGGTCGCTTCGGCACGGCGCTGATATAGACGCTCGTGCTCGCGGGAGCGACGGCAGCGAGCGCGGCGACCTCCTCCGCCGACGGCCGCGTCGCTTCGAGCGAGAAGTCCGCCATGAATTCAGCGATCGCGTCGATCGGATCGGCGCGGTCTTCGGTTGTGGTCATGACTGCGGCCATATCGTTCACTCGCGCCGGCGCGAGATCACGTAGGATTCGTCGTAGAACCAGAGACCGCCATGTTCGCGCAGAACCTCGCGGGTGGCATCGAGATAGCGGCCGTCGGCGACGACCTCGGCGAGCCGGTCGTCTTCGACCTGCGCCACGTAGATCGCCGCGTTCCACGCCGCAAACAGCGTGGAGGTGCCGATCGACTGATCCGAGATCTCGCTCGGCAAGGTGTGCATCTCGTAGCGGAACAGCGAGCGGTTGTCGGCATAGGCATTGAAGTTGAGATCGCGGCCAGCGGGACCGAGCTCGTGCTTCACCACTTTCATGATCTGATGGCGGTCGTGAATGAATGGATTGTCGCCCGGCCACACGCGCTGGATGATGTCCATGCCGGGATCGTTGCCGTGGGAATGGATGGCAATCAGCCGACCGCCCGGTCCGAGCGCCTTGGCGAGCGGCGCGATCACGCGCCTGGCCTTGAACTCGAGCGGGGCGCGCGCGCGATAAGGCTGCGAGGCGATGACGAGGTCGTAGTTCGCCATTGTGCCCCCGGGCCGCGGGATGATCGGGTCGAGCAGGAACTTGTGGTCGGCGCGGTAGAGCACCAGCACCACCGGCCGCTCGTAGACCGGGTTGCCGGTCTTCGGGCTCACCCCGGCTTTCCAGTTCTGCGACAGGAAGGGCACGAGATCGGTGATTTGTTGCTCGAAGCGATAGGCCGAATCGCCAACGAGCGGCACCTCGTGCCAGACCATGCTCGAGGCCGCGGACAGCGATTTGACCGCGAGGCACGGCGCGTCGGCATAAGCGAGATTGGTCAGCACCAGAACCGTTGCCGGATGCTCGAAGAAGCGGTCCGACATCTTCTGCAGCGCAAGCCGCACGTCCTCGAGGCTGATCTCCTTGCCCACCACGTAAAACGGTATGGTCGGAAAGCGGTCGTGCATGGCGCGCAGCACCCGCAGCAGCACGGTGCCGTCACCGACGCCGGCGTCGAACACGCGCAGCGCCGGCGGGCGCGGATGAACGTTCGCGAGCTCGAGCGCGACGCGGCTCGCGACCACCCATTTTTCGCTGCAGGTACTGACGAAGAGGAGGTACTTCTGCCGGTTGTCGAAGAAGCGGAAATTGCGCTGCGGATCGCGCGGCCCGGGTTGCGCCGGCGCCGGCGCGGCAGGGGCAGGAGCGGGGCGCGGCTCGCGTGCGCGCTCGATGACGGCGGCACGCGGCGCCACCGTCCGGTTGTTTTCCATGAACTCGCGGATGCGGTCGAGCGTCTCGGTGGTGATGCGGCCGCCATTGCGCAGCCGTTGGGCGAGCTTGCCGTCGTTGACGGCGCGGCGGCCGAAGGTCGATTCCGCAAGTCCGCTGTGCCGGCAATAGTCGGCGATTTCCTGCAGCAGTTCCTGCGCGTTCATGGCGCCAAGCCTCGGCCGTTCTCCTCCAAACCTGCGCGCGCCGCGCTTGTAGAGCCTGACGACTTCCGTGCGCAGGAACCGTTTCCGTAGCGAACCAAGGGTCGCGCCCTGCGTCAACCATAAAACGTCCCACTCCATAGATGGGCAACGCTATGGGAAGCTTCCCAACTCCACAAAATGCAGGTTTTTCCGATCCGCCGATGCGATGTGTGAGCTGTCTTGCGCCAGAAACGCGGGCAGGCGGGAAGTATCCCACCAACAGGTGGGCAGAGCCTGTTCTAGGTCTTACCGGAGGCGTCGAGAGCGCGCAGCACTGCGCCGGCGATCGCCGCTGTACCGTCGCGACCGCCGAATTCGCAGGGCTTGAGGCCTGCGCCAAAGGCGCGATCGACCGCGTGTTCGATGGCGCGGGCAGCCGCGGCGGCCCCGGCATGGCCATGACGTTCGGCGAGCCAATCGAGCATGAGGGCGGCGGACAGAATCATAGCGGTCGGATTGGCGAGCCCCTTGCCCATGATATCAGGCGCGGTGCCGTGGCACGGCTGGAACACCGCATGCGTGTCGCCGATGTCGGCGGAGGGTGCCATGCCCATGCCGCCGATCAGGCCGGCGGTCAGATCGGAGATGATGTCGCCGAACATGTTTTCCATCACCATCACGTCGAAGTCCCATGGGCGGCGCACCAGCATGGCGGAGCAGGCGTCGACGTAGAGGCGATCGGTCGCGACATCGGGATAGCGCGCCGCGCATTCGTCGAACATGCTGCGGAAGAAGGCGTAAGCCTTGAACGCGTTGGCCTTATCGACGCAGGTAAGGAGGCCGCGACCGCCGCGCGCCCTGCGCCGACGCGCCAGGCGAAACGCGAAGTCGAACAGCCGCTGCGACGTCTTGCGCGTGATGACCAGCGTCTCGCGGGCTTCGGTCTCGGTCACCACGCCTTTGCCCATGGAGGCGAACAGGCCCTCGGTCGATTCGCGGATCACGATGAGATCGATGCCGCGCTCGGCCGCGTCTACGATCGGGCTCGGCACGTTCGGGATGAGCCGGCACGGCCGCACCCCGGCATAGAGGTCGAAGATGAAGCGCAGCTCGACCTGCGGCATGATCTCGGTGTTGTCGGGATAGCGGATGTGCGGCAGCCCGCAGGCGCCGAGCAGGATCGCGTCGGCTTCTTCGCACAGCTTAATGGTGGTCGCCGGCATCGATTTGCCGGTGTCGCGATAATGGCCCGCGCCCGCCGGCGCCTCGGTGAAGCGGAATTTGAGCCCCGGCGTCGATGCCGCGACTTTCTCGAGCACCGCGAGCGCCGGCGCCATGACCTCCGGCCCGATGCCGTCGCCCGGCAGCACCGCGATATGGAAGCTGTCGTTGGCGAGCATGCGTTGCTTTCGCGCGCGTTCAGAAAGCCGAATTTGGATAATGCCACAGCGCGACGAGCTCGGTCTGCTCCCTCACCCGCTTGCGGGGGAGGGGTGGGGAGGGGAGGGGGTGACTTGCAACGCTCTCTCTTATTTCACGCCCCCTCCCTGTCCCTCCAGCCGAAGTCGGATGTTTCCGACTTCGGCCAGTCAATAGAGCCGCCGAACTCGGGTTAACCCGAGTTCGGCCGCAAGCGGGGGAGGGGACGATGTGGCACTGGCCATCGTCGTAGGCTGCTATAACATCAGCGCGCACGGTTCGTCCTGCATGCCCCGCTTCGCCGCCAATCTGGCCTATCTGTTCACCGAGCGGCCGCTAATCGAACGGTTCGCGGCGGCGGCCGTGGCCGGCTTTCGCGCAGTCGAGCTGCAATTTCCCTATGACCATGCACCGTCTGCGGTGAAGGCCGAGCTCGACCGGTACGGCTTGACCATGCTCGGCATCAACACCGCGCCCGGTCAGGCCGCAGCAGGGGAGTTCGGGGTCGCCGCCGTCCCCGGCCGCGAGCAGGAATTCGCCACGCTGTTCAAGCAGGCGCTCGATTACGTCACCGCCATCGGCGGTTGCCAGATTCACTGCCTCGCCGGCAAGGTGCCGCCGGAGCAGCGGCCGGCCGCGGAGATGACCTTCATCAGGAATCTAATGCGCGCCGCCGACGCGGCGCAGGAAAGGAACATCACGCTGTTGATCGAGCCGATCAATCCGCGCGACCGGCCCGATTATTTCCTCACCCGCGCGGAGCAGGCGGCCGACATCATCGCCAAGGTGGAGCGGCCGAACGTACGCATTCAGTTCGACTTCTACCACGCGCAAATCGTCAGCGGCGATCTCATCAGGCGCTTCGAAAAGCATCTTCCCTGCGTCGGCCATGTGCAGATCGCGGCCGTGCCGTCGCGGCATGAGCCCGATGAGGGCGAGGTGAACTATCCGGAAATCTTCGCGGCGCTCGATCGGCTCAGTTACGGCAAGTGGGTGGGCTGCGAGTACCGGCCACGGACAAGAACCGAAGACGGCTTGGGTTGGGCGCGCGCTTACGGGGTTAAACCAGGTTGATCAATTGATCCGACCTGTCGTTCCCGCGAAAGCGGGAACCCATAACCACCGACTCTGGAATATGGGTCCCCGCTTGCCCGGGGACGACAAGGGTGCTCTGAGGAGCAGCGAAGCGAAAGGGAAGTAGCATGCGTCTCGACAACAAAGTTGCGCTGGTCACCGGCGCCGCATCGGGCTTCGGCAAGGGCATCGCCGAGACCTTTGCGCGCGAGGGCGCGCGCGTCGCCGTCGTCGACATTAACGAGAAGGCAGCAGGCGAAGCTGCCGCTTCGATCAGCAACCAGGCGATTGCGGTGCGCTGCGATGTCTCGCAGCGTTTCGACGTACACGCGGCAGTCAAAGCCACCGTCGATGCGTTCGGACGAGTAGACATCCTCGTCAACAATGCCGGCATGAGCCACCTGCGGCGGCCCATGCTGGAGGTGGAGGAGGCGGAGTTCGACCGGCTCATGGCGGTGAACGTCAAGTCGATCTTCCTGTTCGCGCACGCGGTCGTGCCGCTCATGCGCAAGCAGAAGTCCGGCGTGATCATCAATATCGGCTCGACTGCGGGAATCAGGCCGCGGCCGGGGCTGACCTGGTACAACGCCTCCAAGGGCGCGGTGAACCTCCTGTCGAAGTCGATGGCGGCGGAGCTTGCGGGAGACGGCATCCGCGTCTGCGCGATCGCGCCGGTGATGGCGGAGACGCCGCTGTTGCCGACCTTCATGGGCGGCGATTCGCCGGAGCTGCGCGCGCAGTTCAAGGCAACGGTGCCGCTCGGCCGCTTCGCGACGATCGAGGATGTCGCCAACGCGACGCTGTTTCTCGCCTCCGACGAGGCCTCGTTCCTCACCGGCAACGTGCTGGAGGTCGACGGCGGGCGCTGCGTTTAGTGCATTGCCGGTGAATTTATTGGGCCGACTGCGGCAAGTGCGATGCTCTTTAGCCCATAAGCGCCATGCGCTTCATCTCGACGATCCCATTCCCCTCCCGCGCAAGGCTGCGCCAGATGGCTTCGCAGCGCCAGCCGCCGCGGCCGCCTTCAATCCGGTAGAGGTTGTAGCCGGCGCAATCGCGCTCGCCTGGCGGCACCGGCGCAGCTGCCGACGCCGACGGCGCGCCGATCACCGGGATGCGGCGCTGCGGCCCCTCGAGCTCGATCAGCGAGTGCACGTGGTCATGGCCGTGAATGACGAGCTCCGCCCCGTGCCGCGCCAGCGCGGCACGAAAATCGGCGCCGTCGACGAGCCGCTTCAAATGCCGCGACGGCTTGCTGATCGGTGGATGATGGATCATCACCACGCGAAAGAGCGCTTCGCGGCCGCAGCGCTCCAGCGCCTCGGCAAGCTTTTCGATCTGCTCGCGGCCGAGGCGCCCGGTCGCCAGGAAGGCGGCTGTCGGGACCGCCGTCGACAATCCGATGAGCGCCAGCGGCCCGCGCCGGCGCACAAACGGAAACGCCGTCTCGGGCGCATCGTCGCCGCGCATATACTCGCCCCAGTGCAGCTGCGGATAATGTGCGGCGGCACGCACATACGCGTCGTGATTGCCCGGCACCAAGGTGACGTCGCGCGGCGGCCCGAGCGAAGCGAGCCAAGCGCGCGCCGGCGCGTATTCGCCGGCAAGGGAGATGTTGACGAGATCGCCGGTCACCGCGATGTGGTCCGCCGCCTGCGCTTTGAGATCCGCGGTGACGCGCGCGAGCACCTCGGTGCGATGGATGCGATGGCGCTTGCGCCGCCAGTTGAAAAAGCCGGCTGCACGTTTGCCGGCGAGCTCGGTCAACCGGGGCGTCGGCAGCGGCCCGAGATGGGGATCCGACAGATGCGCGAGCACGAACATGAGAGCGTCGGGGCGGAGCTACGAGCTCCCGATCAAAATTCCCGCAACAAACACCAGCGTGCCGCCGACGACGACCTGAAACGTCGCCGCGAGGAACGGCGTGTCCATAAAGCGGTGGCGGATATAGGCGATGACCACGAGTTCGACCGCGACAACGGCGATGGCAAAGGCGGTTGCGGTCCAGAAATTGGGAATGAGATAAGGCATCGTGTGGCCGAGTCCGCCGATCGCGGTCATCACGCCACAGACCACGCCGCGCACTACCGGCGCCCCGCGCCCCGTGAGCGATCCGTCGTCGGAGAGCGCCTCGGCAAACCCCATGGAAATGCCCGCGCCGACCGATGCGGCAAGCCCGACCAGAAATGTCTCCCAGGTGCTGTGTGTGGCGAACGCCGCGGCAAAGAGCGGCGCCAAGGTCGAGACCGAGCCGTCCATCAGCCCGGCAAGGCCCGGCTGCACGTATTGCAGCACGAACATGCGCCGCGCGGCTTCGTCCTCGTTGGCGCGGGCGCTCGGTGTGAGGATTTGTTGGCCGAGCTTGTGGGCGAGGCTCTCGTGCTCCACCTCGGCCTCGGCGAGCTCGACCAGCAGCTGTCGCACCGAGGCGTCGCGCGTCGTCTCGGCGGCGCGCCGGTAGAATCGCGCCGCCTCGTATTCCATGTTCTCGGCGAATTTGCGCACCTCGTCGAGGTTGAGCGGGTGCATGAGCCACAGCGGTTTCTTCTGGATGAATCCCCTGACGTCCTGCCGGCGGATCAGCGGCAGGTATTCGCCGAACTTTGTCCGGTAGAGGTCGAACAGCATGCTGCGGTGGCGCACCTCCTCCTCCGCCATCTCGTCGAAGACCTCGGCCGAAGCCGGATATGTCTGGCGCAGGCCCTCGGCGAAACCCCGGTAGATGCGGCTATCCTCGTCTTCGTTAGTGATGGCAAGCGCGATGATTTCCTGTTCGGTGAGTTCGGAAAAGCGTTTCACGGGGGCCTGCGCTCCACAGAATGGCTCTATTTAGAACACTTCTAGACAGCAAAGCCGGGCTTTTGACAAGCCGCAGGCGATTGGCCTCAGTTGTGACGGAGCCCGGATGGGCGGCGAGACCCGCATGAAACGCCTCAGCCTCAGTGCGACGCGCCGCGCGCTCGAGCCTGCGCTGCGGCGCGCGCTGCACGCCTATTGGCGCTTCGCGCGCGCCATGACGCTTGGCGTGCGCGCGCTGGTGATCGACGAGGAAGGGCGGGTATTCCTGGTGAAGCACAGCTACGTCAGCGGCTGGCACCTGCCGGGCGGCGGAGTGGAAGCCGGCGAGACGCTCACGCAGGCGCTGGCGCGTGAGCTGCGCGAGGAGGGCAATATCGAGATGACGGCGCCGCCGCAGCTGCACGGCGTGTTCTTCAATAACCGCGCCTCCCGGCGCGATCACGTGGCGCTCTTCGTCGTGCGCGCATTCCGCCAGTCGGCGGCGCCGGTCCCCGATCGCGAGATCGTCGAGCATGGCTTCTTTGCCCTCGATGCGCTCCCGAACGACACGACCGCGGCGACGCGCACTCGCATTATCGAGGTGCTCGGCGGCGCGCCGGTCAGCGAGCGATGGTGAGCCGCCGTGCACCCGCGTCTCCAGGCGACCTATCTCGTGCGCTGCGATGCGCGCTCGATCGAGGAGCGCGCGCGCGCCATCGCGGTCGAGCAAAGCGTCGAGATGCCGGTCTCGGCCATTGCCGATGACTTCGTGCGGTCCGAGATCGTCGGGCGCGTCGAGGCCATTACCGAAAAACAAGATCAACTCTTCGAGGTCCGCATCTCGCTTTCGGCCGAGACGGTGGGAAATGATCCAGGGCAGCTCATCAACATGCTGTTCGGCAATACGTCGTTGCATGAGGACGTGGTGCTGTCGGACGTCGCATTTCCGAAGGAGCTGATCGAAAATTTCGGCGGTCCTTGCCACGGGCTGCACGAGCTACGGCGGCGGGTCGGTGCGCCCGCGCGGGCCTTGACCTGCTCGCCCCTCAAGCCGCAAGGCCTGTCTCCGGCGCGGCTCGCTGAACTTGCCAAGGATCTTGCGCAAGCCGGCATAGACTACATCAAGGACGACCACGGTCTTGCCGACCAGGCTTATTCGCCGTTCGCGGCGCGGCTCGAAGCCGTCACTGTTGCTTTGCGCAGCGTCCAGCAGCAAAGCCGCGCGACGCGGTACGTGCCGAGCCTATCCGGCGATCTCGACACCATGCGCGCCCAGATCGCGCTGGCCAAGGACGCCGGCGTCGATACCGTCATGGTCGCGCCGATCATAACGGGCCTCTCCAATTTCCATCGGCTCGTGCGCGAGAACCCCACCGTCGCCTTTGTCGCGCATCCCACCATGGCCGGGGCCGCGCGGATTTCTCCGCCCCTGCTCTTGGGCAAGCTGTTCCGCATCCTCGGGGCCGATGCGGTCATCTTCCCGAACTATGGCGGACGCTTCGGCTACTCCCCAGATACGTGCCGTGCGCTTGCGCACGCCGCGCTGGACCGGCGCGAGGGGTTACGCCCCGCGGTCCCGGTGCCGGCCGGCGGCATGACCACCGACCGGGTGCGCGAAATGCTTGATTTCTACGGCGCCGACGTGATGTTGCTGATCGGCGGCGCGCTGCTCGAGGCGCGCGAGCGTCTGCGCGATGCAACTTCAGCCTTCGTGGCCGAAGTTCATCGCTATGCCTATGGGTAGGTTATGGCCGACCGTGACAAGACGACCCACCGCAAGGCCAAGGATTACCGCTGGGAAGGCGTGGAGGAGCTTCCATACAAAGAAGACGACCGCGCCTTGTTCAAGTCGGTCACTCGGCAGGTGCTGTTCGCGGATCCGCACCTGCACGGCGAGTTGCGCTATTTCGAGGTGGCGCCGGGCGGGTTCTCCACGCTCGAGCGGCACCAGCACATGCATGCGGTGATGATCCTGCGCGGGCGCGGTCATTGCCTCGTGGGCGCGGAGGTCAGGCCGGTCGAGACGCGCGATCTTATCACCGTGCCGGCGATGACCTGGCATCAGTTCCGCGCCACCCGGGGCGAG
>Ga0209239_1000542_pt1 | contig 21707 bp, 20 predicted proteins | sample GraSoi013_2_20cm_FD_185824 | JGI IMG/M metagenome (GOLD analysis project Ga0209239, IMG submission 185824) | Grasslands soil microbial communities from the Angelo Coastal Reserve, California, USA - Sample 10_02_2013_2_20cm (SPAdes) (version 2) | ecosystem: Environmental > Terrestrial > Soil >...
GTTGAGCCACCGCCAGACACGGTTGGCGGGCGAGGCGGCGTGGCGGCGCACGGCGGCCATCACCCGCTCCTCCAGCGCCGGCGACAGCGCGACCGGCGCGCGGTCCGCAGCGCCGACCAGGCGCAGCGCTTCCTCGCCCTCGGCTCGGAGCTCGGGCGGTAGCTCGCCGAGTGTCAGCTCGCCGTCCAGCAACCGCTTCACCAGAGCGTGATAGCCCGTCTTCATAGATGCTCCTTCATCAACTCCCGCAGCCGGTCATACGCGCGATGCATCCGCATCTTGAGCGAGGCCACCGTCGCGCCTGTGACCCCAGCGATCTCTTCGTACGCCAACCCTTCCGTATGCTTCAGCACGAACACCTCGCGCTGCTCCGGGGTCAGGTGCTGGAGCGCCTGCTCCAACGCGCGCGCGCGCTCCACCTGCTCGTACTCACCGTCCGGCCGATCGGGCGCCGCAAACAACTCGTCAGTCGAGTCGAGCGGCCGTTCCTGTCGTTGCCGGCGCCGCTTCTCAGCAAAGCAGCGGTTCCGCAGAATCAGGAACAGCCACCCCGCAAACTTGTCGGGCTCGCGGCAATCCGCCAGGCGATCGAACGCCCGCACCAGCGCGTCCTGCACCGCGTCCTCGGCGACGTCGCGAGAGCCCAGCATCCGCGACGCGTACCGGGCGTAGCGATCGCGGTAGCGTCGCACCAGGACGGCATAGCGCTCCACGTCGCCCGCCAGCACTGCCCGCACGACCTCCGCATCCGTCGCCTCGCCCTCGAGACCCAACAGGACCCCCACCGCCGGAAGTGATTCAGGGATGGTAGGGGACCGGGGTGTGGCGGGCAACCAGTCCCAGCCTAAAGAGTCGTTGCCGGTCGGTTTGGTAACGCCCGGCCCGGTAAGCACTTCCGGCCGCGCGCGTTACCTGCCCCCGGGTTCGACAGTCTTCATGGCCATGGCTTACGATACGACCTTGGTTGCGGACCGCCATCTGTTGGACCGGGTGGCGCGAGGCGAGGCGGAGGCCCTGCGCGCCCTGTACCGGCGTCACGGCTCGAGCATATACGCGCTCGCGTACGGCATGCTCGTCGATCCCGGCGACGCGGAAGAGGTCGTTGCCGAGACGTTCACGCACGTGTGGCGCGCCGCCGCACGGTTTGTCGTAACGACGAATCAGTCGGTGGCGGCCTGCCTCAAGGAGATCGCACGAAGCCGTGCCCGCGGCCTGCTGCTGGCGCGGGATTGGCCCGACCGACCGAGCCCACCTCCCAGGCAGGGCCCGCACATTACGATGATCGAGGAGGTTGTGTGATCAACAAGCTGCTCGGGTTGGCGGTGGCGCTGGCGCTGCCGACGCTGGTTGCGGCGCAGACACCTGCGACGCATCGCCGCGGAGACGTGGTGACGGTCCCGCACTGGCGCAACCCCCACGCCGCGACGCCGGCCGTTCCCGGGCACGGCGACGTCCCTACCGTACCCGCCAAGCGCGCCACGCCCGCGGTGCCCGCTCACAAGGGCGGCCAGTCGGGTAATCACCGACCGTAGCAGTCGCCGGCTACTTCTTCAACTAATAGCGTAGGGGCGCAGTCCGCTGCGCCCTATTTGCTGTTCCCCGCGGTTTCCGTCCGCCGCGGCGTGGGCTAGCTTTGCAGCCGTGAGGCGGAGGATCGTCGTGCTGCTGGTGGCGGCGAGTACGCACGCAGCGCCGGCAGCGGCCCAGGTCGATGGGTCAGTCGGCGTGGGCGCGGGTACCGTCCGCTACCCCGGGGGAACGAGCTTCGGCTCGGCCATCCTCTCACCCAGCGTTCGATATGCGAGTGACGCGTTTGTCGCGGACCTTTCGGGTTCGATCGCGTCGCTCCCAGGTGCACAATGGGCCGGCCTGGGCCTGGCGGATTTGTCGGCGGTCACCCCGGCCTCCGCCGGCGGACGCCGACTCGGCGTCGAAGGGACCTTCGCGGGCACCACGCGCACGGGCGCTGGCCCGACCGTAGCGGCGCACGCCGTGGGGGAGCTACGCTGGTCCGCTGCCACCTGGGGAGCCGAGCTCGCGGCCGGTCCCTCTACCGGCCTGATTTCGGGTGAGCTGCCGGTGACGGCACTCCACACGCGCGCGCGTGTGTGGTGGCGACCCAGCGACGCCGTGACCTCGCCGACAGTGCAGCTGAGCGTCGAGCCGACACACTTTCCCGATGGCTGGTTCACCGATGCGGGCGCGGGCGCGACAATGGAGCGCGGTCGGGCCGTCGTGTCCCTCTGGACCGTGGCACGCCTCTCATCCACGTACGTCTCGACCGCCGCGGGCAGCGCCTACCTCCAGGTATTCGTGACACCCCGCGTGTCGCTCGAGGTCGGGGGCGGGAGCTCGCTCAGCGACCCCTACCAGGGCCTTCCGCGCGCGGGGTTCGTCACGTTCGGCGTGCGACTCCACAAATCGCCTCGCCCGCACCCGGCAGCCGCTCGATGGGCCCCTCTCGTGCCGGTGCCACGGGGCGACAGCCTCGTCGTGCGGTTCCGCATGCCTCGCGCCCACTCCGTCGCAATCGCGGGGGACTGGAACGCCTGGCAGCCGGCACGGCTCCGGCTCTTGAGCAACGATGTCTGGGAGGGCACGCTCGTGCTGCGACGCGGCTTGTACCATTTCAACCTGCAGGTGGACGGGTCGGACTGGGTTGTGCCCAACGGTGTTGCCACCGTCCCCGACGGGCTGGGTGGGATGGTGGCAGTGCTGGTCGTACCCTAAGAGCTAGACGCGCAGATGCACAGGGGCGTGCTTGACGGCGCTTGCGTCGACCCATACTCTCGACGCGGCGTGCATTTTCCTCTCCCTCCCCGAGGTGCACAATGGGCAAGATCAATTGGGGTCGCGTGGTGCTGGGCGGACTGCTGGCGGGGGTGGTGCTGAACGTCGTGGACTATGTGTTTTACGGCGTCATGATGAAGCAGGACCTCGCGGCGGCGATGCAGGCGCTCGGCAAGCAGCCGGGGGCGATGGATAGTCTGGTGCCGTTGTTCGTGGCGCTGGACTTCGTCACCGGCATCGGCTTGCTGTGGGTGTACGCGGCGATTCGGCCGCGCTTCGGACCGGGGGCAAAGACGGCCGTGATCGCGGGTGTGGCGGTGTGGTTCTTCGTCGGACTGCTGCACGCGCTGGGCGAGGGGCCGATGGGGCTGTTCCCCGAGAAGGTCTACACGGTCGGCACGATCGTGGCGCTGGTGCAGTACGCGGTGGCGGGAGCGGTGGGAGCGTACGTGTATAAGGAGATGTAGGGCGGCGTGGGGTGGGACACGAGTAGGGGCGCGGCGTGCTGCGCCCCTACGTTGCTTTTGGCGACGAGCCTACTGGCTCAACGGGATCGAGGCCCGGGTATAGATGTAGCGTCCATTGTATCCGAACGGCGACGCCGCCGCCCACGGATATGTCCCGAAGTTATTATTGAATTGCTGGGACGTGTCGTCGAAGCGGTCCACGATGACCTGAGACTTCGGCTGGTCCGGGAAGACGTCGAAGAGATTCCGGACGCCCACCGACAGGTCTACCTGATTGAAGCGGTACCCTACTTCGGCGTCGACGAGCGTTTTCGCCCCGTACCGCTCCCTGCACAGGCTGCAGAACCCCGGCTGCGCCGAGGAGAACTTGCCGTAGTAGGACGCGCGCGCCAGTGCGTGGAACCGACTGAGGGCGTAGTCAGCGGTCAGCGTTCCGCGCCAGTCCGGGCGTTCCTCGGTGATCCCGATCCAGGTCACGGTATCTATCAGGCCGGTCTCACCGGTGCCCCTGAATATGGCCGGTAGGGAATCGACTCGGGTGATCTTGTTTTTGGTCCAGTTGACCGCCGCCGTCCAATCGAGCGTGCCACCTCCCACGCCCGGGACCCGCAGGTTGGCCGTAAGGTCCACGCCTTGGGTGCGGGTGTCCAGGCCGTTAGTGAAGTACTGAAGCGCCCCGATGCCGAAGACTCCACTGTCTGCCAGAATCTTGAGCGTGCTATCCTGTTGGAAAGTCCCGCTCAGCATGATGCGATGGTCGATCTTGATGTAGAAGTAGTCCGCCGTGAGCGTTAGGTTGCCCGTGGGTGAGTAGGCGACCCCGCCGCTCAGGTTGACGGAGGTCTCGTCGCGCAGCGGCTTCGCGCCGAGCACGCGTGAGGCGTGCGTACCCACCGGGAAGATGCCGACCTGCACCGCCTGATTGGCGATGACGTTGGTAACCACCTTGCTGAAAAACTCCTGGCTGATCCCCGGTGCGCGGAACCCGGTGCTCGCGGCGCCGCGCACGGTGAACTGCTTGGATGGCTGGTAGCGCAGTGCCAGCTTACCCGTCATCCGGGAGCCGAAGTCACTGTAGTGCTCGAAGCGTCCCGCCACGTCGGCGAGCAACTCGGGGGTCAACTGCGTCTCGAGGTCCGCGTAGGCCCCGACGTTGGTGCGATGTGAGTTGGATTCGTTGTTGGGAGCGAAGCCGGGGAATACCTGTGAGCCGGCGAGCGTCGTCGAATCATCGTCCGCCGTGCCCCAGATCCCGTCAGACCCTGCGCTGTCTGGCGACAGGTGCCCGCCGTCGATCCAGGAGGCCGTCTCACCCCGCGTGATCTGGTAGCGCTCCCGCCGGAACGCGGCGCCGAAGGCGAGGTTGGCAGGGGCTTGAAGACCCAGGTTCAACGACTTGGTCAGGTTGACCTGGGTGACGAACTCCTCGCGCGCCAGTTGACCTGCGAAGAACGAGGTCTGGTTCGGGATTCCCAAGTCGTCCGCGGTCCCCAGGATGTGGTCCGGTCCCGGAGCGCACGGCGCGGCCGGGCTCAAGCACGGCCCGAGTGACACGTTCGAGGTGTTCCGCAGGTTGTACTTGAAGTCGTTGTGCCCAAAGGAGGCCCCGAGGTCCACCGACCAGCCGTGCGTCGCGCCACGGAACCCACCGGCGACGGAGTAGTCCTTCACGTCGGGGTGAAACTCGGGTAGGTAGCCCAGCGGGTAGATCTGCGGCCAGGCGCGCCCCGTGATGAAGCTCGCGCAGTCCACGGCGCAGCGGCGGTACCCGTTCCCCGTTCCGCGACGGAAGCTGTAACCGCCGAAGGCGTAGAGCTCGCTCGTCCGGGCCTCGTTCAAAGGCATGCGGAAGTTCGCCATCGTCAACACGTCCTTCTCGAGCCCGTCACCCCAGTGGCCGCTCGGCTGCTCGACCGGGTTGCGCTTGATCACCACTTGGCCATGGCTGTCGATGGAGTCCGGGACGCCCGTTCCGGCGTCTTCGAACTGGTCTGCGTACGCCCGGTTGGTAGGCTGACGGTCGAGGAACTCGCCGAACAAGGCGAGCGAGCCGCGGCCGAGCCCGATGCCCCAGCCGCCGTTCACGTCGACGGTGGTCCCGTCAGCGGAATAGTTGCGCGGGGCGTAGCGACCGGCGTCGACGTTCACGTATGGCGTGAACTGCCCCTCCTTCATGACCAAGTTGACGACCCCCGCGATGGCATCGGAGCCGTACTGCGCCGAGGCGCCGTCGCGCAGCACCTCGATCCGGTCCAGGGCGCTCTGCGGCATCGTGTTCAGGTCCACGCCGCTCGAGCCCGCGCCCATGCCGTAGGTGAAGTTGTTCACCAGCGCGGTCTGGTGCTGGCGCCAGCCGTTGACCAAGACGAGCGTCTGGTCGGGGGAGAGGCCACGGAGCGTAAAGGGGCGCACGATGTCGCCCGCGTCGGTGACGCTTTGGTGCGGGAAGTTCACCGATGGAGTGAGCTGCTGCAGGATCTGGCTCATCTCCGTGGTCCCCTGCCGCTTGATATCCTCGGCGCCGAAGACGTCGACCGGGACGGCCAGCTCGTTTGCGGCCGCGTGGCGGGCACGGGATCCGACCGTCACGTCGACGGGCGAAAGCGTGATCGGCTGGACCACGAGCGAGAAATCCTGACGGGTCGGCTGCGTCCCGCTCACGATCACCTGGACGCTCTGCGCCACGTACCCGAGGAGCCGCACGCGCACCGTGTGCGTGCCCGCGGGTACGCCACGGATCTCATAGCTCCCTTGCTCGTCGGTGGTGGTGCGCGCCCCGATCGCGTCCACGCTCACGGACGCGCGCGGGAGCGGCGCACCTTGGGCATCCGCCACACGTCCGCGGATGGTCCCGCCTTGAGCGCCGAGCCGGTTCGGCAACGCGACCAGCAGGGGTACCGCGCAGAGCACGGCGAGCGAAAGGCGCTTTACCACGAGGCCTCCTCGAGCAGGGCGACGGAGTTCACAACGGCGAGTCACGCGAAGCACTCCATATGCTGCCGCCCGAATCGCGACCCCGCAAGACAGGACAAAACATGCGGCGGGTCGTATAAAAAACCGCCGAGCGCGCGGGGACACGCCCGGCGGCTCTCATGCCTTGCGACCGCAGTCTACTGCCGCGCGTTCACCTCGAAGACGTTGACCGGCATCGAGGAGAACACTTTGTCCTTTGCAGGGACGTCGATAATGATCTGGCCCAGCTTGCCGTAGCGACGCATGTCGATCCAGCGGTGACCGTTCTCGTACAGGAGGGAATACAGCCGCTGCTTGAGCAGCTGGTTCAGGATCGTCGCCGCGGGCTGCGCCCCGAGGTTGGTGACCGAGTCGAGGCCTCCCGAGGCCCGGCGGATGAAATTGACGAACCGCGCAGCCTCGGCGTTATTCCCCTGCCCCAGCCTCGCCTCCGCCCACAACAAAATCAGCTCCTCGTTGCGGATGATCGGAATCGGCGAGATCGGCGTCGGGTAGCGCAGCCAGGACAGGTTCGACGTGTGCCCGCTGAGCGAGAGCGGGGGAACCCGTTGCGTCACCTTCGCGAGATAGCGCTTGTCGAGCAAGGCACTCCCGGACTGCGTCTCCGCGCTGTCGCGAATGAACGGATGGGCCAGATTCACGGCGGACTGCGGGTTCTGCGACAAGGCATTCGGCGTGTCTTGATTTCCGGTGCCGAACGCCATGTACGCCCCTTCGTCCAACGCCGCCGTCGTATCCATGAACGATTGACCCGCCGAGAGCGCGGTGATCACTGAGTCCCAGCACACAGTGCAGGCGCTCCAACTTCCTGTCGGGCTGGTGTACGTGCCTGCCGGAAGTGCACCGAGGCTTGCCCGGTACGCCATGACCCGACCCTTCAGCGCCCGGTTCACCTCGAGAAACGTCGCCGGGGTGTTAAACCCGGTGAACCCGGGACCCGGATCGAAGACGAAGGCGGCTCCGGCTGCGAGCAGGTGCGTACGCGCCGAATCGAGCTTCAGCGACACGTGCTTGTACGCCGAATCATTGGAGACGAACGGCCCTAGCGGCTGGTCGATGGAGCGGTTCACGTCGATCGGAATTGAGTCCTGGATGTGCGCGTTCAGGACCATCAAGAACGCCAGGGCCTGGATCGTCTGAACGAAACCCCGCACACCATCTTTTTGCGCATCGGTGATCTGGGCCGACCCGATGACGTTGAGAATCGAGTAGCCGCTCTGAATCGTACGGTACTCCCGGGTCCATTGGCCCCCGCCGAAAGCGTTGTTGCTCGGGTCGAGCGGCCCTTGCAGCAGTTCGCTGATGAAGCGCGGATCCGCCGTGTCGAGGCGGTACCCCTCGCGCCCCAGGATCGACGATTTCTGGACCCAATTGGGAATGTCCTCGCGGAGCGCGATGAGCAATCCCAACGTGGCCGAATTGACGGTCGCGGCCGTCGCGTTTGGTCCGATCGAGGGCGGGCTGTTCGGATCGCTGATCTTGAAGTCGCAGGCTCCCCCCCCCACCGTCAGGGCGACCAGGGCGATGAGCGCTTTCTTCATGTCGAGAATTCGCCGGCTGTGCGCGCGCATGGTCAGAACCCCAGGTCGATCGAGAAGAAGAAGCTGCGGCTCGGCGGGAACGGGGCCACGTCAATGTTCCGGATGATCGCCTGATTCCCGAAGTTCGAGACTTCGGGGTCGAGGCTCTTGTACGACGTGAAGCGCAACAAATTGCGGCCGCTGAACGACAGCCGCGCCGTCCGCATCCCGAATCGCGATGCGGTCTCCGACGGCAGGTTGTAGGCCACGGTCAGCTCGCGCAGCTTCAAATACGATCCGTCCTCCACGTACGGCTGGGTCTTTCCGCCGAGGAACGCGTTCCAGCGCGCCTGGCCCGCGGGGATCCAGTCGGCGGAGTTGCTGGCGGCGTCATACAGGAGCGTCGTGAGGTTGATCACGTCCCCCCCCTGCTTCCAATCCCACAGGAAACCGAGACTGAACCGCTTGTAATCGAGATCGCTGGACAGCGACGTCTGGAAGTTCGGATTGGCGTCACCCAGCACGCCGCGGGTGCCTGCAGCGTCGATGGTGCCGACGATCTGCGTCGCGGAGGCACCCTCTTGGATGAAGTAGGAGCCGAGTGACAGCGCGAATCCGCCGGTCAGGTACGCCGGCACCGGCAGCTCCTGCACCTTGCTTCGCGTCAGAAAGAAGGTCGAGCGAAGGATCCAGTTGATGTCCTGCGCGCGCACTGGCGACACTTGCAGTGCCGCCTCGATCCCGCGGTTGCGGAGCTTGCCGCCGTTGAAGATGCGGCTCACGTACCCGGTGGACGGGGCTAAGTTCTGCTCCAGCAGCAGATCGGTAATCGTCTTTTGGTAGACCGTCACACCCAGCGTAGCAGACTGGCCGAACGTGGCGTCGAAACCCGCCTCGATCTCCGTGTTGCGCTCCGGCTTGATGGCCGTGTCGCCGAACCGGAAAGGCCGCAACTGGCCCACCTGACCGCCCAGGGCGGCAGTGCTGTCCAAGATGAACCGGGCGCCGAACAGGGGAGGGTTGCCGGTCTGACCCCACGCGGCGCGGAGTTTCAACTCGTCGAGACCACCGAGCGGTTGCAGGAACCGGTAGGATATGGCGGCCTTGGGATAGAAATAGTACTTGTCGGGGTCGCCGTTCACGCTCGCACGGTCGGCCCGAACGCCGGCCGTGAGCAACAGCCGCTGGTTCGCCGCCAGCACTTCTTCCTGCCCGTACAAGCCCAGGTTCTTTTCCGGCTGCAAGCTCTGTTGCGATGTGATGCTCGCCGCCTGGCTCACGTTCTGCAGCCCAAGGGCGATGGTGCGGCCCACGACGTTCGTACGGTTGAAGTCCTTGTTCTGGTACTGGAACCCCGCCGAGGTCGTCGCCTGGAAGGCGCCCGAGGCTGGCGTATACGTGTGAATCGCGCTCCCCGCGAGGTTGAGCCGCAGGTCCGACCCCTTCCCCAGCACCACCGTTCCCGGTTGGCCATCCTGTGGTTCGTACTGCAGGTCGGCCGGCGACAGGATGTCGTTCCGCTGACTGAAGTAGTCGAGACCGCCGGTGAGCGTGAACTGCAGCCGCTGCGTCGCCGTGGTGACGGCGTCCACGCGCGCGGTCGATGTCCCGAGGATGCGCCACACATCCTCGTGATTCGTCAGCTCTGCGAATGTCTGCAGTGGGTTCGAGGTCGTGAACGGGTTCGACGGATACACGCCGTTGACGGCGCGCAGGTCCACGAAGCTCGGCGTCGACGGGAACACCAGGAACGGGCTCGTCCCCGTGTTGTCGTTGTTCGAGATCCCGCGCTGTGCCAGGCTGTGCACCGCGCTCAGGTTGACGCTGACCTTGAAGCGGCTTCCCAAGAGCTGGTCCAGGTTCGCGCGAATGGACTGCTTTTGGTAGCCGGTGTTGGGAGCGATCCCACCGTCCTTTTTCACGAGACCGGAGATGAAGTACGTCGTCTGATCGTTCCCACCGGTGACGCTGGCGTCGGTTTCCACGGAGAGCTGATGCTCGCCGAACAAGACACCCGCGTTGTCGAAATTGGGACAGCCGCCGCGGCACAGCTGTCCGGCGAGGGCTGAGTCGCCTTTGAACACCGTCACGGCCTCGGCCGAGTCCCGAAAGGCCCGCGAGCCGAGCGTATTCGCCGCCGAGGACGTGCCGAATCGCTGCGTGACGCTGAACCGGGGCTTCCCGGGCTGGCCGCGCCGGGTGTTGATGATTATCACGCCGTTGGCCGCCTGCGCACCGTAGATCGACGCGGCCGAGGCGCCCTTCAGCACCTCGACGCTCTGGATGTCGTTGGGATTCAAGTCCGCGATGCGGTTCACCGCATTGTCCTGCGGGTTGGGATTCCCGCCGGCCGACGCCGCCGTAACCGCGTCCATGTTGCTCTGGATCGCGTCGTTCGCGATCACCATGCCGTCCACGACGATCAGCGGATCGACGCCGCCGTTGATGGTGGTGACGCCGCGCAAGTTGATCTGGCCGCCGCCCCCCGGGGCGCCCGAGTTCATCTGGATCAGGGCGCCGGGGATCTTGCCTTGCAGCGCTCCCTCGATCGTCTCCACCGGCGCCCGATTCAGCTGCTCGGCCGGCACAGTAGTGACGGCGTTCGCGAGGTTCCGCTGCTCCACGCCGGTCGCCTGGCCGGTCACGACGACCGCCTCGAGATTGAAGACGTCCGGCTCGAGGCTCACGCTGACGCTGGCCTGATCCGCGGGTACGGTGACCTGACGACGCTTGTAGCTCACGGCGCGGACCGACAACGTCACCGCGCCTCCGGGCCCGGCAAGCGAGAACTCACCGCGATCGTTGGTGATGGCCGAGATTGGAGTACCCATCACCGAGACCGTGGCCCCGGCGACGGGCTCGGAGGTGGTCGCAGTGACGACTTTCCCGGTGATGGGACGCTGCTGAGCTGCCGCGACGCCGACGGCGAAGCTCAGCCCGAGCGAGACAAGCGAGAGGCGCTGTACCACAGTCCCTCCAGACCTAGTGCGCAAGGGCAGCGGCTGTGCCGCACGAGATTTCAACGACGGCTATGTTGCGCGCGTTTTCGGAGGTCCGCAAGGAGGGCGAAGAATGGCGTCACGGCGCGCGCCGCGGCTCGACGCGCGCCCGGCGCGCCAGCAGCCCGGCGTACAGGGGCGGCCCGGCGGCAGCGAGCGCTAGCGCCACCAGCACCCCCGGCAGCCCGATCGCCCGGCTTCGCACCTCGAGGGCGACGCCCGCGACGAGGAGCAAAATCGGCAGCGCTGCGAGCGCCACCAATCCCGGCACCCCCACCGGCACGCGGAACGCGCCGCGCAGCTGGGGCTCCGCGCGCCGCAACCGCACGAGCGCCGCGAACTCGAGCGCCAACGCCGCGCTGTAGAGCAGCACATCTCCAGCGAGCAGTCCGCCGAACGGCAACAGCGCGAACACCGAATACACCACCGCCGAGACCAGCACCGCGTTACGCGGCGTGCCGCGCGCGTCGGTCGTCGCGAGCGCTCCCGGCAGGAGACCGTCCTGCGCGAGCACCAGCGGAATGCGCGAGTACACGAGCAGCAGCGCGTTGAAAAGCGCGAATGCGCTCACCATCCCCGCCGTTGCGAGCCAGCGTCCGAGCCACGGCCCCGCGACGCGAGCGGCGAGGTCCGGCCACGCGCCGTCGGTCCACGCCGTCCAGGGCGTGAGTGCGAGCACGGGAAGCACCGAGAGCAGGTACACGACCGTCACGAGCGGCAGGGTGCGCGCAAGCGCCCGCGGGTACGTCGCCGACGCGTGCTCGATCTCCCCGCCGATCGTCGAGGCGTTGTCCCAGCCCGAGTAGTTCCAGATGCTCTGTGAGACGCCCAGGCCCAGGGCCCCCAGGAACGAGCTGCCCGCGGCGTGGAACGGCATCACGAGGACGGACGTTGCCGGCTGCCCGATCCAGCGCGCGATCGCCACACCCGTCAGCACCCCGAAGGGCAGCAGGACCGTCGCCACGAACCAGCCCGACGCCGTCCCCACCACGAGCGTCCCGCGGAGGTTGAGCCACGTCGCGCCCCAGATCAGCGCAACCGCCACGAGCCAGGCGTCGAGCTGCGAGAGCCCCGGGGCGAAGAACCGCAGGTACTGAATGAACAACACCGGGTAGATCGCCATGTCGAGGAGCGAATAGGTCCAGGAGAGCCAGCCGTTCCAGAACCCCCAGAAGCGGCCGAACGCCCGTTTCACCCATTGGTAGTAGCCACCCTCCACGGGCAGGATCGAGGCGAGCTCGCCGATGAGCAGGGTTTCGGGAATACTGTAGATGAGAGGCGTCGCGACGAGGAGTAGCAGCGCGACCCCCGGGCCCACCGAGCCGACCAGCCCTTCCAAGCCGAACGGTCCGCCCGAAACGGTGAAGAACATCACCGCGACGAGCGGCCCTAAGCGAAGGGCGGCCGGGCGTCGCGTCACTGGTGCATGTGCTCGTGCTTCGCGCCCCAGATCACCTTCGGATCGCCGCTGCGAACTTGGTCATGCGGAGTAACTTAATGATCACGATGTTCGACGTCGCCGTCGTCGGCGCCGGCCCCGCCGGGGCGACCGCCGCCCTGACGCTCGCCCGGCGCGGCCTCTCGGTCGCGCTGCTCGAGCGCGACGACCTCCCCCGCTACAAGACCTGCGGCGGCGGTCTCGTCGCCCGCGCGCTCGCACTTCTGCCTCCGGAAGTGGACCGGGTGCTGGAGCGGCGCTGCCCGCAGGCCGAGCTGCATCTGCTCGATGCGAACCGGCACTACCGCGCCGCGCGCGATGCGCCGGCGTCCCCGATCATCGCCATGACGATGCGCGACCGCCTGGACCAGGTGCTCGCGTCAGCCGCGGTCGCCGCCGGCGCGGCGCTCCGCACGCCCTGCACCGTAAGCGGCGTGAGGCTCGGCCCGCGCGACGTCCGGCTCGAGACCGACGCGGGTCCGGTGACCGCAGCCTTCGTGATCGCGGCGGATGGGGCCACAGGCGAGCTCGCCCGGCTCGCGGGGTGGGGCGACGGGCGACACCTCATCCCCGCGCTCGAGTACGAGGTGCGCGTCGACGACGCGACGCTCGACCGGTTCGCCCGTGTGCCGCGGTTCGATGTGGGCCTCATCCCCCACGGATACGCCTGGGTGTTCCCCAAGACCGCGCACCTCTCGGTGGGCGTGCTGACGACGCACCGCGGCACGATCAACTTGCACCGCCAGCTCGAGGAGTATCTGCGGGTGATTGGTTTGGCGCCGCAGGCGATGGAGCGCCACGGCTTCGTGATTCCGGTCCGCCCGCGCGCCGGGCCGCTCGCGCGCGAGCGGATGCTCTTGGTCGGAGACGCGGCGGGGCTCGCGGACCCGGTGACGGCAGAGGGGATCAGTCCGGCGGCGCGGAGCGGCGGGCTCGCGGCCGACGCGATCATCGCGAGTGAGCTCGATCCGCCCCGCGCCCGTGCCGGCTACTACGCGGCGCTGCAGCCCATGCTCGCGGAGCTGCGCGTCGCGCGCATGCTCGCCCGTCTGTTGTACGAGCACCCGCGCGCGCGACGCTGGGTCTTCGGGCGGGTCGGTCAGCGACTCGTCGAGGCGATCGCCGACGTTTTCATGGGCGCGCGGACGTATCGTGGATCGCTGGCGGGCTTCGTCGCAGCCCTGGCGCTCCGCCCCAGCACACGCTCGTAGACCGCGAGCTCCTGACGGGCGATCCGCGGCCAGGCGAACCGGGCCGCTTTCTCGACGCCGGCCCGCCCCATCGCCGCGCGACGCTCCGGATCGCCCAGCAGGGCGATGGTCGTATCCGCCCAGGTCGTGGGGTCGTCCGTCGGGATGAGCACCGCCTCCTCGCCGCCGTCGATCACCGAGCGAAAGCCGACGTTATCCGACACGATCATCGGCGTGCCGCACGCCATCGCCTCGAGCAGCGTGACGCCGAACGAGGCGATTCTCGTGGGACAGAGGTACAGGTCCGCCGACCCGTAATACGCCGGTCGGTCGGCGAACACTTGCCCAGCGAACCGCACGCTCGCGCCCAGCTCCCGCGCGCGGCGCGTGTAATAGCGCCGCCACGGCCCGTCTCCCGCCACGGTAAGCACGGCCTTGGGATAGTGCGCCAGGATGCGTGGCATCGCGTCGAGCAGCGTGCCCAGACCGTTGCGCGGCTCGATGCGCCCGAGGAACAGCAGCCGCGGATCCCCGGTGAGCGCGTCCGTCGGCCGCCGGCCTCCCCCGTTGGGTCGGAAGAAGCTCGTATCCACGCCGTTGGGGATGATGTCCCAGTCCGCCTGGAAATAGCGCGCGTTCGCATCCACGACTGGCCGACTCACCGCGATCGTCGCCGCGTGACGATCGAGGATCCGCTGCAGCGGCCGCCGGAACACCCGGCAGCCGACCGAGCGGCGAAACCACGAGTGGAACGTGGCGACCACGGGGATGCCGGCCCGCCACGCGGCGAATGGTGCGGCCAATCCGAGCGTAGGCGCGAGCCCGCCGTGCACGTGCACGATGTCGTAACGGCCGTTCCGGAAGACCTCCTCGAGGCGTCGCCGCAGCCGCCAGCCAGTGGTCACCCGCGACACGCCGCCGTTCGAGTAAATCACCCGGCTCGTCCCCACCCGGTGCACGAACTTGGCGTCCGGGTAGTCGCCCATGTGGGAGGCGACCACCGTGGTCGGGTGCCCCCAGCTGTTGAGCTGCAGAGCGAGATTGTGCACGTGCTCGGGGACGCCCCCGAGCTGCGGATAGTAGTCCTCGGCGACTAACGCAATGCGCATCAAGTCAACCTCCGTCACTGTGACCCGGTGGCGTGAGCCGCGGTCACGCTCGCCTTGAGACGGGCAACACCGGCCAACACGGCGCCCGGTTCCTCTTCTTGAATGAAGTGCCCCGCGGCGGGCACCGAATCGAGCACGAACGACGGCAGCGTGCGCTCGAGCAGCTGCACCTCCTTGGCCCCGACGTCGCCGTCGTGGCGCGCGCCGCCGACCATCAGGCGCACAGGACACCGGATCTGCGATAGGTGTGGCGCCAGCGGTTCCGGCTCCCGGGAGTTCGCCATGGCGAGGTACGCCTTGAGGGTGGCGTCGAGATCGCGCCCGGCGGCCGCCGTGTACCCGAGGACCGCCGAGTCTGTCACCCAGCTCGCGTCGCCCGAGGAATCTATGAGCATGCCCCGGATCTTGCGTCGGATGAGCCGCATCCCCCCGAACAGCTTGATCCACGGCGCGAACCGGAGCGCTCGCCTGAACGCCGGCGTGATCGCTTTCTCGGTGGGCCCACCCTCGATCGACAACAGCGCACGCACGAGATCCGGCCGCCGGTAAGCGAGCCGGAACGCCTCGGACCCGCCGATCGAATGCGCGAGGACGAGGGCGCTGCTCACGTGGAGCGTGTCGAGCACGGCGGCGATGCGGGCGGCCTGGGCGGTGAGCGAGTAGTTCGCCTTCTCGGGCCGGCCGGAAGCCCCGACGCCTAGCGGCTCGATGACGATCGTCCGATAACCCGCATCGACCAGGAGCGGGACGAGCTTACGGAACCCGAAGGCCGAGCCAAAGAGCCCAGGAATCAGCACCACCGGGTCGCCGCGGCCCCTGGTCTCGACGGACAAGGATTCCGCCGGAGCCACGGGCACCATGAACGCATGCGACACCGACGCGCTGTCGGTGATGAACAGAACAGCGAGCAACCACACGATTTGAGACCCGCGTCCGAGTGAGACAGTCACGCGGTCGCTGGTGACGATCGCGGAGTGGTCCCCCAAGATAACCTGGGCGAGGCCGTCGCCGATCGCGGCGGCATATTACCGGGCATGCGAGCCCTCTGGCTGGAAGATCGCCGCTTGCGCGTGCGGGACGACGTCCCGATCCCCGAGCCGCCCTCCGGCGAAGCCCTCGTGCGCGTGCTGTGCGCCGGCATCTGCAACACCGATATCGAGCTCACGCGCGGGTACTATCCGTTCACGGGAATCCCGGGCCACGAGTTCGTCGGCGTCGTGGAGCAGGGCCCTGCGGCGCTCCTCGGCCGCCGTGTCGTCGGTGAGATCAACGCCGTGTGCGGCGCGTGCCGCGCGTGTCTCGCGGGCCGGCGCACCCACTGCGAGCGACGCACGGTGCTCGGCATTGTGAGCCGGCACGGCGCGTTCGCCGACTACCTCGTCCTGCCGGCCGAGAACCTGCATTCGATCCCTGACGCCGTGTCCACGGACGCGGGCCTCTTCACAGAGCCGCTCGCCGCCGCGCTGGAGATCCAGGAGCAGGTGCCCATCGGCTCCCGCGACCGCGTACTCGTGGTGGGCGACGGGAAGCTCGGCCAGCTCGTCGCGCAGACCCTCGCGCTCACCGGCTGCACCCTGCTGGTGGTCGGACGACACGACGCCAAGCTGGCCCTGCTCGCGACACGGGGCATCGAAACCGGGCGCGCCGACCGAGCGATGCGCGGGGAATTCGATGTGGCCGTCGAATGCACCGGCGATCCCGAAGGGTTCGCCGTGGCACAGCGCGCCGTCCGACCCCGCGGCACGCTCGTGATGAAGAGCACCTACGCCGCAGCCCTGACCATCGATGCCTCAGCGGTTGTGGTGCAGGAGCTGACGCTCGTGGGCTCGCGCTGCGGACCGTTCGCTCCAGCGCTCCGACTCCTCGCGGAGGGACGGGTCGCCGTCGAGCCCTTGATTCACGCGCGCTACCCGCTCGGCGAAGCCCTCACCGCCTTCGAGCACGCGCAACGGCCCGGCGTGCTGAAAGTGCTGCTGGACATCGGCTAGGACGGGTCATCAGGCGAGAGTCGTCCGAATGTTGATCTCCGACGTGAGGGTCCGATGGACCGGACACTTCTTGGCGATCTCGAGTAGTCTGGTACGCTGTTCCTCGGTAAAGTCGCCGGCCAGCGTGATCTCGCTCTCGATCCGATCGAGCATGCCTTGTCCGGTTTCACATTCGGCACAGTCCTCGGCGTGAATCCTGGAATGGCGCAGCCGAACCGTCACCCCGGTCAGCGGCCATCCTTTCCTTCGCGCATACAGCGCGATGGTCATGGACGTTCAGGCGCCGAGGCCTGCCAGGAGCAGCTCGTAAGGGCCTAGCCCGCGATCGGTCCCCCCGGCGGACACCGGCTCGTCGGCGATCAGGCGATGACGCCCCGCCGTGATCTCCTGAGCGAACCCGTCCACACCGCCATGCACCACTACGACGCCCTGCTCTTGCGGATCGACCATGAGTGACCTCCGTTCTGCGAGAAGGCTGTCCGTGGCAGATGCGGCAAGTGGCCAGGGGCGGAATCGAACCGCCGACACGCGGATTTTCAGTCCGCTGCTCTACCAACTGAGCTACCTGGCCGACGAAGCAGGACAAGAACTTAGTGAGCCGACCGGTGAGGTGGGAGTGCCCGTGCGACGTGGCGTCGTGGCGACGTGCGGCGTACTTTTTCCCCCCATGCCCCACCCCAAATTTCCGAACCTCACCGTGCTCGATCACCCGCTAATCCAGCACAAGCTCTCCATCCTGCGGGATAAGAACACCACCACCAAGGACTTCAAGCAGCTGGTGAACGAGATCGCCATGCTCATGGCGTACGAGGTGACGAAGGACCTCCCGCTCGAGACCGCGGAGGTGGAAACGCCGCTCGAGCGGATGCGGGGGGTCCGGGTGGCGGGAAAGAAGCTCGCCCTCGTGCCGATCCTGCGCGCGGGACTCGGCATGGTCGAGGGCATCGCGCAGCTCATCCCCTCGGCGCGCGTCGGCCACATCGGCATCTACCGCGAGCACGACACCCTCGAGCCCGTCGATTACTATTTCAAGATCCCATCCGGTGAAGACGCGCGCGATTTCTTCGTGCTCGACCCCATGCTCGCGACCGGCGGCTCGGCGGCGGACGCCGTAAACGCGCTCAAGCACGCCGGCGCCCAGCGCATCCGGTTCCTCTGCCTCGTCGCCGCGCCCGAGGGCGTGCGTCGCATGCTCGAGACCCACCCCGACGTCCCCGTCTTCGCCGCCGCGCTCGACCGCGAGCTCAATGACCACGGCTACATCCTGCCGGGGCTGGGGGACGCGGGCGATCGCCTGTTCGGCACCCGGTAGGGCCGCGGTAGCCCGCTTGACATTTTACGTCATATTTATATGTTGTGACGTAATTCGTCATATTAAGCTGATGTGACATAAAATGTCCAAGAGCTACGTCGCCCTCATCGCCGACGCCGTCGCCTCGCGCGACCTCCCCCCGGCCAGCCGCGCTCGCCTCCAGGCCGACGCCCGCGCCGCCGTGAAGCATCTGAACCAGCGCTACCGCCGCGTCCTCGCGGCCCGCTTCGCCGTCACCCTGGGCGACGAGCTGCAATGCCTCTTCCCGACGCCGCAGCCGGTGTGGGACGTCGCGCACGACCTTCGGGCCCGCCTCCCCACGGTCGATTGGGTCGTGGCGTGCGGCCGGGGCCCCATCACCACACCCCTCGCGCCCACGGCCCCCGAGATGGACGGCCCCTGCTTCCACGAAGCCCGAGCCGCGATGGACCGCGCCAAGCGCCAGCGGCAGGTGTTCACGTTCGGCGGCTTTGCGTCGGCACTCGACCCGCTGGCCAGCTACTACTCCGCCCTGTACTGGAGCTGGACCCCGCGCCAGCGGCGTACCGCCACGCTGTTGCGACTGGGCGACCCGACGGCCGCGGCGTCCCGCCTCGACGTCGATCGCAGTGCGATCTCCCACCTCGCCCGCCGCATGGCCTGGCCCCTCGTGGCCGCCGGAGATAAGATGTTTCGGGCGCTTCTGGAGACGGAATCCGCGTGAATCCGCTGTTTGTCGTCCCGTTGCTCGCGTATGCGCTGGCCGGCACGCTCTGGCCCGGCCAGGTGGACGGTCGCCGCCGCGGCCGGGCGCTGCTCTTCGGGGAGGCGCTGATCGTGATCGCGGCATTGGTCCTGGGCACGCTCCTCGCCCCGCTCGCGCGACCGAGCGTCGATGGGCTGTGGTGGGGGCGGGTGGGGCTCTTGGCCACCGCCTACCTCTACGTCTCGGGCCGGGGGATCGTGCTGATCCGCAGCGTCCTCGAGCTGCCGACGCTGCAGATGCGGCGTGACGAGGACCGCACCGCCGGCGCGATCGATGTCGCCCGCGGCCGCGCCGTCGGATCGCTGGAGCGCGCCCTCGCGCTCACCATGGTGCTGCTCGGCGACTACGCCGCGGTAGGGTGGATCATCGCCGCCAAGTCCCTCGCCCGCTTCAAGCAGCTCGAGGATCGCGAGTTCGCCGAGTACTTCCTGGTCGGTACGCTCGCCTCGTTCTTGCTCGCCGTACTCGTCGGCGTGGGCATTCGCATCCTTTTGAGGCAGGCCTAGCTCACCGCGCAACCCTCCCACCCCCCGCCGTGTCACACAGTTAACCGACACTGCCGGCTGTCCCTTGCCCCCTGCCCCCGCTCGGAGCCTGGTGGACGAACGCGAATTGATTGCCAGAGTCCGGGCCGGGGACGGCGCCGCAGAGCGCGCGCTGTACGACGCCCACGTGGACCGTGTCTACCGCCTCGCCTACCGGCTCGCGGGAGACGACGAGCTGGCACGCGAGTTCACCCAGGACACCTTCGTCCGCGCGTTCGAGCGGTTGGGCGCGTTTCGGGGCGAGGCGAAGCTCTCCACCTGGCTGTACGCCATCGCGACGTCGGTGGTGCTGAACGGGCTGCGCAAGGTGAAGCGCTTCCGCCAGCGGGAAACGGATCTGGACGAGGCCGCGACGACCTCCGCCGGCGGCCGGGCAGCCGAGCCGGACCTGAAGCGGCGATTGGCCCAGGCGATCGACGGTCTCGCTGATGGCTATCGCGTGGTGTTCCTGATGCACGACGTCGAGGGGTACACGCACGAAGAGATCGGCGCGACCCTCGGCATCGAAACCGGAACGTCGAAGGCGCAATTGTCGCGGGCGCGCGCCAGGCTGCGTGATGCGCTTGCGGATTTCGCGGGGGAGTGGATCTCATGACGGACGATCGGTTCGAAGAACGGTTGCGCGAGGCGGCGCAAGACTATCACCGCCCGCCTGCCACGCCGCGCGAGGAGCTGTGGCGGCGCATCGCGGCGGCGCGTGCAGCGCGGCAGCGGCGGGTGATCCGATTGCGTTCCGCCCTGCGCTGGGGGGTGGGAGTCGCCGCCGTGCTCGCGCTGGGTGTCGGCATCGGGCGTTGGAGTGCGCGCGGAGGCGACTCCTCGAGCTCGCCAGCGCTGGCCGCCGGCACCGATCAGGCGTCCACGCTCGCCTACCGTGTCGCCGCCGCACAGTACCTCACACGCACCGAGGCGCTGCTCACCGGCTTTCGCGCCGAATCGCGATCCCCCAGCGTGCCGGCCGCCCAGTTCTCGATGCAGGCCCGCGACCTGCTCGTTACAACGCGGCTGATGCTCGACTCGCCGGCGGCGAGGGACCCGCGGCTGAAGGGCCTGCTCGAGGATCTGGAGCTGGTGCTCGCGCAGATCGCCCAGCTGCCCTCGAGGGGGGGCGGCGATCGGGAAGACGTACGATCGATCAACCAGGGATTGGACCAACGCAGCGTGCTGCTGCGCCTGCGGACGGCAAACCCCGCCGGCCCCGGCCCTGTGCGCACGCAAGGAGCACTGTGATGCAGGCGATGTATCTGGTGGTGGCGGCCGTCGTGGGAATGCAGCAACCCGTCGTGCCGCGAACGGTCGCCCCCGCGCTGGCGCACGCGCAGACGGCGCTCCAGGGATTGGGCGCGCTCGATGCCTTGGACGGGCTCGATGCGCTGGATGCCCTGGACGCGCTCGCTGTCCTGGACGGCCTCGATGGGTTGGATGCTCTCGATGCGCTCGACACGCGGGACGCCGCCGCGCTCCACGGGGAACAGGACCCCACCGACTCGTTGTGGCGCGCGGCGCGGCGGGCGTTCAACCGCGGTGACTACACGAGTGCCGCGAAGCTGTACGGCGAGCTCACCCGTCGGTATCCGGATGCCACGCGTGCCGGGGACGCTCTCTACTGGGCGGCGTTCGCGCTCTACAAGAACGACAACCTCGACCGCGCGCGCGCCCTCCTCGTCACGCAACAGCAGCGCTATCCCAAGGCGGCGACGCTGCGGGACGGCGACGCACTGCTCGCTCGGATCCAGGGAGCGCTTGCCACGCAAGGGGACGAAGAAGCTCACCGTTGGGTCCTCATCCACGCGGAGCCCCCACAACCCCCAGAGCCCCCACAGCCCCCGGAGCCGCCGCAGCCCCCGCGGCCCCCGCGGCCCCCGCGGCCCTCCCAACCCCCGCGACCAGCGGGCACCCGCGGTTGCCCCGATGAGAACGACGAGGACGATGTCCGAGTCGCGGCGCTGAACGGACTGCTGCAGATGGACGCGGCCAACGCGCTCCCCATCCTCAGGAAAGTCCTGGCGAAGCGCGATGCGTGCTCCGCCGGACTGCGGCGCAAGGCGGTGTTCATCGTCTCACAAAAGCACGGCGCCGAGACGGAAGACATCCTGCTCGACGTCGCCCGCAACGACCCTGACTCCGACGTGCGCCGGCAAGCGGTGTTCTGGCTGTCGCAGGTAGGCAGCGACCGGGCCGTGACCGCGCTCGACTCGATCCTCCGCAACGCCACGGATCCCGAACTTCAGGACAAGGCGATCTTCGCGCTGGGCCAGATCCATCAAGGGCGCGCCGCGCAGATCCTGCGCGACTACGCCGCCAACGAGCGCGCCCCGGACGAGGCGCGCGAAAAGACGATCTTCTGGCTGGGCCAGCAGCATTCCCAGGAAAACGCCGCCTTCTTGCGAGGTCTGTACGCGAAGCTCGCCAGCGAGGAATTGAAGGAGAAGGTGATCTTCTCGCTCTCCCAGATGGGCGGCCCGGACAACGGGCGCTGGCTGATGGACATCGCGCTCAACGAGCGCGAGCCGGTGGAGATGCGAAAGAAGGCACTCTTCTGGGTGGGTCAGACCGGCGGGAACCTGGACCAGCTGGCGGGGCTGTACGACCGGATGCAGAACCAGGACATGAAGGAGCAACTGATCTTCG
>Ga0209239_1000543_pt1 | contig 21697 bp, 16 predicted proteins | sample GraSoi013_2_20cm_FD_185824 | JGI IMG/M metagenome (GOLD analysis project Ga0209239, IMG submission 185824) | Grasslands soil microbial communities from the Angelo Coastal Reserve, California, USA - Sample 10_02_2013_2_20cm (SPAdes) (version 2) | ecosystem: Environmental > Terrestrial > Soil >...
CGGTTGCCCGATCACGCCCGTGGAGAGGACGAGCACCTCGGTCGGATGGAGCATCAGCAGTCCGGCGGCGCCGCACGCCGTGGTGCGCGCGTCCCGCTCGCCGCGCGACCCCGTCGCCGCGTTCGCCGCGTGGTTCAGGGAGAAGAAGACGGCCCCGCCGGCCGCCAGCACGCTCTCCCTCGACGAGCGGCTGGCGCGCTATATCGTCGAGGGGAGGCGCGACGGTCTCATCGACGACCTGAACGCGAAGCTCCAGGCGGCCGCGCCGCTCGACATCATCAACGGTCCGCTCATGCGCGGCATGGACGAGGTCGGGCGTCTCTTCAACGACAACCAGCTGATCGTCGCCGAGGTGCTCCAGTCGGCGGAGGCGATGAAGGCCGCGGTCGGGCACCTCGAGCCGTTCATGGAGAAGGCCGAGTCGGCGACCCGGGGCACGCTCGTGCTGGCCACCGTGAAGGGCGACGTCCACGACATCGGCAAGAACCTGGTCGAGATCATCCTGTCGAACAACGGGTACCGCGTGATCAACCTCGGGATCAAGGTGCCGCCGGAGGAGCTGATCGCCGCGTACCACACCCACAAGCCGGACGCGTTCGGCCTCTCCGGGCTCCTCGTGAAGTCCGCTCAGCAGATGGTGGTGACCGCACAGGATCTCCGCGCGGCGGGCATCGACCTGCCGCTCTTCGTGGGCGGCGCCGCGCTGACGAAAAAGTTCACCGCGACGCGGATCGCGCCGGAGTACGGGGGCGTCACCCTCTACGCCAAGGACGCGATGGAGGGGCTCGACCTGGCGAATCGGCTCTTCTCGGCGGTGACGCGCGACGGCCTCGTCGAGCGCGTGCGTGCCGAGCAGGCCGCCCTGACGACGGCGGACGCGAGGGGCGGCGAAGGCGCGCGCCCCGTGCAGGCTCCTGAGCGACCGCGGGCCCGGCTCGAGCGGATCCCGGTGCCGACGCCGCCGGACCTCGAGCCGCACCTCCTCCGCGATGTGCCGCTTCCCCACATCTACCCGTACCTCAATCTCCAGATGCTCTACGGAAAGCACCTGGGCCTGCGGGGGCTCGTCGAGCGGCTCCTCGCGAGCGGCGATCCGAAGGCCCTCGAGCTTCACGAGACCGTCGAGCGGCTCAAGCACGACGCGGTCGCCGAGCGGCTCGTGAGGGCCCACGGCGTGTACCGCTGGTACCGGGCGCGCGCCGCCGGCGACGCGGTCGTCGTGGTCGACCCCGGGGGGCGGGAGCTCACGCGATTCGAGTTTCCCCGGCAGAAGGACGGCGAGGGCCTCTGCCTCGCCGACTACGTCCGGGACGATGTGGACGACTTCGTCGCCCTCTTCGCCGTCACCTGCGGCGAGGGCGTGCGGGAGCTCGCCGGCCGGTGGAAGGACCGGGGCGAGTATGTCCGATCCCATGCCCTGGCGGCGCTCGCCATCGAGTCCGCCGAGGCGTTCGCCGAGATGCTCCACACGCGCCTGCGGACGCTCTGGGGATTTCCGGATCCGCCCGATCTTGGGATCGGCGAGAAGCTCAAGGGCCGCTACCGCGGGATCCGCGTCTCCTTCGGATACCCGGCGTGCCCGAACCTCGCCGACCAGGCGACCCTCTTCAGGCTGCTCGAGCCCGAGACGATTGGCCTCCACCTCACGGAGGGCTTCATGATGGACCCAGAAGCGTCGGTCTCGGCGCTCGTCTTCCACCACCCCGCCGCGAAGTACTTCAAGGCCGAGTGAGGCTCGGGGGCCCGGGAGGCCCTCTGCGAGGAATCGGGGGGGAAGCCCCCCTTCGAGGAAAACGCGACGGGCCCGAACCGATCCGGTCCGGGCCCGCCGTGGATGCGAGGAGTGTCCGACGCCTAGAACTTGATCTCGAGTCTCACCGTCGGGAAGCCGAGCGACCGCTCGTTCGACTCCACCGTGAGGAGCGTACCGAAGTCATCCGCCAGGTAGTAGGCCGAGCGGTTCGCCCTCGGCGGAATGCGCCTCCCCCTGGCGTTCACCGCGAACGGGAGCCGGAAGGTCCCCGTGAACGTGAACGCCGTGTCCTTCTCGGGCTTGCACTGGCGGCGGCCCACGTCGAAGCAGCCCTTGCCATCGGTGAGGAAGCCGACCGGCGCCACGCCTGCGAACGGCAGCGACAGGTTGGCAGCGCCGGCGAAGGCACCGGTCATCACGACGAACTCGGCGGCGTCGGCCGTGTCGCTGGCCTTCACCACGACCGCGAAGGTGCCGTCCAACGTTCCCTTGCCATCGGCCAGGCTCAAGTCGTCGGCGCCGCTCGCGTTGACCGTGCAGTTCTTGGCGCCCGGCGTCAGGATCAGCACTTCCCACGGGCAGAGCGGCGTGCCGAGCTTCGCAAATCCGGAAAGCTGTGCCACCGCCGACCGACGATGCGCATTGGCGAGGGCCGAGACCGGCACTCCATTGTGGTCCAGGAGATACATGTCTTCGGTAACTTCATAGAGGACCACGCCAACGCCGGGGTTGACGCCGCCCGCGAACGCCGGTACGGCCATCAACGCCAGGAGCAGGAACATCAGCGGCATCACCGTCGCTATCGCTGTGCTGCGCCCGTTAAACGGGTTCATTGTCTTCTCTCCTCGTCCACGATATTTGTCGTTCATCGGTTGCATCCTGGACGGGAGAAAATGCAACGCCAGGGCCAATCGCCGCCTTCGGTCACCGTTCTGATTTCGTTGGCGTTTCCAGCTAAATTTCCGGATCGTTTGCGGTGTTCACGGATCGTTCCTGACCACACCGGTTCTCAACGCACCGCCGGCGAAAAACTTCCGCGGTTGAGCGCGAGAGGTCCGGGCGGTCGTGACCGACAATCCGGAAACGACGCCAGAGGTGATGCGCGTGAGGCGAGACTTACTCGTCGCTTTCGGTGAGCGCGGCGCCGGGCTTTGCCGGAAGCTTCACGACGAAGGTCGAGCCACGGCCGACCTCGCTCTTCACCTCGATCGTCCCGCCATGACTCTGGACGATCCCGAGGCTGACCGAGAGGCCCAAGCCCGTGCCGCTCACGTCGGGCTTCGTCGTGAAGAACGGCTCGAAGATCCGGTCGAGGTGCTCCGGCAGGATCCCGGTGCCCGTGTCGATGACCTCGACCTGGACCGTGTCGCCGACAACGGACGAGCGGACCGTGAGAGTCCCCCCGTCCTTCATGACGTAGACGGCGTTGTTGATGAGGTTCAAGAACACCTGCTTGATGCGTGGGACGTCCACCTCCACGGGCGGGAGCTCGGAGGCGTACTGCTCGACGAGCGTGATCGCGTCGAACGCGCCCTGGCGGCGCACCATGACGAGGGTCTGCTCGAGCACCACGTTGAGATCCGTCATCTGCGGCACGAACTCGCGCTGCCGGCTGAAGTGCAGGAGGTCGCGCACGATGTCGCGGGCGCGTCCCGCCTCCTCCTGGATCAGCTCGAGCTCTTCCCGATTCGGTGCGCCGGGCGGAACCCGCTCGGCCAGGTATGACGCGAAGCCCAGGACGCTCGTCAGCGGGTTGTTGATCTCGTGAGCGATGTTGGCGGCCAGCTCGCCGATCGCCGCGAGCTTCGTGGACTGGATCAGCTGCGCCTGCGTTCGCTTGAGCTCGGCCATCTGCCCCTTGACGCCTTCGTACAGGCGCGAGTTCTCGGCCGCCACCGCCGCCTGGAGTGCGATGCCTTCGGCCAGCCGCAGCTCGTCGGTCGTGAATCGGTGCGGCTCCTTGAGCCAGGCGATCGCGAACCCGCCGATGGTTCCCCCTTTCCAGCGCATCGGCTGGATCAGGAGCGACTTGTGGGGCAGGAGTCGGGTGATCGGATGCGCGAATCGCGGGTCCGCCGCGCTGTCGCTCGAGTAGACCGCCCGCTCGTACTTCCCCCACTCCTGCAGCATCAGATCGGTCATCACGATCTCGGTGCTCGCGAAGGTCTGCAGCGCCTCCTTCGGCACGTGGTACCCCACGATCGGCACGAAGCGATCCTTGCCCGGGCTCACGAGCCACGCACCGCCGGTGTCGGCGCCGAGCGCGCGCACCATCGCCCGCGTGGTCCGGCGCAGCACCTCCGTCAGCTCGAGGGTCGAGCTCGTGTCCTGGCTCACCGCCAGGAGCGTCTCGGTGTGGCGCAGCCGCTCCTGCGTCTCCTCGTAGAGGCGCGCGTTCCGGATGGCGGTCGTCGCCGACGTCGCCAGCGCCTCCCCCAGCGCGACCTCGTCGGGGGCAAAGGCGTGGGACCCGCGATACCAGACCGCGAGGACGCCGACGAGCTGGTTCTCGAGGAAGAGCGGGAGACCGAGGAACGACACGAACCCTTCGCTCCGCACCCAGTCCAGATACTTGAGGCCGGGATGGGAGCGCACGTCGCCGAGGGCGAGCACGGTTCGGTGCTTGACGATCCAGCCGACCAGCCCCTCGTCGTCGTCGGCCACGTGCTGGGTCGACGCCTTCGGCGTGCGCGTGGTGCCCGCCTGCGCCTGAAGACGGAAGCGGCCTGGCGTGTCCTCCGCGATCAGGATCCGCACGACGTCTGCGCTCAGGCGGGTTCGCACGAGCTCGCTGAGCCGGTGGAGGATCCCGGAGACCTGGAGGGTACCGGCCAGCAGGCGGCCGGCCTCGACCAGGCTCTCCTGCTCCGCCGCCCGGCGCATGACCCCCTCGTAGAGGCGGGCGTTTTCCACCGCGATCGCGACCTGATCGGCGACGATCTTGAGGAGCTGCTCCTCGTCGGCCTTCGCCCCCGCCGGCATGGCGTGCCGCGCCACCATCGTGCCGAGCTCGCGACCCCGCACGGTGAGGGGCAGCGTCCACTCGACCTCGGCCCACTCGTCGGCCGGTTCGACGCCCGATCCGACGAGCACGCTCCGCGGCTGGTCGCTGCCTTCTCCCGGCACCACGAGCTTCACGCCCGGTGGATCGGTGAGCTCGACGCGGAGGCTCGTCGTACCGATCGCCTGCGCGAGCGCTCGCAGCAGCCGCTCGAGCATTTCCACCACGCCCAGCTCTGAGGTGATGTCCTGGACCGCGCGGTGCAGGTCGGCGAGCTGGCTCGCGCGCCGGACGAAGTGCTGGTTGAGCCGCTTGAGCTCCTCCACCTGGTTGAGCAGCCGGTAGACCAACCGCTGGTTGAGCTCGCGGAGGTAGATCCCTTCCTCCCGGCCCTCGACGCGCTCGCGCTTGCCCCCGAGGAACTCGGCGACCTGCCGGGGGAACACGTCCACGTTGATCGGCTTCTGGATGTAACCGTCGCAGCCGGCGACGAGGGTCCGCTGCCGGTCGCCCTGCATCGCGTAGGCGGTGACGGCGATCACCGGAGTGGACGCGAGGTTGGGGAACGACTTGAGGATGGCGACGATCTCGTAGCCGTCGACGCCAGGCAGGTTGATGTCGAGCAGGATGAGCGCGGGCTCCTCGCGGATCGCGGCCTCGATGCCGGCCAGGCCGTCCTCGGCCTCCACGAGGGTGTAGCCGGCGGCCTCGAGGACGGCCCGGACGAGCATCCGGTTCTCGCGGTTGTCCTCGATGTAGAGGATCTTCGCCTTCTTGTCGAGCACGCGTCCCGGCATACGGTCGTCCGTCCCCTCAGTTCAACGGTAGCGTGAAGTGGAACGTGGATCCCGCGTTCTCGCGGCTGTCCGCCCAGATGCGGCCGCCGTGGAGCTCGACGAACTTCTTGCTGATCGCGAGCCCCAGCCCGGTCCCGCCGGCGGCCCGCGTGACCGGGTTGTCCAGCTGTTGGAACGGCTCGAACAGGCGCGCGAGATCCTCCGTGCGGATGCCCATGCCCGTGTCCGACACCTTCACGTGCACCGCCTCCGCCTCGGCCTGTACGCTGACAAACACCCGGCCCTGCGCCGTGAATTTGATGGCGTTCGACAGGAGATTCAGGAGGATCTGTTTCACCTTCGTGCGATCCGCGACGAGCCGTGGCAGCTCGAGCGGCACGTTCTTCTCGAGTTTGAGCTGCTTGCCACGGGCGAGCGGCATCGACGACTCGATGCACTCGTCGATCAGCTCGTGGAGGTCGACCTCTTCGGACATCATTTCGAGCTTACCCGCCTCGATGCGTGAGAAGTCGAGGATCCCGTTGATGAGCTGCAGCAGATGGGTCCCGCTGTTGTGCACGGAGCGGATATAGGTCTCCTGCCGCTCGGTCAGGTCGCCGTCGAGACGGTTCAACAGCACCTTGGAGAAGCCGATGATGGAGTTCAGCGGCGTCCGGAGCTCGTGCGACATGCTCGCGAGGAACTGCGACTTCAGCCGACTCGCCTGCATCAGCTGGGCGTTCGAGGCTGCGAGCTCTTCGTAGAGTCGCGCGTTCTCGAGCGAGATCGCGACCTGGTTCGCGAGCACGGTGAGCACCTCGAGCTCCTGGCCGTCGAAGATCTCGCCCGAGAGCTTCTCGCCGACGAGGAGGATGCCGGTGAGCTTGTTCTCGATCTTGAGCGGCACGATGAGGGCCGCGTGGATCTCTTCGAGCTCGCCCTCTGCGGTCTCGAAGTACTCGGCGATCTCGGGGTTGAGCTTGACCTCTTCCTTGACCAGCAGGCGCCCCGTTTGATTGAGCCACTGGACGACGGGGCTCTCCATGGCGATCGAGTTGACGGCCGCCCCCTCGCCGATGTTCGTCTCGTCGCGGTAGACCACGAACGCGTTTCGCGCCGCATCGTAGATCATGAGGGAGCAGTGGGTGAGCGGGACGCCTCGCACCAGGCCGTGCACGAGGGTCTCCATGAGCAGGCCGAAGTCGAGGATCATCCCCATGCGCTGGCTGAGATCGAGCAGGGTCTCGTAGCACCCGCGGCGCCGACTGAACATGAGACGCTCGACCACGGTCTCCAGGCGCTGTCCGAGCGGACTGACGAGGAGCGTCATGATGAACCCGAGCGGCAGAATCACCCACAGCGGGTTCAGCTGCTCCCAGTCGGCGTACTGCTCGGCGAGGACGATGACCGACGTGAGCACCCCCCAGAGCACCAGGTAAATCGCGCCCTTCTTCACCGCCACGTTCACGTCGAACAGGCGGTAGCGCACGATCGACGTGCCGAGCATCAGCGCGAACACGATGTTCGCGGGGATACCCATCGGGTAGACGAGGTCTGCCGCCGGCACGAATCGCACGAGGACGAACCGCGCGAAGTCGATGACCCCACCCGCGAGGCTCACGAGGGTCCCGAGGAGGATCAGCGTCGCGCGGTTGCGGCGGAAACTCGACTCGACGCCCTCGGACGCCCTCACGAGGCGCGACAGGCCGTAGATCAGAAAGAAGTTGAGGTAGAGGACGTACGGCGCGTAGAGCAACCCGGTCACGGGCGCCCACCCCCAGTACGTCCGCGTCACGCCCCGCATGAACAGGGGCGAGCCGCTCATGTTGACCACGCTGAAGAAGGCCGCCAGCAGGTACGCGATGACCAGCGAGGAGCGGTGCTGGGTCGTGCTCTCGAGGAAGATCAACACGAAGTGGTAGTAGAAGGCCGGCAGGACGACGACGCCCGCGTGGATCACGATCTCCCAGAACGTCGCCGTGGCCTCGTTCGGCGCCTGGCGGAGCATGAAGGAGCCCATGTTCCACACGGCCATGCCCGTCACGAAGTACGCGAAGACCCGGTTCAGCCGGCTCCCCGGGTTCCGCACGAGCGTGACCGCCACGAGGAGGACGTTCAGGAGGAGCGCGATGAGGGGGAGGAGGCTATGAAGCGTCAAGCGCGTCCCCCACGGACTCGGCGAGCGGCAGGTAGGGCTTGTCTCGCCTCCGCTGCTCTTCGATCTTGTCTTTCAGGATACCGAACACGAGGACGTCCCAGTACCGGCCGTCGTGGTAGGCGGCCTTGCGGAGCACGCCCTCTTGCTGGAAACCATTGCGGCGGAGCGAGTTCGCGCTCAGCGAGTTGTACTCGTACACCTTCGCCTCGATGCGCCGCAGCCCGAGCACGTCGACTCCATAGTACGAGATGAGCTTGCCCGCCTCCACACCGAATCCGCGGCGCAGGGCCTTCTGGTCCGTCAGCACCACTTCGAGGAAGGCGTAACCCTCCAGGAGGTGGATGTTGAAGAGCCGGGCGAGCCCGAGCGGCTTCCGCCACCCATGGTTCCCCTCGACCACGAGCACGACCTGCGTCGTGTCCGTCAGGACGGCCTCGTAGAACGAGGGGTCCTTGTCGTAGACGTGCTTGTAGGTGTTCAGGAACTCGCTGCCCACCATGCGCTCGATGAACGGGTCCTCGGCCCACTCGGACAGGTAGTCGAGATCCTCGGGTCTGAGCGTGCGCAGGTAGACCCGCGTACCGCGCGAGACGATGGCCCGGCGGTCCGGCTCCCGCGGCCTCTCGGCGGCGAGCGGTGAGGACTCTGCGGTCACCACCGCACCCGGGCGCTCCCAGTCCGTCCGACGATGTCCACCGTGCTAATCGACGTCGGTCTCGAGGCGCACCGGGAAGACCCCGGACCACGCTCGGCGGATGTCATCCACGGGCTCGGACCCACGCCAGATGGCTGATTCCAACGAGGAAGGTCCGGTGCGCCTCGAGCACGTCGAAGCCCGCCTGGTCGAGCGCCTGGTGGAACTCGGTCTCGCTCAGGTAGCGGTGGTCGCAGTCGCGGAACCGCTCGAAGACCGCGGTCGGCACGAGCCAGCGGAGAGCGCGGAACGCGGCGCCGAGGCCCTCCGCTCGACGCGCTTCCAGAAACGTCTGGACCACCCGCGCGGGGCGGTTGTACGTGAGGATGATCGCGTGCCCGCCCGGCTTCAGCGCCCGACGGGACGCCGCCAGGAGCGCCGCCGGGTCGGGGTGCCAGTAGAGCGTGTGCATGCTCACGAGCACGTCGAAGGTGCCCGCGCCCGGTAGCTCATCGCGCGCGACGTCGAGGTGGTGGAAGCTCAAGTTCGGCGGGCTCCCGCTCGAGTGGTGTTTCTCACGCGCGATCGCGACGAGGTGTCGGACCGCGTCGACAGCGACCACGCTGTAGCCCCGCCTGGCGAGCCGGAGCCCCACGTTGCCGATCCCGCACGCGATGTCCAGCACCTTGACGGAGCGGGGGTTCTCCGTGACCGGCACGGAGCGGGTCACGAACGCGACGATCTCCTCGACCATCGCCTCATAGGGTCGGAAGCGCGTGACCACGGCGTCGTACGTCATGCCGTACGTCACGGCGATCATGTGCTCCACCGCGGCGCGCAGGGGCACATGCTCTCCGGCTCCACCTGCCAGCGCGAGCACGCGGTCGGCGAGCGGCCGGAGGCGATACGACGCGAGCTCCTTTCGACTCACCACTTATTTCCCCGTGCCTTTCCGCGCCCAGACCAGGAGGCTGGCGCCGTTGAGGAACGTTCGGCGTATCTCGAGGACCGTGAAGCCCGCACCGCGCAGGTGACCCGCAAACGCGTTCTCGTCCCAATAATGGGGCCCGACCGGCATCCGAGCCGCCTCGAAGATCGAGTTCGGGAGCACCCAGAGGAGGCACCGAAACGCGGCGACGAGGCTGCCCCGCTGCCGGATCTCCTTGAGCGTCGACCACAGCCCGATCTGCCGCGTGTGATTCACGAACACCGCGTGCCCGCCCGGCTTGAGCACCCGATACGCCTCGCGAAGGAGCTGGTCCGGCGCCGGGTGCACGTAGAGGGAATGGATGTTCACGACCTGGTCGAAGGCGCCCTCCCTGAACGTATTGCCTCGGGCGAGCTCGGCGTGGCGGAAGGCGACGTTGGCCAGGTGCTTCGCCCGCCGCTTCTCCTTGGCCACCTCGACCAGCGCGCCGTAGGTGTCGAGCCCGGTCACCGTAAACCCGGCTTCGGCCAGCCGGCACGTGAAGTTCCCGGGACCGCACGCGATGTCGAGCACGCGCACGTCGCGCCGGTCAACGCCGGCTGGCGCGGAGGCCTCGACCAGGGTCCAGACCTCCTCTCGGAGGCGCTGGTACGGGGCGAAGCGCTCGAAGATGAAGTCGTAGACGACGGCGTACGCGACCGAGAGCATCCGATCGAGGCTCCACTGGAGACCACCAAAGAGCGAATTCATGACACCCCGCGCCGCTCCCAGAGTCCCGTCCGCCGGGGCACCGGCCTGCATTCCGCGTCCTAGGACTTGCTCGCGAGGACCTTGTCAACCGCCCCGCGCAGCTCCGACGGCGTGAACGGCTTTAACAAAATGTAATTGAAGCCGAGCCGCGTTGCCTCGTTGATGATGTCCGGCGTGCCGTGCGCTGTCATGAGCATGCACGCCATGTCCGGACGGACCTGACGCGCCTGCTCGAGCACCTCGAAGCCGTTCATCCCCGGCATCTTGTAATCCACGACCAGCAGATCGAACGGCTCCTTGCGGACCAGCTCGACCGCCGCCTCGCCCCGGTTGGCGGCGCGAATCGAGTATCCGAGGGCCTGGAGCACGTTGACGCAGAGGATCACGACCGGCCCGGCGTCATCAACCACGAGGATCTTCGGCCTGGAATCCATCACTGAGCATCCGTGAGCGATTGGGCGGCCGCAGCACCGGGCGCCTCGGCCGAGCGCAGATCGAATTGCCGGCTGATCGCATCGAGCCGGGCGGGCGGGATCGTGATGAACGCTTCCGCAACCAGCGGGTCGAACTGGGTCCGCGCTCCGCGGGAGATCTCGTCGATCGCCGCCTCGATGGGCCGCTTACTACGGTAGGGGCGATCCGAGGTCATGGCGTCGAACGCGTCCGCCACCGTCACGACGCGGGCGATGAACGGGATGCCATCGCCCTTGAGACCGTCGGGATAGCCTTTGCCGTCGTACCGCTCGTGGTGGTGCCGGACCGCCTTGGCCTCGCACGAGAGGAATCGCAGCGGCTTCAGGATCTTGTCGCCGACCACGGGATGGCTGCGGACCAGCTCGAACTCCTCCTCGGTGAGTTGCCGCGGCTTGCGGAGGATGTTGTCCAGCATCACGAGCTTCCCCAGATCATGCAGCAGACCCGCCCGGCTGTACAACACCACGTCCGGCGTGGACATGCCCATCACCTTCGAGATCTCCCCCGAGTAGAGCGACACGCGTGCCGAGTGGCCTTTGAGATAGGGATCCTTCGATTCGAGCGCGACCACGAACGAGGAGATCGTGTCGACGAGGTTCTTCTCGAGATGCTCGCGGAGGACGATCTTCTGGAGCGAGAGCGCCGTGGTCTGCGCGTAGCCGAGGAGCAGTCCCTTCTCGTCGGGCAGGAACGCGCCGGCCCGCGCGTCGCGACTCATGCACAGAATCCCGACGGCGTCGCCCACGCCCGGAATGAGGGCCGCGAGCGCCTCGAACCCGTGGGCCTTGTTCGTCAGCGTGTACGTCTCTCGGCCGCCGGTCTTGACGATGTCGGCGAAGTGCGCGTGGAGAAGGGTCAGGAGCTCACTGATCATTGACGGCTGACCCAGCTGGCTCGCGTTGAACTTCCCCTCCGCATCGCGCAGCAGCATGATCGCCGCGTCGCAGCGCAGGCTCTGGAGCGTCTTCTCGAGCACCTTCTCGACGAACAGGTCCTGCTCGAGGCCCTGAAGGGCGAGCTCGCCGATCGACGAGAGCACCGCCACACCGCCCTGGCGGCGCTGGAGCTCTTCGTTGAGCCCCGCCGGGTAGGTGACGTTGCCGTTGCCCTCCGCGCGGTCCCGCCGCAGGCGGTTGATCAACTCCCTGACCTCCGTGACGGAGAACGGCTTCGGCAGGTAGTCGTAGGCGCCGTGGCGGAGACCGAAGACGGCCGAGTTCACCGAGGGGACGCCCGTGATCAGCACGACCGGCGTCGAGGGTTGCTTGCCCTTGATCGAGCGCAGCAGGTCGAGCCCGGAGAGCCCGGGCATCTTGATGTCCGACACCACGAGGTCGAAGGGGACGTCGCCGAGCAGCTCCAGCGCCTGCTCGGCAGTCGACGCCGTCTTCACCTCACAGTGGTTCGATGCGACCGCAGACGCGAGGAAGCGGAGCACCGACGCATTGTCGTCCACGAGGAGGACGCGCAGGGTCTCCACCTGGGTCTCACCGGTTGCTTCGAGCTGCGCCGCGGTCTTGGTTGTCACCGATCGCCTCCTGGGCTCGCGTACGGGCCCGGCCCTATTTTGCCCCGCCGAGCTGGTTGAGGAACTCGAGCCACTGACGCGAGAGGCCGTCTTTCGGGAAGCTTAGCGCCTCCAGCCCCGGACGGATCGGCTCGGGCTCCGTGGGCTTCGGCACGTCCACTTTCGTGGCCGCCGCAACGGCGAACAGCGGAGCCGGCGCCACGGTCAGTGCCGCAGGCGCGGCGGGCGGCCGCGCGGGAGCCGCCGGCCGCGGATGGACCGGAGCCGTCATCTGCTGGGCCGAAGCCGAGACCCGCTGCGCCGGAGCGACCGTCTTCTGCGCTCCCGTCGCCGCCTCTGCCGCAGGCGCCGCCGCGGGCTTCGGCTCCGGTACCTCGGCTGGCGTCGTGCTCTTCGCCGCCTGCGAGAAGAAGTACGTCCTCCCGGTCGGCTGCACGACCTTGTCGGTTGACGGCCTCGTCCAGACGGGCTGCGTCTGGGTGGACTCAGCCGTGTCGACTGGGGCTTCCGCGGGCTGCTCCACGGCGGGCATTGGTTCCTCGACTGCCGGCGCGGGCTCCTCCACGGTACCGGACTCCGCGAGCCCGGAACCACCCTGGGTGGCCTGACGCAGGCGCGCTCCGGCTTCGTTGGTACCGGACTCCGCGAGCCCGGAACCACCCTGGGTGGCCTGACGCAGGCGCGCTCCGGCTTCGTTGATACCGGAATCCGCGAGCGCGAACTCACCCCGGGCGGCCTGATACAGGCGCGCGCCGGCTTGGTTGGCCGACGCGGGCTCCTCGACGGCCGCGGCGTTCGTCTCGACCGGCGCCTGCGTCGGCGCCTCGGCTGCGCGACCGGTGAACTCCGCGCGCGTCGGAGCGGGCATCGCGGCCCCGAGCTGATGCAACAGCGCCTCCCATTCGGGACTCGCGGTCACGCGGGCCGACACCGAGGGGGCCTGCCGCGTCTCCTGATGCGCCGTCGCAGACTCGAGCTCCCGTGCCGGCTCTGCGGGGACCACGTCCGCGTTGGCGATTTCCGCGTCGGCGGCCTCCTCTGTCTCCTCGGTCGCATACGCTTCGGTCGGCATCTGGGTCGCCGACGGCGTCTCTGCGCCGGCGCGCTTGCCGAAGAGCTCGCCCATGCGCGTCTCCAGCACATCGCGGTGCGAGGGGGCCGCCCATGGCGCAGCCGCGACGGGGGGGCGCTCGGAGGCGAGCGGCGCTGGCTCGTCGGTGGTCGGCGGCGCGGTGGAGCGTGGCACGCCCCGCGGCTCGAAGAGCCGGGGTGATGCGGGTGAGATGCTAGGCGCCTCGCCCGTAATCTGCTTCGGAGTTCGCCGGGGCACCGTCGCGGCCGCCCCCTGGCCATTCGACGTCGGCTCGACGGTCACCTCACGCCGGAGCCGCACGACCAGATCGAAGAAGACGGCAGGCGCGCCGTTCACCTCGAGGTGCCGAAACTCCACACAGTCGATCTCGAGGAAGCTGAGCTGCTTGATCCGCCGCACGAAGGCTTCGGTCAGTCGCTCGACGACGAACAGAATCCGGGGTGGGCGTGTGGACGACACGTTCGCCATCGGATAGAGCCGGCGAAGCGTGTCGGGGTACTCGAGGGACCAGGAGTACGCGTCCATGCCGCGGAGAAGGAGGCCCTCGTCCGCGGTGAAGTCGAGAGCGACAAGAACGAGTGATTCGTTGGAGTCGAGCGCGATCAGGTCGATCGCCGCGTGGCCGAGGCAGACGCGCGAGTCAATGACACGAAGGCCAGGCTCAATGCCCTCGATGTTCTCGGCAACCAAATGCTCCAAGTTGCCGATATCTTTGACTTGCAGCTTCTTGAACGTCGGTCTCATCCCCATCTCCCCTGGCCCTGAGGGTCCGTCGAACCCAGCACCGACAATGCTGGGTAGCAAACCATAGACCAAAGGCGCCTTCACCGACCAACTTACCGAAATATCGGGGAATTCCCCGGACCTCCCATTACCTCTTTTTCGGTGCCTTTTGGCTTATTGCTGACCAATGGCTCGATCATTCCTGCCCCTGGTTTCCGGAAGTCCTGAATTCCAGGTAGCTTACGGAATCCTCGACCCAAACATCGCAAGAGGTGTGTAAATGACCAGTGGTGAGAATCTGGCCAAATCCACCTCACTCCTCCACGAGCTTCTTGCGTAGCGTCTGGCGGGAGATCCCGAGGATCTTGGCGGCCCGGCTCTTGTTCGCTTCGACCCGCTGCATGACCTGATTGATGTAGGCACGCTCCACCTCCGCGAGCGTCCGAAACCCCTGTTGCGTCTCCTCTCGCGGCACCTCGACGGCCTGGGACGCGAACTGGAGGGGGAGGTGCTGCGGCTCGATGTGATCGGAGGTGCCCAGGATGACGAGGCGCTCGATGAGGTTGCGCAGCTCACGCACGTTGCCCGGCCACGGATAGGTGAGCAGGAGGCGCTCGGTCTCCGGCGTGAACCCCTTGATCGACTTGTGCGAGCGCACGTTCGATTCTGTGAGGAAATGCAGGGCGAGCGGCATGACGTCATCCCGCCGCTCGCGGAGCGGGGGGATGTGGATCGGAATCACGTTCAGACGGTAGAAGAGGTCCTCACGGAACTGCCCTTCCTTGACCCGGGTCTCGAGCGGCCGGTTGGTCGCTGTGATGACGCGCAGGTCCACCTTGATGTCGCGCGTGCCGCCGACACGCCGGAACACCCGCTCCTGAAGGACCCGCAGGAACTTCGCCTGGCTGTTGGGCGACATCTCGCTCACCTCGTCGAGGAACAGCGTCCCCCGGTCGGCGAGCTCCATGAGCCCTTTCTTGGCTGACTTTGCGTCAGTGAAGGCGCCCTTCTCGTGGCCGAACAGCTCGCTCTCGAAGAGCGTCTCCGTGATGGCGGCGCAGTTGACTTCCATGAAGGGGAAGTCGCGCCGCGCGCTCTCGTAGTGCAGGCCCCGCGCCACGAGCTCCTTCCCGGTTCCGCTGTCGCCCTGGATCAGGATCGTCTGCGCCTCGCTCCGCGCGACCTTACGGATGAGGTCACGGAGGGTGCGGGTGGGCTCGGAGTCGCCGATGATCTGGTCGACCCCGTACTGCTTCTCCTGCAGCCCATGCAAGCGCCGGATCTCACGCTTGGCCCTGGCCGCATCCAGCGCCCGCGACACGGCGAGCTTGAGCTTCTCGAGGTGCTCGAAGGGCTTCTCGAGGTAGTCGGTCGCGCCGACCTTGATGGCCTCCACCGCGCTCTGGATCTGGCCGAAGCCCGTGATGATGATCACGGCGACCTCGGGGTGCCGGCTCCGCAGGGCCCGGAGGACGTCCATGCCGTCCATGTCCGGGAGGCGGAGGTCGAGGAGGATGAGGTCCGGGCTCACCTCGTCCGCCATCTGGAGCCCTTCTTTGCCTGTGCCAGCGCCCTGGACCTCCACCTGGTCCTGGGCCAGAACCCGGGCCACCAGGGTCCGGATGTTCCGTTCGTCGTCCACCACGAGCACGTTGTCCACTAGGCCTAAAATAGCTGATTAGACGGGCGATTCGCCTAATTTCTTACCACTCCAGAGGGCCCCAACCGGTCGTGCGCTCGAGGCCGACGGCCCCCACCCACGGACCGGTCTCAGGCGCGCGTCGGCCTTATCGTCAGTGGTGGCAGGTGATGCAGTCGAGCGGCGCCCGGGCGCCTCGCGCCGCGTTCTGCGCCCGATGGCACTCCACGCACCATCCCATCGTGAGCGGGCGCGGCGGCGGCTTGAGGCCGATGAGGTTCATGAGGTCGTTGGTGAGGGACGGCCCGGTTTCGGCGCCGACCACCCGCATGCGCTCGATCGGGCCGTGGCACGCCTGACACGCGAGGCCGAACCGCACATGGGCCTTGTGGGTGAAGTAGGTGAATTCCGGAAGCTTGAAGATCCGCACCCACGGGATCGGCTGCTCGCGACGTGCGTACTCCTGGATCTTGCCGATCTCGGGGTTGTCCTGTGCGCCGATGATCTTGTGGCATCCCAGGCAGCGCTCCACCGATGGGAGCCCGGCGTACTCGGAGCGGCGCGCGTCGGCGTGGCAGTACTGGCAGTCGATTTGGTACTTGCCGGCGTGGATGAGGTGGCTGAAGAAGATCGGCTGCGTGGGCGCCCGGGGCGGCGCCACGATCGGAAGCACGGCCGCGGCGCGGAACGGCGGGGACGCGAGGGAGCGCACGTAGAGGATCACCTCGCGGATCTGCACTTCGCTCAGGTACGCGCCGAACGCGGGCATGCCCGGCGAGAGCCCCTCGGCCGGCGCCCCGTGCGTGATGACGTTGGCGAGAAAGTCGTCGGGCAGCCCATTCATGAGGCGGCCGTCGGCGAGGTTCGAGGGTTTGGTGGCGAAGCCGGCCGCCGACGGGCCGTCGCCAAGCCCCGACGGGCCGTGACAGAGCGCGCAGTGCGTGGCGTAGAGCGCTTGGCCCGCCTTGAGATCGAGAGCCGCCGGCGCGGCGGCGCTGGTGGCCGCGGCCAGCGAGCCGAGGATGGCGAGGAGGACGGCCGTGACGCTGAAACGGAGGAGACGACGCGCGCGCCCCCCTCGGGTCGAGCCCGTGTTCACGCTACTCCTTACACAGCTGCTCCCGGCGTCGGAGATAGCCGTTCCGCACGGCGCTGTACAAGTCGATCACGCTCTCTTCGAAGCCCTGGAACAGGTCGAGATTCAACGCGCGCTCGTTCAGCAGGTCGCCGGCCTGCATGCCGACCCTCGTCCAGACCCACGGGAGATAATAGGACAGGGGATCCATCGCTCCGTCGACGGCCTTGCCGATTCCGTCACGCACGGTCATCGGCCTGAGGAACGGCACGATCAGGTACGGGCCCGGCCCGACGCCCCACACGCAAAGCGTCTGGCCGAAGTCCTCGCGGCTCTTCTCGATCCGCCAGTACTTTGCCGCGTCGAAGAGACCGCCGATGCCGAGCGTGCTGTTGATCAGGAATCGCGCGACCTCGCGCCCCGCGCCGCTCCATTTGCCCTGGAGCAGGCTGTTGACCGCGCGCGGGAGGAACCCGAGATTGTCGAAGCCGGTGTCGATCAGCACCTGGAAGGGCTCCGGTATGATCTTGTCGTAGACCTGCGCGGCAGGTTTCAGGAAGTACCGGTCGAGCCGCCGGTTGAACTCGAACATCTTCTCGTTGAAGGTCTCCCAGGGATCGTACTCCTCTTCGACCTCGTCGGCGTTGGAGGGGGCGGGCGTCTCTCCGCGCGCGCGCGGAGCTTGCGCGACGGCGGGCGCTGCGCCCTCGTCGCCCTCGGCGGCCACGCTCTCCGGCCCGCCCGTGAGGAGCCGACTCTCCGCCACAGGCGTCGCGAGCTCCACGGCGGCGACCTCACACCTCGCGCGGACCTCTCCGGCGCGCGCGGGGGTCTCGGCCGGCACGGAGAGTCCCGCCTTGGTATCGCGGCCGTCACGCGACGCGGACAAAGCCGCGCCGAATGCCGTGTCGCCGCGAACGGCGCGGGACGAGGTCCCGCACCCTCCGAGGAGCAGTGCGAGGATGGCGAGCGTCAGGACGACCGTACTGCCGCGAGAGTTGACAGCCGCGAACCGAGACAAGACGAATCCTCCCGTGGCGCCGCGAATCGAATGAGAAAACCCGCCACAATATATCTTGGAATGCCAAGCCTCGTTCTCCGAATTTGCCCGTGGACCCGGGGCCGCACGCGCGCGCGTCAGCGGAGCCGGCGCCGCGCCTCGTCTCGGGCCACCCACTGAGGGCGCCGGGCTCGCGGACCCCGCATGGAATGAAGAGCGACATGCGGAACGGCGCCGGGTCGCGCCTCGTCTCGGGCCACCCACTGATGGCGCCGGGCTCGCGGACGTCGCTACGGTGGTTGTGCAGCCGCGCCGAGAAGCGTAAGGTGGTGGGGTCTTCTAAAGTCCAAGGGCGAGGAGAGATGGCGTGAATCGAAGTCGAGGGCGTGAGTTCTGGTGCCCGGTGGTGCAAGAGAGCGTGCAGATCCGACTGCGCCGATCGAGCGGATTCGGACGACCCAAGGGGTACTTCGTCCAGTGTAATCAGCTCGATTGCCAGTACGTCGAGGAGAACAAGCCGCCGTGCCCCCTCCACACCGACATGTTCGCCGACGAGATCAGAGCCGCGGACGAAGCGCGCCGAGAACGCGCCAGCTAGCTGCCCCGAGGTCCGCTCCGACGAGTCAGCGGGCCCGGACGACCAGGGTCGTGAGCGGGTCGAGGTACTGCCGCGCCACTCGAAGGACGTCCGCGACCGACACCGCCAGAACCGCTCGCCGGTAGCGGTCCGGAAAATCGCGGGCCTGCCCCTCGATATCGTAGAACGCGAGATACCACGCCAGACGCTCGTTCGTGCGCCGGTCCATGGCGTAGCGGCCGAGCAGGTAGCCCTTGGCCCTCGCGAGTTCCTCGGCCGACACGGGTTCGCGGCGGATCCGCTCGATCTCGGCGAGGAGCGCCGCTTCGGCCTTCTGCGCGTTCTCGGGCGCCGTGCCGAGATAGAGCACTAAAGCTCCGGGCTCTCGCACCGGGTCGTAATAGGACGTCGCGGTGTAGGCGAGGCCCTTCCTGTCACGCAGCTCTGCGAAAAGACGCCCGGCCATGCCGCCGCCGAGGATCGTGGACAGCACTTTCACGGCCGCGTGGTCGGGATGACCGAGAGGGGGCGCGAGGGAGCCCGCGAGGATCTGCGCCTGCTGCGCCGGCATCTCGACCTCGACCCGCTTCGCCGACGTAACCGGCGCCGGAATCGGCGGATCGGTGGACGCACCGCCCGGGGCTATCCCACCGAAGAGGCGCCGGGCCTCGGCGAGGACCTCGGACGCCGCGACCTGACCGCTGACCGCGAGGACCATCCGGTTCGGTCGGTAGCCGGCTCGGTACGCAGCGACGAGCGCGGCGTGGTCGATGCGCGCGAGCGACTCGGACGTGCCCAGGACGGGCAGGGCGTACGGATGCGAGCCGTAGAGGGCGGCGAAGAACTCGTCAAAGGCGCGCGACGGCGCGTTGTCGCGTCGCTTCTGGAGGCGGCTCAACAACCACTCGCGCTCCCGGTCCACGTCGTCGGGCAGGAGCTTCGGCTCGAGGGCGAGCTCCGCCACGAGACCGAGCAGGTCGCGCCAGAAGCGCGTGAGTGACGACGCGCGGATCTCCGAGTAGTCCACTTCGCCCGTCGCACTGATCTTGCCGCCCAGCGCTGCCACCGCCTCCGCAAGCTCTCCCCCGCTCCGCTTCGCCGTGCCCTTCACCATCACGGCGTGGAGAAAGTTGGAGGTGCCCGCGGTCGCCGGCTGCTCCCAGCGTGTCCCCATACGGACGAGGAGCGACACCGCGACGACGGGCGCGACGGCGTTCTCACGCACGATGACCGTCAGGCCATTGTCGAGCCGTTCCCAGCGCATCTGGCCGGCCGCGTTGGACGGCGCGGCGAGGACGCCGGTGGCCAGCAGGCCGACGAGGCCGAGGACCGCCGGACGGCACGAACGCGGCGTCACTTCTGGGTCCCTTCGGGAACGAAGCGCACGCGCGCGTAGTCGTCGTCGCCGAAGTACTTGCGCGCAGCGGCCTGGATCTGTTCGCCGGTGATCTGGCGGAGCCGCCCGAGGTAGGCGATCTCGTCCTCGAGCGTCCAGGTGGTCTCGGCCTGGCCGTAGGACTTCGCGAGCCCCTCCGCCGTTTCGATGTCGAACGCGTACGAGGACTCCGCGGTGATGATGGCCCGCTGCCGCTCCGCCTCCGTCACCCCGGCCTCACGGACTTTCCGGATCACGTCGAGGATCGCGGCCTCCACCTTCCCGGCGTTGTCCGGGTCGAGCCGCGCGTTGACCGTGACGAGCCCCGCCTTCTCCCACGCGCCGTAGCCCGCCTCGATTGCGGACACGAGGCGCAGCCGCTCGCGGACCTCCTGGTTCAGGCGAGAGCTGGGCGAGTCACCCAGGATGTACGTGAGCAGGTCCACGGAGTAGATGTCCGCGTTGCCGATCGGCGCCGCCTTCCAGGCGAGTCCGAGATACGCCTGCTTCTCGGGCCGTACCACATCCGCGCGCCGGCCGCGGTCGATCGCGGGCGGCGGCGGTGGATCGCGGCGGAGCGACGGGCCGGGCGCGATGCGCCCGAAGGTCTCGGCGACGACGGACCGGACCTCGGCCGGATTCACTCCACCGACGACGACCACCACCATGTTCTTCGGCACGAAGTGCTTCCGGTAGAACGCGAGCAGCTGGTCGCGCCGCAGGCGCTCGATGAACTCGCGGGTGCCGAGGATCGGTCGGCCGTACGGGTGCGGCGCGTAGGCAACCTCGTAGAGCCGCCGAAGCAGGAACTTGTCCGGGTCGTCCTCGACGAGGTTCATCTCCTCGAAGACGACCTTCTTCTCGCTCTCGATCTCGTCGGGTGGAAAGCTCGCGTTCGCTGCGAGGTCCGCGAGGAGCTCGACCGTCGCGCGGAGGTGCTCGGCCGGTACCACGAAGTCGTAGTGGGTCGTGTCGTACGAGGTGAACGCGTTGCTCGTCCCGCCGAACCCCTCGATCATGCGGTCGATCGACCCGGGCGGACGCGTCGGGGTGCCCTTGAAGATCATGTGCTCGATGTAGTGCGCGAGCCCGAGCTCGTCGGGCGCCTCGTCGCGACCACCCATCCGCATCCAGAGCTGCGCCGCGACGACGTCGCTCGCCCGGTGCTCCCGCACGATCAGCACGGCTCCGTTCGACAAAACCTCACGGATCGGCTGCGGTCCACCGACGGACATCGCCGAGTAGGCGCCCGCCGCGCACCCCGACGCCAGGAGCAGCGCCGTGCCGAGGAGAGCCAGGCAACTGCCGCGGACCCTGATCATGTCGCCCGAGTCTCTACGGTTCATTCGGTCCCGTCAAGGCATGCGGATGGACGCGGTCGCGACCCTCGCCCCGCGCCGCTCGCGGCGCCGGCGGACGGCGCGGAGGGCGACGTCGCCGAGACGGATCGCGAGCAGGAGGGCCAGCGTCGCCACGTACCAGTATTGGTCCGTCCGCCCGACCTTCGCCAGCCAGAGGAAGTGGATCGAGCCCGCCACTCCGGCGAGGTACGCGAGTCGGTGCAGGCGCCTCCACCGCCGGGCGCCCAGCCGCTTGATCATCCCGGCGGTCGACGTGGCGGCGAGCGGGATCAACGAGAGGAGCCCCAGCATGCCCATCGTGATGTAGGGCCGCTTCAGAATGTCCTCCCACATCCGGGGCCAGTCGAAGAAGAAGTCGAGCACGATCCAGACGCTCCCATGAAGGCACACGTAGAAGAACGCGAAGAGTCCCAGAAGCCTCCGCAGCGTGATCGGCCACGAGACGCCGAGGACGAGCCGGATCGGCGTCATCGCCAGCGAGGCCAGGAGGATGCGGAGCGTCCAGTCGCCGAGCGTGGTCGTGACGAAGCTGATCGGGTTCGCCGTCAGATCGTCGCGCGCGAACCAGTACACGAGCGTCGCGAGAGGGACCAGACAGACTCCCCAGACCACCCCCTTGAGCGCGAGGCGGACCCGGCGCGACACGGACGCTAGGGCATCGGAGAGGGCCTCGAGGGCCCCCTCCGAGCCACCCCCAGAATTCGATCGCGCGGGCGGAGCCCGCGCTCGAACACCGTCAGCCTCACGGGCTCCTAGTAGTACTTCTTCAGATCGAGGCTGGCGTACAGCGGGGCCACCTGGTCGGCGTAGCCGTTGAACGGCAGCGTGGGGCGGCGCCGGAACTCGCCGATC
>Ga0209239_1000545_pt1 | contig 21632 bp, 17 predicted proteins | sample GraSoi013_2_20cm_FD_185824 | JGI IMG/M metagenome (GOLD analysis project Ga0209239, IMG submission 185824) | Grasslands soil microbial communities from the Angelo Coastal Reserve, California, USA - Sample 10_02_2013_2_20cm (SPAdes) (version 2) | ecosystem: Environmental > Terrestrial > Soil >...
TCATCTGCTGCCGGTTTACGTAGCGGATCAGAGGCTTGTTGCTCGCATTTTCTTGGCTCATGCCGCGAGCTTACGGTACATGGTTTTTTTTGCAAGACCCAAATTTGGAAGGTTTCTTCACAGCTTCGTTTTAAGGGTGCGGTCGTTGACCTTGCTTTTCATTGTTCGTTTCACTCTCACAGAAACCATTCACCACCCTAATAACCGTTCGATGTTCATTTTCGACCGTTCACTGCAAAACACGTAGCCAAACGCTAATGTCATGCTATCCTTCCGCGTGTTTGCCAGATTCCATCCTCGCCGATTCGTTCCGCCCCCTCCGCATGATCTCTGTGGACGGCGTCTAGTCCGATCAAAGATCCCGACCCGGTCGGGACTGTCGACCTCCCTATCCCCTAAGTCCTTTCCTGCCATATCTTTGCCGACCCCCACCCTCTAACTCCTGCCACCTCAATCTTTTACAAAAACCGTGCGGGGAGGGGGTATGTCGTCGGTCCCCTAAGGCCTTTAGCTGCAACACTTATGAGCCTCCCGCGCAAGTGTTGCAAACAAAAGACTTACGGAATAGTTAAGCCCTTTAGATGCAACACTTACAAAAAAGTGGGGGTGGGTGCTCCTCCCGATCCCTCATATAAGTTGGCTGGTTCCCGACGCCCTACGAGGTTCCTATGAAGTCCAGTTTCATCGTGGCGATTCTTCTCTTCGGATCATTATTCGCCTTCGCGCCGCATCGCGCCAATCCCTCAAGCGGTTCTCCGGCCAGCGATCAAGGCGCGATTCTCGTCGGGGCGGGCGACATCGCGGACTGCAAGGATCTTTCCGGTGCGGAAGCCACCGCCAAATTGCTCGACCAAATCCCCGGCACGGTCATGGTTCCTGGCGACCTCGCCTATCCGGATGGCAGCAAGGAAAACTTCACGTGCTACGACCAAACTTGGGGCCGCGCAAAATCCCGCACGCGGCCCGCTCCCGGCAACCATGAGTTCCATGCTGCCGGTGCCACGCCGTACTTCAATTATTTTGGCGCCGCCGCCGGTGACCCGAAGACCGGCTACTACAGCTACGAACTCGGAACGTGGCACATCATCGTGCTCAATAGCGAATGCAAGGACGTCGGCGGCTGCGAATCCAGCGCGCCTCAGGAAAAATGGCTGCGCGCTGATCTAGCCGCACATCCATCTGCATGCACGCTTGCCTACTGGCACAAGCCCCTTTTCAGTTCCGGCAGCGCGCACGGTAATGACTTGACGGTGAAGCCTCTCTGGCAAGCCCTCTATGACGCCAACGCCGACGTGATTGTCAACGGTCATGACCACGACTACGAGCGCTTCGCCCCGCAAACGCCCGACGGCGCCCCCGATCCCCAGCGGGGCATCCGTGAATTCGTCGTCGGCACCGGTGGCAAGAATCATCGCCCCTTCGGCGACGTGAAACCCAATAGCGAAGTACGCGACGCCACTGCTTTCGGCGTCCTCAAGCTCACACTCAAAGCCGGCGCGTACGACTGGCAATTCATTCCCGAAGCAGGGAAGACTTTCACCGATTCCGGCAGCGGCGTGTGCCACTGAGGTGCGAAATTTGAATCGAACTATTTTTTCTTGGGTTTCGCTGTCGGATTTTCCGGCATCGCCATTTCCATCGGAGTGCTCGCGCCGGCCGCGAGTTCCTTTTTCACGGATTCCGGTATTTTGTCCGCATTCTTTACGAGTACCGTAACCTGCCAGATCTGCTTTTCCGTCAACTGTCCATTGAACCTTGGCATTCCCGACAATCGAATCCCGTTTTCCACTTTCCAGTATGACTCCCACTCTTCATCGTCTGTTACTCCCGTTCCTTTGAAGAGTTCCGGCGGCGCCGGAAACATTCCCTGCGCGACTGCGGACTTCGGCTCATTCGGCAGGCCATGGCATGTGGCGCATTGCTCCTTGTAAATCTTTGCCCCGGCAATCACGTTGGCCTCATCCGCAGGCACCTGAGGCGCCGGATGCGGCAACTTATCCAAGTAGGAATGCAGTCCCAATCGCGCAAGCGTCCTCTCGAAGGGGATTGGTGGCGCCGTAGTGGCCACGGGGGCATTCCCAGACCAGAAGTAGAGGTAAACGGTACCGGCAACCAACAGAATTCCCAGCAGAATCCCCAGGAGTAAGCCCTTGATCATGTCGTTTTTCTCCGCTAGCCATTAAATTAGGCTAGCCATCAGGATTGTTGGCTCCCATTTTCCGAAGCCAGGGCCGTTCCGCCACAGTCTACTTTCTCATGACAGTTTCTGCACCCTGAACTTGCAGACATCGCCAGCCTTGGTCCCTGCTCGGCCACACCGGCGGTACATCGGGCGCCTGTGGCCGGCCGCATGCTCTTCGTAACCATTCACCTCCGAGAGCCGTCTTATCTAGTCGTAGACAACAAATTCCGGTAGGCTGCACGTACCAGACGCCGCAGCCCCGCGGCGTCTACTTGCGATTGCCCTGCTTTCGGCAGAATCTCTCGCACAATTGTTTTCGTAACAGGAGCGTACGGATGGGCCAGACGAAGTCTATAGACCTTCCCGAGCCGGGCGCTGGCAGCCCTTCGGTAACGGTGTCTTCATCTTCTAAGAGCCGCTGGTGGCTCTGGGCCCTAGCGCTTGGCGTTGTCGCCTTAGTTGGCTGGTATTATCGCAGCTCCAAAAATGCGAGCCAGGCGGCCGATCCTGCCGCGCCCGCGGCGGCTGCCGCCAGGGGCCGAGGAGCAGGAGGATTCAGCGCGGCCAATATGGTTGTGCCCGTTGTCGTTGCCACTGCCCAGCGTGGCGACTTGCCCGTCTATTTCAACGGCCTTGGCACTGTCACTGCGTTCAATACCGTCACGATTCGCAGCCGCGTCGACGGTCAGCTCGTCAGTGTCGCATTCAAGGAAGGCCAGTTCGTCCACGAAGGCGATCTTCTCGCGCAGATCGATCCGCGTCCCTTTCAGGTCCAGCTTGAACAGGCCACGGGTCAACTGGCTAAGGATCAGGCTCAGCGCAAAGATGCCGAAGTTAATTTTGAGCGGTATAAGCTGCTCTTCAAAGAAGGCGTGATCCCGCAGCAGCAGCTCGATACACAAGCCGCACTAGTCGGGCAATTTGACGGCGCGATCGCATCGGACCAGAGTCAGATTGACAACGCCAAGCTGCAGCTTACATATTCGCGCATTACAGCGCCAATCAGTGGCCGTATCGGACTGCGTCTCGTCGATGCGGGAAATATCGTGCATGCTTCGGACACGAATGGACTTCTTGTCATAACGCAGCTCCAGCCGATATCGGTAATTTTCAGCTTGCCCCAGGATCAGCTTCCCGAAGTGAATGCCAAACTTTATTCCGGCGTTCAACTCGTTGTCGACGCTTACGACCGTGACGACACCGCGAAAATCGCCACCGGAAAACTGCAGACCATCGACAATCAGATTGATCCGACCACGGGAACCTACAAGCTCAAATCCATTTTTGCCAATGCCGACAACGCCCTCTTCCCCAATCAATTTGTCAACGTCCACCTTCTCGTGGACGTCAAGCACAATCTCACCATTGTTCCTGCCTCCGCGATTCAGCGCGGGCCCCAGGGTACTTACGTCTACGCGGTGGCTAAAGACGCTGCGTCCAGAGACGCGACTGCAAAGATTTATCCCGTTACCATCGCGCAGACCACGGGCAACAGCGTCGGATTGAGCGCAGGTTTAAATTCCGGCGACCTTGTGGTCATTGATGGCCAGGACAAACTCCAGGACGGAACCAAAGTCAATCCCAACCTCGCAGGTGGCGCAACCGGGGCTAGTGGCGGCGCTTCGCCGTCTCCTGCCCAGGGTGCCGCGCAATCCGGAAAGCCGTCAAAGGGCCAAGCTGGGGGATCTCGGCGATGAGTCCGTCACGGCCGTTCATTTTACGGCCGGTCGCCACCACGCTTCTGATGGTTGGCGTCCTACTCGTGGGCTGGGTAGCTTTCCGCCAATTGCCCATATCCGCGTTGCCTCAGGTCGATTACCCCACCATCCTGGTGCAAACGTTCTATCCAGGCGCCAGCCCTGAAGTAATGGCCTCTTCGGTCACCGCTCCGCTCGAGCGCCAGTTCGGACAAACTCCGGGCCTGAATCAAATGACCTCCACCAGCTCCTTCGGGAGCTCGATGATCACCCTCCAATTTGATTTGGACCTGAACATTGATGTGGCTGAGCAGCAAGTTCAGGCGGCCATCAATAGTGCTTCCAATCTTCTGCCGCAAGGACTTCCCAATCCGCCCATCTACAGCAAGATCAATCCCGCGGATGCGCCCATCCTGACACTTGCGCTTTCATCAAAATCTCTTCGTCTGCCCAAAGTCGAAGACCTCGCGGACACGACGCTCGCGCAAAAAATTTCGCAGCTCAGCGGTGTCGGGCTTGTCAGCATCAGCGGTGGGCAGCGCCCGGCCGTGCGCATCCAGGCGAATCCCACGGCGCTGGCTTCCTACGGGCTGAGTCTTGAGGATTTGCGCGTCGCGCTCGGCCAAGCCAATGTGGACATGGCTAAGGGCACGTTTGACGGCCCGCACCAGGCCTACACCATCGGGGCGAACGATCAGCTCGTTTCCAGCGACAGCTATCGTCCGCTGATCATTGCGTACCGCAACGGCGGGCCTGTGAGGCTGACGGACGTCGCTACTGTTGTCGACGGCGTCGAGAATGCCAAGCAGGCCGCTTGGGCCAATCAGGATCCCGCCGTCATTCTAAATATTCAGCGGCAGCCCGGCGCGAACATCATCGCCGTGGTCGATCGCGTAAAAAAACTTTTGCCGCAGCTCCAGGCCGCGCTTCCCGCTGCAGTTAAAGTAGATATCCTGACGGACCGGACCACAACGATTCGCGCGTCTGTGGAGGATGTGCAGTTCACGCTGGTGCTTACGGTCGCCCTCGTCGTGATGGTGATTTTTCTTTTTCTCCGCAGCATCCGCGCCACCGTCATTCCCAGCATCGCTGTTCCGCTCTCTCTGATTGGCACCTTTGGCGTGATGTATCTGCTCGGCTACAGCCTCAACAACCTTTCCCTCATGGCGCTGACCATTTCGACCGGTTTCGTCGTGGACGATGCCATCGTCATGATCGAAAACATCAGCCGCTACATCGAAGAAGGAGAATCTCCGCTACAGGCCGCGCTCAAGGGTTCCGAGCAGATCGGTTTCACCATCGTTTCGCTCACCGTTTCCCTGATCGCCGTGCTCATTCCGCTTCTCTTCATGGGCGACATCGTCGGGCGTCTCTTCCGCGAATTCGCCGTCACGCTGGCGGTGACCATCCTTGTCTCCGCGTTCGTTTCGCTGACGCTTACTCCGATGATGTGCGCCAAGCTCCTACGCCATCAGAAAAAAGAAGACGAAGGCTGGTTCTACCGCAAGTCCGAAGATGCATTCAATTCCGTCATCGCATTCTATGGCCGGACGCTGCAGTTCGTGCTTCGCTTCCGCACTACGACCCTCATCGTTACCGTCGGCACACTCGTCGGGACCATTCTTCTCTACATTTACGTTCCCAAGGGATTTTTCCCCGTTCAGGATACCGGCGTCATTCTTGGCGTTTCCGAAGGTCCGCAAAATGTTTCTTTCGTGGCCATGGCGCAGCGCCAGCAGACTCTTGCCGACGTTATTCTCAAGGATCCAGCGGTCGAGAGCCTCTCGTCTTTCATCGGCATTGACGGCACAAACACCACACTGAATAGCGGGCGTATCCAGATCAATCTCAAGCCGCTCGCCGAGCGCAAAATCAGCGCCTCCGATATCATCCGCCGCCTGCAACCCGAACTCGCCAAGGTCGATGGCGTCTCGCTTTTCCTCCAGCCGATTCAGGACCTGACTGTCGAAGATCGCGTCAGCCGCACGCAATTCCAATACAGCCTCGAAGACGTGGACGCCAAGGAACTCGCTTACTGGACTCCGCGCTTCATCGACAAGTTGAAATCGCTGCCCGAGTTGCGTGACGTCGCCAGCGACCAGTTGAACCAGGGTCTGGTCGCTTCCATCACCATCGACCGTGACTCCGCGGCGCGCCTCGGTGTTCTTCCGGCCGACATTGACAACACGCTCTACGACGCGTTCGGCCAGCGCCAGGTCTCCACGATTTTTACGCAGCTCAACCAGTATCACGTCGTCATGGAAGTCGACCCGCAGTTTCAGCAGGATCCCGATTCGCTTAAGAACATTTACGTGAAATCCTCCAATGGCACGCAGGTTCCGCTCAGCGCCTTCACGCGTTTCGATCCTGGAGCTTCCGCGCTGGCTCTCAATCACCAGGGCCAGTTTCCGGTGGTCACTCTCTCCTTTAATTTGGCTCCCAACGGCGCGCTCGGCGACGCCGTGAACGCCATCAATCGAGCGAAACAAGAATTGAACATGCCCCCGAGCATTCAGGCCACTTTCCAAGGCACGGCAGCGGCGTTCCTCAAGTCCTTGGCCAATGAGCCTCTTCTTATCCTGGCTGCTCTGGTAACGGTTTACATCGTGCTCGGCATCCTGTACGAGAGCTACATTCACCCGATCACTATTCTCTCGACGCTCCCCTCCGCCGGTGTTGGTGCGATTCTCGCTTTGCTCCTTTGCCGGACGGAATTCAGCGTTATCGCGCTGATCGGCATCATCCTGCTGATTGGTATCGTTAAGAAAAACGCCATTATGATGATTGACTTCGCACTCGAGGCGGAGCGCAAAGAAGGGAAGGCCCCGCTCGACGCTATCTACGAAGCGTGCCTGCTTCGTTTCCGGCCCATCATGATGACCACCATGGCTGCGCTGCTCGGTGGTTTGCCTCTCGCGCTCGGCGCCGGCGTTGGTTCCGAACTGCGCCGCCCGTTGGGCATCACCATCGTCGGCGGCCTGATTCTCAGCCAATTACTGACGCTTTACACCACACCGGTTGTCTATCTTGCGTTCGATTGGCTCGGACGCCGCTTCTCGTTTCACATTGGCAATCCCATCGAAGAGCCGGCCACGGGAGACTAGCGCGTGAACTTTTCTTCTAACTTTTCCGCGCCCTTTATACGACGGCCCGTGGCCACGTCGCTGATCACCTTTGCGATTTTTCTTTCCGGAGCCGTTGCGTTTCGATTCCTGCCCGTTGCGCCGCTGCCGCAGGTCGATTTCCCTACGATTGGCGTCGGAGCCGGCCTGCCCGGAGCGAGCCCGGAGACCATGGCCTCTGCCGTCGCCACTCCCCTGGAGCGCCAGTTCAGCCGCATCGCCGGCGTCACGCAGATGACTTCCTCGAGCGGCCTCGGCAACACGGGCATCACTCTTCAATTTGATTTGAATCGCGATATCAACGCCGCCGCCCGCGACGTTCAAGCCGCCATCAACGCGGCTCGCAGCCAGCTTCCCGCCGATCTTCCCGGCCAGCCCACATATCGAAAAGCTAATCCTGCTGATGCGCCGATCCTGATGTTCTCGCTGACCTCGGACAACATCCCGCCCGCACAGATTTACGACGCTGCCGATTCCGTCCTCGCCCAGAAAATTGCCCAAGTGGAAGGCGTGGGACAGGTCTTCACCTGGGGCAGCGCCCGCCCTGCTGTCCGCGTCGAAACGAATCCGTACCAGCTCAATAGCTACGGAATCAGTTTGGAGACGGTTCGCAAATCATTGCAAGCCGCCAACGCCAACCTTGCCAAAGGCGCGCTTTCCGACTCCAAACAGACCTGGGCTGTTTCCGACACCGACCAGCTTTTCAAAGCGTACGAATACCAACCTCTCATCGTCGCCGGCCATCAAGGCGCTCCCGTTCGTTTGCGCGACATCGCCGAAGTAGTCGATTCCGTCGAAGACACTCGCAATCTCGGCCTGTCCAACGGAAAGCACGGCGTCCTCATGGCCATCTTCCGCCAGCCCGGCGCAAACATGATCGAGACGGTTGACCGCATCATGGCCATCACGCCTTTTCTTCGCGCTTCGATCTCGCCTTCGCTGCACTTGGATGTGGCTGTGGACCGGACGACGACCATTCGCGCTTCCGTGCATGACGTGGAAGTGGCCCTCATGATTTCCATCGTCCTGGTGATATTCGTGGTGTTCGCGTTCCTACGAAACGTCTGGGCCACCGTCATCCCCAGCGTCGCCGTGCCGCTTTCGCTCATCGGCACTTTCGGCGTCATGTATCTTGGGCGGTACAGCCTGGACAATCTGTCACTCATGGCGCTCACCATATCGACGGGCTTTGTCGTGGATGACGCCATCGTGGTCATCGAAAACATAACTCGCCACATCGAAGGCGGCATGAAACCCTACGAAGCCGCCATGAAGGGCGCCAGTGAAATTGGGTTCACCGTGCTTTCCATGAGCACTTCACTTGTCGCCGTCTTCATTCCCATTCTTCTTATGGGCGGAATCGTCGGGCGGCTTTTCCGCGAATTCGCGGTCGTTCTCAGCGTGGCCATTGGCGTCTCTCTTCTGATTTCTCTCACGACCACCCCCATGATGTGCGCGCGCTTCCTTCGCCACGAAACCGGCCGGCACAATCGTCTGTATCGATTTTCCGAGAACGCTTTCAATCGTCTGTTGAGCACTTACGATGTTTCTCTGCGCTGGGTTCTTCGTCACCAGTTCCTAATTCTGATCATCAGCTTTGGCACGGTCTGCCTGAACGCCTATCTTTTTGTCCAGACTCCCAAGGGCTTCTTTCCGCAACAGGATACCGGCCGCTTCAATGGGCTCATCCAAGGCGATCAGGATCTTTCCTTCACAGCCATGTCGCAGAAGATGCGTCAATTCACCGACATCGTTTTGCAGGATCCCGCGGTCGACACGGTTACATCCTTCACCGGTGGGGGCAGCGGGGGCAGCACCGCGCGCATGTTCGGCCAGCTCAAGCCGCTCAGCGAGCGCAATCTAAGCATTGATCAAGTCATTGCGCGCATTCGTACGAAGACTGCCAGGATTCCTGGCGCCGCGTTGTACTTGCAGGCTGTTCAGGACCTCAACGTTGGAGGCCGTTTCGGCGGCGCGCAATACCAGTACACGCTTCAAGCTGATAATCTCAGCGACCTCACGCATTGGGCGCCCATCATCATGCAGCGTCTCCAAAAAATCCCTGAGCTGCGCGACGTCAACTCCGACCAGCAAATGCATGGACTGCAAAGCTCCATCGTCATTGACCGCGATACCGCCGGCCGCCTCAGCGTTGCCGTTCAGGACATCGACAATACTCTTGGCGACGCCTTCGGCCAGCGCCAGGTCTCCAACATTTACAAAGGCTTGAACCAGTATCACGTGGTGATGGAAGTCGCTCCGGAATTTCAGCAGAGTCCCGAAGCGCTCAAGTCCATTTATGTGCCCTCGAAATCCGGCAAGCTCGTTCCTCTCAGCGCGTTTGCCCACTACGAGCCGTCGAACACCGCGCTCTCTGTCAATCACCAGGGCATCTTCCCGGCGATTACTCTTTCCTTCAATCTGGCTCCCGGCGCTTCTCTCGGCCCCGCCGTCGATCACATCGAGCAGGCCCGCCGCGAGCTCAAAGTTCCCTCTACTGTTCACGCCACGTTCCAAGGCACGGCGCAAGCCTTTCAGGATTCACTTTCCAATCAGCCAGTCTTGATCATCACGGCGCTCGCCGCCGTTTACATCGTGCTTGGAATCCTCTATGAGAGCTTCATCCATCCGATCACCATCCTCTCCACGATTCCTTCTGCCGGAATCGGCGCCCTTCTCGCGATCCAGCTCATCAAATCGGACCTAAACATCATCGCGCTCATCGGCATCATCCTTTTGATCGGTATCGTCAAGAAAAACGCCATTCTTATGATTGACTTTGCCGTTCAAGTGGAAAGGGAAGAGGGATCCTCGCCCGTCGAAGCCATCTACAAAGCTTGCCTGCTGCGCTTCCGGCCAATTTTAATGACGACGATGGCTGCGCTTCTTGGCGCTATGCCTCTGGCGTTGGGCACTGGCGTCGGCTCCGAACTTCGCCGTCCCTTGGGCATTACCATCGTCGGCGGACTCATCCTCAGCCAAATGCTCACCCTGTTCACGACGCCGGTCGTCTACATCTACATGGACCGCTTGCAATCCTGGCTCCGCCGCACCTTCAGCCGCGCCCCTGAGGCTGCTCCCGCTGCCGCTCACTCCGACTAACAGGTGCGCTGTGTACCCCGGGTTTTTGAAGCAGTCTTGACGCAAGAACTGCCCACGGCGTTTGATGAAACGCAGAATCTCCTTCGTGGGAAATTTTCATGTTAGCCTTGAGTGAAGATTGACGGGAGATCCGGCATGCAGATCACGGTCGAATTACCCAACGACTTGATCCAGCGTCCTAATCCAGCACGCGAAGCCCTGGAAGCTTTGGCCATTGCCGGGTTCCGTGCCGGCACGTTAACTACCTTTCAGGCTGCTCAACTGTTGGAGTTCGGCTCCCGCTTTGAATTTGAACGCTTCCTGAAAGAACGCGGTATCGATGACCACGCTTATTCCGTCGGGGATCTCGATGACGATATGGAAACCTTGCGAAAGCTGGAAGCCTCTCGCAAGGACCGCCGCCAGGCATGATCGTTGTCGCGGATGCTTTACCGCTGAACTATCTCATTCAAATTAGCTGCGAGGGCGCACTCGCACGCCTATACGAGGTCGTTCTCGTCCCGTCGGGTGTCTTCGAGGAGCTCCGCCATCCTAACGCTCCTGCTTCCGTACGTTCGTGGGCTTCCGAGCCGCCGGATTGGATGCGCGTGCATTTTGTCAAGGCTCCTGTGGATTCGTCGCTGAGCATGCTCGATCCGGGCGAGCGAGAGGCGATTCAGCTCGCAGAAGAAGAGCAAGCAAATCTTCTGTTGATTGATGAACAAAGAGGCCGCTTGGAAGCAAAACGCCGCGGCCTGGCTGTCACTGGAACGCTCGGCGCGCTCCTTGCCGCAGGAAAGCGAGGCTTTATTGATGCGGAGGCCGCGTTTTACTCGCTAGTTGAAATGACCACGTTTCGCGCTTCCGTCAGCCTTCGAGAAAATTATCTGGCGCGCTGCCGCCGGCTCAGAAGAAAATCGTCTTAGCTCACGCGCTGCCGATCAGCCATCCCGTCAAGAAAACCAGAATGCCGCCGACAATCACCTGGAACGCTGCTTGTAAGAAAGGCGTTTCCATGTAGCGGTGACGGATGAAGCTGATCACCAACAGCTCGACCGCCACGAAGATAATCGCCACAAGAGTTGCGACGTGAAAATTGCTGATCAGGAATGGGAGCGTATGTCCGATTCCCCCCGCAGTGGTCATTAGTCCCGTGATGGCTCCTCGCAACCAAGGTGAACCTCGCCCCGTCAGTGAACCATCGTCAGATTGCGATTCCGAAAATCCCATCGAAATCCCAGCACCGACAGATGCAGCCAGTCCCACCAGAAATGCCTTCCAGCTATTCTGGAAGGCAAATGCCGCGGCAAACAACGGCGCCAGAGTTGAGATCGACCCATCCATCAGACCTAAAAGCCCTGGCTGCACGACTTGCAGCAGGAACAACTTGCGGTGCGATTCATCCTCCTTGGCTTTCGCGCTGGCGTGGAGATGTTTTTCTTCCAGCTCGCCTGCGGCGCGCTCGTGTTTTCGTTCCTCATCCGCAAGCTTGTTCAACAATTCCCGCGTGGACACGTCCGTCGTGCGGCTGGCTGCCCGCGCGTAGAAGCGGCTGGCTTCGAGCTCCATCAATTCCGCTTGCTTGCGGGCCACTTTCACGCCCAGCGGCCGCACCAGCCACACTGGTTTGCGCGTCAGGAAGCCCTTCACGTTTTCGCGGCGGATCAGCGGAATGTGATTGCCGAAGCGCTGACGGAACATCGCAAACAAACGGTCGCGGTGTCCCACTTCTTCCTGACGCATTTCTTCGAACATCTGCGCCGTTGAGGGATACTCGTCGCGCAGCGCGTCCGCGAACTCCCCATAGATCCGGCCGTCTTCCTCTTCCGCGGCAATGGCAATCGCCAGAATCTCTTTTTCCGACAAATCCTTGAACTTTTTCAGCATCGTTCTCCGCCCTCAAATTCAATTGAGCACAAAGAATCGCACAAACCGAGCCGGCAGTCATCCGATGGACGCGCCTACGTGCCTGCGCCAGCGGTAGAATAGCGGAACGCCTCCCAGAATTACCGCCAGGCCGATAGACGAGCGTACCGGCCGCACCATCCACAGATTGACAGTGAGGGCCACGGCTGCACCCAGGAAGATGAGCGTCGTCCAGGGATGGCCCCATGCGCGGTACGGCCGGGACAGGTTGGGTTCGTTTCTGCGTAAGCGAAATAGGGCCAACGCCGTCAAGGCGAAGAATATCCAGGCGGCAAAGACGAACAGCGAATAGAGCTCCTCGTACGTTCCGCTGAGGGCCAGCAATGCGGCGACAGAACCAAGGAAGATTAGAGCGCCGGTGGGCGTGCGAAAGGAAGGATGGATGCGCTTGGCGAATGGGAAGAAGACGCCGTCACGAGCCATGGCGTACGGAATGCGAGCCCCTGTTAGGACCACGACGTGGAGCGCTCCGAGGGCGGAGATGGCCATGGCTACCGTCAGCCAAGCTGCCCCGCGAGAGCCGGCGAACGACTGCACTACATCCGATGCGACGTGTTGCGATTGCGCTATCTCCGCGAATGGCAGGATACGGAAGTAAACAACGTTCGCCAGCAGGTACAGTCCGCCCACAGTGAGCAGGCCTAGGATAATTGCTCGCGGAATATTCTTCTGAGGGTGAACAATTTCTTCACCAACGTCGCCGAGGTCGTTGAAGCCGTTGTAGGCCCACATGGCCGGAACCAAGGCGGCCAGCAAGCCGCTGATCGTTCCGAGACCTAGGTGGCTGACTTGGGGCGCGGCTTCCATCGCATGCGGTTTTCCCCATAGCACGCCTGCAAGCACAATTGTCACTATCGTGCCAATCTTCAGGAACGTCAGCAGCACCTGGATAGCTCCTCCCAAGCGCACGCTCAGGAGATTGATGGCGGTGATAGCCACCACCACAAACGCTGCGAGCGGCTGGGCCGCGGCGAAGGTAAAGTCGTATCTTCCGACATGGCCAGTAAACAGGGGAGTGGTCACAACCGGGAACAGGAATCCAAGGAAGCGTAGGAATCCGGCAGCCAGTGTGGCCATCGCCACAGGGCGATCGAGAAACGAACTCATCCAACCAAAGAGAAATCCCCACAACGGCCCGAGGCCGCGGGTAAGGTAAACGTATGGGCCCCCGGCTCCTGGGAATGCCGCGCCCAGTTCGGCGTAGCAGAAAGCGCCACACAGCACTATGAGTCCGCCGATAATCCACGCCGCAAAAACCAGCCTAGCCGAGCCAACGGCTCGGGCCATATCGCTGCTAACTAAAAAAATACCCGAGCCGATCGTGTCGCTAATCACGATTGCGGTTGCCGCCCACAGACCCAGGCCCCGGACAAGGTCCGATCGCTCGGGTGGATTGTTTGGATTTGGACTCGTCGCGTGCACGAAGGATGACAGAGCCTACTATCAGGGACCAGGGTGGTCAACCAACGAAGCGCCGGGGCAGCGCGAAGACAAAAGTGAAATCGATGTTCTATGGCCCTGGGCCTCTTTTACGCGCTATCATCGAACCCGAAATGGCTGCGCAAAAATCCATGCTGAGTGAATTCCCCTGGGATCCGCGCTACCGCGTTTCCTCCATTGAAGAATTGCTGACGCCGGCTCTCGTGCTGTATCCGGAGATTCTTGTCTCCAACATCGAGCGCACCCTGGATTTCTTGGGCGGCGACGCGAATCGTTTGCGCGTGCACATCAAGACCGCCAAGCTGGGCTTTACACTGAACATTTTGGCTGAACGCGGCATCCGCAATTTCAAATGTGCCACCACACTCGAACTTCTTGTGGCTTGCCGCAGCGGCGCCGGAGACGTGCTCTTTGCTTATCCAGCGATAGGCGCAAATGCGCTCCGCGTGCGCGAAATCTCCGATCAATTTCCGGGCGTGCGCATTTCTGCCCTCGCCGAAAACGAAGAACAAGTGCGGCAATGGCGCGGCAGCCGAGTGGGAGTTTTCCTCGACATCAATCCCGGCATGGATCGCACCGGCATCGAGCAGACTCACAGCGACATGGTTGTCCAGTTGGCGCGCGCGATTGCGGGTCTGGGATTGGAATTCCGTGGCCTGCACTATTACGACGGGCACCTTGGCGGGTTGGAAATGCGTGAAAGGACTGCAGCGGCGCATGCCGGCTACGAACGCTTACTGAAAATTGTGAACGCGCTTGAGCGCGGCGGCGTGAGTGTGCCGGAGGTCATCACCGCGGGAACTCCCACGTTCCCGTGTTCGCTTGCTTTCCAAGGCTTTCGCGGAGGAGGCTTCCTCCACCGCGTCTCTCCCGGAACCGTTGTCTATTGTGATGCAACAAGCCTGTCGCAGCTTCCCAGCGAGTACGGCTATCGGCCGGCGGTACTGGTGTTGGCGCGCGTGGTTAGCCAGCCGCGCGCAGGAATCGTCACTTGCGATGCCGGACACAAAGCGGTGTCAGCGGACGCAGGTGTTCCTACGTGCGTCGTTGTTGGGCATTCAGAACTGACGCCGCTCGCACCTAGCGAAGAGCATCAGCCGATGGCGTTACGGGGAAGCGCCGCGGGGCCGCAAGTGGGGGAAGCGCTTTATCTCTTGCCCCGGCACGTTTGTCCTACGGTCAACAATTTTGATTGCGCGTTGCTGGTGCGAGACGGCGAAGTCCAGGCAGTAGAAAAAGTTTCGGCGCGTGGGCGCGAGGCGCCGTTGCTCCAGCCTAAAGATCAGTCGGTATACGCCAAGGGCTAGAAAAACTGCCTTCTACTTTCTTCGGCGCGCCACGTTTTTCTTTGTGGCGCGCGGTCTGCTCTTGCCTGATTTCTCCGTTTTGTAGGCGATGCAATCGATTTCGATCAGCATTCCTGGCGTGTGGCCCAGATCGCTGCCAACCGTGGTGCGCACGGGGTACGGCTGCGAAAAGCGCTCCGCATAGACTGAGTTGTAGCGTGAGAAAAGACTTGTGTCGCTGAGGTGGACGTTGACTTTCACCACGTCGTGGAGCGAAGCGCCGTCGGCTTCAAGAATGGCGGAAATGTTATCGATGGTCTGCGCGGTCTGGCGCTCAATGGTATCGCCCACAAGATTCCCGGTGGACGGATCGAGCGGTCCCGTTCCGGTCACGAAGATGAAATCTCCAGCTCGCCATCCCTGGGAGTACGCTCCGCGCGGGGGCGCACCACGCTTGCTTTGAATCACATATTTAGCCATGTTTTTCGCTCCTATCGTGAGAGCAGAAGTATACGATGCAATCTGCTGAATGGCGTTTCCGGCGAAGCGCGCGCCTACGGAGCATTACCTGCCTGAATTGCGATCCTGGCTGCAGCTCTTGATCGAAATCGCTGTAACACTGTATCTTTACACTGATACAGTGAATTGAACGTGTTCTTCAAACTCACTACAACGACGGGGCAGCCTCTCTACCTTCAGTTGATGCAGCAAATCCGTCACGCCGCTGAAACAGGCGCGCTGCAGGATGGCGATCAATTACCGGGCATTCGAACTCTGGCGGAGGAACTGGTCGTCAGCCCCAACACGGTTGCAAAGGCCTACTCCGAACTCGAGCACGACGGCCTTCTGGAATTGCGTCAAGGGTCCGGAGCATTTGTTTGCGTGAAGCGCCGGACACGCTCACTGGCGGATCACGTGCAGGTTGCGCGCCGGCGTCTTCGCGATCTAGTCGAACGATTACGGGAAGATGGTCTTTTGGACGAGGAGATTAGGCGCGCCTTCGAGGCAGAGCTGCTGTATCCGGCGGAGACGGTGAGGAAGCAATGACCAGCACGCCCGTAATTCAAACGCGCGATCTCACCAAGTCGTACGGCAGCGCGGCGGCTGTTCGCGGACTCAATCTTTCCGTCGAGCCGAACTGCATCACGGCGTTTCTCGGCCAGAACGGCGCGGGGAAAAGCACCACCATCAAAATGCTCCTCGGCTTGGTGCGGCCTAGTAGCGGGGAAGGCACCGTGCTTGGGATGCGCATTACTGACGCCGAAGAAAACCGTGAGATGCGGCGTAAAGTCGCTTACGTCGCGGAGAACAAGCCGCTCTACGGTTACATGACCGTTGAACAGACCATTCGTTTTGTGAGCTCGTTCTATACCGACTGGCGCGCGGATATTGCCAGCAAACTCCTCAATGAGTACAAACTGCCGCCGCAGCGCAAAGTCAAATCACTTTCCAAGGGCATGCGCACAAAGCTCGCCTTGCTGCTGGCATTGGCGCGTCGCCCCGAGCTGTTGATTCTCGATGAGCCAAGCGAAGGGCTCGATCCAGTGGGAATCGAACATCTCTTGCAAATGCTCGTCGCGCTAGCGGCTGATGGCGTGACTATTTTCTTCTCATCGCACCAAATTGCCGAAGTGGAGCGGGTTGCCGATCACATCTGTATTCTCGACAATGGGCGCCTCTTGGTGAATGCCTCGCTCGACGAGTTGCGCCAGTCTTACCGGCGGATTGATTTGGTCTTTCCGGTTCCGCCTCCCGAACGCGAGTTTCAAATCGTCGGAGTCGAAAGAATCGAGTCCAAAGGACACGAGATGCGCGTTTTCGCCAGCAAGAACGCAGAGGCTGTGGTTGAGCGCGCGCACAATTTGAACGCAGTTTCTGTCGAAGTCGCTCCTGTCGCCTTGCGCGAAATTTTCCTCGAGACCGTAAAGGAGAATTGAATCGTGCTCTGGTACAAGGTTTGGCTTGAGACGCGCTCCAGATTCCTCACCAGCCTGGCAACTCTCACAATTTTCAGCGCGGTGTTTGTCCATCATGCAGAAGGACTCCAGCGGCCGGAATGGACGGCCGCCTACAACCGTCTCTTGTACATCACTCAGCAATACATTGTCGTCATGTGGATTCTGGCTGTGATCCTCTTAGGAATGGGAGGAATCGTTCGTGAGAAGGCGACAGGTGCCTCCTCGCTAACCCTGAGCCTGCCTGTGAGCCGGGCACTTCTTCTGGGCGTTCACGTCGGAGTCGGAGCCCTTGAGGCAATTATCCTCGCTGTCGTGCCCTGGACCGGCATCTTTCTGGTTTCGTCGCACGCCGGAATGCCAATTCTGATTTCACAGGTGGAGTTCTATGTTCTGCTGTTGGTCGCAGGTGGCTTGGTTTATTTCGCAATGGCGATATTGGTCTCGTGTTTGGTGGAAGGTGAATACACCGCTCCTGCCGTTGCTTTCGGGCTGGTATTTCTCACCACGATTGTATTTGACGCGTGGCTCCGGCCCCTAAACCTGTGGCGGCTAGTAACCGGCGATTTTTGCCTCGACCGGCACACGTATCTTCTTTCCGGCCGTTTTCCATGGCTGGGTGCGCTCGCCTGCTGCTCTGTTGCAGGGGTGATGCTACTCGTGTCGGTCAGAGTGATGAAAAGACGTGAGTTCTGATTTTTGATGGAGGTAAGCGAATCCACCGGGGGCGCACGTTCTTCCATTCCCTTTGGGTTGACAACTTACCTGAAGGCGCGTAGGCTTGGGTTGTATGTCTACCCGAGAGGAAAAAGAACGGCTGGCACTGTTGCAGGGCACGCTGGACCTGCTCATCTTGCGCACCCTGGTATTCGGCCCGCAGCACGGGCAGGGCATCGCACGGGCCATTCAGCAAACGTCGGAGGATACGCTGCTGGTCGAACACGGCGCGCTCTATCCCGCCCTCCAGCGGCTGGAGGCGCAAGGGTGGATTGCCGCTCGCTGGGGCACTTCGGCAAACAACCGGAAAGCCCGGTTCTATACCTTGACCCAGACTGGGCGAAAACAGCTTGTCAAAGAGAGTACGCGCTGGAGGCGGCTCTCAACCGCCATCGGACGGATTCTCGGGCCGGAGGCGAAGGAGGGTTAAGCCATGTTCGGACGCAAGCGGCCGGTAAGCGACTTCAATGCCGAAATTGAGGCCCATCTACAGCTTGAAATCGAGCGTTTGAAAGAACAAGGCTTGAGTGAGCAGGAGGCGCGAGCCGCCGCGCGCCGCGCCTTCGGCAACGTGATGCACGCCGAGGAGCGTTTTTACGAATCCGGCCGCTGGCTTTGGTGGGATCACCTCCGGCAGGACGTGCACTTTGGTCTGCGGATGCTGGCCAAGAGTCCGGGCTTCGCCGCTGTCGCCATACTAACGCTCGCCCTCGCCATTGGCGCCAACACAGCGATTTTCAGCGTGGTTGATGCCGTCTTGCTGCGGCCGTTGCCGTTTATAGATCCGGCAAGACTGGTGTGGGCCACGGAGCATTTTGCGTTTGGCCCCTCAACGGTGATCAGCGCGGACTTTCCTGCTTGGAAAGATCGCAATCACGTTTTCGAGCAAATCGCCGCTTTCGGCGGGACCTCCGGTGCGAACCTGACCGGCGCTGGAGAGCCGTCACGTGTAACCGTCACCCGCGTCACGACCGGGCTTTTTTCGATGTTAGGACTCCAGCCAGCCGCAGGCCGGGCATTTTTGCCGGCGGAGGGGAAGCAGGGCCAAGACAAAGTGGCCCTTCTTAGTGAGACATTGTGGCGCAACCGCTTCGGCTCCGATCCGCGGACCATTGGAGAGACGATCCGTCTGGACGGCGCAGGCTATATCGTGGTCGGGGTCATGACGGCCAATGTGCGTCCGCAAGCGGATGTGTGGACGCCGCTCGCGCTCGATGCAGATATTTTTTCAGCGCATTCTCCCCGGTGGATGATGCTGGCGGCCATCGGACGCCTGAAACCTGGCATTGAAATCAGCAAAGCGCAATCAGACCTGCAGGTCCTCACGCAGGAGATGAACAAGGAATACCCGCCAGAGGCCGCGCAGTTCCGGGCACACGAAACAGTGGAAGTAATCCCTTTGCACGAGATGATGGTCCATAACGTGCGTTCCCTTCTGCTGATCCTATTGGGGACCGTCGGCTTCGTTCTGTTGATCGCGTGCGCCAACGTCGCCAATTTGTTGCTTTCCCGCAGTGTTGTTCGGGGAAGGGAGCTGGCTGTTCGGGCGGCGCTCGGGGCCGGACGTCTCCGGCTGGTTCGGCAGTTGCTCACGGAGGCTTTGCTGCTGGCTACGATCGGTGGCTTGCTCGGGTCGATAACGGGTCTTTGGGCGACGAAAATCCTGAGGCAGCTGATTCCGGCGACGCTCCCGGCCGACGTTCACTTTGACCCGCGAGTCTTTGGATTTTCCGCCGCCATCATCGCTCTCGCGTTACTCATTTTTGGTCTTATTCCTGCCTTGATTGCTTCGCGCACCGACGTGAACGAAACGCTGAAGGAGGGTGGACTGCGCCTGGGGGCTAGCGCTGGAACGCACCGCCTGCGCGGCCTGATGTCCGTTGGCGAAATTGGCTTATCGCTGATTCTGTTGGTTGGCGCTGGCCTCATGGTCAGGAGTTTTCTGCGCCTCACCGAAGTCGATCTTGGTTTCGACCCGAATAGCCTGTTGCTCGCGACTGTGGAGAGGCCCTTGACGGCGGCCTTTGACTCCCAACAGCACTCGGCTTTTTTTCAGTCTTCGCTCGAGAGGATCCGCAGCCTGCCAGGCGTCAAAGAGGCGGCGCTGACGCAACGCTATCCTCTGGGCCCGCCCCACAATGCCACCATGATACTGCGTGTCCAGGGCGCCGAGAATTTCCGCCCGTCCCAGCCGATCTCGGTCACGGCAATCAGCCCGGATTATTTTCACGTGATGAGGATTCGCTTGCTCAAGGGTCGCGCGTTCGGCGACAGAGATGTCGAGGGCGCTCAGAAGGTTGTCATAGTCAACGAGTCGTTCTCGCGAATGGTGTTCGGAGGGCGCGACGCGATTGGTCAGCACATTGGCTTTGGTGAGCCATCCCCCACATGGAAGGAAGTGTTAGGTGTCGTAGCGGACGCCAGAGAAGATGCACTCGAGAAAGAGCCAGGCCCCGAAATGTTCGTGCCCTACCTCCAGCAGCCGTCTTTCAGCATGACGTTCATGCTGCGAACCGAATCCAGCCCACTGATGCTTGCGGGGGGAGTCCGCGAGGCCGTCCTCAGCATTGACAAAAATCAGCCTCTGTCCGACACCACAACGATGGAAGAGGTCATCGCGAAGTCCGTGGCGCCTCGGCGTTTCAGAATGTTGTTGCTCGGACTTTTTGCTTTGCTCGCGCTATCGCTTGCTATGATCGGCGTCTATGGTGTGATTGCGTATTCCTCGACGCAGCGCACTCATGAATTCGGTGTTCGGATTGCCCTAGGGGCGGATCGGCAGGACATTCTCAAGCTTGTTGTCCGGCAGGGATTCAAACTGGCCCTGCTTGGTGTCAGCATGGGCGTTGCCGGTGCCCTCCTGGTGACCCGTTTCTTATCGAGCCTGCTCTATGAGGTCAGTCCTCACGACCCGCTGACGTTCGCCGGAGTGGCGGCTTTGCTTATGCTGGTCCCCCTTGCGGCGAGCTACATCCCAGCGAGGCGAGCGATGAAGCTCGACCCGATTGTTGCCTTGCGATACGAGTAGCTCACTCCTTTTTACGGCATGAATCCTTGCGTTTGGCAGACCTGCACGATGTCCAGGCGGTCCTCTGCGCCAATTTTGTGCCTCATCCGGTAGAGATGGTTTTTCACCGTCTGTTCCGAGAGGCAGAAGCGATTCGCGATTTCCTTGTTCGTTAGTCCTTCGGCAATCAGTGGAATCAATTGCTGTTCTCGCCGCGATAATCCCATCCTTCGGTGTACGGTTGCGGAAGGGAAGGAAGTTGCCTCTCTCTCCAAGTACCGAAAGAGGGCTGCGCAGAGTGCGCCTGAGCAGACCGCTTCGCCTGTTTGCAGCGCCCGAACTCCTTCCAACACGTCCCTTGCCGAAGCGTCTCTCGGCAGGTACCCTCTTACCCCCGCCCGCACGCACTGCAGAAACTCGGACTCCTCGCCCGTCGCGCCAATCAGTAGGATTTGCACCTTGGGAGCCATCGTCCGCGCCATGCGAATCGCGGCCAGGTCTTCATTTTTATTTCCGCGCGAGGACAGAACCAGGATGTCCGCGTGTTCCTTCAGGAGGTCTTCCGCCCGGAATGGTTCCACAAACTCCGGTGCGGCTACTTCGATCTCCCCGCTCCTGACCAGCATCCGGGAAATCGCTTCTCGCAGAAGGCGATTATCTGCGGCCACAAAGACGCGCGGCTTCCGCTCCACAACCGCGCTCCCGTTCACGCGCGCGGCAATTTCTCTTGCTGCTTTATTGGTCGGGAGATCGCCGTTTGAATGGTTTTTCTTCTTGGCCGACTCTGCTTCCTCTACAATCTGCTGCGTGCCTGCATTCATCGTGGGACATCCTCCATGAGTGCGCGCTCTCACGCCTATGCCAGCCGTCATGATCAGCGATTTGCTGGAGCCCCACGCGTTCGCCTCAATGATGCAATTTTGCAGCCGCGCCTTCCTTTGCACCCACACCCTCCCTCCACGCTAACTCCGCGCAAAAGCACCATTTAAGTCCTAGTCGCGCCTCACTTCTTCCCTCAAGCAGTCTCGAATTGGTACCAATCTTCACCCTCTGCCTCAATTTGGAACAAAAGTCAACGCAGCCAAGTTCGCTTGTCGCCGCAAAATGAGAATGTCCGGTTTGTGCAAAGTAGAAATGTCCGCTTTCATGGTTGGCCGAGGGCCCCATGGAAACGGAGCGCATCGCCTTGAGCCAACGAGAACGGGACCGATTGAAAGTG
>Ga0209239_1000549_pt1 | contig 21594 bp, 19 predicted proteins | sample GraSoi013_2_20cm_FD_185824 | JGI IMG/M metagenome (GOLD analysis project Ga0209239, IMG submission 185824) | Grasslands soil microbial communities from the Angelo Coastal Reserve, California, USA - Sample 10_02_2013_2_20cm (SPAdes) (version 2) | ecosystem: Environmental > Terrestrial > Soil >...
CAGCGGGGCAGCCCGTGAACAGCTAACCCGCCGCCTACGCGGCGAGCTATTTCTTGTTGACGACCTGCTTCAACTGTTTGCCGGCGCGAAACGCGGGCGCGATCGACGCCTTGATCTGAATCACTCCGCCCGTCTTGGGATTGCGACCCATGCGCGCCGCGCGCTTGCGGGCTTCGAAGTTGCCGAAGCCGGTGATCTGCACCTTGGCGCCCTTCTTGAGCTCGCCGGCGATGATCCCCTTGTCGTCGAACAGAGCTTCGATCGTCCGGCCGGCGTCGGCCTTCGACATCTTGGTCCGCATGGCCAGTGCCGCGGTCAGCTCGGCTTTGTTCACGGTGTCTCCTTAGTGAGGGTCTAGGGCACGCAAAAACCCTTGGAACTCCACCCGTTTTGCGGGTTGGCACCCGAAAACCCGCATGGAACCGCCACAATATGAGGCCCCACCCCTGAAAACCGCAAGAGACGGGCACTTCCTCGACCCACCCCCCCCGTTGCCAGAAGCTCTTCGGGCTGCTTCCAGACGCCAAGCCGCAAGTGGTTGCCAGTCCCACCTAAAGTCGTTGCCACACTGACACCTGGTATCTTATGACCGCTTGCGGCCTGGCGTCTGGCAACGACCCTGTCAACCGATCCCTGTCCCCTGGAGCCTGTCCTGTTTCACGGTACCCGCCCCGGCTGGATCGAGGTGATCGCCGGCGTGATGTTCTCCGGCAAGAGCGAGGAGCTGGTACGTCGCGTCCGGCGCGCCGTGATCGCCAAGAAGCGCGTCCAGGTCTTCAAGTCGCACCTGGATGCGCGCTACGCCGGGTTGTACACGGTCAGCACCCACGACGGCGGGCTCGTCGAGGCCGAGCCCGTGGACTCGGGCGAAGCGGTGATGCGCGCGCTGCGACCCGACACCGAAGTCGTCGCGGTGGACGAAGTGCAATTCCTGGACGACGGGATCGTGGCCGCCGCCAACGGCCTGGCGGACCGGGGCGTCCGCATCGTGCTCGCCGGGATCGACATGGACTTTCGCGGCCTCCCCTTCGGGCCGATGCCTACGTTGCTGGCGATCGCCGAGATCGTCGACAAGCTGCAGGCGATCTGCGTGGTGTGCGGAGGCCCGGCCAGTCGCAACCAGCGTCTCGTCAACGGCAAGCCCGCGCTGTGGGAAAGCCCCACGATCATGGTGGGAGGACAGGAGTCATACGAGGCGAGATGCCGGCATTGTCACAGAGTGCCGAGGGCGGATGAGGACCAGACGGCGTTGCTCTGAACAAGGAGACGGGGGACGGGGGACGAGGGACGGGTTGCTCAGACTCCACCCGTCCCCCGTCCCGCGTCCCCCGTCCCCCCGATGCTGAACGTCGCCTTGACGGGAAATATCGCCGCCGGCAAATCGACCGTCGTCGATCTGTTCCGTCGCTGGGGCGCGACGATCATCGACGCCGACGAGCTGACGCGCCAGGCCCAGGCGCCCGGCGGGGCGGTGCTGGCGGCGATCGCGCAGCGGTTCGGCGCCGATGTGCTCGCGCCCGATGGATCGCTCGACCGCGCCGCCCTTCGGGGTAAGGTGATGGGGGATCAGGCGGCGCTCGACGCCCTCAACACCATCGTGCACCCGGCCGTGCGCCGCCGCCGCGACGAGCTGGTGCGCGAAGCCGCCGAGCACGGCGACGTCCTGGTCGTGAACGACATTCCGCTGCTGTTCGAGGTGCTCGACCCGGCGCAATTCGATGCGGTGGTGCTGGTGGATGCCAGCGTCGCGCTGCGCCGCACCCGGCTGCGCGCCATACGGGGCCTCTCCAACGAAGAGGCGGACCGGATGATCGCGGCGCAGATGCCGGCCGAGCGCAAACGGGCCCAGAGCCACTACACGATCGAAAATGAGCGCTCGCTCAAGACGCTGGAGCGGAAGGCCCGGAGCGTGTTCGACGAGCTGCGTCGCCGCGCGGCGGCGGCCGCGCTCGGCCGCCCCGCCACTGCCCTGTTGATCGTCGCGCCCCCCTCGGACGCGAAGCATCCCGCGTTCACCGCGATCGCCGCCCGCTACGGCGATGCCGGTCTCGTCGTGCGTCGCGCGACCGACAGCCCCGCGGCCCTCGAGAAGGCGCTCGGGCGGCCGGACGAGCGGCCCGACGCCATCGTCGCCGCGCACCCGGCCGCCGCCGCCGCCGAGCAGGCCTGGACGCGCGCCGGTCGGCACGGAGTACTCACCTACCTGTCCGACGACCCCGACCCGGTGGCGGTGCGACTCGACCTGCGCCCCTGGGGCTACGAGCGGCTGCGACTGATGGAGCCCGGCGCCGCCGGTCTGGCGCCGCGATCCGATCTGTTTCCGTCGGGCAACCCGTTGGGTTGACAGGGGTTTCGCGCTCCGGTAACCTTCGCCGCGACCTCCCACGCCCCGCGAGCGAGCGACCCCGCATGGCGAACGTTCCGTCCGACCTGCGTTACAGCGAAGATCATGAGTACGTCAAACGTTCGGGCGAGGGTTCGGTCGTGCATATCGGCATCACCGACTACGCCCAGGGAGAGCTCGGCGACGTCGTCTACGTCGACCTCCCCAAGGTGGGCGCGACCTTCGGGCGACGGGACGTATTCGGCACCATCGAGGCGGTGAAGGCCGTGTCGGAGCTGTACGCGCCGGTGGCGGGCACGGTCACCGAAGTGAACGCGGCCCTCGAAAGCGATCCGGCGCTCGTGAACCGCGATCCCTACGGCGCGGGATGGATGATCAAGCTGAAGGTGAAGAACGCAGCGGACATCGATCAGCTGCTCACCAGCGAGGCGTACAAGAAGCACATCGCGCAATGAAGCCGTCTGGCATCGGACCCACGCTCACGATCACGTTCCATGGGCACGCCTGTTTCACCCTCGAAGGGGACGGACATCGGCTCGTTCTCGACCCGTTTCTGACGGGCAATCCCGCGGCCGACATTTCCGTCGACCGTCTCGCGAAGGTCGACGCGGTGCTGCTGTCGCACGGTCACGGGGACCACCTGGGTGACGCGATTCCGATCGCGACGCGGGTCGGCGCCCGCGCGCAGGTGGTCGTGCTCCGGCCCGGGCAGTCGCACACCCTCGCGTGAGGAGCAACCACCGCCTACCGTCCATGTCCACCGTTCGCGCTTCCCTCGCCCCCGCCGACCGTTTCGTGACGCGCCACATCGGCCCCAGTCCGGACGAGACGCGGGGTATGCTGGCGACGCTCGGATACGAGTCGCTCGACGCGTTCATCGATGCCGTCGTACCCGCCGACATCCGCCTGCGGCGGCCGCTGGCGCTGCCGCCCGGGCGCACCGAGCGCGAGGTGCTCCAGGCGCAGCGAGGCCTGGCCGCCCAGAACCAGCTGTTCCGCTCCTACATCGGGATGGGGTACTACCATTCGTTCACCCCCCAGGTGATCCAGCGCAACATCGTCGAGAACCCGGGCTGGTACACGGCCTACACACCCTACCAGCCCGAGATCGCGCAAGGCCGGCTGGAAGCGCTGCTGAACTTCCAGACGATGGTCTCCGATTTGACCGCCCTGCCGATCGCGAACGCCTCGCTGCTCGATGAAGCCACGGCCGCGGCTGAGGCGATGCACCTGACCGAAGCCGTGGTGACCGTGCCCGCGGGGAGCACGCCCCTGTTCCTGATCGCCGAAGGGTGTCACCCACAGACCATCGCCGTCGTGCGCACGCGGGCCGAGGCGCGTGGCGTGCAGACGGTGGTCGCCGATCCGCACGAGTTCGACTTCCGGCCGGGCGTGATCGGCGCGCTGCTGCAGTATCCCACGACGGACGGAAAGATCGAGGACTATCGCGCGTTCTGCGAGCGGGCCCATGCGGCGGGCGCGCTCGTGACCGTGGCGACGGACCTGCTCGCGCTCACCCTGCTGACGCCGCCCGGCGAGTGGGGGGCCGACATCGCCGTGGGAAGCTCCCAGCGGTTCGGCGTGCCGATGGGCTATGGCGGCCCGCACGCGGCGTTCTTCGCGACCCGCGAGGAGCACAAGCGCCACGTCCCCGGCCGCATCATCGGCGTGTCGAAGGACGTGGCGGGCCGCCCGGCGCTGCGCATGGCGTTGCAGACCCGCGAGCAGCACATCCGCCGCGAGAAGGCGACCTCGAACATCTGCACGGCGCAGGTGCTGCTCGCCGTGATGGCGAGCATGTACGCCGTGTATCACGGGCCCGAGGGCTTACGCCGCATCGCCGAGCGCGTCCACACCCTGGCCGTGCTGCTCGGCCAGGCGCTCACGCGACTCGGCTACCGCGTAGTGCATTCCTCGTTCTTTGACACGCTGAGCGTCGAGGTCGAGTCCTGGGCGCTGCCGCGCCTGATCGACGCCGCGCGCGCCCGCCGCATCAACCTGCGCCTCGCCTCTCCCACGCGCGTCGGCATCTCGCTCGACGAAGCCACGACCCTGGGTGACCTCGCCGACCTGGTTACCGCGTTCTCGCTCAACGAGGTGCTGCCGTTCATGGTCGAGGACCTGGGCGCCAAGGCCGACGCCGCGATCCCCGAATCGCTGCGCCGCACGTCGCCCTATCTGACCCATCCAGTATTCCACCGCTACCGCTCCGAGACGGAGATGCTGCGCTACATCAAGCGGCTCGAGGCGCGCGACCTCTCGCTCACGTCGGCGATGATCCCGCTCGGCTCGTGCACGATGAAGCTCAACGCCACTACCGAGATGGTCCCCCTGTCGTGGCGCGAGTTCAACCGGCTGCACCCCTTCGCACCGCGCGAGCAAGCCACCGGCTACCGCATCCTGTTCCGCCAGCTCGAGGACATGCTGGCCGAGATCACGGGGTTCCCGAAGGTCTCGCTGCAGCCCAACTCCGGCGCCCAGGGCGAGTTTACCGGGCTGCTGGTGATCCGCGCGTATCACCGGTCCCGCGGCGAGGGCCACCGTACCACGTGCCTTATCCCCACCTCGGCCCACGGCACCAATCCGGCGAGCGCCGTGCTGGCCGGCCTGCGGGTCGTGCCGGTGCGCTCCGACGAGCGGGGCAACATCGACCTCGCCGATCTGCGCGCCAAGGCCGCCGAGCACCGCGACACGCTCGCCGCGCTGATGGTGACGTATCCGTCGACGCACGGCGTGTTCGAGACATCGATTCGCGAGATCTGCGACGTCGTGCACGCGCAGGGCGGCCAGGTGTACATGGACGGCGCGAACATGAACGCCCAGGTGGGCCTGGTCCGCCCCGCCGACATCGGCGCCGACGTGTGCCACCTCAACCTCCACAAGACGTTCTGCATTCCGCACGGCGGCGGCGGCCCGGGGATGGGGCCGATCTGCGTCGCCCCGCACCTCGCGCCATTCCTGCCCGACCACCCCGTCGTGCCGCTGCGTCAGCAGCAGCCGTGCGGCACGGTGGCGGCGGCACCGTGGGGCAGCGCCTGGATCTTGCCGATCTCCTGGGCCTACATCGCTCTCATGGGGCGCGAGGGGCTCGTCGAGGCGACCAAGATCGCCATCCTCAACGCCAACTACGTGGCGCGCCGGCTCGCGAAGTCGTATCCGCTGCTGTACGCGGGGGAGCACGGCCTCATCGCGCACGAGTGCATCATCGACTGCCGCCCGTTCAAGGCGTCGGCCGGGATCGAAGTGGAAGACATCGCCAAACGGATCATCGATTACGGCTTCCACCCCCCGACGGTGTCCTTCCCCGTGCCGGGGACCTTGATGATCGAGCCGACCGAGAGCGAATCGAAGGAAGAGCTGGACCGTTTCTGCGACGCGCTGATCGCCATCCGGGAAGAGATCCGCGAGGTCGAGCAGGGGACGCAGCCGCGGGGGAACAATCTGCTCAGCAACGCGCCGCACACCCTGGAAGACGTGATCGCCGACGGCTGGGAGCGCCCCTATGCGCGCGAGCGCGCGGCGTTCCCGGCGGCCTGGACGCGGCAGCACAAGGTGTGGCCCTCCGTGGGCCGGGTGGACGGCGCCTACGGCGACCGGAACCTGGTGTGCGTGTGCCCGCCCGTGGAGAGCTACGCGCTTGCAGCTGACTGAAGGCGGACCGGCGCGTGGGTGCGTCGCTCCGGCCGGCGGCCGCGCCCGGCTCGGCGGCCGTCGCGACGCACCCACGCGCCCGTCCGCCGTGCCGTGCCAGCTGCTGCTCGAGCCGCAGGGGCGCTCGGGCCCCGAGAACATGGCCGTCGACGTGGCACTCCTGGAGCGCGCCGACCGGATGGGCGAGGCGTTCCTGCGGCTCTACCGGTTCGACCCGCCGTGCCTCTCGCTCGGTCGCAACGAGGCCGCCGGCGGCTATGACCGCGCCGCTATCGCGCGTCGTGGCGTGCACGTCGTGCGGCGGCCAACGGGCGGGGGCGCCGTGTGGCACGAGCACGAGCTCACCTACGCGGTCGCGGCCCCGATCGTGACGTTCGGCTCGGTGCGGCAAGCGTACCGGGCGATCCATCAGCGACTCCTGACGGCGCTGCGATTCCTGGGCGCCGACGTCGCGCTCGCGCCCGACCGGCCGACCGCCCGACCGCCCGTCCGCCCGTCCGCCTGCTTCTCCCAGCCCGTCGGCGGCGAAGTCCTCGTCCGCACGCGCAAGCTGGTCGGCTCCGCCCAGATGCGCCGGGGTGGGGCGTTCCTGCAACACGGATCGATCCTGCTCGACGGGTCGCAAGAGATCATCACAGCCGTAAGCCGCGAGCCGCACGCTGCAAGTGGGGCGACGACGCTCTCGGCCGAGTTGGGACGACGAATGGTGTGGGAAGAGGTTGCCGACGCCATCGTAGCGACGTGGGACACCGGGGTCACCTCCCCCAACCTCCCCCAACCTCCACCAACCTCCATCGCCTGGTTTTCCGACCCCGCCTGGACCTGGCGTCGCTGACGAGCCCGTGGAATCTTAGGGCGCCATGGCGACCACCCGACCGTCCTCCCGGCTGACCGCCGCCGCGGCGTTAGCGGGCCTGCTGCTCGCCGGCGCATGCGGCCGCAAGGGCGGCTGCGCGGGCGACTACTGCGGCACCCTCGTCATCGCGACCGCGGGGGAGCCGGACATTTTGCTCCCGCCGGTGAGCGAGTTCTCGAGCACGCGGGAGGTGACCGAGCAACTCTTCTTGAAGCTCGCCGACCTCGGGCCGTCGGGGAACACGATCGGCGACGAAGACTTCCAGCCGCTGCTCGCCGAGCGCTGGGAGTGGGACACGCCCACCACGCTCGTGTTTCACCTCGATCCACGCGCCCGCTGGCAGGACGGGCGCACGGTCACCGCGGCGGACGTCGCGTTCACGTACGACATCTACACGGACTCGCTCGTGAGCTCCCCCTACCGGCCGTCCCTGCGACAGATCTCCGCGGTCACGACGCGCGACTCGCTCACGGTCGTGTTCCGGTTTCGGCAGCGCTATCCGGAGATGTTCTACGACGCGGTGTACCACATGCGCATCATGCCGTCCCATCTGCTGCGCGAGGTGCCGCGCAGCCAGTGGCGCAGCGCCGCGTTCGGGCGCGCCCCGGTGGGCGACGGACCTTACCGCTTCGTCGCGTGGCGGGCGGGCGAGAGCCTCGAGCTCGCCGCCGATTCCACGTTTTTTCTCGGCCGCCCCCATATCCGGCGTCTGATCTGGCGCTTCACGCCGGATCAGCAGGTCGCCGTGACTCAGCTGATCGCGGGCGATGCCGACGCCGTGGAAGTCTTGGTCACACCCGACAACCGGGACCGGGCGCGGGCCGACACCCAGCTCGCGATCTACCCCTACAAGGGCGCGGCCTACGGTTACCTGGGATTCAACCTCGCCGCGCCCGGCGACACCTCCAAGCCGCACCCGCTGTTCGGCGACCGTGAGCTGCGGCGCGCCCTGGCGATGGCCGTCGATCGCGGCAACCTGTTGCACAACGTGTTCGGCGACATGGCCAAGGTCCCGCCGGGCCCCATGTCGCAGCTCTTATGGATCTGGGAGCCCGAGACCCGTGAGCTCCCGCACGACAGCGCCCGCGCCGCGCGCACGCTCGCGCGGCTGGGCTGGACCGACTCGGACGGCGACGGCATCCGCGATCGCGACGGTCATCCGCTCGCCTTCCGGCTGCTCGTCCCGACCACCAGTGCCGTGCGCCGCCAGTACGCGCGACTCCTGCAGGAGCAGTATCGCACCATGGGAATCGACGTCCAGCTCGACGAGGTCGACTTCAGCGTATTCAGTGAGCGGGCCCATGCCGGCCGGTTCGATGCGCTCATCGCGGTCTGGAACACGGACCCGACGCCGTCGTCCGGTATCCCCCAGACCTGGACGCGGGCGGGGTTCGGGCGCTCCAACTACGGGCGCTACGACAACCCCGTGTTCGAGCGGCTGGCAGACCGCGCCGTCAGGTCGGTCCTGAGCCGGGACGAGGCCAGGCGCACGTGGCGCGCCGCGATCGAGACCCTGAACCAGGACGCGCCGGCCGTTTTTCTGTTCGCCACCGAAAACGTCGCGGCCGTGCACAAACGCGTGGCGGACGTGCGGATCCGGCCGGACTCGTGGCTCGCCCTGGCCCGCACGTGGCGCATCCCGGCTGATCGCCTGACGGATCGAGACCGCGTGGAGCGCTAGGTGGCGGCGTGGTTGGTGCGGCGTCTCGCCGCCTCGATCGCCATCGTCTGGGCGGTCGTCACGCTCACCTTCATCATTGTTCACCTCGCCCACGGTTCTCCCTGCGGGCAGCCCGACGGTCGGCCGGTGTCTCCCGAGGTGTGCGCGGATCTGACCCGGCGGTTTGGCCTCGACCAACCGATCGGGATCCAGTATGTGAAGTACCTGGCGGCCCTGCTGCGCGGCGATCTGGGCGAGTCGCTCGCGCTGCACCGCCCCGTGGCCGACGCGCTCGCCGAGGCGCTGCCGAATACCTTCACCCTCGCGCTCACCGCGCTGATGCTCGATTTTGCGCTCGGTCTCGCGCTCGGCATCTACCAGGCCGCCCGCGAGCGCCGTTTCGGCGACATCGCCCTGGGGAACGCCGCCCTGTTCGTGAACTCGATGCCCACGTTCTGGCTGGGACTCGTGCTGCTGCTGGTGTTCGGCGAACGACTGCACTGGTTTCCGGTGGGGGGCCCACGCGACCTGGTGCGTTGCCCCCGCGTGGATTCGCTCCTGTGCTTCGGCGACTTTCTCTGGCACCTCACGCTCCCCGCCGTGACGCTCGGCCTGGTGGGCGCGGCGGCCACGGCGCGCTACCAGCGCGCCGCCCTCCTCGAGGTGATCCGGCAGGACTACGTCCGTACCGCGCGCGCCAAGGGACTGCCGGAGCGACGCGTGCTCATGGTGCATGCCCTCCGCAACGCCCTGCTCCCGCTCGTCACGCTGTTCGGACTGTCGTTCCCCTTCCTGCTCACCGGCGCGGTGCTGGTCGAAACGGTGTTCGCGTGGCCGGGCATGGGACGCCTGGCCGTGACCGCGATTCTGCAGCGCGATTACCCCATCGTCACCGCGGCGGCACTCGTCGCCAGCGTGATGGTCGTGCTCGGCAATCTCCTGGCCGACGCGCTGTACGGCGTGGCCGATCCGCGCATCCGCGTGCGCGCGTCGTGACCGTCTGGAACTGGCTCGCGGTCGGCGGCGCAGCCGTACTGGCCCTGGTGCTGGTCGCCGAGATCCGGGGTCGAGCGGCGACTGGTCCCACGGGTCGGCGCTTCTTCCGACACCCGACCGCCGCCCCGGCGCTGTTCGTGCTCGCCTTCTTCGTGACCGTTGCGCTCGCCGCGCCGCTCGTCACACCCTACCGGCCGTACTTCCAGATCGACATCACCCGGCTCGCCAACCACGCGCCATCGGAGCAAAACCCGCTCGGCACCGACCCGTTCGGGCGGGACGTGTGGAGCCGGCTCGTCTATGGGGCGCGCATTTCGCTCGGCATCGGGGCGCTCGCGATGCTCGTCGCGGTGACCACCGGGGTCGTCGTGGGCGGCGTGGCGGGCTACTTCCGCCGCTGGGTGGACGCGACGCTGATGCGGCTCGTGGACATCGGGCTCGCCATGCCGCGGATGTTCATGCTGCTGATGGTCGTGGCCCTGTGGGAGCACGTGCCGCTGGCGGTGCTCGTGCTGCTCATCGGGCTGACCGGGTGGTTCGGCACCAGCCGACTGGTGCGCGCCGAAGTGTTGAGCGTCCGGGAGCGTGAGTTCGTCGCGGCCGCGCGGGCGCTGGGGGCCGAGCCGGCGCGCGTGATCTTCCGCCACGTCCTGCCCAACGCCGCAGCCCCGATCATCGTGTCCGCGGCGCTCGGCATCGGCAACGTGATGCTGCTCGAGGCCGGGCTGTCGTTTCTCGGCATGGGCGTGCCCTCCCCCGCGCCCAGCTGGGGCAACATGATTGCCGACTGCTGGCAGAAGATGGCCGTGGCGCCGTGGTGCGCCACCTTCCCAGGGCTCGCCATCTCGCTCGTCGTCATGGCCTTGAACGCGGTGGGCGACGCGCTGCGCGACGCGCTCGATCCCCGCAAGGAGGTCGCGTGACCGAGCCGCTACTCCGCGTGCGGGACCTGAAGACCTACTTCGTCACCGAGCACGGGAGCGGCACGGCCCGCGCCGTTGACGGCGTCTCGTTCGACCTCTACCCGGGCGAGACCCTCGGCCTCGTGGGGGAATCGGGGTGCGGGAAGACCGTCACCTCCCTGTCGGTGTTGCGGCTCATCCCCGAGCCTCCGGGGCACATCCGGCCCGGGAGCTTCATCGAGTTCGCGGGACGCAACCTGCTCACGCTCGCTCCTCGTGAGCTGCGCGCCATTCGCGGCAATCAGATCGCCATGATCTTCCAGGAGCCGATGACGTCGCTCAACCCGGTGTTCACGGTGGGCGACCAGATCGCCGAGGCGGCGATCGTGCACCAGCGCCTGTCGCGCCGCGCGGCGCGCGCCCGCGCGATCGAGATGCTGAAGCTCGTGGGCATTCCCGACCCGGCGCAGCGAGTCGATCACTATCCCCACCAGATGAGCGGCGGCATGCGGCAGCGCGTGATGATCGCGATGGCCCTCGTGTGCCACCCCAAGGTGCTCATTGCCGACGAGCCCACCACCGCGCTCGACGTCACCATTCAGGCGCAGATCCTCGAGCTGCTGGAGCGCCTGCAGGCTGAGCTCGGAATGGCGGTCATGCTCATTACCCACGACCTCGGCGTGGTGGCGGGGAGCGCGGACCGGGTCGTGGTGATGTACGCCGGCCAGGTGGTGGAGCAGGCTCCCACGCCGGACCTGTTCGCACGCCCGCTCCATCCGTATACCGAGGGCCTGCTGGCGTCGGTGCCCCGGCTCGACGCACCCCCGGCGCGCGCCCGCGGCCGGCTGCACGGCATTCCGGGTCAGGTGCCCGCCGCCAGCGACTGGCCCGGCGGCTGCCGCTTTCACCCGCGCTGCCCGTACGCCTGGGATCGCTGCCGCGACGAGGAGCCGCCGCTGCTCGATGCGAGTACCGGCGAGCCCGGCATCCATTCGGTGCGCTGCTGGCTTCTCACGGAGCCGCAACGCCGCACGGCGCGCCCGGCTCCGTGACGTCGTCCGCCACCGCGCTCGTCGACGTGCAGGGGCTGGTCAAGCACTTCCCCGGCGAGCGCGGCTACTTCGGGCTGGGACGCCCACGCGCCGCGGTCCGAGCCGTGGACGACGTCTCGTTCGCGATCATGTCCGGCCAGACGCTCGGCCTGGTGGGCGAATCGGGTTGCGGAAAATCCACGGTGGGACGGAGCATCCTCCGGTTGATCGAGCCCGACGCGGGCCGGGTGGCGATCGACGGCCTGAACGTGCTGACGCTCGGGGGGCGCGAGCTGCGCGCGCTGCGACGGCGCATGCAGATCGTGTTTCAGGATCCCTACGGGTCGCTCAATCCGCGCCTGACGGTGCGCCAGACCCTGGCGGAGCCGCTCGCGATCCACCGCCTCGCCACCGGAGCCGACGCCGAGCGCCGCATCGCCGCGCTGCTCCAGGAAGTCGGGCTCGACCCGGGCTTCGCCAGCAGCTATGCGCACGAGCTGTCGGGGGGGCAGCGCCAGCGCGTGGGCATCGCCCGCGCACTCTCGGTCGAGCCGCAGTTTCTGGTGCTCGACGAGCCCGTGAGTGCCCTCGACGTGTCGGTCCAGGCCCAGGTCCTGAACCTGCTCGCCGACCTGCAGCAGCGACGGCGCCTCACGTATCTCTTCATCGCCCACGACCTCGCGGTGGTGAAGCACGTCGCCGATCACGTCGCGGTGATGTATCTGGGCAAGATCGTGGAACGGGCTCCCGCTGCGGCCCTGTACGCCGCGCCCCGCCACCCCTACACCGCGTCGCTCCTCTCCGCCGTGCCCGTGCCCGATCCGAAAGCGCAACGACCGCGGATCGTCCTCACCGGCGAAGTGCCGTCGCCGGCACACCCGCCGGCGGGATGCCCGTTTCACCCTCGCTGCCCGCACCCCAAGAAGGACGGGCGCTGTCGCACCGAGCCGCCCGCCCTGCGCGAGGTCGCGCCCGGCCAGCTCGCCGCCTGCCACTACGCCGAGGAGCCGCTATGACCGGTCGCTTCGCCGTCATGCTGCGCGACGCTCAGTTCTGGGTGCCGGTCGCCGTGCTGGTCGGCGGCCTGCTGGTGCTCATATGGATCCGGTAGCCCCCGCCCCCGCTCCCGCCGCTCTCGACCCGGCGCGCCTGCGCGGCCTGCAGCTCGCCGGCGTGGCCAGCGGCTTCACCGCCGGCGCCTGGCTCGGTGCCGCCGAAGCGCCCACCAAGATGGTGGTGCTCGGTCTCTCGCCCGTCGTGATCTCGCTCGCGATGGTAGTGGGCGTGTTCCTGGCGCGCTGGAGTCTCCCGGCGCTGCTGCGGGGCACCACCGCGATCGGGGCCGATGTGCGGCAGGCGCCGCATCTCGTGGTCTGGGCCGTGCTCGCCGGCTGCCTGTGGGCCGTCGCCAACACGCTCACCATTTACGCGATCAAGGACATCGGCTTGAGCGTCGCGTTTCCGCTGTGGAACGCCAACAGCCTGCTCGGCATCCTCTGGGGCGCCGTGTTCTTCAACGAGCTGCGGGGAGCGGGCTGGTCCCGCGTGGTGGCCGTGCTGGGCGGCGCGGCGGTGATGTGCACCGGCGCCGCCCTGCTCGCGGTCGCGTCAGCGGCGCAGGCGCCCGCGGGACACGCCGCGCGGGGCGTTGCGGCGGCCCTCGCGGCGGGGGCGTTGTGGGGCACCATGTACATCCCCTACCGCAAGGCATACCTCACCGGCATGAATCCGCTCGCGTTCGTCACGTTCTTCACGGTCGGCGAGCTCGGTATGATGTCGGCGCTCGCGCTCGCCGACCGCGGCGGGCTGGGCGCGCTCGTGGCAGAGCTGAGCGGCGCCCGCGACGTGCTGTTCTGGCTGCTGCTGGGCGGCTTCGTGTGGGTCGTGGGGGACCTGTTCCAGCAGTACGCCGCCAAGTACGTGGGTATCAGCCGCGGCATCCCGCTGTCGAATACGAACCAGCTGTGGGGGCTGGTGTGGGGCCTGCTCGTGTTCGGGGAGCTGCACGGCGGCGCGCGGGCCACGTACGCACAGGTGATCGGCGGCTCGCTCCTGATGGCGCTCGGCGCCGCGCTCATCGCGCTCGCCTCCGCCACCGGTCCCGAGCACCGGCGCTGGCAGGAGGCGGCGGCGCGCGAGGGGCAGCGCTACGGCATCGACCCCGCCGTAGTGCGCGCCGGGCTCGCGGGTGAGAGCACCGCCGGTCCGGCGCGGCGGCGGACCTGGCTCGACTGGGCGCTCGTGACTAGTGCCACGGCCGTGTTCGTCGCACTGGGACTCGTCGCCCGTGTTCCCGACTTGCGGCTCGGCTGGGCCTGGGTCGCGGGCCTCACGCTCGCGATGCTCGCCCTGCTCGGCGGCACCGGGATCCTGCTGTGGCGGACCACCCGATTCAACTGAGCGGCGGATCGCAATCGGCGCGTCACCGATGGCCCTAACTTCTTCTTCCACCGAAGCCGCGCGGCGCTGTCATCCTGAGCGAGCGCGCGCCACGCGCGCGAGCGAAGGATCTGTTTGAGGAAAGCGGATCCTTCGCGCCTGCGGCGCTCAGGATGACAGGCTCCGTCGCTTCGCGGAGTAGGGAAAGGGAGAAACCACCGCCGATGAATGATCCGGCGGATCCTAGTTCGAAGGTCCTCCGGGTCCTCCCTCCACTGACCCCGGGCGCAAGCCCGGGGTGCGAGGTAGCTTCTCCACCATGATCAAGCCCGCCCGCCAGTGTGTGCTCCTCGTCCTCCTCGCTCCCGCGGCCCTCGCCGCGCAGCAGGCGTCGTTCACCCTCGATCAAGTGATGAGCCCGCCGTTCCCCGACGAGCTCGTCGCCGCGCCTCGCGGCGGCGCGGTCGCCTGGGTGTTCAATGCGCGCGGCGCGCGCAACATCTGGGTGGCGGCGCCGCCCGAGTACCGGGGGAAGGCGGTCACGAGCTACGCGGAGGACGACGGTCAGGAGCTCACCGACCTGCGCTGGGCGCCCGATGGTCGCGCGATCGTGTACGTGCGGGGCGGCGGGCCGAACGGCAAGGGCGAATACCCGAACCCGCACAGCCTCGTCAGCGGCGTCGAGCAGGCGGTGTGGATCGTGGCGGCGACCGGCGGGACGCCACGACGCCTGAGCGAGGGACACGCTCCGGCGGTATCGCCCAAGGGCGACCGTGTGGCGTTCGTGCGCCACGGCCAGGTGTGGTGGACCTCGCTCGGCGACACGTCGGGGCAGGGCGAACAGCTGATCCACGCGCGCGGGTCGGCGCGCTCGCTCCGCTGGTCGCCCGACGGCGCGACGCTCGCGTTCGTGAGCGACCGGGACGACCACGCGTTCATCGCGGTGTACGACGTGGCGACCAAGTCGCTGCGCTTTCTCGACGCGAGCGTCGACGCGGACGGGGAGCCCGCCTGGTCGCCCGACGGCCGGCGCATCGCGTTCCTGCGTATTCCGGCGGGTGCGGACGGCCTGCCGTTCACGCCCCAGCGCGCCGGCCAGCCGTGGTCGATCCGCGTGGCGGACCTCGCGAGCGGCGCGGGCCGACAGGTGTGGACCGCCGACACCGGCCGGGGCAGCGTGTTCCGGGAGATCGTCGCCCAGAATCAGATCGTGTGGGGGGGCGCTGACCGCCTCGTGTTCCCGTGGGAGAAGGACGGTTGGACGCACCTGTACGCGGTTCCGGTGAGCGGCGGTCGGGCCACGCCGCTCACGCCGGGCGCGTTCGAGGTCGAGCACGTGGTCGTGAGCCCGGACGGCGCGACGGTCGTGTTCAGCTCGAATCAGGATGACATCGAGCGGCGCCACATCTGGAAGGTGGCGGTGACGGGAGGCCCGCCGGCCGCGTTGACCCGCGGTACCGATCTCGAGTGGACGCCGGTCGTGACGGCGGACGGACAGGCGGTCGCCTTCATCCGGGCAGGTACCCGGACGCCGCCCCGGCCCGTCCTGGTCGGCATGAGCGGGGGCGCGCCCCGCGATCTCTCCCCGGGCGCGATCCCGCCGGAGTTTCCGGAGGCCGCCCTGGTGGACCCGCAGCCGGTGCTCTTCCCCGCCGCCGACGGCATGACGATCCACGCCCAGCTGTTCCTGCCGCGCGGGGTCAAGCCCGGGGAGGGGGAGCGCCGCCCCGCCGTCGTGTTCTTCCACGGGGGCTCACGGCGCCAGATGCTGCTCGGCTGGCACTACTTCTATTACTATCGCAATGCCTACGCCCTGAATCAGTACCTTGCGAGCCGGGGCTACGTGGTGCTGTCCGTCAACTACCGCAGTGGCATCGCCTACGGGATGGAGTTCCGGGAAGCGCTACACTACGGCGCTCAGGGGGCGAGCGAGTTCAACGACGTGCTCGGCGCGGGATTGTACCTGCGCGGCCGGCCGGACGTGGACCCCAAGCGGATCGGTCTGTGGGGCGGCTCGTACGGCGGGTTTCTCACGGCGCTGGGGCTGGCGCGCGCGTCCGACCTGTTCGCCGCGGGCGTCGACCTGCACGGCGTGCACGACTGGAACATCGAAATCCAGAACTGGGTCCCGAGCTACGACGCGATCAAGCAGGCCGAAGCGGCCAAGCTCGCCTACGAGTCTTCACCGATCGCGTATGTGAAGGATTGGCGCTCGCCGGTCCTGCTGATTCACGGCGACGACGACCGCAACGTACAATTCAGCCAGACCGTACAGCTCACCGCGGCGCTGCGCACCCAGGGTGTGGACGTCGAGCAGCTGATCTTCCCGGACGACATCCACGATTTCTTGACACACGCGCATTGGGTCGCGGCCTACGAGGCGGCGGCGGATTTTTTCCAGCGGCGCCTCGGGGTCGGAACAGGCGCGACCAGTCGCCGGTAGGCCGACTGACCCCGGGCGCAAGCCCGGGGTTCACGGAAGGGGTGCCTCCTGAATTGCTAGCGCACCCCGCCCATCAGTCGCTGCACCGGCTTGATGAGCAGGAACATGACGGCCGCCGCGCCCAGCGTGACGGCGGCGGTCACGCCGAACAGCGTCGGCAGTGGCGTCGTGCTGATGAATCCCGCCGACCAGCCGGCCAGCTTGTTCCCCAGGGCGTTCGAGAGGAAGAACACGCCCATCATGAGCCCGACCACCTGTTTCGGCGCGAGCTTGGTGACGACGGACAGCCCGACCGGACTGAGACACAGCTCGCCCAGCTCCTCGATGAAATAGACGGCGACGAGCCACAGCGGGCTGATCCGCACGCCGCCTTGCGCGATCGCGCCCGCCGGCATGAGCAGCACGAAGGCCAGTCCCACGAACAGCAGCGCGAGCGCGAATTTCGCGGGGGAGGACGGCTGGCGGGGCCCGAGCTTCACCCACAGCCAGGCGAACGCGGGCGACAGCAGGATCACGAACGCCGCCTGGATGGACACGAACCACGACGCATACAGCTTGATGCCCAGCAGCTCGAGGTGGACGTAGCGGTCGGCGAACAGATTGAGCGTGGACCCTGCCTGCTCATACGCCCCCCAAAAGAGGGACGCGAATGCGAAGAACACCACCACCGCCGTCATGCGCTTCCAGTCCGCGGCCGTGAAGCCGTCGTGACTGACCCCGGGCGCAAGCCCGGGGCTCACGGCAGCCGGCCCCGGTCGGGCCGCCAGACGCTCGATCGCCGGCGCGAGCCGCCGGCGTCCGAGGACATATTGCGCCAGCCCCAGCGTCATGCCGACGCCGGCGCAGGCGAATCCGAGATGCCAGTCCACACCCTCGGCGAGCTTCCCGGCGACCAGCGGCCCGAGCAGCGCCCCGAGGTTGATCCCCATGTAGAAAACCGAGAACCCGGCGTCGCGCCGCTCGTCGCCCTGCTCGTACAGCGCGCCGACCAGCGTCGAGACGTTGGGCTTGAGCAGTCCCGTCCCGAGGACGATCAACGAGAGGCCGGCGTAGAAGAACGGCAAAGCATGCAGCGCGAGGGTGAAGTGGCCCAGGGCAATGATGGTCCCGCCGAGCAGCACGCTGCGGTAGTGACCCAGCCAGCGGTCGGCGATGACCCCGCCGAAGATCGCGGCGAGCCACACGCTGCCGACGTAATTACCGTATACGGCGCCGGCGTGCGGGTCCGTGAAGCCGAGCGCTTTGGTCATGTACAGGATGAGGAAGCCCCGCATCCCGTAGTAGCTGAAGCGCTCCCACATCTCTGTGAAGAAGAGTGTGGACAGGCCGCGGGGATGGCCGAACCAGCCGGCGTCGGCCATCAATCGAAGAGCTCGTTCTGCTCGATCGGAACGGTCGTCTGGGGAGGGCGCAGCAGGTCCCCCATCCGCTGCTCCCATTGCTCGACGTCGAAGTGATGCTCGTTCTGCAGGGCGCGGCGCAGCACGGGGGGAAACTCGTGGAAGGCTGCGAGCAGCTCGGTGACGGCCTCTCGCAGGGCCTGCGCCTGGAAGCCGCCCTCGCTCGCCCCCATGTCCTCGAGAATGCTCTGCTCGGTGCGCGACGCGATGATCGGGTCGGCGCGGCCCTCCACGAACACGTTGGTCCGCCGCTTCGGCCCGCGCTCCTCCTCGATCGGCATCAGCCCGATGATGGCGTCCGAGCGCCAGTACTTGCCGTACCCGAGAAACACCATGCGGTCGCGCTTGATATCCATCGTGCCTCCCGTGCGCCGCCCGTCGGCGGTCCGTGGCCCCGGACCGAACGCCACGCGGAACCACTGCCACATCCGGCGGACCACGCCCATGGCCGGCGTCGCTACTCTTTCTTCATTTTTTTCTTGAGCTCCCGCAGCTGGCGGTCGGCCGCCGCTTCCCGCCCGGCGCGATCGAGGCGCGACTTGAGCAGCTCCTCCTCCGGATCCGCCCCGGGGCGCGCGCCGCCCGCCGCCTGTAGGTCGCGCCACGCGCGCTCGGCGGAGCGCTCCGCTTCCGTGAGCGGACGATCCTGTTCGGCGCGCGCCAGCTGCGCCTGCATGTCCGAGAGCTCCCGCTCGTACAGGGCGAGCTCGTCGCGTAGCGCCGCCAGCTTCTTGTCGAGCACGCCCGCGCGCTCGCGGTGCTTCGTCGCGAACCGCCCGGCCACCGCCACGGTCTCCGCGTCCTGGATCTCGGACGCGAGCCGGCCGCGCCGTTCCGCGTCGGCGAGCCGCTGACGCTCCTGCGCCACCTCCCGCTCCGTCCGCGCGACCGTGTCGCGCGTCTCCATCACCGCGACCTTGGCTTCGACCACGGCCTCCCGCATCTGCCGCGCCAGGTCACGCAGGTCGCCCGGCGGCGTGGCCGCGTCGAGGGCCGCACGCAGGGCATCCCGCAGGCGCTCGAACACGGCGGCTAGCTTTTCCGGACCGTTTTGGCGAAGAACGGCGAGAGCACCTGCTCCACCGCGTGCGACCCGCACTGCGGGCAGGCGGGCGACGTGCGGCCGTGCTGTTCGATTTCCTCGTGCTGGCTGAAGCGCGCCTCGCACTTGGTGCAGCGGTACTCGTAGATCGGCATGGCGGACTTTACGTTATTCCCCGCGGAAACCGCGGTCAAGTTGACGCCCCCGGCGCCCGCTCCGATCATTGCAGGCATGCCCAGGGCCGTTTTCCGAGCCGCACTCGCCGTCGTCGCCGCGCTCGCATGCAACGACGGGCTCCAGCCGACCCCCGCGCCCACGACCTGCCCCAAGGGCGGGTTCGTCGGCATCTGCGGGACGGTGTCGCTGCGCGGTGCAGTCCCGGGAAACACGTCCGCCGTATACATCATCGCCTACAACGTGTTTCCCCAGAGCCGCAACGATCTCTTCAACTTCCAGCCGCCCCTGCAGTCCCTCAAGCCACTGCCACTCGACCGCCAATCCGAGTTTTACACGCTGGCATTGCCGAGCGGCCGCTATGAGTGGGTGCTCGCGGCGTGGGTGGACACGGCCTTTACCCTCGCTGGCGCGGACACGACGCTCGAGGTGGCCGGCTTCTTTCGCGATGGCGCCGACACGACCGTCGCCGGCTCCGGCATCGTCGCGGTTTCCGGCGGCGGCACCGACTCGATCGACTTCGTGATCGATTTCGACACCATGCGGCGCGTGTGCGCCTACTTCCCCCCGTGCCCCTGACCCGCGTCGCCGCCCGGTCGCTGGTCGCGCTGGCCTTCCTGCCGCTGCGGGGACAGGCGCAGATCCCGGGAGCGGTGTACGGCACCGTCTCGGACACGGCCGGAGCGCCGGTAGCCGACGTCCGCATCAGCACCGCGGGGGCGGCCGCCGCCTCCGATGCGGCCGGCCACTACCGGCTGACGGGGATTCCCCCGGGCCCCGCCGTGCTCCGCTTCGCCCGTCTGGGCTATCACGCCACGCAGGACACGGTCGCCGTGCCGGCGGGCGATTCGGTGCGCGTGGACGTCACACTGCGACCGCGTCGATACGCGCTCGAGCCCGTGATCGTCACCGCGGCGAAGCGGTCCCAGCTGCTCGACCAGTCCGCCACGAGCGTGGCGCTCGTCAGCGACAGCGATCTCGTGCGGCGCGCCGCGAGCACGGTCGACGAGGCGGTGGACAAGGCCCCGGGAGTGTTGTTCCTCAACGGTCAGGTCAACATTCGCGGGTCGAGCGGCTTCGTCGAAGGCTTGGGATCGCGCGTGCTGCTGCTGGTGGACGGCGTACCCGCGAACGAGGCCGACCGGGGCGGCATCGACTGGGACATGCTGCCGCTGGATGAAGTTCAGCGCGTCGAGGTGGTGAAGGGCGCCGGCTCGTCCCTGTACGGGTCGGCCGCGTTCGGCGGCGTGGTCAACCTGCTGACCCGGGACCTGCCCGTCGGCTTCCACGGCCGGGTGCGCACGACGGCGGGCGCCTACGCGGACCCGCCCGCTCCGGCTTGGCGGTTCCGCGACTATGTCGGCGGCCTCGGCGGGCTCGATGTGACCGGCTCGTATGGCACCGAGGCAATCCGGGGCCGTGTGACGCTCGGCGGCCGTCACTCCGACGGGTACCGCGAGCAGGACAAGAGCGACCAGTGGGAGGGTGCGGGTAAGGCGGAATGGCAACCGGCACCGGGGACCCGCCTGACGGCGTCCGGCTCGTGGACGAGCCATCAATACCAGGTCAGCCCGCCCTGGTGCGAGCGCGGCCAGTGTGACGACCGCGGGTTGGCGTTTCAACCGTTCATGATCGGCACCAACGACCGCGGGGCGTACACGCGGTCGGACAAGGGGTACGTGGCCACGACGCTCGAGCGGACGTCGTCGGCGGGGTTCGCCTGGCAAGCCCGCGCGTCCTGGGTGCGGACCCACTTCACCGACTCCAAGCCCGACGACTGGGGCGTGGCGAATCGGTACGGCACCGAGCTGCGGGGCACCCTCCGGCCCGGCGGCGACAGCGACCGCGTGTTGACCATCGGCGTCGAGGCCGCTCGCGCGGACGTGACGAGCGACATCTTCGGCGGGCACGCCCAGCACGAGCTGTCGGTGTACGGTGAGGGAGAACAGCGCATCGGGTCGGTCCGGCTGTCGGCGGGTGCGCGCGTGGACGAAATCGGACCGGTGGGCGGGACGCTCGGGGGTCACGCGAGCCCGCGGGTCGGCGTCGTGTGGCCCACACGCTTCGGGACGTGGCGCGGCTCGGTCGGACACGGATTCCGCACGCCGTCGCTCGCCGAGCGGTTCGTGTCGACGGTGGCGTTCGGAATCCAGGTGGTTCCCGACTCGACGCTCGTACCGGAGACCGCTTGGGCCTTCGAGCTTGGCGATGCCGTTTCGATCGGGTCGACGCGGCTCGACGCCGCTGCCTTCTGGACCGAAGCCCGGCAGCTGATCGAGCCCGCATTCTTTGAATCGGGAGGAGTCCCCTACATTCAATTCCGCAACGTGGGGCGGGCGCGACTGCGTGGATTCGACCTGTCCTTCACGGCCCGGCCGTTCACGCCGAGGCTCGAGACTGCCGTCGCCTACACCTTCCTGGACGCGCGCGACCTCGGCGCCGATTCGGTGCTGGCATTTCGTCCCCAGCACCTCTTGACGCTCTCCGCGGACTACGCGTTCCACCCGTTCAGCGTGGGAGGCGACTTCCGCTACGTCAGCCGCATCGAGCGCATCGAGCTCGGCCTGAGCTGGGCGGACGACCCCCGCGTGCCCGCCGCAGTGCTGGACCTACGCGGGGGTTGGAGCCGAGACACGTGGTCGGCGCGGCTGCGCGTCACCAACGCGCTGAACTACATCTATAGCTTGACGCCGGGCACGCTCGAGCCCGTGCGAGC
>Ga0209239_1000551_pt1 | contig 21532 bp, 18 predicted proteins | sample GraSoi013_2_20cm_FD_185824 | JGI IMG/M metagenome (GOLD analysis project Ga0209239, IMG submission 185824) | Grasslands soil microbial communities from the Angelo Coastal Reserve, California, USA - Sample 10_02_2013_2_20cm (SPAdes) (version 2) | ecosystem: Environmental > Terrestrial > Soil >...
ATGCGTGCGCCTTCTCGAGACTTGCTAGTCTCGACTTTAGGCTGCCAATGTCGGAGAGGATAGCCTTTGGCCTTTCTAGGCCCGAGAGTCGTGTCTTTACTGCTTTGATGTCCGCGAGGAGGGACTTCGGTATTCCATTCTTCTTCGGCATGCCCATTGGTGTTTGCGATGAGAAGAAAAGCATTCCGCATGCCCCCAAGTTATCGAATCTTGACGCGATTATCCCCGATAAACCTCTGGCAGCCCCGGAGATGATGGTCTCAGGCTATAGGATTCGAAGGTTTAGGCCGGGTCGTGATGACATACGGACTGTAGAAGATGCCAGAAGTATGTAGAATCCAAGCCTCTCCGGTTCAAACCCATAAGCCACAATTAGCAGAGCGGACCCGGGAACCTCACCAGCGCCGAATCCGAAGAGGTCGTTGTCGTTGAATAGAGCCCTGCACTAACCTGTGCTGTAACGCTAAGGACGATCCGAGAAGACGAAGGTTGAGAATGCGGATCGATGTTGAAGTTCCTGAATACAGGCGTGTACGAGACGCTTTGGCCTGGTCCAAACTTAGCGTCTAAGCCCGAAAATGTTCCGATCGGTGCACCGTCGCTGGCCATCGCGAAGGTGACGTGGGAGAGTGATACCTCGAGTGACGCGCTGCTATACACGATCACGTGGGTAAAGTTGAATGTTAGAACCTCGAGAGAATCCGTCGATGGTGCGCAGTATCGTGACACATCATAGAATTTCACTGTCAGCCCGCGAATCGAGGTGTCGCTCATCACCGCGTAGGTTGCGGAGCTGGCGATGGCGATGAGCAATATCATCATCACGATGTACTGAACCATCCTTTGACCGAACCGGCTAGTCTTCTCAGCGGTCATGGTTGGAACTACTGCCAACTAGAGGCTTAATGAAACTTCAGCTCAGAAGCTCATCTCAGAGTACACATCCGAGTTCGATGAGCCCTGGCGATTGTTGACAGTTCTAGTCTTTGGAAGAATCCTGAACAAATTCTTTCAGTTTAGAAATCATGCTCGTGAACTCCATCGGTAGGATGTACTTTGTCGACGCGCTGGCTCCTAGCGCCTTGAGCATGTCTAGGTATTGGAGGGCCATTGTTTTCGAGTCTATGTTCTTAGCAGCGGAGAAAATGAGGCCCAACGCTTGACCATAGCCATCCGCTACAAGGATCTGCGATTGCTTGTTTCCCTCGGCTACGAGGATCGCGGACTGCTTTTGTCCTTCTGCTTGCAGAATAGCCGCATTCTTCGCTCCCTCTGCTTTGAGAACTGACGATTCTCGAATCCCGTCGGATTCCGTGACCAGTGCTCGCCGGCTTCGCTCGGCGGTCATTTGCTTGACCATTGCGTCCTGAACGTCTTTGGGAGGTCTGATTTCTCGGATCTCGACGTTGGTGACTTTGATTCCCCATCTCTCAGTCACCTCATCCAGCCTTGTTCTCAGAATCGAATTGATCTGCTCCCTCTTGGACAGCAGCTCGTCGAGCGGTATGTCGCCAACAACGGCCCTTAAGGTTGTGGTAGCGAGTCCAACTGAAGCGCCGGTAAAATTCTGGACCTGGACAATGCTCGCCGATGCGTCAACTACTTTGTAGTAGATGAGGAAGTCGATGTCTACCGGGGCGTTGTCCTTGGTGATGGCCGTCTGGTGAGGGACTTCTAGGTATCTTTCTCTAAGGTCGACTTTGACGAGTCTGTTAATGACGGGCAAGATTAGGACTATTCCGGGTCCTCTTGAGCCCGTCAGTCGACCGAGTCGGAATTGGACGACGCGCTCGTATTCTCGTACGATTTTGATGGAAGAGGCGAAGAGCGCGAGGAAAATAATTAGGAGAATGATGACGAAGAATATCTCCACGTACAGGGTGATGTCGCTGGCTTGGAGGATGACTGAGCTGAGGAGCGTTTCTAGTTCTCCGCCTTTTCGACGATCAATCTGAGCCCTTGAATGTCCTTGACACTCACTAAGGTGCCGCTAGGCAAGTCGGTTGACCCAGTCACGGTGAAGTCTTCGGCGCCTATGTTCGCTGTGGCGAATTCGCCGGCTTTCAAGTCACTCGTCAGGCGACCCGTCTTCCCTATTATAGCCTTGGGATTTTGGGCGGGGGGCCTATGCATTAGCGTTTCTCGTACGTGGTAGAGGTAGATGCTTCCGAGAACTCCTCCGCCCCCAACGATTCCGAGAATTGTGTATGTGAGCACTCCTATCTGGATGAACGTGCTTGCTCCTGAAGATCCTGGCGGCGCCTGTGCGGGTGTTGAGGATGGCAGGCTGAAGATCAGGAGGAAGCCAACGATGAAGATTACAACGCCCGCGATCGCACTCACGCCGTGGTGCGTTTTCAGTTCCAGGAAGATGAAGATGGCTCCTATCATCATGAGGATGATCGAGACTAGGGGTGCGCCGAATACTCCGAGTCCTAGGAGTGCGAGGGCGATCGCGGTTGCTCCTACGACCGTGAAAATGATGGTCGGATGGTATAGGTCGGCGAGTATTGCGAAGACGCCTGCTAGGAATAGTATGCTGTCGAGGTTCGGATCGCTGATGACGGAGAGGAATACCGACCTGGTTCCCGCGTAGTGGACTGTCGCATCTCCCGCGTGCAGTATTGTGAGCGCTTGCTGGGTGCTATTGGCGTTCAGAACTTGGTTTATCACGCCCTGCTGGAGAGCGGAGCATGAGCTGGTTGTCTGACAAGTATAGGATACGCCGTGGGTAACCATAAGTGCTGTGGAGTTGGGATTTCGACCATGACTTCCAGTTAGCGCTTGCATGTACGCTGTGAAGGCGTTGATGTCTTTTGTGAGAGTGGTGTTCTCTTCACCTGTGGGAATGCCGCTGACGATCGGCGTGGCGGATCCTATGACCGTGCCTGGAACCATGAAGATTGAGCTGGATGCTTCAGCGATGTATGCGCCGGCACTGAATGCATGTGCGCTGGTCGGAGCAACGAGAGTGGTGAAATTGTTGTTGCCGTTACTCTCGTAGCTGGAGATTGCGCTGATGATGTTTTCCATGTTTGCTCCACTTCCGCCGTTGGTGTTAAGAATCAGGATGAAGCTGTGCATTCCCGACGAGGTAGCATCGTTGATCGATGAAACGACAAAGTCTTCAGCTCCAGGATCGATATTCTGGTCTAGAGAGGCGACGTAGACGTTCGATTGCGAGTGGGCCTTCTGCGGGAGGGAGGCTTGAACCGTAAGGAATACAAACGCTACGAGTAGGAATAGCGTGATTCTGTGTCTAGTGATCTTCACCATTTCAGTGAGTTCACTGATATATGCGTGGAGATGGTTGCGCTTAAGCCTAACCCCAGATTGACGATTCTTTATCTTCCCCTTGTTGGCGCATGGTGAAGCAGATTGAGCGCAGCGGGGCAGTTCGAAGCCTTCGACCTAGACCCTCGGCTGTTGCAAGGGATCAAGGATATGGGTTTTGATGAGCTCTTCCCGATACAGGCCGAGGCTATTGCGCCCATTCTCAAAGGTCGTGACTTGATAGGCCAGGCCCATACCGGGAGCGGTAAGACCCTCGCCTATGCGGTTCCTATGCTGCAAAACATCAAGCCTGAAGACAATGGCATACAGGGTCTCGTTCTTGCGCCGACTCGCGAATTAGCTGAGCAAGTCGCAGGGGAGTTCGCGAAACTAGCCCGGCATCTTAGGATTCGGGCGGTTCCGGTTTATGGCGGCCAGAGCATCAACCTGCAGATGGACCGGTTGCAGGATCCGAGGGCGAAGATCATCGTTGCCACTCCTGGCAGGTTGACGGACCACATGGAGCGGAGAACTGTCAGGCTTGACAGGGTGAAGTTTGTTGTTCTAGATGAGGCGGACCGGATGCTGGACATGGGCTTCATCGACGACATCAACTACATACTCAACCAGGTTCCGAAGAACCATCAGACAGCTCTTTTCTCCGCGACTATGCCCGAGGAGATCGTACGGCTTAGCCATCGTTACCTCCGTAACCCCCTCACGATATTCATTGACAGCGATGAGCTGTCCGTAGACACAGTTGACCAGAAAATTGTCCAGGTTGAAGAGGACGAAAAGTTCAGGGCTTTATGCAGCTTTCTGGAAAAGGATCTGATAAGCAGAGGTCTAGTGTTCTGCGCTACAAAGATTCGCTGCGACAGGCTCGCTCAAGCGCTGCACGCCAATCGCTATGACGCGATGGCCATCCATGGCGACCTCTCTCAGCGCCAGCGAGACATGGCCATTCAGGCCTTCCGCACAGGCAAGACGGGTCTCTTGATTGCTACAGATGTTGCGGCACGGGGTCTGGATATTCCTAAGGTGAGCCACGTGATCAACTATGATATGCCCGAAGAGCCTGGAATGTATTTTCACAGGATCGGTAGGACGGCTCGGGCGGGGAGAAGAGGAATCGCGATCTCCTTCCTCACCAGAGAGGATTGGGCTGTATTCGAGGGATTGAGGCGCATGACGTCCGCGACCCTTGATGAGATTACTCCTCCGGACGTTCCTGGCCTCAACATTCCGCGCATCCATCTTCCTGGCCGGCCGATGGGTGGTGGAGGTAGAAGACCGCAACGACGTTACGACCAGCGGGGAAGGTCCCGCGAGCGTCGGGGCAGATGGTGACATTGGAAGCCCTACTAATCGGAGAGCTCGGACGCACAAAGGTCCTAGAGAGATCTCGATGACTGACAAGCTGGCAGGGAAAGACGATTCTCAAAGGCTTCTCGGTTACGTAGAATCAGTGGCAAAGGAATCGCGGAAGGCTCTGACGCTGGAATTCAATGAGAAGCACAAGGGAATCCCGTTCAACAGTACTGGACAGATACTGCGCGATAGTCTCATTGCTTGGTTTGGTCGACGGGACAAGAATCTGAGGATCATTGCTGAAACCGTCAACAGCACGAAGCTTGGGGAAGTCAGAGCCGTCTTTGGCGGAGAGACAAAGAACGTTCGTTTCAAGGTGCGAGCAGATGCAACATTCTCGCTCGCGGGTGGTTCATCCGATTCTCCTTGCTATCTCAAAGAATTGAACGTTTCAATCGACAGGCACACATAGCTAATCAGGGTTAACGTGGAACTGCAACGTTACAGGCAACACGATTCTGCCGCTAAATTTGGAACGTGATTGCCCACTCCCGTGAGTTTCCTCCCGAGTTAGAAGGTTAGTAACGGAGGCTTAGAAAGCCTCGATCAGATCAGAGCAGTTCGAGCCATCTTATAGGGTCCCGAAACCAATGCGACCGGTTATTTTCTTCGTCGGAATTGGCATGGTTATCCTGGGTCCTCTAGTGACCCTTTCCGCTTTCTCCTCCTGTCTAGGGACCATATTGTCGGGGAATATTTCTGCCTGCGTGACTGACATAGTCTACTTCGTCCTAGGCGGAATAATGTTCGTCGCCGGAGTAATAACTGCGATAATCGGGGTCTTCGTTCCAGATCCAATCCCAGCCGCTTCAACAGGTTCCTTGGGGAGGTCCATCCCCCAGCAATCTGGGGTGCAGGTGATATGCAAGAAATGCGGCCATGGCTACGACTCAGGCCTCTTCTTCTGCCCATCCTGTGGGCAAAGGCAGGGCTGAAGCAGCCGGATGAGCGCTTCGCAACAGATTCCTCACGGTCTCTGCCCTTAAGACTGTTCACGGCACGAAACTCAAGAGGTTAAGACCATGAGGGTTGTCTTGGTAGTACCTTAGCGATTGTAACAAGTTCCTTTTGCTCTACGACAACGTAACATCAAGTGGTGGCTATGCTGTCTAATCTCCGTCGCTCACGAAGAGGAGTGGCCACGATCATCGCAGAGGTAATGATGGTTCTCATCGTAATACTCATGTCCGCCATTGTCTATGTCTGGGTGGTGCCTGCCTTCACATCTCAGGCCAGCCAGGATAACGCCGGTGCTGCGTACTCAGAAAAGTTCGAAACGGTCCGTGCTCAATTTGCAACTTATGTCCAGTCAATCCCTGAGACGGTGACAGATTGCGCCGCGTCGGTATCAAACTTAGGATGCTCCGCTCCGAATCCATTCGTCACGTGCAACGGGTCCATCACATCACCAACCGCCAGCAACGTCCAAGTTCCAATCAATGGAGTCTGCGTGATTACCGCCTCGGTCGGGGCTGTGTATGTATCAACTGGAGGTAACTTGACCGTTATAGGCGCTACAATTAATGGAGGATTGGTCGCCAACTATTCATTGAGTGTCACCCTAAACAACGCGAAGGTCTACGGGTTTACGGGCATGTATAATGTTCAGACGGTGAACATTTCGGCTAGCGCACTCAACACGTCTGGTAACCTAAGTATATGCCCCGATGGCTGTGGCACAGCAATATACGCTGGCGGTCGGGGTTACTTTAGTATGACTAACTCCAATGTGACTGGGCAGGTGGAGAACGAGGTTGGTCATGACACTGTCTTTAACGGAAATCGCATCTCTATGAGATTAGAAGTTGAGAGCGCTGATTTTGGTCAGATAATCAATAATGTAGTCGGGAGCCTAGACCTTGACCAGAACGGAACGGTCGTAGTCGCTGGGAACACTGTGAATGGCAATGCGCTATATGGCACGAATGGCTGGTGTGGCACCGGAAACAATCGGGTCTCCGGCACGACTACCGGCACATGCATCGGCAATGTCGAAGTGGACGTCGCGAATACAGGATCTATACCCGTGAAGTTCGTCCAAGTCTACATGACAAACTTCCCCTTAGCCGGGGGTCTCTCATGGCAGCTTGCTTCTGGAAACCCAACCCAGTGTGGAAGCGGACAGTCGCTGACCTGCCCCCAGCTTCCGATCATAATTCCAGTGGGCGATATGGCGAGGATTACGATGGGTTGGACAGCGCCCTCGGGAGCGTTCCCGCTTCCATGGAACTACATCTACTTCATCTTCGTCTCATCACATCAGAACTACGTCGACGGCTACCTCTACTTCTCAAGAGGGCTTGGAATGCCACTCCAGTCCCGCCTAGAGCAAAGAGTTTGTCCACCCTGCTACTAGCACTTCCGGAAAGATCAGTGAAGCCAAGTTAGTATGGTCTTGATGCCCTCGGACCTAGCGAGGACCAATACGCCCAAGACGAACTCAAACCTCGGGAGATTGTTAAGAGTCAGAGGATACGGGACAGGTAGGGGAAACAGAACTGGTTCACATCCACCTTCCAAGACGTACTTGCACGATTGATTGCGGACTCTGATATCCCTTCCGAAAGGGAATTCTCGGTAGAAATTTTCTTTGAGTTTTTTCGGTTCAGAGCTCCCTACACGCTCGTTCCCCCGTCACGACGAACCAGACGACCCTTTCGGTTGCCTCTCGCTCAAGTATGAGTTAATCAATCCGCCAATCGATCGGTCACTTTGACTCGTTCCGGCATGGCCGCAGAACATTGTTCATAGACATTCAAACTGCCTCAATCTCGCTCTATCCCCGTCAGTCAGTGAAGCGAAGCTATCTGGCTCTAGGTAGCAGAATAGAATTGTTTGATCTCGTCAGCGAGCTAGTCAAACTTAGGCTAAGTTACCGACAAATACAGCAAGCCGTTCTTCAGCGGAAGCATGCTTGGTTGTCGAAAAGTACAATTAGTTACTGGGTCCGCAGAATTCACAATCCACTGGGAAAAGTTAACCAGTTCCAGTCAGGTCCAAGTCCTGAGCTGGCCTATGTCATAGGTGTCGTTCTAGGCGATGGCAATCTGAATATTCACGGATATAACGCTGAACTGATTTTAGCCGTGACCGACTACGATTTCGCAGAAGAGTTCAGTGCATCGCTCGCAACAATTCTTGGCCGACCTAAGCCCTACAAGGTTCGCTGGCATCCCAGAAAGAACAGATGGATTGTTCAAGGATCGAGTATTCTCCTGTACAACTTTCTGAGCTGTGATTGGAGAGATTTGAAGAAATGGATTGAACATTGTAGTAGATGCAGGGCCGCCTTTCTAAGAGCATTCTATGATGCCGAAGGATCGGTTAGCGGCCGCAAATTGTCACTGCACAATTCCAAGAAGGCATTGCTCCTCTATATTCAAGATCTCCTCAAGCGGCATCGGGTAGAAACGTCGCGTTTGTATTTGCGACGCAGTGCAGGAACAGCTCTCCTAGATCCTGATAGCGGCAAGGTTTATTTTAGAAGGAAAGATGGATTCTCTTTTATCGTCAGAACGAAAAGCATCCCACAATTCGCGAAGGAGATCGGATTCAGCATCGAAAGAAAACAAAGACGACTCTGCGAAGCGGCGCGAGGAATTGGGGAGAAGACATCAATCACCACACGAGGCAAGTCCTCTTAGTGACTGTTGACAAGAAAGGGGTCAACTCAGAACGATCAAAGCGATCTGATTCGTCCAGAAACTGCTTCAGGATGTGAACCAGTTCAATGGCGGGACCGGTGGGATTTGAACCCACGACCTTCGGGTCTCGCCGCAAGGAGCGCCGGAGCCCGATGTCCTATCCTGGTTGTCCTCGCCAGTCTTGTAGATTTCTGAGGGCGATCTAGACTACGGTCCCTGTTTGCGATAGAACTTTGTCGGAATAAAAAACTAATTTCATACGCAAGACTGCGGTAATATGCTCTGCAGAACTTGCGTGGAAAGGTCGAGACTGTCGTGTGGACTCTAGGCTTTACGCCACGTTAATAACGCTCGTCGGCGAATATTCTGATTCGTCATGGCCTCGCCTCGAAGCTCTCGAAATTTGATCTGGAGCGGCCTCTGGATATACTCGGTCGCAACAGGATTAGCGAGCATGATCTTTATGGCATGGGCCTTCTACGTCGAAACCACCGGGCGAGGCGCGCTGTTCATCGAACCAAATCGCGTCTTAGCGGCTGGAGAGCTCGCAACGGTCGCGACCGGAATGGTAGCGCTTCTAGTTCTGTTCTTCAGGGGTCTTTCCCAGAAGGAACAGGCCTTGACTGAATCTTTGCGGGAATAATCTTCTCAAGCATAGATCCAATTATCCTAGATGACCTTCTGGAAATGGCGATTCTCACCGTCCTATCCTTCAAATGTAACTGAATCCTGTTCCCTAACACCTGAACGTGCTCCATTTCGTCATAAGGAAACTCAATGTCTCTACCGCCTGCCTCGAGGGCGTTTCCTCGTTTGATCTCGTCTCTTCGTCTCTGGGTCACAGATTCCTGTATCGAGAAGGCCGTGATGCCGCCAACGATTATGCCGAAGGGGCCCGCTAGAACTGCCCCCAAGATGGCGAGGATCAGAACGGTTACGACTGTTAGATATGCTGAGCTGAGTTTTCTTAGAACGATCTTCTTTTCCGAGAATGCGACAGCGTAGATGTTGGCTCTAATCACAGCTTTGTCAAGCAATAATTTCAACGGACCAGGCTGGTCGTCCGGAACAGTTATTCCGGCTGCTTTTGAAGTTACGATTCCAATGATTATGTTTAAGGCTCCAAGCGCGAATCCGAAGATAGAAGCGACGATTGCCGAACTGACAAGTAAAACGCTGACGGCTAGCATGAGTCCTCCTGCGACCAAGATATTGACTCTCAATACCTGCGATCTCCTTAGCCCGCATAGCCTGAGACGAGGGCGAATATCAGCATGGAGAGAACTGCGAGACTTATCAGAACATACTTTCTGTCCCTTTCACGGGCAAAATAGATTGAGGATATTGCTACTCGAAAGACGGGAGTCGCTATGAGAATCACGATCGCGAAGTAGATGATGCCCGAATCATTTCCGCGGACGGCCGAAGCAAGCGTTCTAGCAATCTCTGACCCCGCGACAGCGATAACGTTGTCGAAACCCCCAACCGCCCAGACTAATAGCCCGAACCCGCTTAGTAGAGCGCTTGCGAAGACTCCGATGCGTAGCGAGTAGGAGACGAGTCTGTTCAGGTCCAAGGCTCTTACAGCACCACCGGCAGATTGAATCCTTTCAAGATCATAAGCAGGGATATCGCGGCGAGCAAGATTCCGAAGGCGACCTTGACTCGTGTCGGCGGAGTCACTTTCAAGACCCTTGTCCCGAGTAGTGCTCCTCCTGCAACTCCTATGACAAGAGGAGCGGCGAGTAGGGGATGAACATCTCCTCTTAGCAGGTATACGGAGGCGCTGGCCGCTGCTGTCACACCAATCATAAAGTTGCTGGTGGCTGACGCCACTTTGACAGGAACCTTGCTCACTAAGTTCATGGTTGGAACGTTAATGATTCCACCGCCAACGCCGAGTAATCCGGAAACTATCCCTGCGAAGTAGCCGATGAAGGCGGTGAGGGGTGTCCGGGTGACTTCGTATTTCACTACTCGATTCAAGCTATGGTCCTCATATTGGCTGCCCAGCGCAAGGATTCTAGATGCTCTGTCGGGTCTAACGTTCGCGGGAAAATCTATTCCTCGGGCTCGAATCATGATGATCGTGGCATAAAGCAGGATCAACCCAAAGAGTATGAAGAGAGCCGACGCAGGCAGAAACACAGCTACGAAAGCCCCCGTAATTGCTCCAGCCACAGTGCCAATTTCCAGAAACATTCCCAGCCGGAGGTTTGTGAGATGATCCTGAACGTAAGCGGCGGCTGATGAACTGGACGTCGCCACAACGGAGACGATGCTCGCCCCCACGGCGAGAGGCACTGGAACCCCTTCAACAAGCGTCAGAAACGGAATGATTAGGACTCCTCCCCCCAATCCAAACAAAGCTCCTATGAATCCGGCAATGATTGAGACGAGGAGAATGACTAGGACATCTACCGGTCCCAGCACTACCGTCGCAGACACCTTCAAAATCCCAACCTTCGAGAGTTCTATTAAGAGCATTCCCAAGCCAGAGAAAGTCTCAAACTAAGTTTTGAAAGACATGACCAGCGTTCCAGTGGTTGGAAGGGGCTCATCCTCTGATCCTTTCGGCCAATTCAGGGCCGAATGTGAGAGCCTGCTCCGCGGCGCATATTCGAACCTTCAAAAATCGGACAAGAAACGCTTTCCTGAACTGGACCTCGCTTCAACTCTAGAGGACCCGCCGAACCAAGAGTTCGGCCATCTAGCAAGTTCTCTATCCTTTGAGCTCTCGAGAGTGCAGAAGGCGAAACCGATGACGATAGCTAAGGAAATTGTCCAGGAGCTAGGAAAGGCAAAGGCCCACCACTTGGTCGAGTCGGTTCAGGCCGCGGAACCCGGCTATGTGAATTTCAAGGCAAAGGTTGGGACTCTGGCTCAACTCACACTCGAGGCAATCCTTCACGAGGGATCATCGTATGGTTTGTTGAAGACCAGTCAGCCGCAGCGTGTCATCGTGGAGCACACAAGCGCCAACCCTGCAAGGCCGATTCACATTGGGACCGCCAAGAACTCGATTTTCGGCGACACATTGGCGAGAATTCTTGGGGGGCGCGGCCACGCAGTCAAGACCCATTTCTACATCGACGACACTGGACGTCAAGTAGCTCAGATGGCTTACGGCTACAAACTGCTAGCAGAGCCTAAGCCCGAGGGAAAGCCCGACGAGTTCTTCGGCAAAATATATTCCATAACGTCGACCCTTGTGGAGCTTGACGAGAACAAGAAGAGACTGGTTCTGCTCAGGAAGACGAAGGCCTCTGATATCGATATCGTGGCGGTGACAAAGGAACTAGACGAGTGGGTAGGGGTGGCCGCGGAGCTTCAGAGCAAGTATCCGGCTGAATTCGAGGTCCTTAACGAAAGAATGAGGAAGGACCCTGACCCGCAAGGATCCATCAACGAACTGATCTGGAAATACGAGAAAGCAGAGCCCGAGACGCGGAGCCTGATCCGGCGAGTAAGCCAGATGGTGCTGGCAGGATTCGAGGAGACCCTTCGAAGAGCGCACATTCACTTTGACCAATGGGACTGGGAGAGCGATATGCTATGGACAGGAAGAGTTTCAGAATTGCTCGACCGTCTGAAAGAGACCGGGCTTGCCCACAGCAGGAGTGGTGCTTGGGTGCTCGATGCCGGGAAAGCAGTAGACGATCACGCGCTTCGAGAAAAGTTGGGATTGTCCAAGTCGTTCGAAGTGACTTCCTTAACGCTCACCCGATCTGATGGAACCACTCTCTATCCGACGCGAGATATCGCGTATAGCCTATACAAGCTCGAGAAGGCTGATCGCGTCATCAATGTGATCGGAGTCGAACAGTCTCTCGCACAGCTCCAAGTCAAAGTCGCCATGTGGATTCTGGGCTACAGGAGACAAGCTATGAATTTCCTACACTTCCCGATCGGGTTGGTTACTCTTGAGGGACAAAGAATGTCGGCCCGGAGAGGGAGGTACGTCACGTTCGACCAGCTACTGGACGAGGCTTTGCTCCGCGCAAAACAGGAAGTGGACAAGAAATCATCACAGCTTCCTGAGGAGGTCAAATATCGAGTCGCCGAGAGCCTTTCCATCTCAGCGATCCGATACGCCATGCTCTCCGTTGAAGCCGTAAAATCCACTAACTTCACGTGGGATAGGGCGCTGAACTTCGAGGCGAATAGCGCACCCTTCATCAACTACGCCTATACTCGGGGGCTTGGGATCTTGAAGAAGCTGGGCTCACTTGGGCGACCAAGCTCCTTCAACAAGCTGAACGAGCCTGCCGAGCAAAATCTCATCCTCGCATTGGCGCGGTTTCCTGAAACATTTGCAAGATCCGCTGAGGAGCTTAATCCAACTCTTCTCTGCCTATGGGCCAACGATCTGGCACAACGGTTCCACGAGTTCTATGAAAAATCTGACATTTCTCATTTGCAAGATGAAGAGTTGAAGCGGCAGAGGGCGAGCCTGGTCGAAGCAACAGGAGTAGTGCTCAAATGCGTCACGGAATTACTTGGAATGAAGGTTGCTGAGCGAATGTAAAAGGCTAGGCGAAGTCGAGGATTTTCTGGGCGATGGCGTTGCCCATATCACTGGTCTTGGCTGTACCTCCCAGATCGAAGGTTAACACCTTGCCCTCCTCGAGGAGTTTCATCGTGGCTTTTTCGACCTTTGTCGCAGCTTCAGTTTCGCCCAGGAAGTCAAGCATCATTCGGGAAGCTTCAATCATCGCGACGGGATTTACCTTGTTCTGTCCAGTATACTTTGGTGCAGAGCCACCTGCAGGCTCAAACATACCATAGTCGTCTCCGATATTCCCGCCTGCCGCCACCCCTAATCCCCCCACTAGAGCTGCCGCCTCGTCGGTCAGAATATCACCATAGAGATTCGTCGCAACAACAACGTCAAAGCTCTCCGGTCGTCGAATAAACTGCATTGTTGCCGCGTCCACATGAATGTCCTCCAGTTCAACCTCCGGATACTTCTTGCTGACGTTCAGCACTGCTTGCTTGAATATCCCGTCGGTTATCTTGAGAATGTTCGCTTTATGGACGAACGTGAGCTTCTTTCGTCTCCTCATAGTCAAGTCGAAGGCAAATTTTGCGATTCGTTCTGAGGCCCTTGTTGTGTTGATCTTCATCGCCACCCCTATCCCCGGAGCGATCTCGAACTCCTTTCCGACATAGAGATCTTCAGTGTTCTCTCGGACAACAATCATATCGATATTGGGTTTAAGCGAAGGAACATTTGGAAGAGTACGCGCGGGACGCATGTTGGCGTAGAGGTCGAACATCGAACGGAGGGTGACAGCGACGCTCCGTGGCGATCCAGGCTCCTCGGGAGTCGTCATGGGTCCCTTGAGGCAGGCGTCAGTCTTCTTGATCATATCCACGGTCTTCGGAGGAAGATTAGTTCCATACTTCGAGATGACGTCGAATCCAGCCTCTCCCTTTAACAGCTCAAGCCTAACATCTACGACCTTCTGAACAGCATTAAGAACCATCAGCGTCGCTTCGACAACTTCCGGGCCGATTCCGTCTCCGGGCAGCACTGCAATCTTGTGAGTCTTACCCGTCATCTATGATATCGACGGTCGCCTCGACCCTGGAGGCGTTGAAAAAGCCTTTCTCAAAGAACAGAGGGGTGTTCCTTGGTATTCCTGGTTCTGTGGTTCTGTCGGGTCGTCGGTTGTTCGAGGACTCGGCTTGCTCTCATCGACTCCGGGGATTACCGTCGTCGTCGGGTTCCCCTTCATTGCTTCAACTGAGAGCCCTTGCGCCTCAGAAACACCTAGTCTCTTTTCGGCAGGGAACGGTCGAACCTCGACCGCCCCCTCACGCCAGTAGCGTGGTAGCTTGGCCCGTTGCCCGGCAGGGATTTTACAGTGGCCAACCAACCCCTCATCCCGGTTCAGACCTGTCACGCGGTCGGAGTCACTCCCCTCATGCCAGCGCAACAGGATCATCCGACGAACGCCTGAGATGTAATCTGTCATTCCTTGAAGATTAGGATTAGAGATGACCAAAGATACGAAACAGAGACAGGGCGACCTAAGCGTTGACAATGGCATATTCCTTAATTATGGTTGATATCCGTTGCGTTCTGAAAGCGTCATGATTCGGGCGCCGAAGGGTCTCGAGGGTGTCATTGTTGCTACTACTTCTCTCACCAAGATCGATGGCCAAGCCGGACGTCTCATCTACCGGGGGTACGATGTTACACAATTGGCAGGTCGTGTCTCCTACGAATCAGTTGCCCACTTGCTATGGTACGGACACCTACCAAGTCAGCAGGAACTTTCCGCCATAGAGAACCGTTTCTCGCGCGGACATGCTCTGCCGAATCAAGTCATCGGATTTCTAAGAGGGGAATCAAAAGTAGCCGAACCTCTCTCAGCATTGCAGACCTCCGTTTCCATACTGGGAGGGTTAGGGGGCCGGACTGAACCTTCGATCATAGATTCCAGCATAGATCTGACAGCTCAAATGCCTACAATCGTGGCCGCGTATCACCGTTTGCGAAAAGGCCAGGAGCCAGTCGCTCCTCGACCCGGTCTAGGTCACGCCGCGAACTATCTCCACATGCTCAACAACAAACCTGGCAGGCCTGAACACTTGCACGCGTTGGATTCATACTTCACACTCCTCGCCGACCACAGTCTTAACGCGTCGACCTTCGTAGCTAGAATCGCCGCATCGACGCTGACCGATGTGCATTCCGCAGTGGTAGCCGCAATATCGGCATTGAAAGGCCCCCTGCATGGAGGGGCACCAATCTACGTGTGGGAAATGCTGCAGTCGATAAGGACCCCAGAGAACGCAGAGAGTTGGCTGCGCGACAGGCTTGAGAAGCACGACCGAATAATGGGCTTCGGCCACAGAGTCTATCGGACTGAGGACCCGAGATCAAGGGTCTTAAAGGAACTCGCCCGACAGATAGTCGACCCCCCACTGTTCAAGCTCGCGACAACCGTCGAAGACACGGCCCGAAAGCTTCTTCGCGAGCAGCATCCGGAACGCCCTATCGATGTGAACGTCGAATTCTACTCCTCGGTCGTTTTGCATGCGGTGGGGATTCCCCCCGAGCTCTTTACTTGCACATTCGCATGTGCGAGAACTGTTGGCTGGACCGCTCACATACTGGAGCAGCTACAGGATAACCGATTGTTCCGTCCCGACGCAGAATACGTCGGGCCTGAAGGACTGATTCTGGAAGCCGCACCTCCAGGGGCTTCCGGGTAGGGTAAGAGTCGCGCAAGTTCTCGTCCCGTGTCTGAGAAAAAGTCCCTAGCCTCTCTTTGCCGGGACCCACTGCTCGCTCTTCCAATTCCAAATGAGATGCTGGTTCGGGTCCGCAGCTTCGATCCGAGACTTTTTCTCGCTAATTGAGTCTACAACAAAGGATGCTCCGCATCCAGCACACTCAGCTAGAAGTCTCATTTCTGACAGCTGCGTCATTTGAAACTCTCGCTTCTGACACTTCGTGCAAGCGAACATGTCTGACCCAAGCCGCATTCGTTTCTACATATGAAATTGTTGCCGATTAGGAGATAGGAGAATGACGCGGTGGCAAGTTAGGTTTCATAGTTGTACTCGTTATAAGGGGAATCAAGAATGTCTCCTCCAGGGCCGGTAGTCGAGCCAGGACCAAGACGGCGGCCTGCGGAGCCGCAAATCGTGGGTTCGAATCCCACCCGGCCCGCTATATTCCTTAGGCGGGTCCCTTCATATTGAGGGTCATTCGGGGTATTCTGGCAGCTTTGAGTGAGGAAACAAGGAGACAAGCTATCCTGACAATACGACAGAATCGTACAGCTATGACAGCAACGGCAACCTCGTGAGCAAGACTGACAGGAAGAGTGCTCAAGCCACCTACTCATACGATTCTGTCAATCGAATTCAGGTCATCAAATATTACGGAGCAACCGTGACGAACGATACTTACACTTACGACAAGAACAGTAACCTTGTCAAGTTGCAGAGCCCGAACGCCACGCTCACCTGCTCTTACGATGTGCGCAACCGGGTCCTGTGCGAAAGGTATGCGATCAACGGAGGACAAGCTTCACAGGTCCATGTGGGACTGGAGGTGGGAGCGTAGCTGCCGGAACGCTGATCACATTGGCCAATCGAAAGTCAGTACCCGTCCAACTACTCAGCGTCGGGACGAGTCTGTTATCCTACAATGTGACAACGGGTCAATCCGCAGTCTCAACAATCACGAGTCTCGTTACTGTGGAGACTGACAACATGCTCGTGATAAACACACAGAACTCGATACCGCTACGAGCGGACAACGCTACCGCTCAGAGATTGTGGGTCAAAACCGGTATTGGAACTGTCGGCTGGCTGTCTGTGACCCAGCTCAGACCCGGAGACAGTCTCTACATGCCCTTAACGAAAACTTGGACCCCTGTGACGAGCATAGAGAAAGCTTCTGGAGGCAACCATTTGATGTACGACATCTATACGAGCTCGCCCGGAAACTATGTTGCGGATGGATACTTGGACCCGATCAAAGAAGGGCCAAGCCAACCAACTCCGCCGGGGATAGTATCGGCCAGCTACTCGTTCGTCTACTCATACAATGGCGAGACTCTTTCCCAGATAACCTACAACGACAACGACGTTGTAACATACGGATATGACGACCTAGGCAGGGTACAGAATGTAACGCAGTCTCCAGTCAGCCCCTTCGTTCTACTCAAGCTGGGCTACTATCGTAATGACCTGGTCCGCAACATGACATATGGAAGCGGTACCAAGGCTATTTTCAGCTATGACAAGCTCGCAAGACCTCTCAACATCACCTACTATGGCAGCGGTCAACTTCTCTCGCTGGTGTACACTTAAAACAAGACAGGCACGGTTTCAAGCGTCGTTGGCCAGGTGAACGGAACTAGGGTGAACGAGCAGTACCGCTACGATGCGTTGCTGCGTCTCACGAACTCGACCATCGCGAATGGAGCGGTGAACAGCACATTCTGGTACCAGTATGACAGTGCCGGAAACCGGATCAACCAATGTTGTGTAGCTCTGACGAACAGTTCTTTCAGTCCAACCAACAACGAACTTCTGCAAACTTCTCGTCGCATCAGTCCTGGACATTACGCCACTTCAGCGTCGTATGCCTATGATTCTGACGGCAGTTTGAAATCGGCGAACATCACCTCTCTTGCACCTCTGGCTCACTGGTCTTATGTCTGGAGTCCTCAAGGGAATCTCTTGAGAGTCAGTAACTACACTAGTATTCAGGGCCTGTACGCGTATGATGGTCTGGGCCGAAGAGTGGAGGCAAAGGAGGGTTCCTCTACCACCTTCTATGCGTATGAGGGCACTGACACGCTGGCCGAAATAGTTCCAGGCGCGCCATCGCCAGACTACGTTTACGCTAATGGAATTCGAATAGCAAGGACCGGTGGCACAGTCAGCACAACCTACTACATTACAGACGCGCTTGGAAGCACACGCGTGGTTACGGATACAAGTGGCAGAGTTGTCGTCTCGGACAACTACCAGCCCTTTGGAAGCGACAACACCTCAAAAGGCAGCGAGACCTACAGGTTTACGGGCAAACCTTACAGTTCCGCAACAATCTCTTGGGTTTATTGTTGTGATATGCCCATGTAGAGATTGTCGCTCTCTATCTTCCAGTCTTCCTCAAGTCCAGCTATTGGCCTTGGTTGGTCTGGTCGCAGTAAGACGAACGTCTTGGCTCGTACTTCTTCCATCAAATAGTCCTTCTCGTCCTCCAACCAGCCCAGCTTTTCTGGGTCAGAAACTGATACGTATGCGTCCACGAACGCGTCAACAGGAAGGTCTAGGCGTTTTCGCATTTCCTGCAACCGGCGGATTACTTCTCGCACAAAGCCCTCTCTAACTAGCTCGCTTGGAATCGTCAGGTCCACATAGACCCGTCCTTCCTCGAAGCTTCCGATAGCATGATTCTCAGGTATCTCTTCTCTGAAAGAGACCATCTCACCCGTAATTTTATGCCCACGCCCATCCAGCTTGATCAGGAAATGTCCGTCTTCCTTGAAAGCGCGCATGAGCTGGCGACCGTCTAGTGATCGGAGGCTCTCCGCGATCTTATTCGCTTCACCACGAAACGCCGGGCCGAGAGCTTTGAAATTCGGTTCAACAATCAGTTTCTTCAACCGTTCTTCTTCGGTTAAGGAAACCAGTCTAACATCCTTGGCGTTGGCCTGTTGAAGGAGAAGTTCGCGGAGGATCTTGATGGTCCGTTTCACTATGGGATTGTCGGCGATGATTAGGATTCTGGAGACGGGTTGGCGGAGCTTGATCTTCTTTGATTGACGTGCCGAGGCTGTGGCGTCAGCGATGTGTTGGACGATGCGCATTTCCTCTTCCAGTGTCTTGTTGATCCATTTCTTGTCTGCCTTGGGCCAGTTGGTCATGTGGATACTTTCCGGGTTCAAACGTTCAGCGCTTCTGAATGCTTCTCGGTAGATTGTCTCCGTGAGAAATGGCATTGCGGGTGCTGCCAGTCCCAGCCAGCTTCTGAGGGCGTGGTGGAGGACCGTGTAGGCTGCGAGTTTGTCGGGGCTCGTCTTTTCTAGCCAGAATCGTCGACGGACGAGTCGAATGTACCAGTGGCTGAGATCCTCTATCGCGAACTCTCTTAGAGCTCGAACTGCCAAGTGGACTTCGAGCTCCGCCATGTGCTTCGTAACATCTCTCACAAGCGTCTCAGTCCTTGAGAGCAGCCACTTGTCCTCGGGATGGTAGGATTTCGCCAGTCTTTCGGTCGCCCATTTGCTCGGCGAGAACTTGTCGAGATTCATGTAGAGAGTCGCGAAAGAGAAGACGTTCCAGACAATCTGGAGGTCTCTGGCAGCTGTCTCTATGGCGTTCCATGAGAATCGGAAGTCGTCCCAGACCGTGGTCTGGAGAGTGTAGAACCGAAGAGCATCTCTGCCATATTTTCCAATGACATCTTCTGGGCTGACAAAATTTCCCTTCGATTTGCTCATCTTCTCCCCGTCTGGGTCCAAAGTATGCCCATGCATGAGCACGGCCTTGTAGGGGGTCTTGTTGAACACTAGAATGCTGGAGCCCAGCTGGTTGTAGAACCAGCCTCTGGTCTGGTCGTGAGCCTCAACGATCGCGTCAGCAGGCCACCAGGCCCTAAGCTCCTTCACATTAGGCGGATAGTCAAGTCCTGCCCACGAGGCTACTCCTGAGTCGAGCCAGCCGTCGAGAACATCTGGCTCTCTTTTTGTTCTGCCGCCACATTTGCATCTTGTTTCTATTTGGTCTACGCCGTTTCTGTGGAGCTCGAACTTTCGTGGATGTTGAATGGCCAATTTTTCGAGTTCAGCTCTGGAGCCTACTACTGTGTGTTCTCCACATTCTTGGCATGTCCAGACGGGGAGGGGGGTTCCCCAGTAGCGTTGACGGCTGATGACCCAGTCTCGGGCGCCAACTAGCCACGTGTGGAATCGTTTGGACCCCGCCCATTCCGGAGTCCATCGGACCCTCTCGTTCTCCTGGATCATTTTCTGCTTGAACTTGGTAACTTTGATGAACCACTGGTCTGTAGCTCGTAGAATGAGTGGGGTCTTGCAGCGCCAGCAGTGTGGATAGGAGTGTTCGATCGTCTCTTCTCTGAAGAGTAGTCCTTTGGCTTCGAGGTCTTTGACAATTACCGCGTTTGCCTCTCTGACTTGCAATCCAGCGTACTTTCCTGCTTCAAGGGTGAAATGTCCCGATGCGTCTACTGGGGAGAGTACCGGTAGACCGTTTCGTCCGCCTACCTCAAAGTCTTCTTCGCCATGTCCGGGAGCCATGTGGACCAGTCCGGTGCCGTCAGTCATGGTCACGTACTCGGAACTCAAGAATACTCTGTGAAGCTTCCCACCGGTCTTCTGATGGGTCTCTTCTAGTAAGGGTGGCACATAGGAGATTCCTTCCAAGTCCTTTCCTTTCAGTTCCTGTAAGATCTTGTACGGTTTTTCTCCTAATACGGGTGATAGTCTCTCTTTAGCGATTATCAGCTTCTCGCCCTCAACCTCTACCACCGCATAGATCATGTCGGGGTGAACCATGACGCCCTCGTTTGCAGGTAGGGTCCAGGGCGTAGTGGTCCAGATCAGGAGGAACTCTCGAGGCTTGTCGACGATGGGAAGTTTCACATAGATTGAGTAGTCTTTGATGATGCGATACTCGTCTGTGACCTCGTATCCTGCTAGGGCTGTCTCGTCGTGGGGGCACCAGTGGACTACTCTCAATCCCTTGTAGAGCAGTTTTTTCTCGTGCGCTTGTTTGACTGTCCACCAGACTGACTCGATGTATCTATCGCGATAAGTGACGTATGGACGGTCCCAATCCATCCATATGCCAAGATCTTTGAAGACTCGTGTTTGAGCCTCTATGTTCACGTCAGAATACTTCTTGCATTCTGCGATGAACCGGCCGATGCCGAATACATTCTCAATATCCTTCTTTGATGAGAGATTGAGGCTCTTCTCAACCATCAGTTCGACGGGTAATCCATGACAGTCATAGCCGGGTTGATCATGGACATTGTATCCGTTCATTCGCTGGAACCTTATGACTACATCCTTCAGCGTCTTGTTCCAGCCCGTCCCTACGTGCGGCGGATTAGTTACGAACGGTGGACCGTCTAGAAAGTAGAACTTGGGTTTTCTCAGAAGTCTTCTTTTTGTTTTCTCGTAGGCTAGGTTAGTCTTCCACCATTGGAGAACTTCTTCCTCGGATGTCGACGGTTTGTACTCGCGGCTGATCTTGCCTACGGTTTTCGTCGTCAATTGTTCTCCATCCTCGGGAGGATGTTTCTGGAATCGAAGATCTCCGGCCTCGCTCCCGGCCGACGATTTATGTCCCCTAAAAAAGTTGGGGAAAATAGTTCTGTTAACTTATCGTTGGATGCCTCTCTCGCGTATACGTCGGGGTCTGCCTCTTATCGTTCGTTGTTGGCTATCAAGTCGGTTTGGCAATACTATGTTCCACCACAAGAGGTTCTGGTATTGTTGGAAGTGTTCAGGAGGATGGTCAACGAATCCATACGGATGGGTCTAGCTAACGATGCGTCGTCGCTGAGAAAGCTCTCACTACTCTCCTACAACCAATTAGCCCACTACGATTCTCCCAGCTGCTACAAGCTCTGCGCCATATCGAGAGCAGCAGGAATACTAGCCTCTAGGAAGAAGTCTCTCAGGAGAGGCTTGCCTACTAGGACCCCGTACGCTGTGAGACAGCAGCTCGTATCATGCTAC
>Ga0209239_1000552_pt1 | contig 21514 bp, 31 predicted proteins | sample GraSoi013_2_20cm_FD_185824 | JGI IMG/M metagenome (GOLD analysis project Ga0209239, IMG submission 185824) | Grasslands soil microbial communities from the Angelo Coastal Reserve, California, USA - Sample 10_02_2013_2_20cm (SPAdes) (version 2) | ecosystem: Environmental > Terrestrial > Soil >...
GCGCGTTCCGGTCAAGCGGGGCGCCCGCTATGGCTGGCCGCGCTGCTGGGCGGATGGGCGCACCCTTCGTCTCGTCGGCCGCTGCACCGGCGTCCGGCCACCGGCGGCCTACTTCGAGCCGCACTCCTCGGCCGACGGGCTCGCCTTCTACACGGGCAAGACGTTTCCTCGGGACTACCGCGGAAGCCTGTTCGTCGCCGAGTGGGGGCAGTACTACAGCCGCCGATTCGGCAGACGCGTCGTCCGCGTCGAGCTCGGACCGGATGGTCGTGCGCGCCGAGTCGTCTCCTTCGCTTCCGGCTTCGCGCACCCGCTGGCGCTGCTCGTCGACCGACGGGCGGTCTCTTGGTGGCAGATTGGGGGAGAGGCGTCGTCTAGCGGATCCAGGCCGACGGTCTCCGATGAGCTCGGGCGTTTAAGGGCTTCGGCGAAGGTAACCCCACGGGCTGCGAACAACCAAAAGGGGGCCTCCCAACCATGGCCGAGGAAAACGAAGGCGGGCTCGTCGATCAGGCCGAATCCGAGACCGGTAGCGAAAACGGTCGATCACGTCTTTCCGCATTGAAAAGCAAGGACATCCTGCTCCCGGCTGCTGCGACTGCGGCGGCCGCGACGGCCGCCGCAGTCGCCGCCAAGAAGGGGCCGGATCTCATGAAAATGCTCGGCTCGGAAGCAGGCGAAGAGGCTGAAGAGCTCGGCCGCAAAGGCGCGGAAGGCGCAAAAGAGCAGATGGGCGCGCGCGGAGGACTTGCCGGCAAGGCTGCCTCGAAGCTGCTCGGCGGCGGCAGCGGCGGCGGCAGCGGCGGCGACAAGACGCGGCGCCTGCCGATCCAGCGCTGGACCGACGTCGCCGTCCCGCTCGAGAAGGCGTACAGGGCCTGGACGAAGTTCGAAGAGTTTCCGAAGTTCATGCACCGCGTCCTGGAGGTCAAGCCGGAGGACGACGACAAGAACAAGATCCACTGGCGCGAAAAGATCTGGTTTAGCACTCGCGAGTGGGACGCGGAGATCACCGACAAGCGGCAGAACGACCGCATCGTGTGGAGGTCCGTTAGCGGCACCCACCATTCGGGCGTCATCAGCTTCCACAGGCTGGACAAGAACCTGACCCGAGTCCTGGTGACGGTGGATTTCGTCCCCTCGGGGATGATCGAGAAGCTGGCGTCAGGCATGCGCTTTGCAAAACGCGCCGTGGAGGCCGATCTCGCCCGCTTCAAGGCGTACGTCGAGTTCGGCGACGCGAAGGGCCTCGAGTATCGCGCCCAACCCGAGGAGATGGAACAGCACCGGGAGGGCGACGAGGGCAACGCCGAGGAAGCCCCGAGCCGTGACGAGCCGAGCGGCGAAGAACGCAACTCGCCTGCAGACGACGAGAACCGTGAATCCGAGCGGCGCGAGCGCGAAAGCCGCCGTCAGGAGCGTAAGGAGGCGCTCAAGGCGAGCTGAGCCTGCGTTATGGCAATCGCAACTCAAGGCACGGCCAGCAACTACCTGCAGCGAGCGCCCAGCCCGAGCGGTCTAGCCGACGTCGTCGACCTGATCCTCGACAAGGGCCTGGTGATCGACGCCTACGTGCGGATCGCCGTGATCGGGATCGAGTTGATCACGATCGACGCCCGGATCGTGATCGCGAGCGTCGACACCTACCTTCGCTTCGCCGAGGCGGTCAACCGGCTCGACCTGACGCAGACCGAGCTAGCGGGTCTACCGGAGCTCCAGGAAGAAGGCGCGAAGAAGGAGACCGAGGGCGCGATCGAGGGCGTGGAGGACGAAGTCACGCCGGACAGTTCCGGCCTGCGAACCGCGGCCAAGGGCGCGGCCGCCGCCGCGGCCGTCGGAGCTGCGGCGATGGCGGCCCGCGAGGTGGCTTCTCGCTTGGGCGGAGACGGCGACACCGGGGACGAGGAGTGATCGATGGCTGACGAACCGCAGACCGCTGCTGACGGAAAGGCCCGGGAGGGGTTCTTCAGTGAGCTATCGCGCTCAGCGCTCAAGAAGACACTTGCCCCTCTCGTGGCGACGGCCGCGACCGCAGGCACGACTTACCTCACGCGAAAGACGACTCAGATTTGGCAGGAGAACGTGCTCCCGAAGATTCGGGAAAAAGGCGGCCTGAAGGCGTTCGCCAAGGACGCGCTCGAGCAGGCCACAAGCCAGGTTCCTGGAGGCCGAGGCTCCGTCGTGCTTCGTGGACCCGCGGAACGTTTGGGGGATGAGCAGCCGGGAGCCAACGCCGGCTCGCGGGAGACAGAGCAACCCAGCGGGAAGTCCGCTGAGGCGCAAAGGCCGGATATGCAGCGCGAAAAGGAACGCGAGGAGCGGCGACGACGGCGTCAACAGCGTCAGCGGGCACTCGAGCAATCAGGTTCGACATAAGGAGGGTCATGGCTATCGCAACCCACGGCACGGCCAGCAACTACCTGCAGAGAGCGCCCAGCCCGAGCGGTCTAGCCGACGTCGTCGACCTGATCCTCGACAAGGGCCTGGTGATCGACGCCTACGTGCGGATCGCCGTGATCGGGATCGAGTTGATCACGATCGACGCCCGGATCGTGATCGCGAGCGTCGACACCTACCTCCGCTTCGCCGAGGCGGTCAACCGGCTCGACCTGACGCAGACCGAGGCCGCCGGACTGAAAGAGCTCCGCGACGGGAGCGACGGCAACGGCGGCGACGGCAAGTCGAAAGGGATGGTCGAGGGCGCGAAGGAAGCGTTTTCAAGCGACGATCGGAAAAAGGAAGACGCTGGGCGAGGCTGAGCGATGACCGTGCAAATTTCCCGCAGCCCAGGCGCGGACCAGGCATCCGCCAACGGGGTCTACTGCTACGGCATTACCTGGGCCACGGCGGCCCCGCCTCGAGGCGAGGGAGTCGGCGGCAAGGTGGTGGCGGCCGTTCGCGACGGCGAGCTCGCGGCTCTTACGAGTCCGGTCGAGTCGACGAAGGTACGGGCAAAGCGGCGCGACCTACTCAACCACTCCGAAGTCCTCGCCGCGGCGCTCGAACGCGGAACGGTGCTGCCGCTCCGATTCGGGGTCGTCTTCGAAAACGAAGCAGCCCTTGTCGAAGGCTTCCTGCGATCCCGGCAGGAAGAGCTCGCAGCGCTCCTCCGGAAGTTCGAGGGGAAGGTGGAGCTGACCGTGAGAGCGCAATACGAGGAGAACGCCATCCTCGCCGAGATCGTCCAGGCGAACCCGCGGATCGCGCAGCTGCGGGAGCAGACGCGTGGCGGCCAGGACGCCGCGACGTATCCGCTCCGAGCCGAGCTCGGTGAGCGAGTCGCGGACGAGCTTCAACGACGGACGGAGCGTGATAGAAAGGCCCTACTCGACCGCCTATCCCCGCTCGCCGTCGACACGGAAGTCGATCGGGAGCGGATCGAGCATCAGGCGCTGCGAGCGTCGTTCCTCGTCAAGCGCCGAGACGTGACGGCCTTCGACGACGTCATGGACGAGCTCGCCGGGACACACGCGGGTCGCATCCGCTTCAAGTACGTCGGTCCGCTCGCTCCTCACAGCTTCGTCAGCGTTACACCACTGGAGTCGAGGTAATGGGGCTGATCACAGGACTGCTGACGCTTCCGCTCGCTCCCGTGCGCGGGACGATCTGGGTTGCCGAGCAGCTTGCCGCCGAGGCAGAGCGTGAGTTGCGCGAGGAAACCTCGGTCCGCCGACGGCTCGCCGAGGCCGAGCGGCAGTTCGACTTGGGAGCGCTCACCGTTGAGGAGTACGAGGCGATCGAGGACGAGTTGCTCGAACAACTCGAGGAGGAGGCTTGATGGCCGAGCCCACGAAAGCTCAGCTAAAGCGCGCCGATGCCCGCCAACGCCGGCGGGGCCAGTCGGCAAACCGGGCGCCGGAGGAACGGAAAGACGGCGGCGCCGAGCGCGACGAGGAGCAGCCCCTCGAGGCTGTGAAGCACGCCGCAAAGGTCGCGGTCGCAGGGGCGGCGGTAGGCGCAGCGGCCGCGGCGGCGCGCGCTCTTACCTCCCACGACGAAGACCAAGCCCAACCCCCGAACGATACGGAGACGAAACCCCAGACCGAGCCTGAAAACGAGAGCAAGGTCGACACCGAGACGAAGACTGGGGTCGAGACCGCCCTGGAGCCCGGGGACGAAGCGCAGCGACCCGAAGCGCAGAAGCGTGGCAGGGGCCACAGAGACCACGAAGACGACGGGCCGGCGTCCGACGGAGACCAGCGACGCCGAGAGGAGCCTCGAGGCGCGGCGCCGGATGACGCCAAGGCCACGGTTCGGCACGCTCGCGACTATCTCGAGGCTTTGCTCGACCGAACGGTCGAGTCGGTGTCCTCGTTCGAGCGCACGCGCGACGGTTGGATCGTGACGCTCGAAGTCGTCGAAGTTTCGCGGATCCCCGAGTCAACCGACGTCCTCGCTTCGTACGAGATGGAGCTTGACGACGACCGAAACCTACGCCGCTATGCCCAGGTACGGCGGTACCACCGCTCGCAGGCCGACAGAGGGGAGCAGGCGTGAGTAGCCGCGACCTCGAGAGTTATCGCTCCGGCCAGCCGGCGCAACTGGCCGACGTGCTCGAGCGCGTCCTCGACAAGGGAATCGTCATCGCAGGCGACATCCAGATCAACTTGCTCGACATCGAGCTCTTGACGGTGAAGATCAGGTTGCTGATCGCCTCCGCCGACAAGGCGCGCGAGCTGGGAATCGACTGGTGGGAGGGCGATGCTTTCCTCTCGCGCGGCAACGGCCACAGCGAGTTGGAGGAGCGTCTGCGCAAGCTCGAGGAGAAGGCCGGCTTACCAACGTCGCCGGAACGAGGACGGTCGGACACATGAGCTCTGCCGACGGCGCTGCGATCTGCACCAACGGTCTCGGCTGGTACTTGTACGGCGTCGTCGGGGCCGGTGACAAGAGCCCAAGGCTGGACGCGAAGGGCCTCGCCGTCGACCCCGGACACGACGTCGAGCTCGTGGTCGAAGGGCCGCTCGCAGGGGTCACGAGCCGGGTGTCGCTGGAGGAGTTCGGCGAGGAGATGCTTCCGGACCGCCTTGGCGACGCCGCCTGGCTCGAAGAGAAGATCAGCGCGCACGAGCGGGTGCTCGAGCGCGTGCTCCATGAGCTTTCGATTGTGCCCTGTCGCTTCTGCACCGTCTATCGCAGCGAGCGCGAATTGCGCCGGTTTCTCGCCGAGCGCAAAGACGCGCTCCAGGCGGCGCTCGACCGCGTCCACGGCCAGGTCGAACTCGGCGTTAAGGCATTCGTCGATCGCAAACGGTTCGCCGCCGGTGAGGCATCGCGCAACGAGAAGATCCGGGATCTCCAGGAGCGAGCAGGGTCGGCGGAAGGCGGGACGGCGTATCTCGAGCGCCGCCGTCTCGAGCAGCTCGTCTCGTCAGAGGTCGAGCGCCTTCGCAGCACGGCCAGCCGCGATATCCATTCCCGGCTGCTCGCCCGAGCGGATGACGGGCTGACGCTTGCCCTGCAGGCGCCCGAGGTTTCCGGCCGCGACAATCAGATGATCTTCCACGGCGCCTACCTCGTCGACGTGAGTGAGGCCGAATTCAAAGCGACGCTCGGAAGCCTGGCCGTGGAGTACCGCGACCTAGGCGTCGAGCTCGAGCTCACCGGCCCCTGGCCGCCGTACAACTTCGTCCCGACGGAGCTGCGAGCGTCGTGAGCACGAGAGACGAACATGAGCTCAAGTACCAGGTGACCTTGGTCGAGCTCGTCGACCGGGTGCTGAACAAGGGCGTCGTGCTAACGGGCGACATCACGCTCTCGGTGGCGAATGTGGACCTGGTCTATGTCGGGCTCCGCCTCCTGCTCTCGTCCGTCGCGACGCTGGAAGAGCAGCGAGACCGCGAGCTCCACCCCGTTGGAGCGCAGCCGTGATTCATCTCTATGGACTTGTCCAGGGACTCGACGATCTTCCCGATCTTCGGGGAGTCGACGGAGCGGCGCTCGAGCGCCGGCGTATCGCCGGCCTCGACGTCGTCGTCAGCCGAAGCACGCGCGAGCTGGGCGAGGTCACGCATGACGCGATCCTTGTTCATGCCAACGTGGTCGAAGAGCTGATGTCTCGTAGCCGCGCTGTTCTCCCGGCTCAGTTCGGCCGCGCGTTCACGAGCGAGGAGCAGCTTACGGAAGCCGTTCAGACGAAGGCCACGGCACTCGAGCGCGGACTGACCCGCGTCCGCGGCTGCGTCGAGCTCGGACTCCGGGTGCTCGAGCGTGGCTCCCGAACCGACGAATCGACCGGGCTATCCGGAAGCGACTACATGCGCACGCGACTGGCCGAAGCCACCGAGCGCGACCGGTTTTCGCAGGAGCTTCACGGGCCGCTTGCCGCATTGTCGCGCACGAGTACTCGCTTCGGCGGCGCCTCCGGCGACCTGCTCCAAGCCGTGTACCTCGTGCCGGAAGAACAAATCGAAGCGTTCCGCGAGCACATGAACAGAATCGAGGGCGCTCATCCAGAGCTCACGATGGTCTGTACGGGGCCCTGGCCGCCCTACACCTTTGCGGACGACCGAGAGGAGTCGCATGAGCGCTCGGCATGAGCCGGTGGACAAGATCCTCGCGAGCGGGGGCGACCTCGGGCGAATCGCGAGCGAGCTCGAGCACGTGCCGCAAGCGTTCCCGCGCCGGGTCAACGCCGATCCGGAGCAGGTCGAACGCGGGCTCGCCCAGCTCGTGCTGACGTTGGTCGAGCTCCTCCGCCAGCTGATGGAGCGTCAGGCGCTCAGGCGGATGGAGCTGAACACGCTGACGGACGACGAGATCGAGCAGATGGGGGAGACGTTCATGAAGCTCGAGCAGCGAATGCAGGAGCTGAAGGAGCACTTCGACTTCGAAGACCGCGACCTCAACCTCAACCTGGGCCCGTTGGGAAATCTTCTGTGACCGCGCATAACGCCTGCGATGCAGGGAAAAGGCTCACAAGTCCTCGATTGAAAGGAGAACCCGAATGGCTTCATTGAAAGACGTCGAGCGCGTTGCCGACGATCTCTCGAACCTCGTCGAGCAGCTTCGCCGGGAGATTCGGAACAACGCCAGCTTCGACCGGCTCGTGCAGCTGGCCGACGAGATCAGCGAGCACGCAGACGAGGCGGCCGGAACCTTCAGCACGGTCAATGACGCGCTCATGAATCGCCTTAACGAGATCAAGGGCGGCGGAAGCGGCAGCGGCAACACCCGCACCAGCTCCGGCTCGTCACGGGCGAAGGCACGCACCTAGCGGATCAAGGAGGGACGATGGCAGACGAACAACAGCGAGAGCAGGAGTCGCAGCAGGACGAGCAGGGCGGGGGCGTAGGAACAGGGACCGCCGTCAAAGCCGCGGCAGCCGCTGCGGTGACGAGCGTCGCTGCAGTGGCGGCGAAGAAGGCTCTGTCGCACCGTGGCGGCTCCAACGGGCAGTCCCGGAACGGCGGCTCCAAGTCCGGTCTCGGCGACGCGGGCTCCGTGCTGAGCTCCGTGCTCTCGAGCGGGTGGGATGCCGCACGTGACGCGCTGGTTCCGGCCGCAGAAGACGCGGCGGGCGCCGCGGGCGATTACCTGGCGAAGAACGGGCCGGACTTCGTCCGCGACCGGATCATCCCGAAATTCATCGACTCGTTCAACGAAGCGCGCGGCAGTTGACCGCGTAACGAGGAAAGGGAGGTTCAGATGGACGAGAACGAGAATGAAGGTTTCTCGACCGGCAAGAAGCTCGTTGCAGGTGCGGCGATCGGCGTCGCAGTGCCGGCCGCTGTGGGCGTGGCGAAGAAACTCATTGGCGAGGGCGACGAGAAGCGTGAGGACCCCGGCGAAAACGTCCGAGCTTCGTCGACCGCAAAGCGCGGGAGCGGCGCCACAACCCGTAGCTCGTCTCGTCGCCGGTCTAGCACCGCACGATCGAAGTCCAGATCATCGAGCAGCGGCAGTCAATCGGCAAGGTCGTCGAGCCGGGGAAGCAACCGAACGAAGGAACAGCTCTACAACCAGGCAAAGCGCCTGGGCATCGAGGGCCGATCGACCATGACGAAGGCGCAGCTCGAGCGCGCGATCGGCCGCGCACGTTCCTAAGCCGCTAAGGAGGGGCCCGCGTGGGTTGGTCGCGCGCGGGCCCGAGCCGCCCGACCTCCCTGTCGCGGCCCGCCCGTTTGCAGTGCGGGCTATCGGGTCGAGCAGGAGCAGACGGTCTCGCCGAGCTCGCGGCGCTCGTAGAGCTGACCGCAGCGGTTGCAGGTCGCCGGCAGAATCTGCGCGCGGACGAGGAGCGCGCGCATCATCGCCACCCAGAGGACGAGGTAGGGGATCGCGAGCGCGGGATCCTTCATGAGTCCACATATCGGGTCGTCGGCAGACCTTCTTTAGATGCGAAAGGCGTCGGTAGACTGTTTATCCCGTGAGCTGGCTGTCGATCGCGCTCCTCGCGTGCGCGGTCCTCGCCGTCATCGGCGCCGAGTGGCCGCGTCTCGCACGGAACTTCGGTTTCGAAGCACGGCGACGCCGTGAGCGCGACCGGCGCAAGGCCCAGCTGAAGCTTTTGCGGACCGACGAAGAGGACCTCGACGAGAGCGACGAGTTCGCGGCGAGCGTGCAGCGCGACCTCTCGCAGCTGCCGACGATCGACGAGCGCGACCGCCGCTAGCGTACGACGAAGGTCGTGCTCAGTCGACGCGTGTTCGGGAGGATCGGCCCCGAGTTCTCCATGTTCTTCGCCTCCTGGTAGTCCGAGGCGCGGAAGACGAGTCGGTGGCGGCCGTCGCCGAGTCCGCGGGTTGAGACGCTCGCGCGCCCGCTGCGGAATCGGACAGCTACGGCGCGGCCGCCGAGCGTGGCGTGGAGCGACCCTGGATCGACCCCGGAGCCTGCGTCGGTGACGCCGACCCGCAGCGAGGCGCCCGCCCGGACGCTGCGCGTCAGCAGACGCAGCCGCGGCGGGCTCGTGTCGTTGACCCAGAAGCGAAAGTTGAACTTTCCGGCTACCCGGCGGCTGGGTGTGTCGAAGACGATGTCGTAGGACGCGGCGTCGGGCCGAACCGCGCCGGCGGCGGGGGAGAGGTGATCGTACGTCGGCAGGTACGGGTTGAGGTTGAGCGGAAGCCCCGCGTAGCCCGTCAGGCGGTTCTCGTCACCCGCCCGGACGACGCGCGCCTGGACGTGGACGCCTCGGGCCTGGGAGACCACCACGACACCGAAGTTCGCCACCAATCGGGTGAGGCGGAAGCGAAAGACCTGCTCGGGCCCGCGCAGGCAGGGAGGAATGCCCAGCGGCGAAGGGTCGCTCGGATACCGGTAGCAGCTGACACGAGACGCTCGCCCCGCGGTGTTGCCGCCGTAGAGACCCGGGCGGACGAGTGTCCCATGACGGTCCCTTGCGAGGACCGGCACCGTCACGCGCAGCCAGAACGGGATTCTCCGTCTCACGGCTCCGCGCGAGAGGACGATGAAGCCGGTCGTGTCGCCCTGCCGGGCGCTGCTCGACACGCCAACTTGGAGTGAGAGCGGACCCGGAACCGAGGTCGTGGCCGGCGCGGTGACCGTCGTCCCGCCGGCCGCGGCCTGCGTCTGGACCGTGACCGTCCAGGCGCCGGTGCCTCCGCCCGCGTCGGTCAGCGTGACCGGCAGCGTTTCGCTCTGCCCGCGGTGGAGGAAGCGGAACGAGACCGAGCTCGGGGAGGCGAAGAGCAGGGGATCGTTTGCAGCCGCCAGGTCGATCAGACCGCCGCCTTCGCGGGTCGGCGCGACCTCGTGCCTGTGCGTGCCGTCGGTCCAGACCGGGTGGCCCGTCAGCACGAGCGCCGATTTGATCTGGGCCGGCGTCCAGGTCGGGTGCCGCTGTAGCAGCAGCGCAGCGCCGCCGGCGACATGCGGTGAGGCCATGCTCGTCCCGCTGAAGGTGTCCCAGCCGCTCGGCACCGACGAGTAAATGTTGACGCCCGGCGCGCTGACGTCCGGCTTCAGGCCGAGGTCGATTCCGCTGGGGCCGGCGGACGAGAAGTCGGCGATCACGGAATCCTTGGTCACGGCCGCGGCCGTGATCGCATTCGACGCGTCTCCCGGCGACGAGATCGAGCCGTTGCCGAAGGCGTCGAAGTCGTTGCCGGCCGCGATCGCGGGCACGACGCCGGCCTGGGCCGCGGCATTGATCGCCTTCACCACGATGTCGCGGTTGGGGTCGACCTCCGGCTCGCCGAGCGAAAGGTTGATCACGTTCATCCCGTCGCCGACGGCGGCGTCGATCCCCTTGACGATCTCGGGCGAGTTGCCGTTCAGTCCGACCCCGGGCGTCGGCACGGTCAGGACCTTGTAGTTCCCGATGAAGGCGCGCGGCGCGACGCCGGAGACCGGTCGGCCGTTGCGCTGCGTCGTGTAGTCACCTGCTGCGATGCCGGCGACGTGCGTCGCATGCTCGGAGTTGACCGGGTCGAACGGGCGTGAGGCGTATTTCCACGTCGCGCCCGGCGGCGGGAAGGCGCGCGCGACGATCACCTTTGCCGTCGTGTAGGCGGTGTTTCCCTTGGGAAAGCCGTTGGGCATCGCGAAACCGGCGGGGCTGAAGAACGGGTGGGCCTGGTCGACGCCGTCGTCGACGATCCCGACCTTGATCCCCTGACCCGCAGTCGCCAGAGTGGGGCCCCAGAGGGTGGGCGCTTTGATCAGCGGCACGCTCTGGTCGAGCAGTGAGTGGTACTCGACGCTTTCGTAGACGCGAGCGACGCCGGGGAGAGCCGCGAGGCGGTCGATCTGTCCGGGGGGGACGACGACCGCGAGCGCGTCGAGGACGTAGCGGTAGTGCCAGCGGACCTTCGCCGACGGAATCGCGCCGGCGATTCGGCGCTCCAGTTGAGCCTGCCCGGCCTCGAGTTCGTGCAGGTATCCGGGGCTACGTCGCGCTTGTAATCCCATCGCCGTTGCGAGCGGAAGACGTTTCAGCTCGACGACCACTTCGACCCGTTTTCCGGGCGTCGTCGAGCGTCCGCGCGCCTCCGCGCCGGCAAGCGCGCAGCCGACAACGAGCGCCGCAAGAAGGAACAGACCCCGCTTCAAGGATGAAAGGGTAGCCGCGGCTACAATTCGCGACCGCGCGGATGTGGCGGAATTGGTAGACGCGCACGGTTCAGGTCCGTGTGGGGGAAACCCCGTGGAGGTTCAAGTCCTCTCATCCGCATCCCTTAGACGTGCAGGGGTTTCGCGAAGTTAGTGCGCTTCGAGGTCCACGCTCAATCCACGAACGCCGTCGTATTCGTAGAGAAGGCCGCGCAAGTAGTCCTCGGAGTCGGGCAGTAGGTGCCCATGCGTGGCGTCGATCTGCGCGATGCTGGTGGCCATAATCCGGGCGAGGTAGAACAGCTGCACGCCGCCCGCGATCGCCCATGACGCGAAGGTGTGGCGACAGTCGTAAACCCGGCGATGCTCGATGCCAGCCCGGAGTGCGGGCGTCCATTCGCGATAGCGGAACTGCTCGCCGTCGACGTGGCCGCCTCGCGCGGCAGGGAAGAGGAGCGGTGTATCCAGACGCGGCGGCAGCCCTCGGAGTGCCTCGACGACGCGCCGGCGCAGCCGCACGCGCCTTCTCTGGCGGTCGGGTTCCGCTCGAGCAGGCCCATCGCGACCGCGTACTCGAGCTCACGGCAGTGGTCGCCCCCAAACGGCCGCAACGCTACAGCCCCTTCGCCGCCCGCTGGCTCTGCCTCTATCTCGAGGAACACGAGAAGGCGACGCTCGAAGATGTCGAGCTGCTCGTCTCGAGCCTCCGAGCTCTTGCCACGCCGAAGGACCACGTGTCGGCGCTCGCGATCCTGAGCAAGGTCATCCGCCCGAGATGCGGGGATTCGCCTTTCGTCGTACCTAAAGCGCGTTCGCGAACTGGCGAATAACGAACTCAATCTTCCGGCTGGGCCGGGCACTCGCCGTTTCAGCTTGTCGCGCTAGGCGCTCTCAGTGGATGGCGAAGACCCGCACCTGTAGGTCCACGTTCGCGTCCTCCATGCTCGCGCCGACCTTGTCCATAGCCTGAAGCTCGTCCTGCGAACAGACATTGAGCGCCTCGATGACACCATCGGGAAGATCCTGAGGGTTGACATTGTTCTTCTCCAGGTGTCTCTTGACATGAGGCTTGACCTCTGGTCGCGGCATCGCTCGTCCCCTCTCCGTCGAAACGCCCGACTAGGCGCGGGCAAATATCCCTCGCTGAGTCGCCGGCTGTCAAGCCGAGAACGACACCACGGCGAGCTGAGTCGCGAACGCTCGAGCGCGTCGAGCGCCTCCACTCCCCAATCGTTCTGGCGCCGGTGGCGACGGAAGCCGCGGCAAAACTGACGGCGCCGTCGAGGGTGAAGCCGGTAGTCGACGTCTGGAGGCTGCCTCCGAGCAAGCACCTGCAACCTGACGTATCACGCTGCCCGGTGGCGCATCCTGCGCGAGGAGCTTGACCCCCGGTCCGCCGCAGCAGCGCCGGAACCGACCGAGCCCCCGCGAGCTGCCTGAACCGGGTAGGTCGCGAAACGTCGCACGCCGGTGAAACGGGACGGCGGCCTGGATCGCGACACTTTCGGGCCCGTTTCGGGCCCAAACGCTCGCGGAAGCGGGCACGGAGCGAAGCGGCGCGGCGTGGTCCCGCGCGGCCGAAACCGGGCAGCAAAGCCACTTCCGACCACTTCGCCGGACCGACCGCCACGGCGCTAACAACCCCGTGGAGGTTCAAGTCCTCTCATCCGCGTAGCCGCTTTCGGCTTCACCGCGTGGGGACGACAACGAGGGTCAAGCCTTCGAGCCTCTCGATGCGGACGCTCTCTCCCGTCTCTGCTCCCTCCTCGCAACGAGCCGCCCAGAGTTCGCCGCTAACGCGAACCTGTCCGCTGGGATGACATGGAACCACGACCCGCGCGACCTGCCCGATCATTGCTTCGGCCCCGGTCTGCGGTCGCCACCGTCGAGCCAGCCGGAGGCCCCAGGTGAGCTCGACTACCTCGATCCCGAGGCCCGCGAGGACCACGATCAGATTCCAGGGCCAGGGTGCGAAAAACAACGCGAGAACGATCGCGACGAGCAGCGCCATACGGGAGAGTTAACAGAGATCCGCCCTGTTCCTCGCGCGGCGCGCGGCCTGACGCATGTAGGTGGGGAAGCCGGGATCGCGCCGGCTTCCCCACCGATCAATGCGCGTTCTCTACGCGGGAGTCCGCGGCTCGTGGTCGCCGATGTGCGAGGCCGGTACCTGCTCGGCCTGTTGCAGCGAGTCCGCCCGCGGAGCACGGATCCGGATCGAGATCCGGTCGCCGACCCTCAGTTGGCTCGGCGAGACGACGGTCGGGACGCCGCTGCGCCAGAGGATGAAGATCGTGCGGGCCCCATAGCTGAACGACTGGTCCTGCGGCTGGCCGAGCATCTTGCGCAGCGCGAGCCAGTTACCGCTCTGGACGTGAATCGTGAGCTTGCCGTTCGCAGCCGGAGCGTTGAGGCTGCCGACGAAGAGCCAGAGCGGCCTGCCAGCATGGCCCGGCGTTGGGCCGCGATCGGCCACCCGTGCCGCGGCCGTCGCCCCGATTTGGGCGAGCGAGGCGTCGCGCGCCGCCCGGACGTGGACGCTGACCGCATCGCCGGCGACGAGGTTCGACTCGGCGACGACGGTCGGCACCCCGTGCGACCAGCGTAGGAACTGGGTGCTCGAGTCGACCGCGAAGTACTGGTTGTCGCTCTGCCCGACCAGCTTCTTGAGTGCGAGTCTGTTACCGCCGTTCACGTCGACGTACAGCGACGACGAACTGCCGGCGTCGGTGAGCAGTCGACCGTTGAAGATGAACGTTTGCACGCCGCTTCCCCGGGCGGCGAATGTGCTCGATGCACCGGCCGCGAGCAACACGAATGCGGCCAGGACGACGTACATGAGGCGCCTTCTCATCTCGAGACCTCCTGGTTTGACGAAGAGGGAAGACGCGCAGATCGTCCGGGCGCTGCGTCAGGCGACGATTCGGGTCGGGTAAGCCGCCCGTAAAACTCTCTAGGGCAGAGCGGCCAACACGTCCGCCGCGTGGGTCTCCGGCTTCACGCGGCGCATTGCCTTCGCGACGTTGCCGTCCGCGTCGATCACGAAGGTCGAGCGTTCGATGCCCATCGACTTCTTGCCGTACATGTTTCGCTCCTTCCAGACGCCGTACTGCTCGGCGATCTCGTGCCCCGGATCGGCCAGGAGCGTGAACGGGAGCGAGTACTTCTCTTTGAACTTGACGTGTGAAGCCTCGTCGTCGGGACTGACGCCGAGCACGACCGCGCCGCGCTCGCGAAAGTCGGCGTAGACGTCGCGTATCCCGCAGGCCTGAGCCGTACATCCGGGCGTGTCGTCCTTGGGATAGAAGTAGAGAACGACCGGCTTGCCGCGGAAGTTGGAGAGCTTGACATGCTCGCCGGTGTCGCTTGTCAGCTCGAAATCGGGTGCGGGCTTGCCCTCCTCGACCATCGCAGCGATCCTACCGGGAGGCCATGGGACGCTGGTGGAGCGACATGAACGGAACCGTCCGCGGTTTCATCGTGATCCTCGCGATCGCGGCTGTGATCTTCGTGCTCAACCTCGAGGGGACGCTCGTCTCACTCTCACTGATCCTGCAGATCGTCTTCTTCCTCGCGATCGCGGTCGTTCTCTACATGTTCTGGCGCGACCGGATGCGGCACGAGATCGAGACCTGGTCGCAACGCTCGAACCGCGTCTTCTACGGCAGCGCCCTGCTGATCCTCGTTGACTTCGCCGCCTACTTCTGGCCCGGACGGAGGACGGTCGGGCTCGACGCGTTCGCCTTCATCGTCGTCCTGATCCTGGCCGGCTATGCGATGTGGCGTGTCTGGCGGGCCGAGCGTTCCTACGGGTACTAGACTCTCCGCATGGGACTCTGGAGCTGGGTACGTGGGATCGGTGGGAAACCCGAGGATGAGGCCGACCTGCGCGAGGAGTTCGGCGGAGAGGACCCGGGCGAGGCCGAGGAAAGGTTCTTGTCCGAGTCGGGATACGCCGCCGGCTCCGGAATCGGCGGCGGACAGTCGATCGGGGAGGCAGCCCAGGCGGCCGAGGACGACCTCGCGGACACTAAGCCTCCGCCAGACCCCTCTCCCTAGCCTCGGCCCCGTCCAGCGCGGCCAGCGCCTCGCGGACCGGAACGTGCTTCCCGACGAAGATGGGGGTATCACGCTCGGTGTAGCGCGAGGCCTCGCTGTCGCGTAGCCGCAGCATCAGGTGCATGAAGTCGGCGGGCTCGTCGCATTCGAACGCGGTCATGAACTCCTGGTCGTCGATCCCGAAGGAGTAGGTGGTGTGGTTGTGGATCGTCGGAAACTCCTCGCGGCCGATCCGCATGTGCTCGTCCATCGCGCGGCTACGATCCTCCTCGGAGAGCGCGTACCAGGGCCGCACCTTCACGAACGGGTAGACGACCAGGTAGGGCGAGTCCTTGGGGACGATCTTGCGCGCCTTCCGGGCCGAGGTGTACTCGGAGGCCTTCGTCGTCGCCAGATACGAGTACGGTGTCTGGAGCCAGGCGGCAAGGGGGGTGCCGTTCAGCGCCGCGCCGAGCTCGCCGAGATCCTCGTATCGCTCGGTGATCTTCCAGAGGAAGAAGTCGCAGTCCGGGCGGACGCCCGCGACCGAATAGGCGCGCAGCGCGTCCATGCGCCCGGCCCAGTCCTCGACCACCTCGGCGAACGCGTCTTTGCCGGCCGCGCGCTCGTCGATCGGTAGCCGCCGCCACGCGGGGTCGATCTTGTAGAAGGTGTACGCGACGTACTGACCGCTCATGCGGCCAATGCTAGCGCCGCCGCTGCCGTTGCTTTGGCTTCGCCTTCGGGCAGGTCAGCGTCCCGGCCTGCGCGGCCTGGGCGGCGGTCCGGACCGCGGCCAGGCTCGACTTCGGCGTGTCGTCGGCGTAGAAGAGCCCTGACTGCCAGCGGTCGAGGTCGGGCTCGTCGCTGACGTGGAAGAACAGCAAGCCGGAGACGGTCGGTTGGCAATACGCGAGCTGGATCGCCTGCTTGTAGTAGGCGGCCTGCATCGTCTGCGACACCGCGTCGGTCGCGCTCGGGACGCTGAGGTTCGTGTAGGCGCCGAGCTTGCCGGCGGGGATCCGGGTCTGGACACCGTACTCGCCGTAGAGGATCGGCAGCGAGGCGCCGCGCTGCGCCGTGCCGCGAAACGCGTCGCGTAGGAGCTTGACGAGCTTCGGGTAGTCGGCGATCGAGATGCTGGTCGACTTCGGGTGCAGCGCCGTGGGCGGCGTCTTCGAGGTCTCGCCGTAAGGATGGATGACGAGCGCGTCCATGATCGGGGTCCTGCGCCGGCTCTTCCGATAGGCGGCGCCGAGGTCGCGCAGGAACGTCGTCGGCGAGTGGGTCTGCCGGCCGGAGCGCGACTGGTCGGCGCCGCGCGGCGCGAGAGCACCACCGATCACGTTGATCGACGGCGAGACGGCCTTCAGCGAATCGTAGGTCCTGGCCAGGAGCGCCTCGTAGGCAGGCGCCGCAGCATCACGCCCGCGCCCGTCGAACTGGGGCATCCAGAACCTGTTCAGGTTCGGCTCGTTGCCGACGATGAAGTCGCGCACGTAGGGCAGCGATCGTGCGAGCGCAGCCGTGTACTGGGCAAACTGCTTCCGGTCGAACAGGCTCGACGGCGTCTGGAGGCTGCCGCCCGTATCGACGGCAATCACCAGCCGAACCGCGTCGAGCTGCGCGGCGAGCGCGCTAGCCTGGAAGGAGGCGAGCTCCTCCGCCGTGGGCTCCGTCTTGCCCGGCGTCCAGTCGGCCCGAACCTCGATCTCGGTGAAGCCGGCGAGGACGGCGAGATCCATCCGCGCCTTGGCGACGACGGAATCCGGAACGAGGCTCGCCGACTCGGACGCGCCGACGGTGAACGTCCGCGGTGCGGCCTGCGAGGGGGCGGCCGCCGCAAGCGCCAGCAGCGCGGCGAGAAAAGCGAGCTTGCGGATGGGCGGCATCCTGTACGGGGCATCGGTCGTCGCCCGCGACGGCTTGACCCCTCGGCGGAGCTACTTCTTGGGGACAAAGGTGACGCCGGAGCAGTGCGTCAGACTCGCGGCCCGCGCCTCCGCGGCGGCCTTGCGGAAGGCCGGCAGGCTCGGCTTCGGCTGCTGGTCGGCGTAGTAGAGGCCGGACTGCCACCCGGCGAGGTCCGGCTCGTCGAAGGTGTGGAAGACGAACAGCCCCTTGACCGTCGGCTGGCATGCCGCGAGTGCGAGCGCCTCGCGGTAGTAACGCGCCTGAGTCAGCGGGTCGACCGCGTCGATGGCCGAGGGCGACTGGAGATCCGTGTAGGCGTGGCGGTGCGCGGCCGGAACGCGAGTCTGCACGCCGAACTCCGTGTAGTAGACGGGCAGACCGGGGCCGCGTTGCGGCGTTCCGGTGAAGGCTCGGGCCAGCAGCGTCACCAGCTTGGGGTAGTCGCCGACCGTGATCGTCGTCGACGCGGCGTGCGTGTCCGTGGGCGGAAGCTTCGACGTTCGCATGTACGGATGGATGGCGAAGGCGTCCATGATCGGCGTGGAGCGGTGGCTGGCTCTGTACGCCGCCCCGAGGTCCTCGATGAACTTCGTCGGCGAGTGCGTATCGCGCTTCGTCCCGGGCCGGTCTGAGCCGCGGGGCGCGAGCGCGCCGCCGATCACCTGGATCTCCGGCGAGACCACCTTCAGCGCGTCATAGGTTCGCGCGAGCAGGTCGAGATAGCTCGAGGCCGCGGCGTCTCGGCCGCCCGGGCCGAACTGGGGCATCCAGAAGGTGTTCAGGTTCGGCTCGTTGCCGACGACGAAGTCGCGGATCTGCGGGAACGCCCGCGCAAGCGATGCGGCGTAGGCCGCGAACTGCCCGCGGGCGCGCACCGTCCGCGGGGTGGTGCCGCTGAGCCCGTGCCAGACGAAGACGAAGACCCGCATCCCCTCGGTGTCAGCGGCCTTGACGACGTTGCCGAGCGTGAGCCGTTCCTGGGCCGAAGGCGCCTTGGCGCCCGGCTTCCAGATGCTCGAGACCAGGATCGCGTCGAAGCCGGCGTCGTGCGAGATCTTCATCAGCTGGGCGGCGACCTTCGGATCGGACTGCCTGACCGCGTCGTCGACCGTCGCGACGATGAGGCGGTGACCGGGCCGGATTTCTCCCGGCTTCGGGAGCTGGACCAGCGTCGTGCTCGTGCCTGTGCCGGTGGTCGTGCTCGCGGTCTGCGAGCCGCTGCCGGCGTTGGTCGTTCCCGAGCCGTTCGTAATCGTCGTGCTGTCGCCGCCGCCAAGCGTGAAGCCGATCGCGATCCCCACGACAGCTGCCGCGCCGAGCAGGGCGAGCGCAGTGCCCTTCCATCTCACGGGCGGGCACCTTAGTGGTCTGGCCGCTGATGTGGCCCATGTTGCTGGCCAGGCCACTCAGGGCATCTACGCTTGCTGGCGGTGGAGCAACGACTCGAAGAGCAGCTAAAACGGCTGCCGGCGAAGCCCGGTGTCTACATCTTCCGGGACTCGGGAAGGCAGGTCCTTTACGTGGGCAAGGCCAAGTCTCTGCGGCCCCGCGTGCGCAGTTACTTCCAGGCTTCAGCCGATGTCAGGCACGCGATCGCGCAGCTGCCCGAGCGGGTCGCCGACATCGAGGTGATCGTCACCAGCAGCGAGGTCGAGGCGCTGCACCTGGAGCAGAACCTCGTCAAGCGGTACCGGCCGCCGTTCAACGTCCGGCTGCGCGACGACAAGTCCTTTCCGTACATCGCCGTCACCGTCGAGGACGATTTCCCGCGCGTCATGTTCACGCGCGAGCGGCACCGGCGCGGCGTCACGTACTTCGGCCCCTACGCGAACGCGAAGAAGGTTCGGGAGACGCTCGATGTCCTCAATCGCGTCTTCCAGTACCGCCCGTGCGAGGGCCCGAAGCCGGGCCGGCACTCCGGGATTCCCTGCCTCGACTACCACATCGAGCGCTGCCACGCGCCCTGCGTCGACTACATCTCGAAGGAGGACTACGCCGAGATCATCGACGGCGTGATCAACTTCCTCTCCGGCGACACGCGGACGATCGAGCGTGAGCTGGAGCGGCAGATGCACGACGCCGCGGAAGGCGAGCGTTTCGAGGAGGCCGCCCGCTACCGCAACCGCCTGTTCGCCGTCCGCCGGCTGAGCGAGCGTCAGGCGGTCGAGAAGCGGAGCGTCGGCGACGTCGACGTGCTCGGGCTCGCCGTCGACGGCGACAAAGCGGCGGTGCAGATCTTCCCGCTCCGCGGGGGCAAGATGATCGACCGCTACGGCTTCCACCTGGAAAACGTCGAGGGCCAGGAGAACTCGGCGCTGCTCGAGGCCTTCTGCGTCGAGTACTACGGCTCTGCGCCGTCCGTGCCGCCGCAGATCGTCGTCCCGCGGGACGCGAACGACGTCTCGGCGCTCGAGGAGTTCCTGAGCGAGCGCCGCGGCTCGCGCGTCGAGGTGCGGGCGGCCGAGCGCGGCGAGAAGCGGCGGCTGCAGGAGCTGGCGACGCAGAACGCACGGCTCGCCCTGGACTCGGAGAGCTACCAGACAGAGCAGAAGCGGCTGCGGCGGGTCGAGGCGCTCGAGGAGCTGCGCGAGGGGCTCAACCTGGAGAGCCTGCCGTTGCGGATCGAGTGTTTCGACATCTCGAACATCCAGGCTTCTGAGCCGGTCGGCTCGATGGTTGTCTTCCAGGATGCGACCCCGAAGAAAGGGCACTACCGCAAGTTCGCGGTGCGCGGGCTCGACGGCCAGGATGACTTCGCGGCGATGGCGCAGGTGATCGAGCGCCGCTTCGCGCGGATGAGCAACCCTGCCGACGAGGAGTACGACGAGGGTTTCGCGGCGGTGCCGAACCTCGTCGTGATCGACGGCGGCAAGGGCCAGCTCTCTGCGGCGCTGGCGGCGATGCAACGCTTCGATCTGCCGCGGGTGGCCGTGATCGCGCTCGCGAAGCGCGCCGAGGAGGTTTTCCTGCCCGGCCGCCCCGATCCCGTCCAGCTCGACCCGCACTCGCCCGGGCTCCAGCTCCTGCAGAGGATCCGCGACGAGGCGCACCGCTTCGCGGTCGGCTTTCACCGCCAGCGCCGCGCGGCGGCTGCACGAGAATCGATCTTCGACACGCTCGAGGGAGTCGGCCCGGCGCGCCGCCGTGCGCTGCTGCGGCACTTCGGCTCGGCCGAGCAGGTGCTTGCCGCCTCGCAGGAGGAGCTCGAAGGCGTACCCGGCGTGCCGGCGAAAACGGCCAGGTCTATCTATGCGCAGCTGCACAAAGCAGGCCGCGCCTAGCCTAAAACCGCCTTCGCGCCGCCCCCCGTAAGCATGGGCGAACCCAACCGAGGAGGAAACCGCCGTGCACCCCAACGGCGGCACGGCGCGCTACATCTCGCTCACGGGCTGGCGCTCTTAACTCGAAGAGGACGAGCTGCCAGCGTGGCTCCCCTTCTGCGCGGGTGGCTCTTCCCTCCCCGGCGCACGGCGGGTAGGTTCCGCGCGACCGCTACAAGGAGGATGGAATGGCTGAGCCCGTGGTCATGTCGATCATGGAGTTTTCCGGCAACCCCGACGAGGTCCTCGGGAAGATGAAAGGCGTCGAGGAACTCGCAAGCCGCAAGGCGAGCGAGTACGGGGGCATCTCGTCGACGGTTGTCAAGACGGATGACGGCGTCATGATCATCAACTTCTGGGACAGCGAGGATGGCCGCCACCGGATGGGCGACGATCCCGAGATCCGGCAGGCGATCCAGGACGCAGGCATGCCGCCGCCCAATGCCAAGGGCTACGAGGTGATCCAGCACCAGACCGCGTAACGGGTCACCGCCTACTCACGCGTCGTCTCGGCCGGCGCGGGTAGTAATCGCGCCGTGGCCGGGACGGCGGTGGAAAATCGAGACGAGGGGGTAGCCGGTCCGCGGGCGGTCTGGCGGATCGTCCGGCGGCGCGATTTCGGACCGTACTTCGTCGGCAACGCGCTCTCGGCGAGCGGGACGTGGTTCCAGAACCTCGCCGCGGCGCTGCTGATCTACCGGCTGACGCACTCGGCGCTGCTGCTCGGCGTCCTCAACTTCTCGCAGTTCATCCCGATCCTGGTGCTGACGCCGTGGGCCGGGAGCCTCGCCGACCGGCTCGACCGCCGCAAGCTGTTGTTGGTCTCCCAGAGCCTCGCCGTCGTGCTGGCGGCCGGGCTCGCGGCGTTGGCGTGGGGAGGCCTCGCGACAACGTGGGTCGTGATCGCCGACACGCTCTGCCTCGGCGTCGTCAGCGCCTTCTCGGCGCCGGCGCAGCAGGCGCTGATCGTCTCGCTCGTGCGGCGGGACGAGGTGCCGACGGCCGTGGCGCTGAACTCGATGACCTTCAACCTGGCCCGCGCGCTCGGGCCTGCGGGTGCGGCGCTGTCGGTGCACTACCTCGGGATCCCGGCCTCCTTCGCGCTCAACGCGGCCTCGTACGGGATCTTCATCGCGGCGCTCGTTGTCGTTCGGCCGCGCAGGCAGCAACGGGCGACCCGCGAGCAGTCGCGCGTGCGGGACAGTTTTCGCCTCCTGCGACAGCGG